>Ga0308169_10001837_pt1 | contig 23536 bp, 35 predicted proteins | sample PhyBR1_2_FD_202139 | JGI IMG/M metagenome (GOLD analysis project Ga0308169, IMG submission 202139) | Phyllosphere microbial communities from UC Gill Tract Community Farm, Albany, California, United States - DLSLSB.R1 | ecosystem: Host-associated > Plants > Phyllosphere > Unclassified | place...
ATCACTCCATCTCGCTCATCTTCCCCCAAACGTCCTTTGCGCTGCAACATCACCCATATCACGTTCTCACCAATCCCTATCCCCTCTACGCCTCGCCTCGCCATGCCAAAAGTATACCTCCTCTCACGTACGCTCGACCCCGTTCTCGCGGTTTTCACCGGCCTGTTCGCATACCACCTATCGGAGAACAACCCTCGCTCGAACATCCAACCGGGACACACGCTTCGCGAACTGATACCCTGGCAGTGGAACCAGTGGAGGGCGGAGCGCAGAGCGAGAGAGATTGGACAAGAGACGACCGGCATCGTCACAGCCTCTCCTGCCGGCTTGGCCGCCCAGGGCCAAGGAGAGGGCGGAGATGTCGATTGGGAGATAATCCGGAGAGAACTCGAGGGCGACAAGACCCGCTCGCGGTGATGGTCAGTCGCCCCTCTCCATCTGAGCCAACGCTCACCAACAGGACACTTTCCAATAGATCGTGGAGAGCTCACCTTGTTTCCGTCGCTCGGCATCAGATCACCTTGAAGCCATCGACATGTCGGGGGCAATCGTCGCTGAACGCAACAAAATGCGGACCCGTAAAGACGGCGAGGTGAAGCTTGTTGTACACGCATGGATCGAATCGCCTGACGTATAGCGCTCTTGCACGGCAACGGACGTGATGGCGCGCTGAAAGGATATATGCATACACCTGGTGAAACCCCGCATCTAGCCTGTCCTGTGCACCCTGTTGCCCTGCTGGTCGAAGATCCTCACGCCCTTTTGCACCTTGCCTCCCCATCTGCAATACGGAATGAGCGAGTTGAAACGAGGTGTGAGAGATAGAGATAAAGATTTGTAGGTGGAAGGGTCATATGTGATCAGCCGAGTCCTCCTATAATCGCTAGGAAGACGTACCGCCTGAACATTTTGGCTGGTCGAGGTTTCCGGACGAAGTCCACGGGCGCCTCTCCTCGCAGGAACCGGGTGAGGCAGGTCATCTAGACATCAGTAGCTGCCTCCAAGAAGGATCACCGGGCTCACGTAGTACCTGCCAGTCAGTATCGAAAGATCAGGCACCATGTACAAAGAGTACTCACTTGCGGTCCTTCACGCTCACACCCGCCTCCTTCAGCGGGCCCGTTCCCTCTCGATACACTTTCGTCAAGTCCTCCCACGTCGTTGCTTTTGCCCCAAGGTGTTTCGGGGCATTGCGACCGATGGTCTCGAGCAGGGATTCGGGCGTGCTAGCATATTCTGAGCGTCAGCTGGAACCGTACAGCTTCGACTCAGGGATGGTGGGAAGTCCAGGCTGTTTTCGCACTGGAATCGCCGGCATGGCTTGGATCCCTTCTCCCGTCGTCACGCCAAGAGAGCCCAAGCCTGCTACATATCTCAATCACCTCCACACTCCGTAGAAGGGTGACTATGTCGAGGCCCGAGCTGGAGCCCGAAGTGGGGCAGGAACAACCGCGCGATATCCACGCTACATATCGCCTGTATTTTGTTGAGAGGAAGGACAACTTACTATTTGCAGTGAAGGACTTGTCGGCCAACTTGTGCGTATATCGCGTAACGGAAGGAGGAGGTTGGATCGGAGGAGGCACACTCGGCGCAGGAGGCGACGACACCGCCGTTGCGAAACACCGTTGGGTATTGGGGGTCCGTGTAACAGCGCCCGCGATCCTCGACGTCGATGCGCGAAGTGTCAGCCACATGTTAAAGGTCAGAGGGGAAGAATGTTCAAAAACGATGCATTCCGAGTTGTTCGCAACTTCAGGAAGTCAATTTCGGCGAGGGTGAGGAGTACCTTACGTAAGTGGATCTTTCCCCGGCTTTCCGGCGCGAACGGATCGAGTCTATGGCCGCGAGGATGCCGTCTCTCAGCTTACCAACCTACATGTCCTAGTAACGACCACGCACATACTGCTGAGAAAGGGAGACTCAGCGGTAAATACGAGACCTATCATGTCTCGTCCAGTCGTCAAGCCCGCGCCGCCCCGGCCGGCCACACTGCTGAAGAACGCAGCGCGCAAGCCCACCACTTCGTCACCACGCGCTGGACCGAGCAATCGAGATGGAGACTATCTCTACACCGCTGGTATCCGGGATGCAAGCAACAGGATCACAGAGTACCGCGTGAGCTCTTTGCCCGCCTCTCTTCTCTCCCTCGTCCTTGATATGAACGGTGAGACATGTTGGTCGCTGACCGTCAGACCGACCACGACCAGTGCCCCATTTGCAAGACCGACCGGCAGTTCAACAAAGGCCTTCGCCTGCTCGTCTCGCCATGCTATCATAAGGCCTGCGAGAGCTGTATCGAGCGCCTTTTCGCCTCTGGTCCCGAACCGTGTCCTTACCCCGGCTGCGGGAAAATCCTTCGAAAGGTCAACTTTCAACATCAAACATTCGAGGATCTCAAGGTGGAAAAGGAGGTGGCGGTCCGGCGGCGCGTTGCCGAGCAGTGAGTTCCACACGCAGACGCCTTTGCTGGAGGACGGGGCGCTGAAGGCAGGTACACCAAACGCAGAGAGGACTTTACAACGGATAGGGAGTACGATGACTTCCTGGAAGAGGCGGAGGATATCAGTGAGTGGACTTCGAAACGCCAGGTCGCTGGGCTAACGCTAGCGTTCAATCTGCTCAATGGGATCGACATCGAAGAGACGGAAAGGCGTATAAGCGAGTTTGAACGAAAGAACGCGGCGCTCCTAGCGGCGAACAAGCGGAAGGCCGAGAGAGAAATGAACGAACGGAATAGAAATGATGAGACGGAGAAGCAGGCAAGGGAGGACCGGCGGCGCATGATCGCCGAGTATGATGAGATCGAGGAGCGCGAGGCCGCACGGGTCAAGGCGGAAGTGGTCCAGGCCCTTGTGAGTTCAGGTCGCGGATTCCAGCTCGCAATCTTCGGATTCCGATTCGGTTCTGTGCTCACACTCAGGCAAACGGGCAAAAGGACCGCGCAAGAGCGATACAACGTCGCGCGATAGAAGAAAAAGCTCAACGCGCCGCCGCCCTCGAAGCCAACATGCCACCCCAAAGCGGAATTGGCGCCGGCGACGGCCTCGACGCGCAAGGTGTTCCTGCCAACACCGAGGTCCATCTCCCGACGTCGCCGTCATATGCGGGGCCGTACGTCCCCTACGCGGTGTCTGATCCAGACGAAGCGGCCTGGAGGGGCTGGTACACGCTCAAAAAGGGGAGATACGCCGATGCTAGGGCCAATGTCCGGGATGCGCTCAATGATAAAGATGGCAAGTATAGAGGTGGTGGATACGATGTCGAGGAGTTCTGGGAGATGGAAATCCGGGCGGCGGTGCAGAGTCTGGGGATCGAGCCGTTGGAGTGAGGGGGACGTCACGAAGCCGGGCAGGAGTGGAATAGCGGGCTAGAGCTGGAGAAGGGCCTGCGGGCGGCTGTTTGGCAGGTTGGTGTTGTGAGGTGTATCCTTAACGCTTGTTTGTACATTTAGTCCAGTAGCACACTACAATCCCGCAAAAGCAATGAAGCTTGCATTCAGGTCGGTAGCCCGTGGCTGTCGGTCGTGAGGGCTGTATCACAACGGAGGTCCAGCGTGACGACCTGTCATCCTGCTAAGATCATACTGATACATCTAATCGTGACATACAAAACCCATCTAACTCCGCTCTACAGCTCGACCCTGCCCAAGCCCGTCTTTTCCGCGATGAGCTGACTCGCAAGGGGCAGGATGTACTGGCCTACAGCCCAACCGACAACCACCGTCGCGCCGAAGATGGCAAATCGCTCCGCCTTGTCCTGCCACGAGCTGAGGGAGGCTGTGGCAGTCTGTGCCGAAAGCTCCTGTTTCCGCTTTGCTTCCTGCTCCAGCCGCCGCTTCTCGTAGTATCGTAATGGTGGCTGAGTGCTTGCTGCTGTCGTTGCGGGCCCGTGGGGGTTGGCCGCGGGTGCCAAGGACGTCGAATTGGGTAGGCGGATTACCGAGAACAGGTACGTGTTCAGCGCAAAGGCGAGGTTGGCTTCGCGGATAAGCGTTGCTGGACGTCAGTCCTGGACCAGTATCGTGGACGTCACGCCCGCGTCCGGCTGATCGCCCGACGCCCTGCTCACCCTTTAAATCCTCATCCTCGCCTACTCCCTCGTCCATTCCCTTCCTGAACCAATCCTTGACCTCGCCAGCCCTTCTCCTCCCATCCGCGCGGCTCTCCTCGGCGGCATCGTGCCCGCCCTGCAGATCAAAGTGGTAGAACCTCAGCCCATCGTGGCCATGATCGAGGTTATACGCCCGCTTGATCTTCGCCGCGATGAACTGCCCGCCGGATAGATCGCCCAGGTATCGGACATACGAGTGCGCGAGCAGCCCCGGCGCCGTAGACCCCGATGAGGCTAGGTGTCGAATATGGTCGAGGTATATCGTCAATGCCGTGGGCGGATCCGTGAAGACCGGGAGGAGAAACTCCGGGAGTGCGAATGGCGGAAGTGGACCGGCTGGTAGGCGGCCTGATGATGGTCCGGCTGAGGTGGTCGATTCGGGGAGGAAGGAAAGGAGGTAAGTTATGTCCTGCGCGAGGGAGTCTGCGCGCGCAAGCACGGCGGGGTCGTGCGTTGGCGCCAGGACGGCATTCGAGGCGTGCTCGCTCAGTGCCAGCTCGAGCGCACTGTCGTCAGCGCGTGCACATGTACTCCGCGCAGCGTAATCGGTGCTCTACCCGACGGCCGAGCTATTAGAAATTAGTCACGCAGACTCACTCGTACAGTCTCCACAGCACAGCCAACCACCGTATGTACTCCTCGAGACCAAGTTCACCCTTGACCAGCGCCGCTGCTCCCTGCGAGTTCTCGGCCTGTACGTGGGCCCGTGCCGTGCCGTCCTTGAGCAGCGCCGAGACATTTCGCGAGAAGTCCAGATCGGGCACGTCCAGCGCCTGCAGGCTCTTCTTGGGGTCGGAGGTATCGATCCGCTGGATGAGGGAAATGAGCTCGGGCACAGGCGTGACGTCGTCGGGGGTGTTAACCTCGAACGAGGGCGTCAGGGCGGGCGAGGGGCCGTACGAGACGCTGTCCGGCGTGGAGTGGTGCGACGGCATGGCGAGGTGTATCTGTGGCGATGCAAGTGACAGAGCAAGTTTGGCGAAGGGGCAAGAGGAAGAGAAAGCCGCGTTAGCTTTGTTCATTGCGGACGGGATGGACGCGGGAGCAAGCGGCGATCGGGACATAAAGGGAAGTGGTCTGATCTGGGAAGGGGGAATGGGTGCTCACATTCTTATCTGATAATATGGTGGCTGCCATGGTCGAAATGATTGGCAAGGCGAGTGTGCACAACAGACGCGTCGAGTCTTGGCGTCGGGGGATATGCACAGGGGATGGGAGGTGCCCACGCAGAGAGGGCAGAGGGGTGAGAGGTATATGACGGCAACTTGGCCCGTTTCGACCGAAATCAGATCAACAGCACCCGTCCTACAATCCATTCCCGCTCACGCCACCGATCACGCACATCACCCCACTCGGCCGACAATGAGTGCGACTGCTGTTTGCCAAGTCCACCGCTCCGATCGAGCATATCACACTTCTACAGCGCTTACATCGCCCTCAAGATAGGCACTCAGCTCGAGCTCATGCAGAAGCGCATACAATACATGTAATCGTACAAGTCATGATCATGCCGTTGTGATGATAATAGTATATATGCAGTATGCCAAAGGGACCGGGAACAACCTCAGCCGCTTCATCCCCATGCTCAATCTCGACACCTCCCTTAGCGTACTCACGCTCTACTCGTCGTCGCCGCCCATGTCCGCATCGTCGTCCGCGGCTGCCGCGGCCCGACCCTCCTTGTGCACTTTCAGGCCCTTCATCTTCCTGCCCTGCATCTTGGCCAGGTCCTGCTTGACCAGGTGGATCTTGCCCACTCGGTCGCCCATCGCGTCTGTCTCGATATTCTTCTTCTTCTTGCCCAGTCCGCTCTCCACGGTGCTCTTCGCCAGCTTGGGCCGCTTCATCGCCTGCTTCATCATCTCCTCGTCGGCGTCCTGAACCCTTCGTACCGAGAAGTCGATCGAAGGGCCCATTTCGGTAAGCTGCGCCTTGGGCGCGCGTGTGCCGGACGCGGACAGCGCGAGGGTGTACACTCGGAAGTGGACGAGCGGGAGAGGAGCAGTCGTGCCATCCGGAACGTTCGGTAAGGGCGCGGCGGTGATGGATATTATGTGCTCGATGGCTTTGGGGTCGATCTCAGCGACGGCGTGACCGCCGTAAAAGTCGAGGAAGATGGATTTGAGGAGTTGGTAGGTCGGGTGCGTGTCAAACAGGTCCGAGTGGAAGACGAGCAGAGGTCTTGAGCCGAGCGATGCTTTCACCGACTGTCGTCAGCACTCGATCCAACGGAGCGATGCGAGTGTGTTGAGAAACAGGTGAATGTTGAAGAGCCCTCATTTGGTGGTGCATGAAGTCAGAGCCCAGCATAGCCGACATGCAGGCGACGCCGAAGCATCGCCTGGGGACGGCGTCGCGACTTCTCGGTGTAATCTTCGGGCAGAGTGGGTAGAGAATGGTCCGCAGACCGTGAAGCAGAAAGCCAACGCCAACTCACCTCGAACTGCCCCATTGTCCGTATGTTCTCCACACCCAGCTCGATCATGTCCAGGACCCGCCCGTCGAACATTCGCGTGAAGATCAAGTCGTTTGGCCGCTTCTTCGAGTGCAGACCAGTGACGAACAGACTCGCATCGTTCTTCTGCGCGAAGAACTCCAACGAAGAGGGCGAGTCGAACGGGTGGATATCGTTCTTCCTCGAGAAATTTATCGCCTGTGGTCGCTTCAACGCGTACTTCCATCAGCAAAAACTCTTCATCATCTGATCGACGTCAACCCACCAGGTCCTTCATCGCGTCCCGGACCTTCTCAGACGTGCTGTTCCCGCGCACGAAGATGGCCGTCTTCTCCCCCTCGACCTCCTTCGGCTCGCGCTTGTCCAGCGCCCGCTTCACCCGTGCATTTTTAGGCTTTCTGCACGTCAGCTACCGACCATGAACGGGTCCATCGAGCTCACATTGTCCTAAGCATCGACATGGTGGACCGATGCAAAGTTGAGAGTTGGATGGTACGGATGGACGGAAATTGTGCGAGCCTCAGTTTCGGTGCGACTGACAAGTGGGTGGGCGGGATCAAAAATTTGCGTATGAGGCTTTGGGCGAGGGTTGGTTCCGTCGGAAGAGCGTTTCGAACTGGGTCGGTGGAGGTGGTCCACTCGAATGAACACGACACCATCCGCACGCCACTTCCGCATGCTACTGCAATCCCTCACTGGTCGATGCGCTACTAAAGGCGATCGGCCCCCCACAGTGAGATTTCTAAGCAGGTTGCATACAAAGTGGACATCTACAAGACCATACATACCCGTGATAAATGCTTCGTCCTTCTGTCCCATTGCTCACGCATCCGCTTATCCCTTCTATGCCGCGATGATCTGCGCCTACCAAGTCGAGCACCCTCGGAATAATGCACCAGGGTTACCCTCATGTGCTCACCGCAGCTCCCCTGCTAGTTGGTGGTTCCACATGTCTACGTCTCGAGCCGGTGACCCAAGTGGGTGGGTGTGGAACTCGCAATCACCTTTCGAGCTTCACTTCTCAGGGCACTGATACATGTGTGACGCCGCCAAAAGCCCAGCAACCAAAAGACAAGATTGACCGCGCGATCTCCTGGGATTTCCCACTTGACCGAAAGTTGACACTATGCCAGTGGAGGCTGCGGGAGCCGCTGAAACAGCGCATCCGAGTTCAGTTTGTTTGGTTTGTGCTACACGGCCGTGCTGAAGTCGAGCATTCTGGCTACATATACCCTGACTATGACAGTTTTCTAATCTGTTGCAAGTGGCATCATCCAGTGCATGCGCACGCATCGTGTAACGCATTGCCAGACCGAGCGGCGCGCCCTAAGGTAGCGACACGAGATCAGCGGCCCCCAGCGCGCCTGTGCTTGCTGCATGCATGCAGTGCTTTCAAACATGCAGATGGGGACATCGTGCATACCTGCTTGGTTGCCACAGCTGTATGCGGAGGCTATCGACGAGCAAGTGAGCCTCGCCTGGGACGTGAGAACGTTCAGTGGACGGCCGGAACTTGCGTCGGATCCGAAAGCTGAAACGGGACCACCTTGCGGGCATCAATGACTCCCACCTTTGAGAACCTTAACTGTTTCCCTCCTCCAGCGCGGCCCCCAGGACCATCACCCGACTCAGCCGTCGACTCGAATCGACTGTGTGCATACCTGAGTCGACTCGAATAAGCTGCTCATGGCCCGACCATTCTCACCCATCACACTCTGAGACGCCAGGCGGCGAACGTCGTATATTACCGACTGAACCGTCCCCGAGCTTCGATTATCCTACCTTCACCATTGCCACCACACCCTCTCCTCCTCACCGAACTGAACAGCTCGTGGGAGCACAGGGCACCCACATCAGCTGTCTCTCTATCTGTGATTCAGCGTTCTGCAGCGGACTGGGCTCAGCCTACCCTGCTGCATCATGGCCCAAGTCGCACAGTCCGTACAGCCCTCCCCCAACATGCGCACCTCTCTCGACTACTCCCTTCCCCTATCCTTCGCTGACACCCTCTTACAACCCTACGAGGAGATGATTGATGCTCTCCTTGGGCCCCTGGACCCCAGCTTCGTCAGCGTGCCAGCGAAAGATGGGCCCAAGGTCCCCTTCCTCTCCGCTATGGCGACCACCGGAGACACCATCACTCCCAAGGGTGCACTAGCCCACAAGTCGACAGACTCCCCCATTGTCGACTTGTTCTACGAGCTCACCCCGGGGGTGAAGAGTGATAGACTCTATGAACTCCTCGAAGCGGCATGGAAGAAGGACGCCAAAAGGTGAGCAGCTTACCTCGCTGATGATACTCATTCGTCACCCACATCTGTACCGCCCGACATCGTTCCGCGCTGACGGACAGCACGTTACAGATCATCCTCCAAGGACGTTCCATCCACGAGGGCAAGTCGATGGAGGAGGAAACGTTCAAGGCGCTTGCGTGGGTGTGGGACAACCACCCCCGGACTCTTCTAGCCAATCTCCACCTCTTGGTTGATCCCACCTGCAAGCGACACAAGTCGAAGGCTCGCGAGGAGGCGAAGGAGAAGCAAAAGGTTGAGAAGGCTCTCAGAACGGGCATCAACCCAATCTCCATCGGAGACGACGACAAGATGGAAGTGGAGGTGCCGGGTGAGGAGGTTGAGGTCGAACAGGAGTACCCGCCCAGACCTCATGGCGCCTACAAGGAGTGAGCTACCTCGTACATGCGCGGTGAAGCTGATGGAAGCCTCATCAACATCCTCATCTTGGCTATCAACGAGCAATTCACCACCTCTCACACCGGGGAGCTTACCGCCCTGAACGAGAGCATGGCACCCGAACTGGCAGCAGCCGCCTTCAAGCGAGCTCGCATCAACAAGGCCACTGACAGAAAGCTGCTTGGCGTTGCCTTCAAGACGCGTGGCGCTCAAGGGGAGGCCTCGGCAGATGCAAAGCGCCGCGGTCCGAAGCCCAAGCCGGGGCAGGAAGGGTACAAGACCAAGAAGCAGAGGAGGGAGGAGAGGCAGAAGGACCAGACCTTCCAGCAGAAGCTGATTGACGCTCATGGTAGTAAGTCTGATCCGATGAGAAATCAACTCCGCCCCGATGCTGACTCCAACAGAGAAAGCTCGCCACGCCCTACTCCGTGAGCGCCTGCACAAATCCCTCGCCGATCAGCGCTTCTCCGCATTGTGCCTCACCGTCATCAAGCTCTTCGCCGACGCCCTCCGAGACGACCTCGCTAAGCTGAAGGAGCACCAGGTTGCTTCCGAAACCGACAAGTCACTTCTCTTCGGCCTCTCGTTTGCCGCGAAGTGGGTGCCGAGCCCAGCTAAAGGGGGCGATAGGCAGCTGTTCTTCGCTACGTCGCTGTCTAAGGTGCTCTTCCCTGTTCAGGACAACGACGGCTTGCGGCGAGAGACGCTCCAGCGCGAGGTGCTGTCACCATTGAGAGCCGCTCTCAAGGTGCCCGAGACGAAAATGGTTCAAGGGGAGTGGAAGATCGTCTACACTTCGGTGAGTCTGGTTGCAAAACAAGCTCATCATGGATCTTAGCTGACAGATAGGTCCCCGGTCGAGCTATGCAGCGACACGCCTCTTCCTTCATGAAGCACGACCCACAGGGATTCGCCAAGTTCCTGAGGAAAGCTCATCAGGGGTACGTCGAGGTACCATGGGTATGTACCGCGCTTACCTCAGACACGTCATGGTTGCAGGCGCTTCGATGATGCCTCACGAGTTGCTTATCGCGGGTCAGTGGAAGCACGTGCAACTCACTACCGTGGTCGCTGACGTGTCAGCTACGGAAGGAACCGATCCTGTCATCCAACAGCTAGCGGACCTGCAGTGGAAATCCCTCGTCGACAGCATCCGATCCTCCTCGGCGAACAAGCTCGATAATTGCATCGCCGTAGCCGACGTCAGCGGGTCGATGGGCTCCCTTCGCGGGCACTGGGCACGCAGCCGGAAGCTCAACGGGCCTCCTCAACCCATCGAAGTCTGCATCGCCCTTACGCTCCTCCTCGGCGAGCTGGCCGAGGCTCCTTGGTCCGGCAGTTTCCTGACATTCGACGATTACCCGGTCTTCATGACCATCGACCCTACCCTTGCCCTCTCGAAGCGAGCGAACGAGTTGGCGATGGCGCCGTGGGGCGGTTCGACCCACTTCGGCAAGACGTTCGACCTCATCCTCGAGACGGCCAAGCGAGAGAAGCTTGCACCCGAGCACATGGTCAAGACCGTGTTTGTCTTCTCCGATATGCAGTTCGACGCAGCGGCTGGCGGAAGGCACGGCGAGACGGAACACCAGACAGCGAAGCGCAAGTTTGAGGAGGCGGGGTATCCATTCCCCGAGATGGTCTACTGGAATCTCGCGTCCGGGTATGGCGGGGAGCAGCCCACTCACAAACCGGTCAAGAGCGATACGGAGGGAGTCGCGCTCATGTCCGGCTTCTCGGGCGCGCTAATGAAGTACTTCCTGGGTCAAATGGGCGAGGATGAGGAGATGGAGGGGGAGGTTGGCGAAGAGGCGGACGAGATTGAGGCGGAGGAGGCGAATGACATGGGCTGGGAAGAGGTGGAAGAGGATGGACAGCTGGGCGGTTGGGCTGTGGACCTTTCGGAGCTCAAGCAAAGTGCCGGAGAGGCGGTGCAGGAAGCGAGGGAGAAGAAGAAGAAGGATCCGATGGACCACGTCAAAAAGATTCTCCAGGCGGAGAGCTTGCAGGGCGTGGTGATTGTTGACTGAGCGGGTTCGTGTGTTTTACGCATCTGACGACGGCGTGACGATTTTACATGTTTTTCACGACTTTCATGTGATCGATAAGCACATAAACCTGTACTCGAGTGCAGTACCTGGTGTATGCATTGCACCTCGATCAATGTGAACCGGTGGAGTTGTCGGTCTGGTCTGACAAGCTAGCTCAGGTGGTGGGAATGTCTTGGCGGGGCCTCGCCTGCCGATCTTTCCGCTTCGGGCAGGTGGGATCATGACTTGAATCTAATGGTCTGGCCCTTGTGTTGTGCCTACGCAATGCGATATATTATTGTCGATGCCGCTCCCATCGTGTGTCCATCCAGTCTTGGTAACGGTCACACCGCTGTACATATCCCTCTCATCCCTATACCTTCGCTCTCGACCCCGCCAAGCGATTCTTCGACTCTGTCTTTGACGAACATACCGTTCCCACCTCGACAAATTCCGGCACCGACCTCGCCTCCCACACCGTCCCGCTTGTTTCAATTTCGCACCGGACGGGCTCATCGTACGGTCGCTCAGGCCCAACGCATTATCAGGCGCATCACGAAAGCAACTGGTCGTCTGCGATCCCCTCACATCCCATCGATCGTCCCCGAATCCGATACACGCACCCCACACCACACCCCGCCTTGCCCGGCGCGCACGGCGGATCTGAGCGGTACCGTCCTGGAACATCGTCCCATCAGTTTCATCTCCTCTCGGTCGACACCTCTCGCGTCAGCTGATCTATACGGCTAGACGACTACAAGTTCGCGACACCGCGCAGCGCTCGACTGGACGCTCATCTTGTGCCCAGCGGGTGGAGTGAAGAGGGTCTTGGCGTGGGGTGAGTTTCACACGCGCCCAATACACGCGAACCCGACGCGATCTGTGGAGACGAGACGGTCCTATAAAAGGAGTGTTAGCAGACGTGGGAAAGGGTGCACAGTCGCTTCGGTTTGCCTTTCGCACACGATCTGAGGGGTGCTGAGCTGTGTAACCGATTGTTCGTTCCGTGCAAGGTGAGCTTGGCGCCAATGCCTCCACCCTCACCAAGCGCAGGCGGGCGCTGATCGGAGCAGAACAGGTTCGCGTGCCGTTCAAACTCCTCAGTCCACTCCTTTCATCACCGGATCAACAGGGTACCCGGTTGGACCGGTTGTATTGGGCGAACAGCGCAATCAGATCGCGCCGGACTCCTTTCATCTTTGTAATCTATATCACCCAACGCACGCCCTACTCCCCACCGCATCTTCATCGTTGCATCGACCTTTTGGACGCCAGTCGGCATATCGCCGCGAGATGACCAACCTATTCGATGTCTGGGCTGAGAAGGTGGCCGTCTCGGCCGAGGTGGTCGGGAACATCTTGGGAAAGAGGAGCATCTCGGTGAGTGTTCGCGAGCAAAGGGTGTTATGAGGCTGGTTGGCGGACGGTCAATGGGTCGAGGGGTGAAAAAGGCTGGGGCAGTGGGATCGATCCATGCCGTTCTGGAGTACCAATCCTATCGCGCTCCGGCGATTCGCCTGGGATCTGCACGGCGGCAGAACGGGCTGTGTACAATGGCTGTAACTAACTCGCAGTCTACGGTCATCACAGGCTACAACCCCACATGGTTCGACGCGAGTAATGTAAGTCGTTCGTCGCCCGGCATCGACTTGTCTATCATTCCCGTCAAACTCGATCACGCAACATACGACTGACTTCCAGCCTATCACGCTGTTCATCATCCAGCTCCTTATCATCCTTTCCATCACGCAAGGCCTCGGTGCCCTTTTGAATCTCATCAAACAGCCCAAAGTCATCGCCGAGGTCATTGGCGGCATCTTGCTAGGCCCCACCGTAATGGGCCGCATCCCAGATTTCTCCTACCGCATCTTCCCGACTCAATCAATTTCATACCTCAACCTCATCGCCAACATCGGCCTTATCCTTTTCCTCTTCCTGATCGGTCTCGAAGTCGACGTTGGGGTCATGCGGAAGAACGGTCGAAACTCGGCCGTCATCTCTCTCGCCGGTATGGTCTTGCCCTTCGGCCTGGGTGCCGCCATCGCCGTACCAATCTACAACACGTATGTCGACCACAGCGTGACGACTTTTGGTCATTTCCTGCTCTTTGTAGGTGTCGCCATGAGCATCACGGCTTTCCCGGTCCTGTGCCGTATCCTCACGAGCACCCACCTGCTTGAAGACAAGGTCGGCGTCATCGTGCTGGCCGCGGGAGTTGGCAACGACGTTGTCGGCTGGGTCTTGCTGGCCCTCACCTTGGCGCTTGTCAATGCCGATGCGGGCGTGACCGCTGTATATGTCTTACTGTGCGCGGTCGGCTGGTCGATCATCCTGCTTTTCCCTATCAAGTGGGGCTTCGTCTGGCTTGCCAGGCGCACTGGGTCGTTGGACCACGGTCCGACGCCCGGAATGATGACTCTGACGCTCATGATCGTCTTCGCCTCGGCTTTTGTCACCGCTATCATCGGTGAGTCGTTGTCGTTGTCGCCAGGTACACGGTTCTTTGGCGTGAAGCTAATCGCAGGGGTCCACCCGATCTTTGGCGCATTCATCGCCGGCCTGATTGTCCCGCACGAAGGCGGCTTCGCCATTGCGTTCGTTGAGAAGATTGAGGATCTCATCACGATGCTGTTCATCCCGATCTACTTCGTCCTGTCGGGTCTGCAGACCAACCTCGGTCTGTTGGACGAAGGCCAGGACTGGGGATACATCGTCGCGCTGTGCGTGCTTGGCTGGCTAGGTAAATTCGCAGGATGTGGAGGTGCAGCGAAGCTCCTGGGGTATGGAACACGCGAGAGCGGCGCAATCGGGATGCTCATGTCTTGTAAAGGGTGAGCTAGAAGGACCCTGGACGATTTGCGCCGGCCTCAAGCTGACATGCCAGCCTGGTCGAGCTGATCGTGCTCAACGTCGGTCTCAGTGCCGGCATCATCAATCAGCGACTCTTCTCCATGTTCGTTGTCGAAGCGTTGGTCTTGACGTTCATCACTGCGCCGTTCACCGTATGGATCTACCCGGCCCGGCACCGAGAAGGGTACAACGGCCCGAAGATCAAGAAGGGCACCGGGCGAGACAGCGAGGAGCAGTCAATCGTTGCGAGGTCCAACACCGGTTCGGGCGGACGGGAGCACACCTCCAGGTTCTTGGTCGTCCTGCAGAAGATTGAACACCTCTCGGCCGTCATGTTCTTGACGCAAATGCTCGAGCCGCCCACCCCCAAGTACGTCTCGCCCACCGCGGCGGCAAGCTCGACCGCGGCTTCGAGGCGCGCATCCATAGTCGAAGACGGCGGAGACATCTCCGTCGATTCGGCTCACGGTCACACTCACGCCGCTGGGCCCCACGAATCCGTGTCCGCTCAACATCCTGTTTCGGTTAAACACAATGAGGGGCCCGTGGTACACGTCGACGCGCTGCGACTCATCGAGCTGACAGGCCGAACCTACTCGGTCATGCAGTCTGCGGAGAAGGACCAGCTTCTGCTCACGGATGACGCGCTGCAGCTGTATCGCCAGTTTGGTCGTCTCCGCGGGCTGGACATCACGCCGCACATCTCCATCGTCCAGGCCGATTCGTTCCCGACTGCGGTATCGGATCATGCGGGCGGTCTGCACTCGGAGATGGTCGTCATTCCATGGACGATCCCCAATGCGGGCAATTCGACGGCACTCATCGATCCCAACTCATCTGCCGAAGCGGAGAAAGACGGTCTTGCGGCAGGGGCGTCCAACGCTCTCTCGCCGTTCGACCACATCTTCGGCACGGAGTCAACCAACTCGCCCATGTACTCGCACTTCATCCGACGTGTGTTTAGCGAGACGCAGTCGGACTTGGCTCTTTTCGTGGACCGTGGGTTCGGCTCGTCGGCGGGCTTTACGCCTGGATTGGGACAACACATCTTCTTGCCCTTCTTGGGTGGACCGGACGACCGGCTCGCGCTGAGGTTGGTGGTGCAGCTGTGTCAGCATGCGAATGTCTCGGCGACGGTCGTGCGGGTGACGAGGGACGAGGAGGATTCGTCGAGCGAGGCCGAGTCGAGTCCGAGCCATAAGACCGAGACTGAGGGTGAGGGCGTGTCTGAGGGTGTAAAGGCGCATCAGGCCGCGTTGCAGTCCAACCAGCTTACCGTTGGCCCGTCCAGCTCGGTAAGCCACGCGGAAATATCCGAGAGATGTGCTGACATACAGGGACACCCTGGCACCGCACACCGCCTCGCCTCAGAGACAGCGGACGACCTGGCGTGGGCGTATTTTACCAGTCCCTCAACATTCCCTCCCCGGTCCGCGGCGGTCGAAGCGGCTCTGCACCGAATCTCATTCTTCACCCAAAAGACCAATACGCCCCTCGCGCACGCTTACACCGCCGCGGAACAGTCCGTCAACACCCGGGCGCGGCAGTGGCGCCCGCTGCTTATCGTCGCTGGCCGAGGACGGCGAGGTGCAACGATCAACCTGTCGGAAGAGGCGTCGAAGTGGTTATCCGAGCGCTCACTCAATCCGTCTATCGGCGCCGAGTTGAGGAAGACGGTCGGAGACGTCGCTACGGCTCTAATACTCGGGGGCGGGCAGCCGTCTTCGGCTAGCTTCCTCGTTGTCGAGGCAAAGGCCTAAGCCTGGTCTGTGCGGTCGTGACGGTTGGTCGGACTGCCCGTTCCTGGCTCCGACCACACTGTGCGCTTTGCTCGGAAGCCTCCTTAGAATATGTGTCATTGTGTGTAACATCAAGAACGATTCGATACAGGTTGTGTCTCATGATTCCGATACTGGTATATCTTACAGGTATGCATGATGATGTGGTGCTATGTGCGGGCGCGGGATTCAGATGCACTAAACAGAGACGCGGTACCGTCCGAGCGCCCCATTCTTCGTTTAGATCACTGTTCCTGCGGTAGCTGTGAATTTAGAGAACGTATAAGCTCCAGGCCTATGCGCTTGCCCTCCTGCTCGTCAGCTCTGCGGAGTCATGATACAGCAGGGAACTCACCTCAAGCAACGGTTTGAACCTCGCCAAATCCACGCCCTCCGTCCCCTCCGACCGCATCCCGCACACCTTGCCCGACCCGTTGAAGAACAGGTGTAAGCGATCCGCACATGCCAGCTCTTCCTGCGGCGTGGCATCGATGAAGAACGCTTGAGAGCCCGGCGCCTGGCATTAGCGCACGTAACACCCATCGGAACGCGGAGCTGACCAAGTTGAGCGTGACCAGCACCGGCAGCTCCTCCCTGCCCTGCAGGAACTCGAGCCCGCCGTCCAGTTCCCAATCGTCTCCGCCCCTCGGTCTCCGGCCCTTAGCTTTGCCCTTGCCTCCCTTACCAGCCTGCAGAGCCGCTTTCATCCCGGACAGATCACCTCCCTGAGACGTTTCGTCCGCGGCGCCTTCCCAGCCGATCTTCTTCGTGCGCGGTATACGCAGATCTGAGAATGCGGCACGGGCAGCGAGGACGAGCGCGGTGAGGGCTGAGCCGGAGGAGGCCGACAGAAGGGTGAGATGTACCTGCGGGACGAAGTACCTGCGATGAGCTTTGCTCCGATCCTGGCGCCTCGGGTGTGGAGACGGAGTGGGGGCTCACTTCGTTGGCGGCAGGATAGGCAGGGCAGGAATCGATGGGATAAAGTGGTCGTTTATGAGCGAGGCGTATATCGTTGAAAGCTGCTGTAACGCCTGAGACGTCATGGCGGGATATGCTTGCGGTGTGCTGGGCGTCAGCCCCGGTCCGACCAAGAAAAGGGCCCACGACAGCTTACATGTCGACCTCGATACTGGCGCGCCATCCCTCCTTGCCCTTACCCTTGGCTTTCGGATCGACGTCGACCACTTCGAGCCGTATGCCCGCGATCACTTCTGTCCCTTCTCCAATCACCACTCGCGAGCTGCCGCTCGCTTGCGGGGCATCGCCGTACGAAATCTGGATGGGGCGCGGGGTGAGGGGTGATCGGCCGTCCTGACGGGTTGGGTGGTCCGGGTGGGAGAGACCGGTGATTATGTACGAGCGTTCGGCGGGAGATATGGTCGCCATTGTACGCAGATAGACGGTCGGTCCGGTTCAAACAGTCCGTAGTCTCGTCTAAGAAGCAGTGTGAAGCAGGAGAGAAGAAGTTCAAGGCGATGGACAGAGGTTGGTCTGCGACGCAGACAGAGCGAAATGAAGGAGTGAAACATCGTCACGGACGACCACGTGGCCTTACGACACCGTGGGAAGACTGAATGTTGATGACCGGACTGTTCGATTGCCCGCCCGTCTTCGCGACGCGTTGGACCGTGTTTCAGCATCGAGCCATCACCACAAGGTCGTAGGAACCAGCTATGGCGAGAGGAGCGACCCAAACTCAGGCGACACAAGCCAGACGAGCAAGGGAGCCCTCAGTTGAAGAGTCAGAGAGCGATGGGGACTTCGACGCAGCAGCACAGACGCAAGGCGGGACTGCGGGCGGACTGAAGGAGGCTGTGAGCTGCTCACTCATACTCCGCTTCACGAGCTGACCGCAAAGGACATCGCTTCCAAGGCGGCCGACCTGGTCCGACTGATGCTGTTCATGGAGTACAAGAGGAGGCCGGTGCAACGGCCAATGATCACGCAGCAAGGTGAGCTTGCTCTTTTGAAAGATTACTGCCCGTCCGGCTTTCATGGCAGGAACTGACCATCAGTCCTGGGCGGGAACAATCGAGGCTTTAACGCAGTCTTCGAACATGCCCAGCGACAACTGCGAAATACTTTCGGGATGGAGATGGTGCCGCTGAGAGGGAAGCTGGCGGGAGGACGGGCAGCGGAGACGCAAGCACCGGCGAACGGGGAGAGCAGTACGCAGGCGGCTGCACGGGGGAAGAAGAGTTAGTCAAGGCTTCCAACTTTCCTTCGGCTTCGGATCTTCCGCTCCATCATGAAGGGGGATCCCGCGAGTTCTCTCGCTGATCGCTGGGCTGAGGGCAAACGCCGTGTAGCAAGCTTGCCCGTACACCGCTGACAACAGCAACAAGCACCAAATCGTTCGTGCTCCGCAATGTCCTTCCAGCAGCAATCATCACCAAGATGAGCACGGAACGGCCTCTGCGGCACCTCGAGCTGGCCGAAGACGAGTGGCAGGAAGAGCCTGGTGTTCCCGACTCGGGCGCTCTGCTGAGGTGGGAGAAGTCGGACGGGACGGAGAGCGGACATGTGGCAATGATGGGGATCAGGACAATCATCCTGAGCTTGGTCATGTGTTCCGGAAGAGTCATTCAGGATGGTGAGCTAATTGCTGCGTCTCAACCAGGGTGAGCCTGACGGCAGACCATCTGCACGCCCTGCTTCGTCGACTCAACTTGCATCGCGACACGGTTCTGCCATACTCGTCTCTCGACGCTATTGAGGGTGGTCTCACGCTCGACAGATACCTGGAGCTGCTCAACAAGCAGAACTACCTGGAGAAGACAAAGATTGTGGGACACAACGGACCGGACGGAGAGGGATCGAGTATTGAGTGGAGATGGGGTAGTCGGGAGATCGAGTTTTCAGAGAAGGCCGCAGCGGCCTTCATCGAGATGATGTGAGCTACCAACACCTGTCGGTCCGCGTGTAGCTTACGGCAGATTCATGGATACAACGCAGGGAAATTCCGAATCTGAGGAGGAAGAACAGGATGGGAGGAGAAGGCGAAGGGGGCCGCCACGAGATAGGGCGGCCGAGAAGAAGGCTAAACGGGAGAAGTTGAGGGTGGATATCGCCAAAGCGGCAGGGGGAGAGCTGGAGGGCAAGTTGTAGTCCAAGGCGAGGGACATCATGCACCCGTCCGGAATGCAAGCGTTCATGTGCATATCTTCACGTGTACGGTTGCCCGGGCGCAGGGGCTTCATGGGTTGTGATGATGGACGAAACACAAAACGTCGGGCGGGGCGTTGAAGCCGGCTACGGTCGGGGGGCCCAAGTTCGGGGGCCGGGATCATCACTATGACGACTCGGCGCAGCATCCCATACATCCTATCGTGTTTGTCATCCATTCAGCGGTACCGGCATGAGGAACCAACCCAGCGAATCGACAGCGCACCAAAGCGCCTCCGCGTTAACTCTGACGTTTTGTACCAAACGCTGAGCAAGCTTTCTCGATCGAATAACTCTTGCGCGACTCGCTCAGGTGGTTCTGCCCGAGGTCGCCTGTATCAGTACCGAGGTTGCAGCCCGTGGAGGGTGGATCGTGTTGCCCACGACATCGTGAGCACATGGTTGCTGCTGAGTGGGCCTGGCTGACAAGATCCCCGCGCAGATCTGTATCGCTCCTGCGTGCACGTGGACGGACGCAGGGTTCTGGTCGCGAGGTGTGAGCTGGAATACAACGGTCCCCGTGAACTGTACGCTCGACAGTTCCACCGTAAGCACCAGCCACTCCGCGTCGCAGGTACGTGTGCGTCGCTGTTCGAGGGAGCCTCGAGCTTACAAGGGCCGAATGAAGACCACAAACGTCACATAACTTGCAAGACTTGGCGCCTCGGTCCGGTTTCTAGGTGGAGATTCGTATGGGATTTCGTGCTAAACATCGATCTCGAGACGTCGTGAGGCCTTTAGAAGACAGAACGTCTCGAGCGGGAATGACTGCACGGCGAGTTGCTTGAACTCAGATACGTCCTGGAGGACGAGCTCGCGGCCTTGATGGCGGAAGCAGAAGCAAGTCGGGGCGACGTAAGAGGTGTGCTGCTTTCTAAGCTCCTGCTGATCTTCCCAGAGGTAGTATCATTCCAGAGGTAGCATATAGCATCGATAGCTTGTTTGACGTTCGATGAACTCGATGCTACCGAATAATTGACCCAAGTTCCGTTATCGGAGGTCGGGACATGAGTCTCCGCTGAGCTTTGTCATAGGGATAGGATAGGATCACGACTTTGTCCGCCGCGCAGCGATGCTGCGGCCACACGATTTCCAGTATAGGTACACCGCAACGGTGTGCGTTGAAACGCCTAGCGATGGATACCTCACAACATTGTTATCTTTTTGAGCAAGTACTGGGGGTTTCATCTCTCCTACGCCCCCTCTGATATAGAGTGACCGGTAACCTGGTAACCGATTTTGGACCCTGAAGGTGGTCGCCAACTACGTCGCGGCCGAGATCTTCATGTTCGTACATCCGCAAGGCTAGACTCTGACAGATTCGAGCTGCATCTTTCAGCGCTTCCCAAAGCAATCGAACTCGCTTTGCTGAGCACCTCGTCTACTTCAACAACCAAGTCAATCCATCTTACTCGGCATCATTGCCCCGGACACCGAGGCTCTCAACGGGCTCACGTTGGAAACCCAGTAGGTCTCGAAGGTGGCCAACGAGAGATGACCGGCACTCGCGCGCGAAAAGGAGGCACTCAACGGTGGACGGGGCAGGGCACAAAAAGCGGAACTCTTCTGAGGCATTGAGCAAGACGGTGGGATCAGCCAGGTCAACGCTTCTTCGTGCACAATATGAAGCTGCCCAGTGCGTGGTCCTCTCGATGGAGTATAGCACGGAATTCCCCAGCGAGCCACGTCACAATGTTCTTCTCCATCATCGAGGCCACGCACATGTTGTGCACTGTGTGTAGCGGTATGCTCCCGAAACAGTCTATAGGAACCGCCGGTTGACCGGACTTGACGAAGCTCACGAGAGTCGGAGGATGCCGATCAGACATTGCGGTGATTCGGCACATTGATGGGTCCAAGTCGCTAGACTACACAACGGTCGTCACTGCACCGCGTTCCACACTGTGATCAACCCGGGAGCGGCCATTTACAGGGACGATCAGTACGCGTGCGCCCTGGAGCTCGCGTGTCTAGGCGGATTCGATTGCAAATACAACCTGCCAAACACTTTTAAGACGTCCGTTCAGGATGTTCTGGCATAACTCTCCAAGTTTGTCTATATCTGTGCCAGCTGCATCGCGCATCTGCTGAAGTGCAGGTTATCGTCGGACCAGCAGGCCAGGCTTTACAATACCCCCGCGAGCGCTTTCTGCCCTGAATTCACAGGTTGCCCCGGACTGTACAGCGCGTTGCGGGGTGATCCCGGAGGATACATGCGTGGGGTATTATGGACGAGCTCCGGCACTCCGGTGCGCCTCGCGACGCTTAAAAGTCTGAAGGAGATTGGGGACAGCCGCACGGCCTTGAAACGGGAGTGGCTTCTGGAACGCGGCAAGATGCGAGAGATCGTCTGTACGCCTCTTCCGAACTACATCTACGGCACCACTCTACGGAAGATCGAGCTACCGAAACCCTCTTCAACGACTGCAGTCGAGATTTATCGACGCCTCACGAAATACAACGAGAACGCTCGCAAGGCTCTCACCAAAATGAACGAGAAGGAGCGGGAGCTTCTGGATGGCGAGGAGCTGGAAGCAGGCTGCGCGTCCAAAGTGCGGGCGGAGATGTTCAGGGCTTTCGAAGAGGACCTGGCCAGGTTGTCTCAGTTCGAGGAGCAGCTCAAGGGTTCTCAGGGAGACCATGAAACCCACTAGGGGCTGGACTCGAGACGACTTCCAATGACTCGAAATGTTGGCTGCAGCGCGCCTCGCGAGTTCCCTGTAGCGACACAAGGCGCTTCGATACGGGGCCTATACACAGACACAAACTGTACGATAGCGAGAGACCATGTAGATCATGCAAGTCTGCACTCACCCGAGCACAACAGGCTATATCCTCACGTCCGACTCTGGCAACTTCATTGTCATGTGGAAGAATGGGCTGCGTAGCCGGGTGACTTGGGGTGAGGACGACAAAACATACTGGCGCGACTTAGGCTGCCGATGAACACACTCACCTTGCTCTGCCTCCGGAGCAACCTTTCTCTCTCCCATCTTGCCCAGACTCCCCTTTTGATAGCTCCACGTCATCTTCGGGTGTGATCGCGCCCCCGACAGCAGGTGGGGTGGCTGGCCGCCTTGACCTCTTAACGATGTGCGGAGCCGCCTCTGTGCCCCAAGTTCGTGCAAAGCTAAGGAGCCGCGATCAACAAAAGCAGATGCAGGGAGCCCTTGCATGGTGTTGCCTCCGCTCCGTGCCGAGCTGGTATCAATGCAACTGGCTTAAGGATTCAGAAGATGCTCGATTCACTAAGAACCACTTCTCCACATGGTATGAGTTGAACCATTCCAAACTTCACATAGCATCACGGAGGGGCATAGCCTCGGGAGAAGAGACTTTACGGATTACCTCTTCTCTTCTGGCTCCTTACCCTTCAGGATCGCGGCCACTCTGTCGCCAAGTTCTCCTCGATGTGACAGCCTGAGGTCAGTGGATTCACTCGCTCTTTCGAAAACAGCTCTGAACGGGATGAGCTTCGCCCTTTGTTCGTCCGAGAGCTCCGATTCCTCCTTGCGTTTGTTTGTCGCTCGGCAGGTCCTTGCCACCTCACTGACTGCCTCCAGCACGTGCCCGATGATTTCTGTAGCCGAGATCTTGTTGTCCGTGGGAGGAGCGGGCTCGATGAACAGGGAGGGGTCTGAGGGCACCGTCCATCTCTTTGGAGACTCATACGGTAAAGTCTTGTACACCACGGTATACCAGGTACTCGCCAGACTGGTAGTTGCCCAAGGTGGGCTGTTGTGCCGGAAACACAACTCAGATCGCAGCCCGTAGTTGTTAGGGCTTGTACCCGGGAGCTCCACAGCGGCCCAAGCGAAGTCCCCGGGCTTTCCATCATCGGTTTGACAGGTCACGATGACCACGCTCTTGGGTCCAGTCGTGATCGGTATCTTCAGTGCGTCGCGGAGTGCCCCCCACTCCTCTGTTTCGATCTGCTTTGATGTCAGGTCTATGAAGGGCTGAGAGGATCTGTAGCGGGTCTCTGAAGACCGTGACGGGTACTCCCGGGAGTTAGCTGTCTGTCGTTTGTGTCTGAGCATGTTGAGGCGACATCGATGATGGTCGCTGCTGACGTCTTGCTTGACGACAAGTCGGTGCAGCGGGTATGAGAAGAGCCGTCCGTTGACAGCTATCTCGTGGAGTCGCAGAACGCAGAGACAAACACCGCTTAAGCGACACATCTGGTTTCAAATTTCCCAGCGGAAGGCCGGGGGCGGCTCGGGCACCGAGGTGGGGCTGGAATGTAGTGTCGCTAAAGTCCCTTTCATCACCACACTCAGAGCCACCTACTGTACAAGGTCATATCTGGGCTCGTAGCTGCATTTCACCACTCTAGGCTTTTCGGCACCCGATCTTTTGTCCCAAATGGCGCCCGAAGCGCAGTCGACTCGGTCATGGGTTTCAGTCACGCTTACCGCCCGTCGTCCAGCATTTGTCTTCAGAGCGTACAGT
>Ga0308169_10001840_pt1 | contig 23497 bp, 44 predicted proteins | sample PhyBR1_2_FD_202139 | JGI IMG/M metagenome (GOLD analysis project Ga0308169, IMG submission 202139) | Phyllosphere microbial communities from UC Gill Tract Community Farm, Albany, California, United States - DLSLSB.R1 | ecosystem: Host-associated > Plants > Phyllosphere > Unclassified | place...
TGTTTACAGGTCTTGTCCGACACGTCATGCTGATACTTGCACCGCCAGCAGCGCGCGTGTGTGGGCTGCACCGCCCTATAATTACGCTCCGGTCGTAATAAGCTACGCGCCGCGCTTTGCAGTGACTTGGCTCTCTCTGTTTCATCTGATCCCCGTCCTTGTACCCGTCACCTCTCATCATCATGGCGTACAATAACACGTACCAAGATCCATACTCGGAGTCACCCTACAGCATGGCCCATCCGGACATGCCCGGTCCAGCCGAGACCTCGTATCAGCCAAACCCCAGCACAGAGAAGATGGTCGGCGAGGAGGAGTACCCGCAAAACACCCAGCGAGCGCAGCCAGGTCGATCCGGTCTGCGGAACCAGACGAAATCGTGGGCGGATGTCGGCCCCCCACCTCGAAGCACCGGGATCTTGAGGATGTGGCGGAAAGACGAGCGAGGACGTCAGTGGACCCGGGTACGTGTGAACAGGACGCATTCAAGGCGACCAACGTTCTGATGGGCAGGGCGGTGGGCTGCGGTCCACCCTCAGGATGTGTTGCTGCTGTTTCACGATAACGCTCATCACGGTCATCAGTATCATCCTCGCCATCCTGCTTGTGAGTCTCCCCCACGTCGCCCTGGCTCTGCTCACTGCAGTTCATCCGCCCGCCGCGGGTGTCGCTAAACAATGTCCAACTCGGCTCGTCCCCCGTCACCCTCACCTCGTCGGGGCTAAGCGTGTCCTTCAGCGTCGGCATCAGCGTCGCCAACCCCAACTTCTTCAACATCGACTTCACCAAGATCACAGCGACGGCGCAGTATCCAGGCGTCGACAGCGATCTCGGCGGAGGAACCCTGAACAATGTCAATTTCAAGGGTCGCACCGAATCGACGTTCGACTTCCCTTTTTCCTTCAACTACACGACCGCGGCCGACCCGAACCAGGTCATTCTGCGGGATTTGTTGTCCAAGTGCGGAGGGAGCGGAGGCTCCGCGCAGGACATCACGATAGATTACGATCTCGACCTCCAGCTCAAGATCCTTGGGGTGTCCATCAACCCCCAGCTCAGCAGCAGCGCGAGCTTCACCTGTCCGATATCCGCGGATGATCTACAGGTGCGTCGACATGTTCCCATCAGCGCTGACCCCGCAGAACATTGTCGGAGGAACCTCGTGACCGCCAACTTCGTTTCATCGTAGTATGTATATGCATTTGTTGTCATGATGAGTGGTGATACACGGAGAGCGCGGGCAAACTATTCGTAAACCTCGTTGACAATACCGGTACCGATGGTTCGACCACCCTCTCGGAGCGTGAACCGACTTCCGGCCTCGAGGGCGATGTCGTGAACAAGCTCTCCAATCATCTCGACGTTGTCACCCGGCATGACCAGCTTCTCGTGCGCGCCCTCGGTGCCCTCGGGCCAGTACAGTCGGCAGGTCACGTCGGTGGTTCGCATGAAGAGTTGCGGTCGGTAGTTGGCCATGAACGGCGTCATTCGTCCACCCTCGTCCTTGGTCAAAACCTGAGGTCAGTGGACAAGTTTCGGGCACCTGGAGTGTTACGCACATAGAGCTGAGCCTTGAACTTCTTGATGCTCTTGATCGAGTTGGGGATGACGATGACCTGGCCACGCTTGATCTGCTCTCGCTTGACACCTCGGAGCAAAGCACCCATGTTGTCACCGGCCTCTCCTCGCTCAAGCTCCTTGTGGAACATCTCTAACATAAGCGGTGTCCCTACACGAGTTTGAGTGTAAACTTGCCAATGCCCGTCAAGGTGGTCTTGAACTTGCTGCCAAGACCGACGATCTCGACCTCGGAACCCTTCGTGATAACACCCCGCTCGACCTTTCCGGTAGCGACGGTTCCTCGACCCGAGATCGAGAAGACGTCCTCGACGTACATGAGGAACGGCTTGTCGAGGTCACCTGCGGATCAATGTCATGCGACCGGCTGCCATCGAACGGGCTCACGCTGAGGGACGTCCAACCACGAGTCACAAGCGGCCATGAGCTCCTCGATCTTCTGCGCACCACGCTCCGGGTCCTTGCCCTCCAGAGCGGCAAGAGCGGTTCCCATAACAATCGGCGTGTTGTCACCGTCGTAGCCGTAGGTCGTGAGCAGCTCTCGCATCTCCATGTCGACGAGCTCAAGCATCTCCGGGTCGTCGACCTGATCAACCTTGTTGATGAAGACGACGAGCTTCTTGATGCCGACCTGTCGAGCGAGCAAAAGGTGCTCTCGGGTCTGGGGCATCTGTCCATCGGTGGCGGAAACGACGATGATGGCTCCGTCAAGCTGAGCGGCACCGGTAATCATGTTCTACGACGTCAGCATAGTGTCGAAGAAGCCTGGCGAGGTAATCACCTTGATGTCTGGTCTCAGCTCGATTCTGCACATCGGTTATAGGGTTACTCACAATCAGCGTGTCCGGGACAGTCGATGTGGGCATAGTGTCGGCTCTCCGTCTCGTACTCGACGTGCTGTCGTGAGCTCGGAAGGGCCTGAGGGCGATTTCATGACTCACCGCAGTACTGATGGTGATACCTCGAGCCTTCTCCTCCGGAGCCTTGTCGATCTGGGAGTAGTCCATGAACTTTCCTCCACCCTTCTCCGCGAGATGCTTGGTGATGGCGGCGGTCAGAGTCGTCTTTCCGTGGTCGACGTGCTGGCATAAGCTGTCATCCGAGGATCCAATCCGCTAGGAAAACCCACTCCGATGGTACCGATGCTGAGATTAGCTCGAGTCCGATCGGGATGTACACAAAGATGAGCTCACTTGAAGTGCGGCTTGGATCGGTTGAATCGGCCACCGGCCTCGGCAGCGTAGCTTCGAGTCGAAAGCAGCTGGGGCACGATCATGGCAGATCGAGGCGCACGCGACTGACGGAGCGGCGCAGTCGCAAAGGTTCGAGCCATTGCGCTCGAAGGGCCAGCGATAGCGCGGGCTGGGACTAAAGGGTGAGTCGTGACTTTTTCCCACGAATAGGCAACGCACCCCTGGACTCGGCAGCCCGGGCGACCGCGGCCAAGGTGGAAGGAACGCGAGACCTGATCATGATGACGGCTTTTGGAGAGATGATGAGTACGGTGAAACGAGTGAGCTGAAGAGGATGCTGGGATCGATGGAAATAAGTTGATGCGAGCAGCTGAAAACGCCGTTGCGGTTCCTTCCGCTTTTTCCTGGACAGTGTGGCACAGGTGGGGGGGAGGTCTATTTCGCCACCCGGCATTCCCCAAGCATCAGGCACGGATTCGTCGCCCGGTATTTGCCCCGCAATTCAACATTTCGGGTCCACCAGTCCGATCATACCCTCCATCTCCCTGTCATCATGGCCGATCCCGACGCGCTGCCCAGGCAGCCGCCAACCTTCCAGCGGGCCTTGGTCGTGCGTCTCTCGGGCGTCCCTACTCTGACGTGCTCACGAGCAGTCCGGGGCCATATCCGGCGTCGCGGTCGATTTCCTGCTCTTTCCCCTCGACACGGTCAAAACCCGGATCCAATCCAGTCAAGGCTTCATTAAGGCCGGAGGCTTCAGTGGGGTGTACCGTGGAGTCGGAAGTGTCGGTCTCGGTAGTGCCCCTGGAGGTAAGCAATTGGCAGCAGTCCAGTATTGATCGCAGCCGCGGCATTCTTCACAACGTACGAGTCGCTCAAGGAGCGTCTGCCAGATGTGTTCAGCACGCTCAGGAACTCCCCGAGCTTGAACCACCTGGTATCTGCTACTGGTGCCGAATTCGTGAGATTCTTGGCTTCCTCAGACCCGCCGAGCTGATAGCAGATATCATGTCTGATTCGAGTGCCCACCGAGGTGGTCAAATCGCGGACGCAGACGGGCGTGTACGGTCAGGGTAAATCGTCGATACACTCGGCCATCATGACGGCGCGATTAGACGGTATACGCGGCTTCTATCGCGGTTTTGGAATCACAATAGCTCGAGAAGTAGGTCGGCATCTCTGCGGACGCAGTCGTTGACGACAGCTACCGTTCACCTCGATCCAGTTCCCCTTGTACGAGGGCCTCAAAGCTCAACTGTCACGGCGTTTCCTGGGAGGCAAAAGGCCGACACCAGGCGAGGCGGCGGTGTGTGGCATGATCGCTGGAGGGGTTGCTGCCGTATCGACCACGCCGCTGGACGTCGTCAAGACTCGTGTTATGCTGGAGGCAAGAGTAAGTGTCACCCAGTCGAAATGGGAGGGGAGCTCATCTCAGACCGCCGCGAACTCGACCGGAGCTCAGCAATCGCCCTCGGTACTTTCCTTCCCTCCTCGACTACTCGCCATCGCCCGGAATGAGGGTTTCAGCGCGCTGTTTCGCGGATGGCAGCCCAGGACACTGGCAATTTCATTCGGAGGAGCCGTTTTCCTGGGCATATACGACTTTGCGGTCAATTTCGGCAAGACTAGACAAGAAGAGCCATCAGCATTGTGATAGTACATCATGCATAGAGACGACATTGGGACACGGCTACTACGAGAAAGCTTGGATGCCTGTAATGGCTTTGCCGAGGATAAGAGCTGTACGTGAGCAAAGAGGACCGGGCCTTAGGCCGACTATTTCCTTACTGTGAATGTCCTGCATGTCAGCTCGAGGGGGGCCATCGCGTCCACAAACATCACTTACGTGAGTGACCTCGTAGGTCCTAGCGACTTGCAAGTTCACGACATGTCGGCCGATGTGGTACCTGCATGTGAGCCGTCGTTGCGCGTGCTCCGACTTACTCGTCGGAGCAGGCATTGCCTCCCAGCACGTCCAGCAAGATTCGAGAATGCTGCAAAGCCATATCGCAGTTGTTGCGCTTCATCATGCTGACCATGTCGGGAGACCACTTGCCGTCGTCCTTGAGCCGCCCGAGCTGGAGGGACGCGAGCAGACCAACAGTCGAAGCGGTCAAGGCGTCCGCGAGCTTCTTCTGCACCAGCTGGTACGACGCAAGCGGTTTGCCGAATTGTTTCCTGGCGTCAGCCACCGGCCGGATCAGAGAGCTCACCTCTCGAGGGCGTAGTCTCTGGCGCGAGCAATGCAGTCTTCCAAAGCGCCCATGACACCCCATGAGATGCCGTAGCGAGCGTTGTTCAGGCAGGAGAACGGCGATCCGAGACCGCCCGACTTGGGCAATAAGGCATCGTCGGAGATCTTGACGTCCTCCATGAAAATGGAGCCGGTGATCGACGCGCGCAGGGCTAGCTTATGCTTGATTGCCGGGGCGGACAGACCTGGAGTGCCCTGTTGTCAACTCCGTTCAAATGTTCGAATAGGGCACGGTCCCACCTTTTCGACAATGAACCCTCTGATCTTGCCCTTCTCGCCATTCTCAACCACTCGCGCCCAGACAACGAACACATCAGCAACAGGAGCATTGGTGATCCAGGTCTTGCTGCCGTTTAACACCCAACCATCGCTCGTCTTGGTCGCTGTCGTCTCCATTGAAGACGGATCCGAGCCGTGATTGGGCTCGGTCAGTCCCTGCGGTCAGCATTGGCTACCATTCCAACCGATCGTTCGCCCACAAAGCAGCCGATGATGTCGCCCCTGGCCAGTTGCGGCAGATACTTCTCCTTCTGTTGATCGCTTCCAAACTGGAGATCAGCTCCGCTAGTGAACACCGTGGCAAGGGTCTCACTTCGTTGATCGGGTGCATTACGACTGAGCATGAGCAGACACAGACACAGTCACTCACGGGACGACTGCACAGACATGGCAGAACGATATCCTGAATCCACTCTGGCCGTCAGCGGACGCGCTCGACCTGGGACGTACCGCTCAACCTCTCGTGCAATCAAGCCATAAGCCACGCTGCTGACTCCAGCGCAGCCATAACCTTGGATCGTTGCGCCCAGCAAACCAAGCTCGCCCATCTCCTTCATGATCTTCGGATCGAAGCCTTCGGTCCGCGCTGCCTCGGTCACTCGCGGCTGAAGCTGGGCCTGGCAATAGTCTTTCGCGGTCTCGCTGGCGTCAGTCCAGTGTGCTTTGACATCGCCTCACTGTATGGCGACCTCCTCGTCCGACAGCAATGATTTCATCCGTAATGGGTCCTGCATGATCAGTTCGAGCCCGAGTCCACGCCCCGGTCCCAGACTTGCCTCCCAGTCATAGTCGGCGAATTCTGCGATCAGTCCGGGCACACATGTTCATGAGGACTCGTCGGGAACTCACTCGCCATGTGCCGTCTGGCGGTTAGAGGTCGTAGACTGACATGACTTGCTCGACCGGCCGAGGTCACACTGCGAGTGAACATTGTAGAGATGGCGTTGGTGCTGAAGATGGGTGTTGGATCACAACAGTAGGGCAGTCTGACGATCGAAAATAGCGCGAGGGGTGGTGCTGGATAGAGTATTGCCGGGACGATGAGACCAAGCTCCGAATTCCGGTCAACGTCGCATATAGCCGAATGTGATGATGGTATCCCCTCGTTGCCGCTCACTACAACTACACGTGCTACATGTCTATACGCGCTTGAGACGCCGCAACTGTCGCCTGAGACGCCGAGCCTCCTGTTCCCTGGCCTCCTCCATTCGCTGCCCCTCCCCGTGTAGCACCTCCACGACCGCGGCCACCGCCCCTGCCTCCACCTCTGCTACTACCCCCGCGCCCACGCTCCGTGTTCTTGTTCAAGATGCCAACGACTGTATCGTGCGCGGTCTTACTCGCCCCTTCGTCCTTCTTGGCTCCGCCTCGTCCCCCACCACCGCGACCTCCTCTTTGCGCTCCTCCTCCACCTCCACCACGCGTCGCACCACCCGTAGGTGGCGGCGCAGCTAGATCCTTTGGTGCTGGCGTTTCCGTCTTCCCCTCTCCGCCCTTCGCTTTGCTCTTCTTCTTGGGCTTGGCAGGACCGCTTGAGGCAGACTCATTGTTCGCAGTGATGAAAACCCCTCGTCCCTTTCCGGCGACCATTGTGACGTTCCCGTCTTTGGGCGCGCGACTCGCCGCGGCCTTGTTGACGGCGGCGAGCGCAGCATCTCGAGGTTGCTCGGCAGCTCCCTTTCCCTTTGACTTGCTTTTCGCGGCTTTGTTGGCCCTCGTCGCTCGCAGGTGATCCAAGAGGGGCGTTGAGGTGGGCTGCGGGGCAGGGGCTGCAATATCAGCGTGGACCTTGTAGTCACCCACTCACCAGTCGGTTCCAGTACTGGCTTGACCGCCGGGGCGCTCAGACTCTCCAAGAACGACTTGTAGTCCGGGTCTACATTCAGCATTGATCCATCCCGACTCTGCACCTACCGTCGTCGATGGTACCCTGTCGAGCATCCACCTTGTTCTTTGCGCGAAGCGGCGTCTTTTGATATGGGGCAAACTCTACGACAGCTTGAAACTCGGCACCTGGAGGTTGGCGTACAATTTGATTGTGACGCTTACCTGTCTTGGACTTGAAAAGGTGACCGTCGAAGCCGCGGTGGAAGTCGACCAATGCATCAACGGTAGCCATTAGGACGTACGCGCGGGAGAATACCGGGCGAGCATCTCCGCTGAAGGTCAGCTATGTAGGGAGGGCAGTTGAACGCGCACCTGTCATTGCCCTTGACGTAGCGCTTCCACTGGCATGTTTCCGGTGTGATCCATGGCGACACCGACTTCCAGAATATCTCCTCCGGCAGGTTTGGTGGAAGCCGACGTATAACCAGCTTGTTCCTCTGCGTCGCTGTTGACGTCGACGCCATGGCTAGTATATGGAGTGATGAGGGGGGCAAAGCTATGAAGGCAAATGGTGAACCGGAAGCGATTGTGTATGATGAGTTGACGCGAGCAATTAGCCGGAGTCATCCTTCGACTCTTCATCCATCATCAACATCGTCCGTCACTCTTCCATCCTTCCACCATGGACGAGGGTCGAGGATTCACAGTGTCGCATCAACGCGTCGTCCTCGACCTCGACTGGTCCGGCGTCATCACAGCATCCGCCTACATCACCATCAAACCGACGCAACCGTCACTCAAAACAGTCTACCTTCACGCTTCGCCTCTCTTGCGTGTCTCCAAGGTCATCTTGTCGACGCCTTCTCCCAGCGATCTTCTTCCCACTCCCGCGTCTTTCGCCCTGAGCCAGCCATTGCAGTCCGTCCCGAAACGTCAGCCCATCAGCATCAGATCGCACACCGAAATCAAGCGGAAGACGTGGTCAGCCTTGAGCAACCAGGATGCGGGCGAGTTGGCCATCGCGGTGACCGGAGGCTGGATCCGCCTGAACGATGATAGTACCGCATTGGCAGAAATCGATATACAGATCGACTACCAACTGGTTGCCGGCGGACAGGTGCTCGAAGGGATCGTGTTTGATGGGGAGTCGGTATACCTTTCGCCAACCGCCTACGATTCGGCCAGGATATGGACGCCCTGCGTGGACAGCTTGTGGGAGCGGCATACATGGGAGTTGGAGTTCACCGTGCCGGCCAAGATAGGAGACGCGCAGACGATGGTCGTCAGCAGCGGAGAGTTGATGGAGCAGGTGCGTGATGACCTAGAGTACGGCATTGCTCATGACAGACGACACATCCCCACTCGCCGTCGAAAACCATCTTCTACTACATGCACGCCTATCCCATCTCTGTTCAACACATCACCTTTGCCGCCGGTCCCTTCGAGACCCACGTCATAGCCGAGAGTCCCAAGGCCATCCTCGGGTTCTGTCTCCCCGGCGACCTCGACCAATTGATCAACAGCACGACTTGCTTGCCGACAGCGATGGACTTTTACACGAAGGAAATTGGACGGTATCCGTACTCGGAATACAAGGTCGTCTTCTTGCCCGAGACCCGCGCACAGTGTACCACAGGCGTCACGATGAGCATCTTGTCGACCGACCTGCTCTATCCTGCCAACGTTATCGATCAGGGCGTACCAACGCGACAAACGCTAGCTCTCGCCCTTATTCAGCAATGGATTGGTATCGCCATCATCCAGCGTACCCTTTCCGATACTTGGCTCGTCCACGGCCTCGCTCTCTACATCAGCTCGTTGTTCCTTCGCCAGCTTCTCGGAAACAATGAATATCGCTTTCGACTCAAACGAGATATCGAGCGGTGTGCCCGGCTCGACCAAGGCGATCATTGGCCTCTATGCGTCCCTGGCATTCTGGAACCGCCAGACACGTCCTTCATCAACCTCAAAGCCCCCCTGGTGCTGCATATCTTGGACCGATTCATCGCCAAATCTGGTACCTCCCTTGGTCTGTCGCGCGTGATCCCGCGTATTTTCCTCGAGGTGGCGGAGAACGACGACGTTCCGCCGGTCATCTCGACTCAGAAGTTCTTCAAGACTTGTCGCCAGGTCTCGGGCATCGACTTGAAGGCTTTCCAGGATCAATGGGTCTACGGCAGCGGGTGTCCGCAGTTCCGCGTCGTGACCAACTTCATCCGGAAGAAGTTTATCGTGGAGTTCACCGTTTTACAGGACGTCAAGGCGAGCGAGAAGCGAGCGGTGCCGATGTTCGAGGGCAGTCTTACCGTCCGGATCCACGAGGCGGATGGTGCGCCTTTCGAGCACGTCGTCGACATCAAAGCGGTGAAAAAGAAAGCGTACAACTTACCTTTTAACACCAAGTACAAGCGGACGCGACGGTCCGGCATAGGCGCGCGCTACAAGAAGCTGCTTGAGGAACAAGCCGATGACGACGAAGAGGACTCGCAGCCGGTGTTGACTCAGGCCTTCAGCTACCCCGCTTGGGATGATGAGGAAGAGAAGGCTCGGTGGCGCGTCGCAGAGTGGTCGGATGACCAGGTGGAGCAGATGCTCAGCGAGTCGGGGGGCTACGAATGGATCCGTATAGATCCGGACTGCGAGTGGATCGCGACATTCGACTTCACCGAAAAGCCATGGAACTGGATCAGTCAGCTGCAGTCTGATCGGGACGTGGCCGCTCAGCTTGAGGTGAGTCCCGGCTTCGCATACTCCTCTAGATGTGCCGCTGATTGCAGGCCATCCAGCATCTTGCCGCTTATCCGTACCCGATCATAGCTAGCGAACTGGTGAAGACGATCATGGTCAAGAACTACTTCTACCGGATCAGGATGGAGGCGGCCAAAGCATTGACGAATGTAGGTGATCATCACGGACACTGCGCTGACAATCGAGTATTCGAATGCCGACGCAGAGTATATGGGTCGGTTCTATCTGCTCAAAGCATTCCAGCAGCTGTACAGCGATGACGACTCGGACCCAGAGGCTGCAAACTTTGTGGCCCGCAAGAATGACTTCAGTGATCTCGCGGACTACTTCGTTCAGAAGGTGGGGGGAAGAACCCATCACGAGCTGATACCAGGCCATCATCACGGCTCTTGCGGCGCTGCGGGATCCCACTTCCCGAACCTCGTGGCGCAACATTCGCAAGTTCCTGCTCGGGCTTCTGGATGCGAACGACAACACCTCCAACCCCTATTCCGACTCGCATTACCTTGCTACTCTTGTCGCGGCGATCGGCAACGCGTACAGCGCTATGAGCGTCAGCGATGAAGCGGACAAGGAAGATATGAGCCGAGCGGTGGATATAATCTCGCGGACGATGACGATGGATCGGTTGGTGCCGAGCTTTCAAAACGTCGTGACGCAGGCGGGGATCAAGGTGGGCATTTTTGCAAGGATCCAGCTGAATTCAGTCCCACTTGAAACTCATCGTCGCCGGCAAGATCAGCAACTCGGTCAAGATCTTCCTACCCTACACCCGGTGCGTTCCTGTTTGACTTGGTTTGGCACAACCTTACACCAGTGAGGGCAATTATGAGCCTCTTCGGTTGCTCGCTTTCGACTGCTTGATGATTGCCCGCCCGCCGGGTCGAAGCTCCGCGCTCCTCTCGTACTTGGCCGACGTCATTCGGCGCGACAGCTCGTTGGTAGTCCGCCGTCATGTCGCGCGTGCCCTTTCGGAAGGCATGATCATGTCTCTCGCTCTAGGCGATGTTCACGGCACGGTGACATCCGGTGTGGACGAAGCCACAGAAGAGAACAACACCTCGCGCGACAAGAGTGGGCAAATCGTCAAGGCCTTGCGGAAAGACTTTGGCAAGCAGGCAGTCCTCATGGACGTACTTCAGGCGGAGTTTATGTGAGTGTCACATGTCGTGCGGGGCTGATTGGCAGTGCGAGCTGCAGTGCGATCGATCATGACATCCGCTTTGCCATGATCAAAGCAGCAGAGTTGACGACATCAGCCGATCTGGAACGCGGCGCTTCTCTTGTCGCGCCCAAACTCACCATCAAGGATATCAAGGGCAAGGAGCCAACAGCTCCCGAACCGGCGCCGTTGAAAACCCCAAAACTCAGCGACGACAAGGAGAAAAAGAAGAAGAAGAAGCCAGTGCCCAAGTGGCAGGAGAACGGCTTGACAGATTCTGACAAGAAAGCCATCGATGCGGCCCTTGCCAAACTGGTGAGTCCAATGATGTCTCTCGCGGGTGCTGATTGTAGTTGGCACACAGGACGAATTATCTCTTCACCAACCCGGTCGACGTCACAGATTTCCCAGAGTGAGTAGGGTCTGATATGCAGGTAGCATCCCTGACGATCAGTTACCCAGTCTTCGTCAAGCGGCCCATGGATCTGAAGTCGATACAGGCTCGACTGGAAGGCGGAGTTTATGCGAGGCGGGACGACTTCGTCAAGGACGTCCAGCAGATCGTCGAGAATTGTCGGGCATATAATTCACCGGGGAGTCCTGTCTGGAAAGAGGGCGAATCGTTCGACGCCTTCTTCAACAAAAGTGAGTTCCTGCAATGAGGATTGTCTTGCTGATTGCAGCGTGGAGAGCGATCGAAGCCACTCTCAAGGTGAATGAGACGGCGCCAGAAGTCGTCCGCGCTCCGGTCATCACCATCCCCCGACCTCAGGCGCCACCACCACCTCCCCCGCAGCCGAAGAAGCTTGTCATCAAGACCGGCAAAGCCGTCGCGATCGACCCAAAACCACAGCACGTCGCCCCCATGGCCCCTCCACCCATCCCTCCCAGTCGCAAGCCATCCTTCAGCATCACATTCGGCGGCGAGGCGAGTAAGAAGCGCAAACCCGCCAACGACTTGGACGACATGCTGGGAGCAGAGGTCGACGCGATGAACAGCTTGCAGAAGGATAGCTTTGAGCAGTTGCTGGAGCCCAAAGCCAAGAAGCCGAAAATCCCGAAGCCTTCAATTCCGAAGCCTTCAATTCCGAAGCTTTCAATCCCGAAGCCTTCACTCCCGAAACCTTCGCCAGATCCACCAGCTCGAGCCGTCTCGCCAGAGAAGAAGAAGGAGAAGAAGTCGCGTGAGGTGCCGGCTCCGCCTCCACCAGTACAGGCTCCGCCTGTTCCGCCTGTGGCCCCTGCCACCGTGCCTGTCTACACTTCACCCGTGCCCCCAGCCGATCTGCCGCCGACTGCAAATAACATCATGCCTTTCCGGCCCAAACGAGCGCGAAACCTCGTCGCTACCTTGTTGAAGGATCCCAACGCGATTATCGTGAGTTGTCGACGTTCGATGGCTTGGCTGATCGCTGACATCAGTTCCTCGAGCCTGTCGACCCTATCAAGCACGGCTGTCCCGACTACTTTGACGAGATAAAGCACCCCATGGACCTCGGCACCGTCATGAAGAAGGTCGAGCAGAAAAAGTACCGTGAGATGGGGCAACTTGCTGCGGACATCGAGCTCGTCTTCAACAAGTGAGTCAAGACCGGGACAGCCTCGTTGTTTGGTCGCGCTGACCGCAGCTGCCGAAAGTACAACAACTTTGGCGATCCATTGTATGCCATGGCAGACGCCACGCAGGTGACCTTCTGGCAAGAATGGCCCAAAGCGGTCTCTCCACGCATGACACCGAGCGAGAAAAAGGACATGGCCGCACTGCTGAACAAGGCGATCAAGGACGAGCGCAGCATGTGGTTCCGCGACAAGGGTGAGTGGGCGAGCTTGCCGACCGAGTGATCATCGCTGAGGACAGTCGACCCTGTGGCCATGAACATCCCGACCTACTTTGACATGTGCGTTCTCGCCCTCGCTGACCGACTGACGTGATCGACTGACATGCAGCATCGACCCCGAAGACGCTCGCGACTTGTCGCTGATCAAGTCGAACCTCGACAAAGGCGTATACACAACAGCAAGCAAAGTGGACGAGGACGTCATGCTCATGCTGGAGAATGCGCGGATGTTCAACGGCGAGGGACCCGTCGTCGACGCTGCGAATGACTTTGAGCGGTGGTGGAAGCTGCAGAGGTCCAGGATGGACTGAGACCCTCGCATAGCATGTGCTGCCTTGGTCCGCGGGGGCTCGCCTTCCATGGCTGTTAGTCCTCCTGCCTATGTCAATCATGCAGGTCGTCTCGTGTTACTTGTTTCGGCCGGTCAGAGGCTGGAGGGATGGTGCTTCGGTCATTGCCACCTGTCCTTTCTTGCAGCTTCGACTCGACGCTCATTCTGGATACTTCTCAAGTCCGAATCGACAAGCCTTGGGGACCGCATCCAGTCCGTGCCCCTGTGGCAGTCCGCCAATCCGCTGGCCGATGCTGATCGCGACTACTTTCACAAGCACCTAGCGTTCGAGGGCGGGAATCTGACCGTCCTCCTGGACCAGCTCGAGGCTCCCGGTCTGTCCAAGAATGAATTCAAGGCTGCTTACGAAGGCTACCTTCACTCGTTCTCCCATCAGCATCATCACGACGAGTAAGCAGTCCAGCCGCGCAATAGGCTGGGAAGTGCTGATCCTAGCTTCATGAGAGACCACGTGACGTTGCGGGAGACTCGTCGCCTGCCGCAGAAGGCTTCCGCAGGGCAGACGGCTGCCGCGCACGAATCGCAGCTCGACGCTCTCACCGCCGAGCTGCAGGAAACCAAGGCTGAATTGCAGAAGTCCGAAGCCGTTCGACGCCTGCGAACGAAACTCACCGCTGAGGCTCAGACCCAGCTGAACAAGCTTGCCACTGAGAACAAACGCCTCCGCGAACAGAGCACTCAGTCTCAACAAGGCGCGGACTCGTGCCTTGTTCGGCTTACCAGCGGACCTGGGGGCGCAGTCTCCGCAAAGGAAGATGAAGTCTCTCGCCTGAGGGAGGAAGCAACCCAAGCTCAGGCCCGATCCGATGAGTGGGAAGCCAAGTTCCAGCCGCCTCTGAAGGCGCGGCAGGATGAGGGCGCGCACCACCGAGAGCTTGCGACGGAGCTCGACGCCACCCAACGCGCGCTTGCATCCTCGAAGCGCAGCAACACCGTTCTCCACCAGTCGCTGGCCAGAGCTTCCAAGGACACCGCTGATTGGCGAGCTTCGGCTTCGAAGCTTGCCGAAGAACTTGATCGTGTGACCGGCGAGAACGAAGATCTTCGTCGTGCGAATGTCCGACTCAGGTCTGCCTTCCCAGGCCCCTCTCGCGACTTCCACGACTTGATGTCAATTGCAACCCGCCTTCACAGCGACATGTGGGGGCCGCGATTGTCGGCCTCAGTCACTGAATCGCTTCGTTCCCTTCGTTCTGGGCTATCATTCACCTACGTGTGAGCCCGACTTGGAACATGATATGATTTGCTTCTCACTCTTATACGGTCTTTACGTGTATGCATCTCCGGCTCTCTGCCCACGCGCCCGTCGCTTTGCTTGCACCTGCGCATCTGTAATTTTGACCTGGGTTTGCGAGTGCGCTTGCCAGGCTGACAGCCGCGTGTGGCATGGCGCGATGCCTCCGCAGCAGCGATGGACGCCTGAACATCGTCATTATGCATTCGTCGGCTCCAGTGCGCTACTCATACAAATCATGAAACCTCCACGTACAAGCCTGCATCACGACGCCCCATTCGGCCTCGCGTCAAGTTGTAGGCCGTTGGGTTGTGCGTCAATATCCATCCCTCCATCATCCTCGTGGTCCTCTTCTTCCTCCTCCTCTTCCTCCTCATCCTTCTGCAACAGCTCACGCGCCTTCTTCATCGCGAAAGCCGCTTCCTTGGAATAGTGCTGTTTGCGGTTCTTCTCAAACTCCTTCTGTCGCGCCTTGGCCTCCTCATCCAGCTCCTCGTCCGAGTCGTCGAATACCTCGCCCGAGTTCTGCAGCGTGTTCATGTGTGTTGCGCCGAGAGGTGCGGGAACAGTTGGCTCGCCTTCGGCCAGAGCACGGTTCTGGGTGTGCAGATTTGGCGAGCCCGCGGACTGTCTGCGGCCATCTGGTGACTTTCCACCTGGTCGAACGGGCTCGGCCCGGGAGGGGAGAGAGAAAGACGGTGAGCGGGACGAGGACGAGGACGAGGGGCGGCGGGCGTTGGTGGCGGTGTTGGCAGCGAGTGAGGGCGAGGGGATGCTGCCGGCGTCAGTCGTCGTGTTCTCCGAATGCACCGCATCTGGCTTACCTGTTCCGTCCTGGACTGCGAGGCGAATAAGGTGTGCCCTCGTTTCGCAGATCGAACTCGGGCACATCTGGCATCAGGGCTGTTGCACGCAACATCGCATCGAGGCACGCTTACCGTCCAACACTCGGTCGTTCTCGGCGTCATACCTCACATAAGGTGTCTTTGGCTCGTCAATCTTCATGAGCGAGTCCTTGCCAATCTCGGTCTCGGCAATGTTCTGTTCGTCCCATTTGAGGCTGGTGTCAGCGCGGAGCTCATGTGAATGAAGCGGGCCGGTCTGTGAGAATGCCACACTTACTGCTCCTGGGCTTGGCGTTGCTCGTCGGTAGCTGGACTGATCAAAGCGTCGTTTCCAATCTGACTGGGTCGTCTGAGGGGGTTCTTGAGGATGCCGCGAGCGGGAGTGGGTCGGTCTCCGCTGGGACCAACAAAGGCGGCCGGGCGATCATCTGGGTGGATATCTGGGTTGTCTTGGGGAGGAGGGATGTCGATGTGTGTGGGGTGGGGTTTGTTCGACATGGCGGGCTAGGGAATATAAGGAGAGCGAAGGATGCAAGAGTCGGGGTGGAGCAAGCGGCGGTGCGGGCGCGAGAGAGAGAGAGCGAGAGAGAGGTGTCGAAGCCCAAGCTGGGTCGAAGGTGACTGGAACAGACTCTGTGCCTCGCGTTTACCGGATGGGATGGTTGCGAAGTCTGGGTCGTCGCAGGTTACCGGGCGGGGATGATGACGCAGGGGGGCACCATGCAGCCCAGGATAAATTACTTGGAAATCACCAGAAAAGATACCCAGTCCGGGAACGGACATCCCTGCTCGTCTCCGCGCCCCCTAGTCGCTGACGTGGAACTCGGAGGCGCGTCGTTCCCTCCACGTCCCGTCCTTCTTTCTCCTTCTGTCTGTCCCTCCACTTCAACATCGTTCACCATCGTCTTTTTCTACACAACATGAAGGCCCAAAACGTCGTCTCCGTCGCAGGCACTTCGGCTTTGCTCCTTGCGGCTTCTGCCAGCGCCGACGCTGTCTTCAAGGTGAGCTTGCCTACCAGCACGTCATCCTTTCGTCGTGCCCTCGAACGCTCGGGCACTCGCAACGTCAGCACCCCTGCGTAGTGAAGGGCGGCGTAGCGGCCGACCGGAGTGTCATAGACACGCCGTTCACAGTGACCGAGCACGAACGCTAGGCGCTCGCTCGCAGGACAGGTGCTCGGCTCTGTATCTTAGAGACCCCTTTGTTCCCCTTGCGAGCGCAATTCCCGGCAGAGCCGCTGACCTGCAGTCAACTAGCGTGAAAGCTCCATTCATCGAGCAATTCCAGGAGCAGATCCCTCAGTCTCGATGGACGGTGTCAAAGGCGACCAAGCAGACGCCTGTCGGTGACGAGATCTTCTCGTATGTCGGCACGTGGGCCATCGAGGAGCCCGAGGTCTACCCGGGTATCCCTGGCGACACCGGCTTGGTACTGAGTGGGTATCTATACGACCTCGACTGAAAGGGAGCTGACGGCCAGAGTCCAAAGCCGCTCACCACGCGATCTCGACCCTCTTCCCCGAGCCGATCGACCCGAAGGGCAAGCCCCTAGTCGTTCAGTACGAGGTCAAGTTGCAAAAGGGTCTTGAGTGCGGTGGAGCCTACATCAAGCTCCTCACCGAGGGCGAGGGCGGTCTCCGAGATGGCGCGGACTACACCGACAAGGTAAGTTTGATGACCTGCCGGAAAGAGAGCCTCAAGCTCACTGAAGACCCCCTTCACGATCATGTTCGGTCCGGACAAGTGCGGTACCACCAACAAGGTGCACTTCATCTTCCGACACCGAAACCCGATCACTGGTCTGTGGGAGGAGAAACACTTGAAGAACCCGCCCGCGCCGAAGATCACCAAAACGACCGCCCTCTATACGCTCATTGTCAAGTGAGTTCGTCGCATCATTGAGTGAAGAAGCTAAATGTTAGACCGGACCAAACGTTTGAAATCCTGATCAACGACGAATCGGTCCGGACCGGTAGCCTGTTGGAGGACTTTGACCCGCCTGTCAACCCGCCCAAGGAGATTGGTGAGCAGCGCGCTAGCTGAGACGTGGACGCGGCTCACCCCAAGACGATCCAGAGGACTTCAAGCCGGAGACGTGGGTGGACATTGCAGAGATCGACGACCCGGATGCGACCAAGGTGGGTGATGTTATTCTGCAGTGGATGTTGGCTGACACGCAGCCGGATGACTGGGACGAGGACGCGCCGCTCATGATTACCGACAACTCTGCTGTCAAGCCCGATGATTGGCTGGAGAACGAGCCCGAGACCATCCCGGACCCAGAGGCGGAGAAGCCGGAGGAGTGGGACGACGAGGAGGATGGCGACTGGATTCCGCCATCGGTCCCCAACCCGCGATGTGAAGAGGCTGCTGGCTGTGGACCCTGGACCCAGCCTAAGATCCGAAACCCGGACTTCAAGGGCAAATGGACGGTCCCCAAGATCCCGAACCCCGAGTACAAGGGTGTCTGGGCTCCTGCTCAGATTCCTAACCCGGTGTACTACGAGGACAAGAGCCCGTCGGATTTCACCAAGATTGCCGGAATCGGTATTGAGCTGTGGACGATGACCGAGGACATTCTGTGTAAGTCTCAGGCGAGGTTGCCCGGCTCTCGCTCATGCTGCAGTCGATAACATCTTCGTCGGCCACGACGAGGCCACGGCAAAGGAGTTCGCTAAGGAGACTTTCCACGTGAAGAAGCCGATCGAGCAAGAGGCCGAGGGGTCCGCTCCGGACGAGGATGAGGAGGAGGCCGAGACCCTTGTCGACAAGATCAGGTTGAGGGTGTACGAGTTCATTCGTGCGTATAAAGACTTTTTTCACCGCCAAGACTGACCCCAGACCTCGCCGGCTTTGACATTTCGCATGCCGTCAAGACGATGCCCGACGTCGCTGCCGGTCTCGCCGCGGCTGCCTTCACCCTTCTCGGCATGCTCCTGGCTCTGTTCGGCCTTATCGGCTCCAAGCCGACGACGGTGAAGAAGACGACGGTCAAGGCCAAGCCGGTCGAGACCAAGGCTGTTGCGCCGGTCGCGCCAGCCGGTGAGGAGGAGAAGAAGGCTTTGGAGGACGCGGGCGTTGAGGTGCCCAAGAAGCGAACGACCCGTGTGGCCAAGGACTAGATAGATGTGGGCGGGATGTGATGCATGGCGACGAGGGGGGAAGGAGCAGAGCGGACAGAGACAGAATAAATATCAGACGATGAATGCATCTCATTCGATGTGCGGCAACGGGGGCCAAGAGGGATGGCGACGACATGTCAACAAAGTCATGTCGGTGGCCACGGTCTGGATGCGGGAAGACACGTCGGACGCGTCGTCTGGACGGTCTATTCTCGAGCATTGCTGCGGGATGTTCGGTCGTTCCTTTCCACACTCACGCACAACGCGCACAGCACCTCTGCGCCTTGCTCAGCTTCTTATCCGACCGTCAGATCATCCTCACCAAGCTTGCATCAGCCGCTGAGCGGTCCCATACCTCTGTGCGCTTCGCCTGTGGGCGATCAACGCCATGTTCAAGTCGTCAAAGGCTCCGGCTCTCGCACCGAGCACCGACTTCACCAATAACCTGCGGGAGACGTCTTTCTACCGTTATGGCCATCTCCGCCCACTCGGACTGTCGGGCGATGTCACCGCCCTGGCCTTTGACCCCATCTTGTCGCTGCTCGCGGTCGGCACATCCAGCGGTCTCGTTCACGTATACGGCTCCCCTCAATTCCAGTTCTCCCTCCCCGTCTCGGCTGGCTCGTCGTCCTCGGGTGCTCACTCGATACGGTTCTTGGTCTTCCATCCAGGCCACAACCGCATCATAGCCGTCGATGACGGCAACACACTATACTCGTTCTCGCTGCAGCACATGTCGGACCACCCGAACCCGCTCACGCACCCGCCGCTGCCGGTCAAAGAAGCGAGCTATTCGCTATGGGGCACGATTACTGCCGTCGAACAGCCGACACCCAGCTACACGCATCTCTTTCTGACGATGAAGGACGGCACGACGCTTTCGTGGGACCTGAGCCGCGGGACATTGGGTAACTGGAAGGTGGGCAACATGTGGATGGAGCACGAGGAGAGGATGATACGGAGCGGCATCCCGGGTCGACACAAGACGCTTGGAGGGTGAGTGCGCGCGACTTGAGCGGTGGCCGACGAGGCTGACGACTAGACCCATGGCGACATGTATCGCGATGAACCCCCGCGATCTCAACATCATCCTGATAGGGTACGAAGGTGGAGTAGTCGCCTACAACGTTCAGAAGGCGATGGTCGAGAAGACGTTCGAGATGACGCTCATGCCCGGAGCTCCGGGCGGTGGATCCTACCAGGACGCGGATGGAGTGAGTGAGATGGGCTCGGCTTTCGGAAGATCACTGACCGGCAGTCGCTGTGGACGGAAAGAACCCCTGGCGTCAGCTGCATATCCTGGCGACCAGATGGGCTCATGTTCGCCGTGGGGCACTCGGACGGCTGCATCGCGTTCTGGGCGTACTCGGAGTCGGACAAACCGCTCATGGTCCGAACCATCACGCACGAAGACGTCAACGTCCCCGACGCGGACGAGCTGTTCAGTGCGGGAGCGCTCGACAACCAGCGTCGACCGAAGGACGGGATTAGCGCGGTGTCTGCAAATCGGGAACCCATCTTCAAGCTGTCATGGGTCGGCTTCCCCGACAGACCGTCCTTGCAAGCGCTCATCGCGGCGCAAGGAACCGAAGCGGCTGGAGAACCGCTCACGAACGCGACGATGGAGTACGCTGAGCGAGGGGAGACGCTGTTGATGGTGCTGGGCGGGCAGAGCCCCGGCGAGCAGCCAGGGATCAACATCCTGCAGTTCCCGGCGTACATGCCGCCTCCGCCAACGGCCGCAGCCAAGAAGACGCCAATGTCGCCGTCGCAGAGTATGCCGGTGCAAGAGCGTTACGCCTATCGGGATTCGCTCGCCCCGACCGGAACGTCCTTCTACCCGACCAAGACACCGCCAGAAGACTTCATCCTCCTTCCGCGGAGCTCGCCATACTTCGGCCTCGCCCACGACCCCATCGCGATCGTGGTCTCGCTGACGCCCGATAACACACTCTCTGCTGTGAATGCTCCGCATGCCCAGCGGGGCATCGAGTGCTGGTCGTTCCCACCTCCTCGATCCACGGTCATTCCGCCGTCGCCAGGCCGAAAGAACTACGTCCTGCCTGGAGAAGGGGAGAAGATCGTCGCGATGACGCCGGCGCCTGTCCTGGGGTCCCCTTCACCTGGCACACCGCGTTCCGCTAGCGGCGGGTGGAAGCTGCCTTGGTCCTCGGGCACACCATCGCCCAAGCTCTCGCCGACACCCCGCCTGTCCACTCCGGACTCCATGGCGACCGTCAGTGGCGGTCTGCGGACCCGCACACGAGCTCGACAACGATTGCGTATCCCCTCCTCGCTGTGGTCCGGCCGGTTGACCGTCCTCACCGCGGACATACATTCGCTCCCGACACCTACGTTTAAGAAGCTGATCTCGTGGGCGATCGAAAACGCCGATAGGGAGGAGGTTCCAAGGATGCCACTTCACGGCGGCATGGCCGTGCCGGACCTACAGAGCCACGGCGCCCCCGACGTCAAGGTGGTCAAGATGGAGAGCTACCGGATACTCATCACCTCGCATCCGGACGCGAGTGTGCGGTTCTGGGATATCTCCCCGCACCTCCTGCTACTACCGACTCCTTTGCGATTCGAGTACCCTGGACCGCTGCCACATCTCACGATATCGCTTGGGACGTACCTGTCCCACCCCGACCTTGCGCACCTGCCTCTAGCCCGACTGTGGGAGACGGACCGGTCGAAAGTCGTCATCAAGTCGATTCATCTTGCGCGGGAGGCATTGGAGTGCACTATCACGATGGTCTCTGGCGAGATCATCGTCTTCAAGTTTGCTCCTGGTAAGACGGCGGGTCAACGGGGCGGGGACGAGCTGGAAGAGCTGGACGCGGAAAACCCGAGCGATGGCTACTTCCCGCCAGTGGCGATCAGCGTGCCACAAGCGTCTGGTGACGGCGGATGGGTCGAGGAGGTCTTGGAGATTGGTCACCTGGCGCGTTACAATGTAGACGGGTTCAAGCCCGTGGCAATCTTTACGCCAAAGCGGGGCGAGGTCATACATTGTGCGATATCAGATATCGGTGAGTGTCACAGGCGCGAATTCCGCTGATCATCAGGCTTCATCGCCGTTGCGTTTGCAACCAAGTCGCTCGGTATCATCGACATGCGTGGACCGGACGTCATCTTGCGTGAGGGCTTTGACGAAGATGGCGGGAGTGTGAAGAAGAAGCGAAAGAAGGGGAACGTGCAGAATGTGCCGGCGGAGAGCTCGCTCGTCGGCTCGATGAAGTGGGTCGTTGCAGGTCTAGGGAACGGTCAGTGGATTGTATGGCTTGCCAATTGAACGCTCATCTCAAGATCCTACACCAAGACCAAGGTTGATTGTGTCGTATACCAAGGGGTGCGTCGGACGTGACTGCTTGCTCGGAGATAACTCACGGCAGCATGACCAAGATCTACACATTGGTGAACGCGCTCGGCGAGTGGATCGTCGACACCAAACCGCCCACCTTCACCAATGAGTCTCTGGCAAATCCCATCGCATCGTTCGTGCTCGATCCGACGGATGGTCACGAGCTGCTTCCCACGGCCGAGGCTTTGCAAGCAGCGATGCGTGTCAACCACGACGAAGGGAAGGGCGGGAAGGGCAATGCGGAACCCCACTGTCTTTGGTTGGCGGTCTCACGCAAGAGCATGCGCATCGCAGTCAACTTCAACGGCGACAGAGTGGGCAAGGTCGAGCTACCGGAAGAGGACTTGGCGAGCGCGTTCTTCGTGACGCGCCATGGTGAGCACCACATGGATGGCGTTTCATGGACTAGGCTCATCTTCAGGTCAGAAGGTTCTTGTCGTCATCACGACCACAGGCAGCGCATTGTTCTACTCCTTGCCTTTCTTGGAATTCATCACACGTGTTGATCTCTACTATGGGCATCAAGGGTGAGCTCTAGCAGGATTTTGCGAGCTTGTGATTGACGGCAGGCGACCCGTCGGGAGGATCTCGATGGACGACCGTTCAGGCGATTTCATTGAGCACTCTGGTCCGCTCGACATCAACCTCCGCACCTTGTTCAACTTCAGAAAGCCTTTTCCCCCTCGCTTAGATCCGTGCGCCATGAAGAAGGCCGTCCCCCCTCAGCCCTTACCAACCAACTATAGCACGATGGCGTGGCTGTGGGGGACGGGACCTATCTCAGGCGCGCAGCTCGACTCTATAGGTGTGTCCGCCTGAGAGCGCGTAAAGTGAAATAGGCGATGTACTGACGCGCAGTGGCTGGACCCAACAGGCCACCTCTGCCCAAACCGCCACCACCTCCCAAAGCCCCACTCATCACCTGGGGCAAACCGCCAGAGGAGCCGGTCAAGGTCGCGCCGAAGCCGAACGAGGTCTTGCCGAAGCGGACGGCTGTCCGCAAGCAGACGGCGCCGTTGCGCGACGCGAGGGAGCGAGAGGACGCGTATACGGAGATGAGGCAGGCTGCGGCCGAGAGGGGAAACTATCTGGACAATCTGGGAGATCAGCTGAACGCCGTTAGCGTCAGCGCGGGCAATTATCTGTCGCAAGCGAAGAATGCCGCGGTGAGTCGTAGTGTCTGGGCGACGGTGAAGTACAAGCTGACGCGCAGATCAAGGAAGCTGCCAAGGGCACGGCGAAGGGGATGTTTGGCAAGCTGTTGTGATATGGAGCGGGAAACGACTTGGCAATCTATGTATGTATATTCTATCTATCTCCTCTGCTCTTGATCACGTGGGTCCCTTGTTCCGCAGTCGTTTGATCTCGGGTGGTGCATGCGCAGAATGGAACGATTGCAGCGAGACAGCCGATCATGGTGTGTCCGCTCCTTTCAACCGGACGATGCAATTCGTACGGGATGAGGTATACAATCCCATGCCCACGCCCAACCGCTGGCATCCTAACGTCCATATCGCAACCATGTCTGATCAGCCTGAGAATATTCAGACCGGATCGCATGCCCCCGACCCCTTGATCGGGCCCCTGGCATGCATTTACACGGCCAACACCGACGGTGCTGCGAGTCTGACGCGGTCAGACACGGCCGGTCCAAGCCCCACCGAGCTTTCGCCGCTCGGAGCAGCGGTCCAGTACGTGG
>Ga0308169_10001844_pt1 | contig 23448 bp, 47 predicted proteins | sample PhyBR1_2_FD_202139 | JGI IMG/M metagenome (GOLD analysis project Ga0308169, IMG submission 202139) | Phyllosphere microbial communities from UC Gill Tract Community Farm, Albany, California, United States - DLSLSB.R1 | ecosystem: Host-associated > Plants > Phyllosphere > Unclassified | place...
AACTGGCCTGTGACGGCATCCTGGTCGCGACGCCCGCGGGCTCGACCGCCTACAACCTCTCCGCGCAGGGCCCGATCCAGCCGCTCGGTTCGGGCATGGTCGCGCTGACGCCGATCAGCCCGTTCCGCCCGCGGCGCTGGCGCGGTGCGATCCTGCCCGACAAGGCGCGGATCGGCATCCGCGTCCTCGACCCCGGCAAACGCCCCGTCTCCGCGGTCGCCGACCAGCGCGAGATCCGCGACGTGGCACAGGTCGACATCTGCATGGACCGTGCGCGTGAACTCACCCTGCTCTTCGATCCCGAGCATGCGCTCGACGACCGCATCACGATGGAACAGTTCGCAGCATAGCCCCGGCCCCGGCGCAATTTGTTGCAGAAATCGACAAAAACCGGGTTGCATCGTCCAACTGGCCGTTTATAGAGCCGCCTCCGGCAACGTTCCCTGATAGCTCAGCGGTAGAGCTCTCGACTGTTAATCGAGTGGCCGTAGGTTCGAATCCTACTCAGGGAGCCATTTTTAAGCCGCATAAACCCTCGCTTTTTGCTTGGTTTGGCTGGTGGCAACGCCCCGCCGTTATTACACTTATTATTACATGCGTTATGACATTCGCGGTTCGTTCTCGCGAGATTGGCAGACCGTTTCGCGACACGCGAATCGGGGTAAAGTCGAGTGGCGTCACTCGACACAGACGCAGCGGTCACGCCGCCCTCTTCGTCATTCGAAGTAGCCCGGTCGGGACGTTAGTCCCGGCGGCAGAGAAGCTGCCGACTGGCAGGTCGCGCCATTCGCCCTCCAGCTCGCCGTGATCGTAATGCGCGGTCGCTGGCAGTATCGAAACCAGCGTGCCGCCAACCTTCAGGAAGCGCAGCGCATGGCGGACGTGCTTGACGTAGTGCCGTCCATAGAAGGGCGGGTTCATCACGACGTAATCGAACTCAGGCGTCGCTGGCTGGTCGAGGAAGTTGGCGGCTAGGACGTTGTGCCCCTTCGCCCGTGCTTCAGACGCACGCCCCGGATGGTACTCGACGCCTAAGGCATGATGACCGCGCGACCGTATCGCGTCGAGGATGCGGCCGTCGCCGCACGAAGGCTCAAGCACCCGTCCTGGCAGCATGCCGCGGCTTCGCGTGTAATCAGTCGACTTGTAGACCCCAGCGTATTCCAGTGCCTCTTCCGCGACTTCTGGGGGCGTCCAGTAAAACTGGAGATCCTTTGATACAGCGGTGCTAGCGGTCGGTTTAACGTCCTCTGGCTCGGCATCGGGCAGCACCTCGCCGTAGAACTCCGCCAGTGCGCGGTTGATGTCGAGCAGCGTCCACTTATCGAAGAAGACGTGAGCGTTGCTATTCTGGAACCGGCGCACGGTGATTCCGCGATCGATCCCGATCATCTCCTCGCCATCCATTGCTTTCCAGGTAACGGTTTTGCCGTCCAACACGGCCACCCCGCCATGACGGTGGCATGCGGCAATCTCGCCGATCTCAGGGTATTCCAAGTGTGGCTTGCCATGGTAAGTAGCGAGGGCGTTGACGATGTCGCGAAAGCGATCATGCCCCCACCCGCTGCTATACTCACCAAAGCCCTGGAGAATTATACGCTTCGGTAGACCCTTAACGCCAATGCGCACATTGGAGTGCGATTTGTAAGCGGGGTCGAGATCCGTGAACACCTCAGCTAGACCGCGAAGAATATGGTACCGCGGGCGAATGAAGTAATCACCGAACGTCGCCTTAGCGTTCTCTACGGTCAAGGCTGGCGGATCTGCTATTGCGCGGTCGAAAAGCTTACGATCAGTAGCGCTGGCGATCCGGTCAATTTGCAGGCGATTGTAGATCGCGCGCCATCCTGATTTGAGCAGGTTGGCCTTGAGCGAGGACGCGTACAGGTAGGACGGCTTAGTCACCGTATCGATGAAAGTCCCCTGGATGGTCGCAGCCATTCCCATGCGCGTGTGCGCCGCCTCAAACGCGGCCATCTCGTCTTCGATCTGGAGAACCTTGCGGTCGTATTCTTCGATCAAGTCAAGGACGGTGCGCTGTAGGGCTGGAACATTGGTCATGTAAGTTGTGTAACTTGCCCGGTTGCGCACGTCAAGCTAGTTGTGTAACTAGCTGTTGTGCAGCGACCCGCCCCGATGCACAGGGCGGATATGGAGAAGAAAGACGTGAGAGTGCAGCTCGTGATCTCGCCCAGCGAGATTGAAGCCCTTGACGTGTGGCGCGCCAAGGAGCGCATCTGGTCGCGATCGGAAGCGATCCGTCGCCTGATCGCGGAAGGGGTGAAGCGCGATGGCGTACGGGGATAGCTTCGCGGGATCGGTCGTCTACGTTGTCAGCAATGAAGAGGGCTGGCATAAGATTGGGGTGACGGCCGATATCGATCTTCGTCTGTATCAACTCTCGCGCGACATTGGCTTCAAACCCGTCTCGCTCGTTCACACCGTCCCGGCTGATCGCGCGGCGTCCAAGGTGGAGAACTTGGCCCATTGGGCTTTGATCGACCACGATCATTCGTACGAGTGGTTCAAGGTTGACGCGGCAACTGCGATCGCGGCAGTCGATGACGCATTCGTACGGCAGCAGAACGGCGAGCAAATCGCGGCGAAGTTCGCCGTCCAGCGCCGGCTTACCGTGATAGACGGCATCAACAAGCGGATACCCGACCTGCTGCGCAAGGGGGAAACCCGGCACCGGTTCATCGAAGCTGCCGTGCTTGCCGCCCTCACTGCGCGAGAGGCGGAAGTCGCCGCCGAGCGCAAGCTAGAGCGGCGCGGCAAGTGACCCGCCTCACTCCGCATCGGCTTCGTCTTTCACCTCAGCGATCGCGCCGACCAGCGCAGTGATATGCTCGCGCCGGCGGGCGGCGATGCGCAGCGCCTTCTCCTGGCTGGCCTTGTTGTAGATCCCGGTGACGTTGAGCGTCTTGTGGCCGCTGACGGCGCGGACATCGACCTCGCCACTATCGCCGAGCTCGGTGATGCCGCCATGCCGGAAGCTGGTAAACTTCAGGTCGTCCGGCAGCCCCGCCTTCTTGCGGATGCGCCGGTGCAGCTTGTTCATGTAATCCTTGGTGTAGGCGGCCCCGGTGCGCTCATCGCGAACGATCAGGTCATCGTCGGCCGCGCGCTTCAGTCCTCCGATCGCCGCCTCGAGCTCGGGATAGAGCACGACGACCTCGCCATCGAGGCGATCCACGATCGGGATGTCGACGACGTTGCCGGTCTTCGACTGGATCAGGCCGATGCTCTCGCCCGGCCGGTACCCGCCCCAGCGCACGCCGCGGACGTAGCCGTCCGGATCCTCGAACCCGAATGCGTCATACACGCGCTGGCATCCCTCGAAGAGGATCGCGGCGGCGGCGGCCATGCTGTGCTTGCCCATCTCAGCGGCGGCGAGCTTGTACGCCTCATATTCGGCGCGCGTGGACGCCCGGTTGCCCCGCCCTGCCCCGCTGCTGCTCTTGATCCCCATGCCTGAGAACGGGTTGTCCTTGACCCCGGTCGCCTTGTGGTGCCGCGCAGCCTGATTCCAGACAAGGCGGCAGACCTGCATCATGTAGGAGCCCTGGCGTTCGCCGTGCTTCTCCTTTGCCTTCTTGTAGAGGGCGTCGGAGGCGGTCGCGTCGATCAGCTTGGCCTGGCGCGTGCCGAAGCGGCCGACCTTCATCTCGATCGCGACGACCATGTCCATTGCGAGTTTGTAGCCGGTGCGCGTGACGTGCCGCAGCTCGGTGAACTTCTCGGTCCCGCGGTACCAGTCGAACAGCCACTGCACCGATCCCGGAACAAGCTTCGACTGGCTGCCGTCGCGCCACTCCTTGAACGCCGCGTTGATCGCGTTCGCCTTCGTGATAGCCGTGGCGACGTCGGTGCCCAGCGGGGTCGACTGCACTGGACACGGCTGCCCGTGGCGCAGCGCCGGCGGCTTCGCCCATTGCGGGCGGACCCAGAAATACCCGGTCACCTTGCCCGCAAGCTTGTGCTTCTGGACATAGGACGGGAGGCGGACATCAGCCAAAGTCGAGATCCTCTTCGACGGTCGACGTGAACATCTCGGTCAGCGCCGAGTCGAGGTCTGAGCGCAGCGCGAGCATTGCGCCCCGCGGCCCGCGCGCGCGGAAGTTCACCCGGCCGCCCCGCTCCCACGCGCGCAGCTGGGCCTCGGCGACGCCGGTGTATGCCAGCGCCAGGTCGCGGGACATCGCGGCGGGCCAGTCCGGATATTGTGCGATCGCGACCGCGCTCATCGGTTCTGTCCTTCCTGATCTGTGAGGTGGGCGCGGGCCAGTCGCCAATGCGTGAGCGTGACGCTCATGATCCCGTAAAGCCGCGTTCCGTCCTCGGTCACCGGGCGGAAGCTGTAGTTGCTGAACTCGACGTTCTCGATCAGTGGCTCGGCGGGGTTCCGGCGCGCGGTGCTGCCGGGCGCGTAGAATTCGGCCATGCTGAGCGGGCGTCTGCCGCTACGGTCTATCTCGGCGGTGGCAGGATCGAACAGCACGTCGAGCAGCGTCCCATCCTTCGGCGCGCTTTCGATCGCCTGCCAGCCATCCTCCCCCTTGCTGCGCGATGCGGAGGTCATGCGGGATCGCCGGGAATATGCAGGATCGTCTCGCCCATGATGCGCGAGCCGTCGTTCGCTTCTTGAACCAGTCGATGCCCGCTGGCGGTCGTCCGGCCGGGGCTGTCGGCGGCATCGTTTGTGCCCCACTGCGCGCCGCCCTTGCGACCTGGATGCATCGCCTCGATCATGGCGAAGTTGGCGGCATCCACGAGGAAATGCCGGTTTCCGGTCTCGCGATACTTGCCCATGCGCGCGCGAACGTCGGACGCGGCATCAAACTTGAGCGGGTAAGCATCCGCCACCCGTCCGTATTTGTGAAAGCTGACCATCATCGCGGCCATCATGTTGACGACGAACTCGGGGTCGAACTCGGTCAACGGCACGCCGGCGCTTGCGACGTAATCGCGCATAGCCGCGACTGCTGTTTCTTTTGGCGTCATGCGGGTTGCTCCACGTTGATGGCGAAGACCTCGACCGGGTCGGGGCCGAAATGCGGGTGCGTGATCGTCTTCCGCGATGCACCAGCCCAGCGGCGGGTCAGGCGCGTGACGCCCTCAACCCCGCCACCCTTCGGATAGCCTCGGGTCAGAACCACGGCGTCATACGTCCGCGCGACGATGCGCTTCGACCAGAACGGCGTCGCGAGGCGGTATTCCTCCGGCTTGGTGCCCGCGGCGATCTGGTCGAAGTAGACGCCGTTGACCGGAATCGTCAGGGTGCGGCTCATGCCTTCTCTCCCTGCGACAAGAGGCGGATGGCGGCGGCGATAGAGCGGAGCATTTCAGCCTCGTGCGAAGCCGCGAACGCCGGGTCGATCCGCGCTTCGACCACCTTCGCGCTGTCCCGCACCCCATCCGCATAGGACCGCGCTGGGGGTGTGGTGAGAGCTTCGAAGCGAGCGAGCAGCAACCGGTACAGCTCGTCCTCCTTCGCCTGCCAACCGTTCGGGCGAAACTCCATGATGATCCGGTGCGCCAACTCGCGCGCGTGGGCTTCCACCCCTTCGACAGCCCCGCTCATGATGCCTTCACCTGTGCGAGGGCGGCGCGACCGGGCCATTCGGCGTCTTCGCGCGCCCACTCTATCGAGCCTTCATACTTGCCCTCAACGTAGCGTTCACCGGTTTCGAGGTGGTCGAACACCGCGTCGGTGCGGCGATGCATTGGCAACCGCATTACCGCCCGATAGCATGCGGCAAGGTCCGAACTGTCGCTGGGAAGCGCCTCTTCGGGTTCACCAAACGCAATCGACACGAGCGCGTTCGATGAAACACCGGTCCAGCGCTTCCCGCCGAACGTGAATTTGCCAGCTTGTCCGCTTCTCGCCAGCAGAAAGGCGACCTCTTCGCGTAGCCGCTCCGCCTCCCGCAAGTCCTCCGATAGGGTGGGAGGCGTCGGGGTGGCGGCGAGGGCGAGGATAGCTGCGACCAGATTGTCGGGGCCAGAGTTCCAGTTGGTTTCCACCGCGCGCATCACTGCAACATGCGAAAGAACACAAGGCTGGCGGTGGAAGTCAGTCGTTCCGTCTTCGTTGGCCCCCTCCTGCGACGTTGCGGGCAACCCGGCATCCAGCGAGCGCGGATCGTTCATCCACGCTTCTTCGGGCTGCGACGTTGCGGGCTGGGTAGCGAGGGCGGGCGCGTCGAAGGGCAAGCATCCTTCCCACAACACGTCCATGATGTTGCGCACGGCCGCTTCGAATGTGGGCAGGTTCCAGGCAGACCTATAGCCGCCCTCGAAGGCATTCTCCGACACGACGAAGACCTGCCACTTGCCGTCATCCTGCTTGCGGACTTCGGCACGTCCTTCATTCGAAGGAAGGTCTATGGCAAAAGCGTTGCCCGGTTCCGGCATCTTGTAGTCGTGGAGCCAATCGTGAAAACCATCGCGCGAAGACTCCGCATCGGCCTCACCGCCGCTATCTTCACAACCGTCGCGATAGCCCTGGTTGTAAGCGTCGAGCGCGATCTTTGCCGGGTCCTCCACCTCTCCCGCCTGATTGGTCGCGGGTACAGGTTCGGGGGATGCGGCAAGATAGCCGTGAATTGCATCCTCGATCAGCGCGCGTTCGGCTTCGGTTGGCGTGTGGTCGCCATCGTCCGCGCGGAACTCGTAGCTATCGACGAACGCGCGCACATCGGGCTTCTCTGCACTCGCGGATGATACAGAGGCGAGGCGGGTGGCAACGATAGCGCAGTGTAGGGCGCGCGCATCACCATCCAGATCGGGTTCCTCGTCGCAGGACGTGTCGTACACCTCGAGCGCGTCAGCGACGGTGAGCACGTCCAGCTTGCCACCCTCGCGAGCGGGACAGCGCGCGGGGTCGTGCAGTTCTGGCTCGTCCGGCTGGCCGCAACCAATGCAGAAGCACGCGTTGATGTCGGTCGCGACCTCAAGCTGCTTCGAAAGCGCAACTGTCACCGGGTGCTGGTCTGTCGTGGTCATGCCGCTTTGTCCTTTGCTTCGGCGGCGGCCCGCGCGCGGGCAGCGGCCTGGTTGCGCAGCTTCGCGCGGGCCATGTTGAGGGCGCAGTCGAGCGTCACCGCCTCGCTGGTCGCCGTGTCGCCGTCGGCTGCGACGGTCGCCGAGATGCTGCCCTCGAAGGTGTCGAAGCCCGGCGCGTGCGCGGTCAGGGACACGGTCACGAACCGCTCTTCGGGGTGGCGGATGCTCTGCAGCAGCGCGCCGATCGCGTTGATCTCTGCCGCGTTCACCGGGCATATCCCTTCTTCGGTTCACGGCAGGGAGCGCAGCGGCCCATGACGAGGCGCGGGCTATCGTCGCCGCACTCGGTGCACTCGCCGGGGACACCGATCGGGATCGGCGCGCGCGCGGCGCGGATGCTGCGGTCGAGCGCGACTTGGGCCACGTCGTTCGCCATGTCGACTGGATCAGCCACGGGAAACTCTCCGATCAATGCTGCGCAGCTGGGCGCGGATGGTGGTCAGGGCGGCGCTGCGCTCGGCGGAGGGCGGCTGCTGCATGAGGCGGTCGCGGCGGCCGAGGACTTCGGCCTGGTCGAGCACGCGCTGGCTCTCGCGAGGCCCGGCTGAGTTGCGGCCGATCTGGCTGTGCATCTTCATGCCCGATCACATCGTCTTGATGAGTTCGAGCGCCTGCGCTTCGGCGAAGCCCTCAGCGACATAGGCGAGGAACATCGTGCGGCGGGCATGCGCGATATGTGAGGCCGCAGCCGCAACGCCCTGCCAGATCTCGACCTGCGCACGGACGGCCTCGGGCCAGTCGGTACGCGGGACGTCGGAGCGCATAGGTTCAGCAGCCATGGAGGGGCCTTTCGCGGGGGTTAAACGGCGAGCGAGGGGCTTCATGCGGCGCTCACGGAATGGGTTGGCTGCGGCCCGGCCTCAACGGACGGCAGCTTGGGAACGGACGTCCTGAGGGGCAGGACCGAGGCAGTCGGGGAGAGGGGCACGAAGCCGGGCCGATCGTTGCCGCGCAGGGCGGTCATGATCTGGGGCCAGCGGTGATAGAGGTTCTCAACGAAGATGACGGCCGCGATGATCGCGATCGCGCCGAGGCACGCCCAGCCGGCGCCGTACATGAACAGGTTCCAGGTCATGGGCGATCTCCAAGGGTGAGGATGGCGATCATCAGGTCGATCAGAATCTCCGCGGAGACGACGCCCATCAGATCTGGGATTGGGGGAAGAGGTGCGCGCGTGGCCGCGCCAGCCGGGTCGAGGTAGCTCACGACGTGATCCTGCGGCGCGAGCGGCGCGGGCTGGTCCAGCCGTCTGCCTCGACGTTCCGTTCGCTGCCGTCCGGTGCGATGACGCGGACTCGGCCATCGGCACGGCGCGAAATAATCGGGCACTCGAACTGATAAACACCGGGGAGCCCGGTCCCACTGGCGATGTCGGCGTCCGGCGCGTTGCGCTGCACGGTCATCGCTGGCGCGGTCAGGATATCGATGCCGCGGCTGATCAGGCCCTCGACCTGCTGCTCGGTAAACCGATCTCCCCCGGCTATGCTGTGATCGCCGAAACCGGTCTTGTGCCCGCCACGGATTGCGCCGCACCATGGGCTGAGAGGCTTCGACGGGGTCCAGTGGATCTTCACCGGCTGGCGACCGAGGATCTCGCCCATGGGGCGCGGGCGTGGGGCATAGGTCATGCGCAGGCCCTCAAGTATGCGACGGCGTTGACGCTCGCTTCGGCCATCTGTGTTGATCGACGGGCGTGGAACTCGGCCTCGCACTTGTAGGCCTCGTCAGCCTGCGCACGCCGGGTGAGCAGATCAGTTGCCGCTTCCAGGGCGCGCTCCAGCTGCTCCATCGTCGGGCGCCGGCCTTGTTTTTCACGCAGCCGCTCGTGCTCTTCGATGATCAAACGCAGGCCGAACGGCTTGATGTTCAGCCGCGCGGCGCGGGTGGCGATGGTGTCGCGGATCGCGCCAGCGCTGGCGACCGCGGTGGGCAAAAGGTGAGCCGCATTATCGGCTCGGTGTGCGAGAACGATCCGCTCTTCGGCCAGAGCGAGCCGGTGGCAAGCTGCAGCCATGTCCGTGATCGTCTGAGCGAGATCGGGATCGTGTGAAGCGATCGTGCGGCCGGTCATCGCGGGGCGCCTTCGACATGAGCCCAGCGCGCCTTGTGCGGCGACTGTGCGCCATACGCGCGGCCAGCCTCGGCGTGGTTGACTTTGTACTTCGCCTGCCACGTCTCGAGGCCGATCGAGTCCTTCTCGACATGCGCGGCAGTGCAGAGCGGCACAGCCGTGAAGTCGTGCGACTTCAGCGACATTCCCTTCGAGCCGTCGGCGTCGGAATGCGATGCTTCCATGCGGCCCTCGCAGACGTGCCCCGCCCTGCCCTCGATCAGGCAGCGGCGCTTGCGCAGCCAGGACAGATGCGTTGGAAAACGGCGATTGGCGTCAGCCTTGCCACTGTTCTGGCGGCGCGGGCGGATGTCCACGCGCATCACGCTTCGCAGCCCTTCGGCGCAATGACGCGCGGGCCCCAGACGAAGTTCTCGACCGGCTCACTGTGCGCGCAGCCCGGCACGAACACGCGCAGGTTAAAGCCGTCTCCACCGTTGTCGTAAGTCTGTACGACTTCCCACGATCCAGTGATGCTTTCCTCATAGCCGAGGTCGCAACTGGCGGTCTGCTTGGCCCAGTAATGGCCCTCGCAATGCGGACGCGCGCTCATGCGACCACCCGGCAGGCAACGATGTCGGACAGGGCGCCCTGATGCGTCCAGCAATCACGGTAAATGTGAGCGGGATGGCCGTCGGCGGGGTTCGCGCGCTCCGCGGCGCGGCGGTCACGATCGAACCGGAACTGCACCTGGACACGGGCAACATCCGAGACAGGGCACCCTGCCCCATCGCACTCGATCCAATCTGTGGAAGCCTGCTCGGCCACGATCGTCTCCCAACAAGCCGGGATGGCCTGCTGGGATCAATCTGTAGGATTTCCCCTACTGCGTCAATCAGAAAGTAGGGCGCGCCCTATTTAATCGTCCGGATATATCTCATCAGGCCAGAAGCCATCCGCGCCTGCCGCAGGTTTCGAGGCAGCAAGCGGCGGAAGAACCGGCTCTTCGCCGTCAAATGCAATCCGGAGCCATCCGACTTTTGCCTCTAGCGCTTGAAAGATAGCGCGGGTCTCGTGCCCCTGCCGCCACAGCGTTCCGATGAAGACAGCTCGCTCGGACGCAAGATAGCCCAGCTGGATGCCGCGACAGGAGAATACCGCGATGGCGTGCTCGTCGAACGGATTGCTGGGCTCGGGCCGGAGCTCTATCGGTTCGCCGAGCCTGCAAATCTCAAGCTCGAATCGCCGGCCGGGTCCCCGCTTGTTGGGGTAATCAATGCCTACGATCGCTAAGGAGATAGCCCGCAAAGTTAGATCGGCCTAAGCAGATCTACGGCCGCGCGAAATACTTTATCCGGCTGAGACTCTTCAATCACATGGCCGGCCTGCGAAAGTATTCCAAGAAAGGCGCCTAGCTCCTGCTTATCCCGCACTACAGCGATCGTGATCGGGGCATCATCGCGAAGTGCGATGTCGTGGAACATTGCGGAAGTTGAATAAACGGATGCATGATGCCTGGTGACCGCTTGAAATACGGCACGACGATCTTCAAAGTCTACCACCGCATCGGCAAGCCACTCTTTGGTAGACGGCCCGAGAAGAGGAACCTGCGCCTTGACGTGGAGGCCTCCAAAAACCGATACAAGGCGCTTGTATAGAAAGTCTATAATCTCGGCTTCACCACGCGCACCAGCCTTCTTTGCAATATGACTGCTAATTCTTGCTGATGCGTTGGCAATGTCTGCTATGGCGCCTGCTAGAGTGCTTTCCGTAGCTATAATCGAGAGGGCCCGATTGGTTGCGTTACCTCCGATCTCAGCCGCTTGCTCTTCTGCAACCCTACGAAACATTCGCTCGGCGCCGATCATCTCGGCCTCCCGGTATGCAAAGCCACCGTCACTGACCAGCAGGCTTCCGCCGTGTGGTTCAATTTTTACAGTAGCAGCGGCACCACTAGGATGGAAAAGCGGAAGGTCGACAAAAACGGCCTCACCCCACACGCGCACTGACACGAGCGCATTCACGGCTGCTGCCGTGGCTTCCTCGATCGTCGCGGTAGGTTTCGTTGTGACCATCATAGCAGTTTCGCTGCCCACTCTGGCACCGGAAGTCTTTCGATACCATCTACGCGCAGCAGAATTTTGGCCTTATCCGTGAAATCCGCATAGCTCGCCGCATCAGGAACCAGCGGCTCGGCGAACGGAAGGTTGCCCGTTCGCATTCGCTGTTCGAGTTCCAGCCAATTTAGCTCAAACGAATGAATGTGAGAACCTCGGATGACGCGACCGGCGTGTGGAGGAATGCCTCGACCTGGGTTTTTATGCGTCTCCTGCAGCGGCTTCCAATCTAAGCGCACCAAAGGAATGCGGGTACGCGCAGCAGCGCTCCCGACCTCCAGCTGCAATGTGACCGCCCTGTCTGGATGGTCTGCATAACAGCCTCCGCGCAGCCCAAAATACCCGATCGTCACTCCGCCGATATCGATTGGCACGCTAAATGACATGTAGCCCTGTTCGTGATCGGGCAGCGACCACTCTACGCCAGCAGGCAAAGTCTTCCACGATCCCGTTAGGGTATGGAATGGCCCCGGCATAAGCAGTTATTTCAACACGATAGTGGTGATGCCATGTAGGCGGCCATGCTGGTTCAAAGGTCCCTCGCAAACCGGATAACCCGACCCCAGATCTTCACCTCGTTGGCATCCACCTCGTATGAGTCGATCGCTTTATTATCCGAGATGACGAGGATCCTAGCTCCGCCGGCGATAGGTCTGAGACGTTTGATCGCTGCGCCACCGTTGATAGAAGCAGCGTAAATCCTGTCCGCATGAACGAGCTGGTTCTGCGTAGTGTCGATCCAAACTAAATCGTTTGAGACCAGCGTAGGGAACATACTGTCTCCCACGCCCATCGCGATACGCAGGCGATGCATCGGTGTCCGAGTGAACGACTGAATATATGCCAGATCGAACCGCAGGGGCTCATGCTCGACGTAGTCCTCAACGGTAGCGCCAGGCCCCATCGGCAGCGAAAGATCCAAACGAATGATGTCCGCGGTCTCGCCGGCGTCAGCGGACCGCACGACAGGCTGATCTGCTATCTGCACGGGAGTTCGTCCCGGGCCTTCAGAGGGTTTAACCTCGTCTCGCGGGTGCACTAAATCGACCAAATAATCAGTCTCGTATCGCAGCACCTTTTCAATAGCGCGGAGTGTCTTGGGGCCGGGCTTCTTGGTCTTGCCGCGTTCGATGTCCCACAGTGGCTTGCCCGTGGTTTCCAGTGCCTTCTGCAGCAGACCATCATAGTGATCGCGCGTGCTTCCGGAGCGCGCAATCGTGTCGGCAAGCTCAATCTGCAAAGGCGTACGGTCGGGCGTAGACATGTAGGGTTCCTCCCACATGGTCGCGACATCGAAAAGACTAGGTTTCTCCCTACCTTTTGCGCTTGACCGTAGGGCGCGCCCTACTGTACGTTGCTGAATATGCAAAAGGACGCCCCCTCGCTGCTCGACGCCATCGACGAGTTTGTCTCGTTGCATGGCATGTCGCCGATCACATTCGGCAGGCTCGCGATGAAGGACCCGCATTTCGTCCGCGACATACGCAGCGGACGCCGGGTTTGGCCGGAGACTGACGCGAAGATCCGCGCATTCATGGCAAACCACGTCGCGACGGTCGAACAGCAGGAGGCGGCGTAAATGACTGCCGCCTCCCGTGCATCCATTCGCGAGCTAGTCTTCGTGAAGGCAATCGCTGACGCGAATCTTAACCTCGTCAACAATCTCGACCCAAAAGTCGGCGACCTTTTTCGCGTATTCGGTTTGAAGCGGGGCGTTCGCGCTCTGGTCACGAAGGTTGTTGGCAATGGTAATTCTTTCGTTCGCCGATCGGATAGCCGCCGCGACCGGATTTCTTTCAGCCATGAGTTGCTGAAGGGCGAGGTAGCGCAGCGTCTGCTGATGAAACAGCTGTCCCGCGAGAAGCTCGTTGAAATCCATATATCAGTTCCTGTCGTTGCTTTGAACACACCGACAGTAGCCGACGCCGGGGAGGCCGCAAGCTTCCCCGGCCAAGGGCCTGAGTAGATGGTCCTCTCGATTCCATCTGTGGAGCCTGCTCGGGTTTCCAGCGAGCCATGCGCGCTCATCCTCACCAACGGCGGGCGATACGCGATGCACGCTGTTTCTGAAGCGCTGCACATCGAGGCGCCTGTCCTCGACTTCACGCACTGCACGGCCTGCGGTTGCCGAGCCGCAATTGCGGTTCGGGGCTGCCAGCAGCCGGTTTGCCCCACCAGAGATCGGAAAGCTGCATGAACATCATCATGATCTGCATTGCGTGCTTCCTTGCGTGCGCTGCGAGCTTCGCGCTGGGCCGCGCCCATGCCAATTGGCAGCGTCACCGTTTCATCCAGTCGCTGATGTCGGGCAGGGACGCAGCGGCATACGGCAGGGTCGTCCTCGACGCTGAAGGGAACGCCCTGTGACGGACCACTGGTCCATCGTCGCGATGGTGATCATCATCACGGTCGGCTCGGCTGTGCTGCTGTGGGGCATTGACCTCTGCTGCCGTCACGAGGTTGCGATGCTCGAGCAGCGCGCGCGCAACGGCGAGGCGAACAGCCTTCGGGGCGGTGATCAGGGTCTCGGTGTCCATGCTGACGATATGCCGTCCAATGCGGCGATCCGTCATGCGGAAAGCCCAGCGACCTTTCCGGGGGCTGCGGCATGACACCCGAGCGGATCAACCTGAAGCGGGCAACTGCGGACATGCTGAAAGGCGTGGGTGGCTTGGAGGCCGCGGCCGGGTTCTGCCGTGTCGGCAAGTCGATCCTGGGCGACAACCAGTCGATCAACAAGCCGGACAGCTTCGTTGCGCTTGACGTGGTCGCCGACCTTGAGCCGCTCGCACGCGACCGTGACGGCTGGCCCCATGTCACCCGCGCGCTCGCTGCGACGATGGGCTTCGTGCTCGTCCAGCTGCCGGAAGTCCCTGCGACGAGCGCGGAATTGCTGGGTCTGATCGGCAGGCACGCGAAGGAGGGCGGCGACGTCTCCCAAGCCGTTTGCCGCGCCCTTGCCGGCGAGAAAGTGAGCCGATCCGACGCGCGCGAAATACGCCGCGAGATCCGCGAGCAGATGGAAGTTTTAGCCGCAATGGACGCTGCAATGGCGCTCATCGAGACCGATTAACCGACGAATATCACGCGGAGAACCCCGCAACGGAGATGACTATGGACGCGCTCAATAGCGCAGTGCCGGTTGAGCCCGGTTCTGCGGACGGCTTTTCGCGGCCCGCGTCGAACGTGTCGCGCAACTTCAAGGTCACGGCATACGACCGCGCCGCGCTTGACTGGTACGTCGAGCCCCGTTGGTGCGTCGAACAGCTGGCCGATGCGGTCGACTTCGACGGTCACACGATCTGGGATCCCTGTGCCGGCGGCGGCACGATCCCGAAGACGTTCAACGACCGCCGTTTCTTTACCTATGCCAGCGACGTCGTTGAGCGTTGGGACGGTATCGACGGCATCCATGACGCGACGGACGAATGCGCGCCCCTATTCATCGCGCCCGGCGTCCGCCTGTCGGTCGTCACGAACCCGCCCTTCAAGATTGCAGAGCAGATCACCCGGCGGATGCTGGCGCTCGCCGACCACCGGGTCTGTGTCCTGCAGCAGCTGTCGTTCCTCGCCAGCGCGGCGCGGTACCGCCTGTTCACCGAGTTTCCGCCCAGCGACGTCCTGATCCTCTCCCGCCGCCCGAGCATGCCGCCGGGCGCCATGATCGAGGAAATGGGCACCAAGGCGTTCAAGGGCGGGACGACCGACTTCTGCTGGATCGTCTGGACCAAGCCGCACGATCGCGAAACGCGGACGCGCTGGCTGTCGCCGAAGGTCGCGGCATAATGGCCGGGCATCAGCTTCCTACAGGGCAGACCGACCAGATCGTCTATGCCGAGCTGGTGCGCGCCGCGCTCGCCGGGGAGCCATGCCCGACGAACCGCGCGCTCGGAATTGTGCTCGGTATGAGCTCAACATTCCCCGGAATGATGGCGATGCGCCGTCTCGCAGCTGCCGGCCGCATTCGTGTCGATTCCGAGAAGGGCTCGCGCGAGGTCTACATTGTCGAGCCCGGACTCGCGCTTCTGTCGATCAAGCGCCAAGACGGGGTGCAGCGCGATGCAGAGGCGGCAATAGCTCGTGCTCGCGCCGAGGCCCGCGAGCCGCTTCCCCCGGTGATCGATCGCACCCCGTGCTTCCGCTGCGGCATCCGCGCGGACATCGGGTGCCGCCATCAGGCCGCGTCGATCCCCTATGCCCTCCCACGGGACTACGCGGCATGAACCGCAAGAGCGCCCTCCAAGGCCAGGCGACACAGAAGACGGTCTATGACCTGCTCGTGAAGGCGGCGCTCGCTGGTGAGCCCTGCCCGAGCAACGCCACGCTGTGCGAAGCACTGGACGCGAGCAGTGTTTCGACGCCGGCGCACGCGATCTCCCGCATGGCGAAGGCAGGCCGGTTGCGGGTGAAGCACTGCAGCAACGGCCGCGAGGTCTACCTGGTCGATCTCGACGTCACGATCGTGTCGAAGACGCGCGTGCTCACCCGGAAGCGCAATGACCGCCCGGCGGCCGGCGCACCCGAAATGCCGATGCCTTCCCAATCCCTCGTCTCGCGCGACCCGTGTTTTCGCTGCGGTGTCCGTGGCGACATCGGATGCGAGCACACGCCCGAATGGGCGAAGCCAGTTCACCAAGGAGGGTTGTGATGGCCAGCGCCATGACTTGGAAGGTGATCGCAGAGTTTGAAGACTATGAGGTCTCAGATAGCGGCGATGTTCGGCGTAATAGTTGTGTCGCTAACCAGCCCGGCCGTCGGCTTCGGGGCTGCATAGATGCTGATGGGTATGTCTGCTTCAGCCTGAGAGACGCAGTCGGTAAAAAGCACTGGCGGCGATCCAACCAGCTCGTTGCTTTGGCGTTTATTGGCCCACGCCCCTCCCCTAGTCATGAGGTTGCCCATGAAAATGGGTCTCGGCTTCTCAATACGCCGGGCAATCTCCGTTGGGCCACGTCGCTTGAGAATCAGCGCGACCGGGTTGGCCACGGCACGTCCCCAGCTGGCGTTCGCAACGGCCGCGCGACGATATCCGAGGACGACGTCCGATACATCCGGACGCGCTACCGAGAGATCAAGCTCGCTCGCACGAGCGTCGCTGAGCTCGACAAGAAATTCAACCTGCACCGGAGCACGATCATATCGATCGCGCGGGGCACATCATGGAGCCACGTAAATGACTGATGAAAATCAAAGCGGAATGGGTGGCGGCGCCGTCGCAGCCGATGAACTTCGCCTTCTGATCGAGCGCGCTGAGCGTCTCGAGGAAGAGAAAAAAGGTATTACCGACGACATTAAGGACGTGATGGCAGAGGCGCGCGGGCGCGGGTTTGAGCCCAAGGCCATCCGGAAGATCCTGTCGATCCGGAAAAAGAAGAAGGAAGAGTACCAGGAAGAGGAGGCGATCCTCGAGGTGTATCTCTCCGCGCTGGGGATGATCTGAGCCATGTGGGGCCTGATCAAACGCGCCGTCGTCGGTCGGGCCCCTGTGGCCCAGCCGCGCCCATCAATTGAGGACCGCCTCGCGCGCCTCGACGCCGACATCGATCGCGGTATCGCCGATGCTCGTGCGCGCCGGCTGGCCCGCCCGCCGCGTGCTGAGCACGAACGCTTCAACCGGGCCCGGCCCAAGATCGCAGAGCTGAAGCGCGCGATCGCCATGCAGCAGGTGATTTTCTAAGTGACCCTGATCACCGGCTTTGACCTGTGCCGCGCCGCCATGAGCGTCGTTGGAATCAGCGCGCCCGAACAGAGCGTGCTGAACGTGCTCGCCATCTTGGCGAACGATGCTGCGCAGTGCTGGCCGGGGATCAACGGACCCGCCGGGCTAGTTGGCAAAACGAAGCTGTCTGCCCGCGCAGTTCAGCGCGCTGTTAAGTCGCTGACAGCGGCAGGCCACCTCACCCGCATCGTGCGCCCCGGCAAGGGTGTCCTTTACGTTGTCCACCCCCTTGCCGTTCAGCATTCGGAGATCTGATGGCCCACGTCTATTTCATTGCTGCATCGCTGGCGGGCCTCACCAAAATCGGCTTCACGAGCCATCCTGTAGAGCATCGACTGAAGGCTTTGCGCGCGGGGAGCCCTGTGCCGCTCGAACTGGTAGCGTGGGGCGTAGGAGGCCGTGAATACGAGCGCGCGTTTCACGAGATGTTCGCGGCATCGTGGTCTCACGGCGAGTGGTTTCGCAACACGCTCGACCTGATTGGCTTGCGCGATGCCATCGGCATTGATGGTGATCTCAAGACGGTGATTGACCCGGCGGAGTACCCTCGCGGAATATTCATCGCCCATGTGATGGCCGGTGTGGACAGCGAACGGGTTCGCGCGCTCGATCCCAATTACGTCCCGACTTGGGTTGCGAAGGCATGAGCCTGATCGCGACAGCCGTGAAGCATCTGCTCGCCGCTGGCGTGACCGGCGACGCGCTCGTTGCCGCGATCGCCGATATGGAGGCCAACGCGCCCGCGCCAGTCGTTGTCGAGCCGGGCCCGTCGAAGGCCGCCCTTCGGCAACGCCGCTACGCGGAACGTCAGAAAGCGTCAGCAAGCGTCATTACTGACGGTTCTGACGCAAAAGTGACGCAGAACGTCACCGAGCCTTCCCCCTCACTCCCTCCCCTTCTTCCTCCCCAGACCCCTCCAATAACCCCACCCTCGCTCCCCCATGTATATATCACCACACACGTGAAGAGCCGGATTTCGTGGATCGTTGCAGCAGGCATCGAAGCCCTCTGCCGAGCAGCTGCTCCGAAACCCTCCGCCAAGCGCAAGTGGCCCCGTGCCATGCCGCCTCCCGCCGAGGTCAGCGATGATCAGTGGGCCGGGTTCGTTGCGCACCGCATCGCCCTCCGCAAGCCGCTGACCGACCGAGCCTACGAGATGCTCGTCGCCAAGCTGGCAGCCGAGGCGACCGACGAGTGGCCGCCTGGTCGGATCGTCGACGAGATGGTCGAGCGAGTGTGGCTCTCGTTCAAAACGGAATGGCTTAGAAATTCGACGGAGAACCGGAATGAATCAGTTCGCAGCAATCGTGGATCAACTTCGCGAACCGGCGACGGTTTCGCAAATGCTCTCCATGAGGCGTCCGGCTATCGTCAAGCCGACTTCCGACACTGAGTGCGCAGCGCTGCGGGAATGGGCGCAGAACTCGCCGTCGGAGCGCCAGCCGGCTGCCCCTCGTGAAGTCTTGGCGAAGCACCTCTCATTTATGGCCGCTGCGCTTCCCTCAAAGGGGCTCGACGAGATGAGCGGCAAGATGAAGGTCGCCGTCTATGCCAGCCTCTTGGGCGAATATAGTAATGAGGCGCTGGCGTTCATGGCCCGCGCCGCATGTCAGACGCTGGATTGGTTTCCTACGCCCCGCCAGTGCCTCGACCTTATTGCCGACTATCGGCCGCCGGTGTCGGACCAAGAGACGGCGCTTCGCCTCTGCCAGGATTACACCTCTGAGAGCTTTGAGCGCTGGATCGGCAACGTGATCGACGGCCAGCCGATCGGTGACGTTCCGGATCAATGGAAGCGCATCGCAGTCGAGCAGGGCGCAATGCGCCGGCTGAACGATGGCAACTACGTGTCCCGGGCTCTCTATCATGGGCCCAGCATCACGCGGCACGCAGCATGACGATGGGCCTCCAGTTCCACCACGAGCGCATGAACGACCAGTTCGAGAAGTGGTATATCCTCGGCCTGCCGTTCGAGTGCGCGATCCATCACTTCACCGGGCCGGACCAAGGCGACCCGCATGATCACCCGTTCAATTTCACCAGCCATATTCTGGCGGGCGGATATACCGAGGAGGTCTTCAGCCCGACCGGCGCTGCCGCCCTCGTCTATCGCCACCCAGGCACCGCTCACCAGGTCCGCGCGACGCATATTCACCGGATCATCGACCTGCCGCTCGGCGATTGCTGGACCATGATCCTTGCCGGTCCGCACGAGCGCGAGACCCGCTTCTGGCGGTTCACCGACGGCATTGAGTCCCGGGCTTGGCACGAGAGCGACTGGACTAGGCACGGCATAATCTCAGATTTGGCAGCGTGAGGGGCAATAAGATGGCGCGAGCAGCGAAGACCAGCACGAAGATCAAGCGGCAGTCGAAGACGCTGGCGCAACGCATGGCCGAGGCTGTGACGGCTAAGGGAGAGGCGATCGGTGCCCCAGCGATTCAGATCGCGCGGGGCTTGCACGCTATCGTGGACGTGCCGCTGCGGGATGCGGGCCGCGTCGTGACCGAGCACACGCTGATCAACCGGGGCGGCACGCCCGTCGCGCGCTGGAAGGCGGCCAAGCTGCTGTCCGATAGCCAGGTTGCTGCGATCGACCATTGCGAGACGCTATGGTCGCGGCTGGGCGGCAAGGCCTTAGTCATGGATCTCGCGCGCATCCCCGGCGCTGGTCAGGGCAATGGCTGGGCAGAGCAGGAGGCGCTCGACGATCTGAAGCGCATCAAGGGGTATGTCCCTGCCAAATACTGGTCGGTGTACGAGAACGTATGCCGGTTCGATGAGCCAGCAGGAACCGCCGGGTCGGGTCTCGCGAACAACACCCGGTCGGCGATCGACGCTGCCCGGATCGTAGTTTCATTCGTGGCTGACATCATCGCTATGCGTGAACGCTTGCTAGGAGTTGCACAATGACGTCATCCGCTAATCGCCACCTCGAAGCATCATTCGACGAAAGGCGTGGAGAGCCATTTCCAAAACCTAAACGCCGTGATGGAAAAGAGCCGTGTGGCGAGTGTCATCTGCCCATCGGCGAGACCTGCGACATCTGCGGTGCATCTTGGCCTAAGGCCTGTGCCACGCCTGATGCCCAGTCTGCAACCTCACAGGAGATGGCAGCATGAGCGCGCGTTCTTGCCTCGCCGACTTTGGTAGCCGTCTCGATTCCGTACCTAATAACACACCAGGCCATGCGTACCTCGGCGTAGATATGACCCATGCCGAGGGACGGGCAGTCCGTGATGCAATCGATACTATCCTAGCTACTCAGCCCGCAACGTCACAGGAGGCTGACGGACAACAATCCGACGATCTGGCCGTGGACGCTTTCGCCGCTCGCATGAAGGCCAAGCTGGCAGCGGCTCGCGCGAGGGGGCAAAGCGGTTGGGACGATCCCGCGCAGTGTTCGGTCGAGACATTGCAGACGATGTTGTACGATCATCTAGCGAAGGGCGATCCGGTAGATGTCGCAAACTTCTGCATGATGCTGGGCCATTACGGTGCGACCACCGCAAACCCTCCTTGACGAGTGCGCACCATAGTGTATGCATATCACCAGTTGTTAGAGCCGCGCCCGCAAGGGTTGCGGCTCTTTTCGTGTGTGCCACGGAGGGCGTCATGTGACGACTCGGTATAAGCCGACTACCGCTGACGTGGTGGAGGCGATCGGCATGCGCGTGCTGCGCATCGCCGAAGACATGGCGAGTGGATCACGCCATCAGGGCCGAAGCGAGCGCCTCATCGAACAAGCTGAACAAGCGGCCATCGATCTACGCGCCGCAGTCAGGGGTCGCTGATGGGCAAGCTCAAGGCTTTGCCCAACCGCCTCACCTCGCTGCGGCCAGGGCTTGGTTCGTTACCGCCTGTGGAGCGTACCCGCGACGAGGACCGCATGCTGCACGCGCCTTGGCGCAAGCTCTACAAAACGGCGCGCTGGCGGGCCCTGCGCATGGTCATCCTGACCCGCGATAGGTTTACGTGTCAGTGGCCCGGGTGCGGACTAATGACCGCGGACACGTCTCAACTGGTCGTCGACCACAAGCGGCCGCACCGCGGTGACGAGGCGCTGTTCTGGGACGAGCGCAACCTGCAATGCCTGTGCGCGCCTTGCCATAACAGCCGGAAGCAGCGTCAAGAGAACAGGAGCCGATGATGGTCACCATTCCGCGCCGCCTTTCGATTCACGATGCCGATTACGACCCGACACTTGGTCGGCGGTTGGTCGTGAAGCTCGACGGCGTTGACCAGCACGGACGCGTCGAGGCGTACGATCTCGATGCCGGAACCGTGACGAGGGCCAAGGTCGACGCGGACGGCCGCTTCGTCATCGAGGGCACTCCCTGCGTGCCGGACGAGCGTGGCAAGACCAAGCTCGACGCGAACGGCAAGCCCGTTCTCTCCGATCCTTATGTGGCGACAGAAACAGTTTCCGGCGTCGTCGAAGTCTCGTGGCGCTCGGACGTAGATGCCTACAGCTTCACTGGTGATCGTCTACCAGGTGAAAGTTGGTCTGCACGGCATCAGCGCATGCTCAAGGCACTGCCGGCGGATGGCGGTACGTTGATCGTCATCACGAATGAGATCGGGCGCTCGCTCATGAAGGCGCTGCGCGACGATCGGGGCTTTGCAGTCCGTAAACGGTGGCAGTTCATTTCGGTGCGAACCTATTCGGACTGCGCCAAGCTCGACGGGCTCAGTGGCCGAGTGATCATTGACTGGACGTTCGCCGCCCACGGTCAACCAGAAGCACAGGACCGCGTGCGCCACCTCGTCGCCGTACTCGCCGCAATCCAATCCTGAACCCACCCACCCCCGGGGGGGAGGGTCTGACCATCGGTAGGGCGCGCCCTGCTGGACCCCATAGGCTCTCACGCAGACAATAAATCCTGCTGGAGTGTTTTGGGGTGCGAACTTTGAGCCGAGGAGCTCCGCAATGGCAGCTCGCAAAACTACTGCGGACTGGTCGCGCATTGAGCTCGAATACTTGGCCGGCGATGATTCCATTCGTGAAATAGCTGATCGGCATGAGATATCCGACACGGCTATTCGTAAGCGAGCAAAGGCCGAAAAGTGGGTTCGCGAGCCTCGCAAGGTTCGCACTGCGAACCGGTGCGAACCTGAGCGCTCCCCGCCCCCGCCGGCGCCAATCGATGCGGACGAACCGGTCGAGGCCGGCAAGATCGCCGACGGCGGTCGGGGCCTTGTGTGGCGGATGCTCGACGAGCTCGACGTGATCACCAGCCGGCGCAGCGAGCTCGAGGACATGATCATCGAAGCGACCGACGGTGATGATGAAGAGGATCGGCGCGCAACGATGATGCGCGCCGTCAGCCTCACAAACAGGGCCAACACCATGAAGACGCTGGCCCTGGCATTGAAGACCCTCAACGAAGCGTCCGCGCCGCAAGGCAAGAAGGCCGCGGCGCAGGATCGGGCGAACGCCGTCGGCGGCGGGCGCCGGTTCGGCGCGATGGGGCCGCCAACGCTGAAAGCCGTGAGCTAGGGTGCCGACCTGGTCGACGGCGCTGCCGGACTGGAAGGCCCGGATCCGGGCACGCGGCACCCTGATCCCGTTCTCGCCGCTGTTCCCGGCTTCGGCTGAAGCCAAGATGGAGGTCTTCTCCTCGCTGAGCATTGCCGACCTCGGCATCAACCCGGCGACAGGGCGCACATGGACGATCGGCGAGAGCGCGGACACCTGGCTGCTGGATTTCGCCGCGGCGATCTTCGGCGCCTATAACCCCGATACGGGGCAGCAGATGGTCCGCGAGGGCCTGCTGCTCGTTTCGAAGAAGAACACCAAGTCGACGATCGCAGCGGGCATCATGCTGACCGAGCTGATCTGCGGCTGGCGCCCCTCCGACGAGAACCTGATCCTCGCGCCGACAATCGAGGTGGCCGGCAACAGCTTCAAGCCAGCCTGCGACATGATCCGCGCCGATGAGGAGCTCGGCGATCTCCTGCATATCCAGGAGCATATCAGGCTGATCACCAACCGCGTCACGAAGGCAACGCTCAAGGTGGTGGCAGCGGACAGCGCCACGGTGTCGGGCAAGAAGGCCAGCCGCGTGCTGGTCGACGAGCTCTGGCTATTCGGCAAGAAAGCCACGGCGGACGCGATGTTTCGCGAAGCCTCAGGCGGCCAGGTGTCGCGGCCGGAGGGATACACCCTCTACCTGACGACGCAGTCCGATGAGCCGCCCGCTGGCGTGTTCAAAGAGAAGTTGGCCTATGCCCGCGACGTCCGCGACGGCGTGGTCGACGACCCCGAGTTTCTGCCGGTGCTCTACGAGTTCCCGGAGGATATGATCGCCGCGGACGAGCACCTCGACCCGGCGAACTTCTACATCACCAACCCCAACATCGGGAGGTCGGTCAGCCAGCAATGGCTGGAAAGCCAGTTCCGCAAGGTCGCCAACGCCGAGGACGGCACCAAGCAGGTCTTTTACGCCAAGCATTTGAACGTGGAGATCGGCGTAGGCCTGCGCCACGATGCG
>Ga0308169_10001845_pt1 | contig 23441 bp, 18 predicted proteins | sample PhyBR1_2_FD_202139 | JGI IMG/M metagenome (GOLD analysis project Ga0308169, IMG submission 202139) | Phyllosphere microbial communities from UC Gill Tract Community Farm, Albany, California, United States - DLSLSB.R1 | ecosystem: Host-associated > Plants > Phyllosphere > Unclassified | place...
CAATTCGGCATCGCGGCCATTGATCTTGCGTGTCTCCCGTGCGAAGCGATTGTGAGCCAGGCCGAACGCGTTCACTGTGCTTGGTGAACTATCGTTGTCATTGGTACCGGAATACTCGCTGTCGTACCAGGCCGCGCCGCTCAGGCGCACTCCGAAATTCTTGTAAGTCGCATCGAACTCCGACAGCAGGTCGAGGCGGTTCGATACCAGGCCGCGATCGAAATTGCGCACCCCATCGTCCTGGTTCGGATCGACCTTCAGCCGTTCCGACTGATCCTTTACGCGGAAAGCCGCGCTGTACTTCAGCGTGTTATCCCAGCGAATCTTCAAGTCCGGATTTCCCGTCTCGAACTCCGTGCCGTGGGCGAACGGAATAGCGAACAGCTGGGCCAGCAATGCCCCGAGCAGCAGCCTCGATGGTAGCGTGGTCGAATCCTTCTTCCTTTGCATCTTCGTCTCCTAAGTGGCCTGGCTGGCCTGTCTTCTTCTGGTGATGGCTGTATGCGCGAGCAGATACAGCCGGGCGAACGCATGTATTCGCATACGTCATGACGGGAATCTTGCAGGACTAAAGCCGGAGCCGCTGCAAGGCGAACACCGGCGTGAGAAGGATTTGCTCTAAGCCGGAGCGCACGTGACAGAGTGCGATGCGAAACGGCAGACAGTGCGGGTAGGTTTCATGGCGAGGTCTCCTTCATTATTTGGCTCCGTGGCGAAGCTCGATTTGATGAAATGATCATAGTCAGGAAGGAAGCACATGGAAAACCGTTTATTCCGGTGTAAGGTACCGGAAAAATGAATACATGTGCAGGGCAGTTAAACTGCTGATATGAGTGGAGAGTACGAGCGCCGGAAATGTATCGCAGCGCGAAAAAAAGCCCCTTCCAGAGGGGCTTTTCGCTACAGTCAGACGCAAATCTGCTGCCAGTACCTCAGGCCGCGCTGAGCATCCTGTGCGGATCGATGACGAATTTCTTGGCGACGTCTGCATCGAATTCAGAGCGGCGCCATAGCCATCTGGGCGGTGTCAGCCCGAAGCATTTGAACGCGCCTCAGCGTGAGGTCAGGATGTGTCTACTGAACTAGGGGAAGTCCACCTGCAGAACGGAAATGCCCGTGACGATGGGCGAATCCCAGAGTTCGTCGCATGTGCCGAAGCTGCAGCGAAGCCTGCTCGAACGGTGCATGGCTGTCTGGATGGCGGCGTACACCAGACGTGTGGTGTATGGCGCTGTAGATGCTGCCGGGAGCGCTGCTAGACGCGCTCGAGAACAAGCGCGATTCCCTGTCCGACGCCGATGCACATCGTGCACAACGCGTACCGGCCATTGCTGCGGTGCAGCTGGTTCACGGCGGTCATCGCAAGACGGGCGCCGGAGGCACCCAGCGGATGTCCCAGTGCGATGGCGCCACCGTTCGGGTTGATGCGCGGATCATCCTCGCGCAAGCCAAGCTCGCGAATCACCGCCAGGCCCTGCGCCGCAAACGCCTCGTTCAGTTCGATGACGGCGAAGTCGGCCAGCGTGAGGCCAGTCAGGGACAGTACCTTCAACGTCGCCGGCACCGGTCCCATCCCCATCAATCGCGGCATCACGCCGGACGTTGCCATCCCGACGATCCGGGCGCGCGGCGTGAGCCCATGCTGTCGCGCACAGGCAGCGCCCGCGAGCAGCAATGCGCCGGCGCCGTCGTTGATGCCGGATGCGTTGCCCGCCGTCACGCTGCCCTCCGGACGGACGACGGGCCGCAAGGCACTCAGCGTTTCCATGGTGGTCACGCGCGGATGTTCATCCTTGCTGACGGTGACCGGCTCGCCCTTTTTTGCCGCAATGACGACCGGCGTCAGCTCCTCGTCGAACCGGCCAGCCTGCTGCGCTGCGATCGCGCGGGCCTGGCTCGTCATGGCGAAGCGATCCTGGTCTTCCCGGCTGATGCCATATTCGGCCGCCACGTTCTCCGCGGTTTCCGGCATCGTGTCAACGCCGTAGAGTTTTTTCATCACGGGATTGACGAAGCGCCAGCCCATCGTCGTGTCTTCCATTTTCATCGCACGCGAGAACGCGTTCTCCGCCTTGCCGACCACGAACGGCGCACGGGTCATGCTTTCCACGCCTCCCGCGATCATCAGGCCGGCCTCACCGCTCCTGATCGCGCGCGCCGCCGTCCCCAACGCATCGAGGCCGGAGCCGCACAGGCGATTCACGGTAGAACCGGATACGCCGAACGGCAAGCCGGCCAGCAGCGCGGACATGCGCGCCACGTTGCGGTTGTCCTCGCCGGCCTGGTTGGCGCAACCGTAGATGACGTCGTCGACTGCCTCCCAGTCCACTTGAGGATTGCGCGCGATCAGCGCACGGATGGGAATGGCGCCCAGGTCATCCGCGCGGACAGGGGCCAGCGCGCCGTTGTAACGACCGAAAGGTGTACGTTGTGCATCGCAGATGAAAGCGTCGAACATGAAAATCCTTTGAACGATTGATTAAAGCGGAACTAGCCGTGCAGCTGAGGCGTCAGGCCTCGCCGCTGCGTCGCGCAGTACAGCAGCAGGCAGGTAGCGCCGGCTGCCGCGTAGGAAAACGGCCGATCGCCACCCGGCAGAAGGTGAACGAACGACGACCCGAACTGTCCGGCGAAGATCGCCATCGACAGGTGACCCAGCGCGCGATTGCGTTGCGCCACAGGGCTTAACTCGACGATGATGTAGTTGGCCAGCGGGATCGAAAAGCCGAACCCCAGGCCTAGCGTCAAGCCACCCAGCAGGGAAGTGCCGACGGACCCCATCGCCGCGAAGCAAAGGTGAGAGCAGCCGTAGCAAAGGAACGCAAGGCACAGGACGCTGCCTGGAGCGACGAGCTGCACCAGCCGTGGCACCAGCGCGGCAGCACCGACCGCTATCAGTGAGACTCCGGACAAAAAATAACCGATCGCCTGCTCCGACACGCCGAAGGAGGAAAGGCGGAACGGCAAGGAGGTGATCGCGATGAAGAACACGGCCATTGAACCGGCCGCCGCGATAAATACCGCAAGCTGCCCGGACGACCACGTCTGGCCGGCATCGCCTGCCTCCTTCGCCGCATGCCTCGTATCGACATGCGGCACGAAGCACCGCACCAGCGCGAGCAATAACCAGGCCGACAGGTACAGGAAAAATGGCGCCCTCCAGTGAATCTCGACCAGCAGACCGCCCAGGCACAGGAAAGCGACGCCACCCAGCTCGATGGCCATGCCCTGGCGCGCCAAGGCGCCCAGCCGCGCGCGTCCGGTAAAAAAATGCGTCAACAGCCCGGTGCCCGCAGTCATGACCGTTGCCGTCGCAAATCCCAGAACGAGCCGATCGAGGACGAGCAGCGCCGGGCTGGGCGCCCAGGCCCCGGCGAGGCCGACTGGTGCATAAAAGAAGAGCCCCCAGCAGAGTGTCGGGTACAGTCCGAGCCGGTCATTCATCCTGGCTGCAAGCGGCGCAACCAACACGACGCCCAGTGCCGGCAGCGTCACCAGCCATGGGGCCATTGCGGGTTGGCCGAGGGCCGCAGCGATCGTCGGCAAGCCTGGCACGATGACGCAGCCGACGACAATCGTCAACATCGCCACCGCCAACAGGCTGGCCTGGCCCATCCGGGACAAGGTCATGTCAGGCGACGGCACGAGGGCCGGCGGCCGGCTGCGGCTCCTGGCCGATGCGGGCGGCTTCTTCGGCACGCGCATACAATCCCATGCATTTCCAAGTCACGAACACACAGGCCAGCAAGGCCGGCAAGGATGTGATGGCAATGGCGTAAATCAGGCCCTTCTCATTGTGGAACACCAGGTCGGTGACCATGGCCGGCGCCATCGAGCCGAATCCCATGCCGAAGATCGAGACCAGCAACAGGTGGATGGCCGTGATCTTGCCGCGCATGCGGTTGCCGGCGATATCCTGCAGCACGCTGGGCATCGACGCCGTCGCCAGCGCGGACGAGAAGCCGAACACACCGCATAGGATCATGGCCAGCGTCGGCGTCGGCGTGAAGGGCAACAGCGCGACGCAAGGAATCGTCAGCAGCGCGGCGACCAGGACAACCCGCATGCGCGACCCATAAGTACGGCGCTTTTTCCAATAATCGCTCAGGGTGCCGCTTACCAGACAACCGACGATGCCTCCAGGAAGGATGACCGAACCGATCATCATCCCGGCGCTCGACGCTGGCAGGCCGAACTTACGGATGAAGAAAGTCGGCAGCCACGAGAACATTGTAAAGGCGGCGAAAGCAAACAGGCTGAACGCACCGAAAACACCCAGCCACAAGGTTTTCCTGGTACGCAAATAGGCGACCAGTGGAACGGGCGCGTCGGCACCGTCAGCCAGCTTGTCCTGCCGGCCCAGCGAGCGCTGACGCGCCGGCTCCTTGATGGTCAGCACCAGTAACGCCACCAGCAAGCCCGGTATGCCCACGGCAATGAACGCGCTTTTCCATTGTTCGATCCTGCCCAGCACCGGCCAGACGAAGTCGTTCTGGTGGAAAGCCTTCAGCACCATACCGCCGATGATCAAGGCGCCCTGCCCGCCGGCATAGGTACTGATGGTGAAGACGCCGTTGGCCCGACCGCGTTGGCCGGGGGCGAAAAAGTCGGCGAGCAGCGAAAAGACGGCTGGCATCAGGATCGCTTCGCCGACGCCGACGCCGATGCGCGCCATGAATAATCCGGCGAAGGTACTGGTCATGCCGCACAGTACGGTCATGACGCTCCACAGGGCGATGCCGGCGGCCAGCAATTCGCGGCGGCGGTAGCGGTCGACCAGGTAACCGCTCGGAATACCGAGCACGCTGTAGAGCATAACGAAAGAAAAGCCTTGCAGGAGGCTGATGCCGGTGTCGGACACGCCCAGCGAAGCCTTGATCGGTCCGACGAGCAGCACGATAATCGACTTATCGATAAAGGCCATGGTGGCCACGATGATAAAGACCGCCATGGCATACCAGGCATGGCGGAGCGGCGGAAAATGGATGGCCGTCCCCTGCGGTGTACTTTGATCGTCGGAAAGGTTCACGTTCGTCTCCAGCCCCTCGGGGCGTTATTTATAAATTTTACAGAGGCCCCAACCATAACCGCGGCCGGATGCCGAGTAAATGCCTGCTCAGTTTCGCGAGGCCGGCTTGCGGCCGTTGTATCCGTCCATGCCGATCACGAGGTGGGCAAAACGCCAACGCGCATCCGTGCCACGCTGCAGGCTGGCCGTATAAATTACGCTCGCGCCAAGCGCGACACCGTCGGCGGCTACCGTCACCATACCGTAGGCCAGCACTGCCGCCTTGCCCTCCGAGAGCTCGTTGATCGTCACGTTGCTGATCAAGTGCCGACGCTGGTCCCGCTGCTGCACGATGGCATTGGACAGCGTCGCCACGACCCCTCGGCCATGTGCACGTACCAGCGGCACGGCGCTGGCTTCGAGGATCTCCAAGTCGGCGTCCGGTGTAAACAGGGTTTCCATCACGTCCATCCTGGCTTCGTCATAGGCGATGCCGAAGCGAGCAAACAATTGCTCGATCTGTTGCACGGTCCGCGGATCCATTGCCGTGGGCGGTTGCAGAGAGAGTTCCGCCACTTTGAACCTGGTTGCCCAGCTCTGCTCGGGGAGCGTCCCGGCTTTCTCGGTGGCTTGCGCATGGACTGCCGCGCAAGCCGTCAAGGCGACCGTTGCCAGCCGCCTCCACCATCTTGCCTGAATCATGTTGCCTCCGTTTTCTGATATTTTTGAATGAGTCAGGCTGGAGCCTGTCAGCGGCCCTGGAAAACTGGCAGGCGTTTTTCGATGACGGCGCGGGTCGCCTCGCGCGCATCCTCGGTCAGCAGCAGCCTGGAGCTGAATGCCTGCTCGAGTTCGTAGCCTTCTTCTACCGGCAGGAATTCAGCTTCGTTCAGTGCCTGCTTGGCCATTCGCAGACCGATCGGACTTTTCCTGGCAATCACCGCAGCTAGCTCGTACGCCGCAGGCAGCAGCCGCTTCGGCGTGACCACCTGTTCGACGAATCCGACGCGGTGCGCTTCCCAGGCACTGATCGGCTCGCCTGTGAAGTACATCTGCCGCAGCATACCCTGCGGCAGCAGACGGCCCATGTGGGCGCCGCCGCCGCAGCGCCCGACGTTAATTTCGGGCATGGCGAACGTGGCCTTTTCCGACGCGATGCGGATGTCCGAGACGGCTGCCAGCACGGCGCCGGCGCCCAGGGCCGGGCCGTTGATCGCGGCGATGACGGGAACCGCGCACTTGCGCACTGCTGCGAAGGTGCGGCGCACGATGGCCGCACGTTCCTGGTCCTTGTCGGCCGGAGCGGCGAGAAATTCGTGCAGGTCGAGGCCCGCGCAAAACGCCTTGGTGCCACGCGCCGTAAAGACAACGCAGTTGATGTCCTTGCGCTCGCTAATGCCTTCGAAAAGCGCGGCGATTTCGAGGTAACGCGCCATTGTCAGGGCGTTCACCGGCGGGAAATCGAGAATGACCGAGAGCACCTGGTCCGCTTGTTCGGTAACGATTTCACTCATTGAAGAATGTCCTTTGCAGGTTGGAGATGAAGAGATGATGGTCTACTCTATGCCGGTCCCCATCCGTGGGCTAGAGAATCCAGGGCAAACCAGCTTTGCCGAATTCGACAACCCCGGTCCTCACCTTCCCGCATATCTGCTTTGCTGAACTTGGCACTGCCCCTGACATTGGCCCTTGCCTACACTTGGCAATCGCCAAAACAAGGAGATAGCGATGTTATGGATCGAAGCAAACGGCGCCAGCCTGCGCTATGCACTGAGCGGTGCGGGCGAACGAGTCGTCGTACTTATTCACGAAATCGGCGGCGCCATCGAAAGCTGGGACGAAAGCCTGCCAAACTTTGAAGAACACTTCCGCGTATTGAGATACGACCAGCGCGGCTTCGGTATGTCCGAAAAGACCAGGGTCATCACACTTGAAAGCTGCGCTGCCGACCTGGCCGCCCTGCTCGACGCGCTCGCTATCAGCACGCCCGTTTTCCTGGCGGCCAGCGCAATGGGTGCGGCCATCGCCATCGATTTCGCCGTGCGCCATCCCGGGCGAGTCGCCGGCATGGTCATTTCCAGCCCTGCAACCGGGGCGCTACCGGCGGCCGCGCTGCAAGGCATGGAAGCGCGAATCGATGCCGTAGCCGCGGGCGGCATGCGCGCCACCGTCGACACCAGCCTGCAAAAGTCGTATCCCGAAGCACTGCGCGTCGATACGGCGCGCTTTGTCCGCTACCGCCATCGCTGGATGTCCAACGATCCGGCCGGTTTCAGTGCCATCAGCCGCCTGGCCGGGACCATGGATTTGCACCCTGCGCTGCCGAAAATTCAATGCCCGACGCTGGTTATCGGGTGTACCCATGATGTGATTCGCCCACCCGAACAGGCACGATCCATCGCGGAGCAGATTCCAGGCGCGCGCTTTGAGACCGCCGAATCCGGGCACTTCATGGCGGTACAGACGCCGGCGCTGTTTGCCAAGCACGTGATCGACTTTTTCGCGCAAGCGCGGTGACAGGATCCTAATGAACAAGCAACGCCTCGTCGGCGGCACGTTCGACGCACCGCCGATTACCTATCAAAGTCCGGTGCAGCACGGGAAAGTCATCCAGGAACGCAGCGTCATGGTACGTATGCGTGATGGCGTCCACCTTTGCGTGGACATCTACCGTCCGGACGCTGCCGAAAAAATTCCCGTCCTGCTGGCTATCTGCTTCCACAACAAGGAAGTGTCGACACCGGAGATCGCCGCGGCGCTGCCGCCGCAGCCCGCCTGGTCCACGCTGTGGGGCGGCGCACTCGAAGCGGGCGACACCGACTTCCTCGTCTCACGCGGCTACGCCCACTGCATCGGCCAGGCCCGCGGGTCCGGTCGCTCCGAGGGTGGGGGGGCCCCCGTGTGGGACTATTACGACCTGATCGAATGGCTGGCCGTGCAGCCCTGGTGCAACGGTAAAGTTGGCATGATCGGCATCTCCGCCTACGGCGCGGCGCAGCTGCAGGCCGCGGCCCTGCAGCCGCCCTCCCTGAAAGCCATTTTCCCCTACGATCCGGGTCCGGCCTACCGAGATTTCCGCGACCGCTTCCCTGGTGGCGTGATCCACAGCTTTCCGTACAGCGGCGACCTGTTCAGCGTCGCGCATGGCACGTCCGGGCCGCCGAAAGCCTTGCCGCCGGCACAGGAAGAGCAATGGCAGCAGGCCATGGACAACCCCGACTACCGCATGTACAGCCATTTTTACAACATCCTGTCCATGAAGGGCGAGAAGTCGAAACTGTTCTTCCAAACGCTGCTCAATCCGTACGATACGGCAGCCGCGGTTGCACAGGCGGAAGCCAATTTCAAGAAGATTGCCATCCCCGTGTACACGGGCACAGGCTGGTATGCCTACACCTACAAATCGCATTTCCAGGGGAGCCAGAACTGGTACCGCAATCTGAACGTTCCCAAGAAGATGCTGTTCACGGGCCCCTCGCATATGGAACGGCCATGGCGTTCGTTCCATCACGAGATCGTGAAATGGTATGACTACTGGTTGAAGGAGATCGATACCGGCATCATGGACGAGCCGCCCGTCAAATACTGGGTGATGGGCGAAAACGCGTGGCGCACCGCAACGGATTGGCCGCCCGCCGAAGTCACGTGGAGCAAGCTGTACCTGCATAGCTGGGAGCGCCTGCGGTTCGAACCGTTCACCGACGGCGGCCGCGATGGCTACGCCGCCCCGGACATCTTCGTGCAGATGCCGCCGACGCAGACGCGCAAAGTGGAGCAGCTGCGTTTCCTCACCGAGCCGCTGGCCGAAGACATGCTGGTGGCCGGGCCTATTGCTCTCTATCTGTACGCGGCCATCGACCAGCCCGACACCAACTGGATTATTACAATCAAGGACGTCGGCCCCGACACCGGCATCCGCTCAGCCCGTGCGGGCGAGGAAGAACTGTCATCCCAGCTGCCGGAACGCGAAGTCACGCGCGGGTGGCTCAAGGCAAGTCACCGCAAACTCGACCCGGAGCGCAGCACGCCGTCGAAGCCGTGGCACTACCTGACGCGTGAGGCGCAGGAGCCGGTGAAGCCGGGCGAAGTGGTCGAGTACGCGATCGAGATCATGGCCACAGCCAACCTGTTTAAGCGCGGCCACCGGATTTGCCTTGAGGTGGCAAGCATGGACATGCCCACCGGCGTGAACGGCTTTTCGAACGTCGAATACATTCCGTACCACCTGTGCAGCAGCGCCTCGACGGTGCACAAGATTTTCCACAACTACGCATACCCGTCGCATCTGCTGTTACCGATCATGCCCGCCAGCGGCGCCACCTCCAGAGAACAATCATGACGCACACCTCTCTCCAAGCCCCCATCCTGCCACTGCCGCCCGGCGCGATCGATTGCCACGCGCACGTGTTCGGCCCGTTCGAGCGCTTCCCGCTGGCGGAGGACCGCAAATACACGCCGCCACAGGCACCGTTCGAAAACTATTTGCACATGCTCGATGCGACGGGATTCGCCCATGGCGTGCTGGTCCATGCCGGCGCGAATGGCTACGATAATCGCGTCACCCTCGATGCACTAGCCCGCGCCGACGGCAGACTGCGCGGTGTTGCCGTCCCTGCGCCCCGCGCGACCCCGTCCGAACTGGCGTCGATGCACGCGGCCGGTGTGCGCGCCATCCGCTTCACCGAGACGGGTACAGGCAAAGGTAACGGTGTACTCGATTTTTCCGACCTGGCGCAACTGGCGCCCCACATGCGGGAATTGGGATGGCATGCGCAGATATGGGCCAGATGCGACCGTACCGTGGAAGCGGCAGAACAACTGATTGGGCACGGCATTCCCATCGTGCTCGACCATATGGCCTATTTCGACACCGAGCAAGGCGTCGGCGGCGAGGTGTTCCAGCGTTTACTGGAGCTGATGGAGACCGGGGCGTTCTGGGTCAAGATGTCGGCGCTGCGGAATTCGAAGCTGTTTCCGACCTACGACGACGTCCAACCCTTCCACCACGCGCTGGTGCAGGTGGCGCCGGACAGGCTGATCTGGGGAAGCGACTGGCCTTTCATCGGGCTGGGCGAGAAGACGCCGACGGCTGCGGGACTGATCAATCTATTCGATGCGTGGAACGACGACACCGTTGTGCGTCGCAAGATCTTTGTCGATAATCCGACGACGCTGTACGGGTTCTGACGCGATACTAGGACCGAAAAATTGGGGGCCGTTTTTCCAGGAAGGCAGCGATGCCTTCCTGCCCGTTCGGGTGGTACAGGCACCCCAGAAAGCTTGCCCGCTCCAGCGCAAGCTGTACAGCCAGGGTGGCCTCCGGTTCTCCGGCCTGCGTTATCAGGCCTTTGATGGCCGCGATGGCCGGTGCTGCAAGGCGCGCCAGTTTTTCGCCGAGGGCCAGCGCGTCCTCGAGTGCACTGCCCGGCGCGGCGAGCACATTGACGACACCCGCCTGTGCCAGCCGTGACGCCGCCACCGGTTCGCCTAGCACGGCCAGTTCGAACGCCAATTGACGGGGCAGCAGTCGCGCCAGCGACCAGGTGCCGCCACCGTCCGGCGACAATCCTACCCTCACATGAGACATCACGAAGCGCGCTTCGTGCGTTGCAACGATCATGTCGCAGGCCAGCACCAGCGACAGCCCAGCGCCCGCGGCAATACCCTCGACAGCGGCAATCACCGGCTTGACGCTGCCACGCAATGCCGTAACGAACTGCCCCAGCAAATCGATATTCGCGCCTTGTACCTCGGGATCACGCTCCCGGTTCGCCAATAAGGTCGTCAGGTTGCCACCCGAGCAGAAGGTGGCGCCCGCACCGGTCAACACGACGGCACTGACCGATGTATCCAGTTGCGCCGCCCCGAGCGCAGCAATGCCGGCCTGGTAAATGGCTGGCGCGAGCGCATTGCGCCGTTCGGGATTCGATATCGTCAGCACGAGCGTGCCTTCGTTGCGCTCGATCAGCAATTGGGGCTCCATTCGCCCTCCCTAGCGTTCTTCATGGCGTAGCGAGATGCCGAGCCGCGCGCGGCGCAACAACCATGGCGACGGGCGGTAGCGTGGATCGCCCGAATCGGCGTGGATAGCGTTGAGGATCGCCAGGATCCGGCGCGCGCCCAGCTTGTCGCCGATGGCCAGAGGGCCCAGCGGGTACCCCAGCCCCAGTTGCACAGCCAGGTCGATGTCGGCCGGCGCTGCAATTCGCTGCTGCGCAATGTCGCACGCGGTGTTGACAATCATCGCGAGCATGCGCTGGGCAACGAAGCCGGTCGAGTCGCAAATCCACGTCACGTCGATCTTGGCGCCGGCAAACAGGGCCAGGGCCTCGCCCCGCGCCGTTTCCGACACGGCGGGACTGCCCATCAAGGTCACTCGCCGTGGGGCCTCAAGCAGAGAAAACATGTCGACCGCCACGGTTCGGCCAGCGTCCAGCCCCTCGGCTATGACCGCCGCCGTCGCATCCGTTCCGAGCGGGGTAACCAGCACCAGCGCGTCGGGCGCCGGCGAGCTGCCCCTGTCAATAACGGCGCCGCAGTCTTCCAGCAAGGCGGTCAGCCGTTCTGCCAATTCTGGGATGGCCTGGCTGATCCATATCTTCGGCAGCGGTCCGGTAATCGGCTGGTGCGGCCGTGACTGCGCGGCCGGCAGCTGCTTGCCATCGGCATAGCGATAAAAGCCTTCTCCGTTCTTTTTGCCGAACAAGCCCGCCTGAGCGCGCGCCCGCGCCGTAGCCGATGGCCGAAAGCGCGGCTCGTCGTAGAACTGGCGGAAGATCGCTTCCATTACCGGGTGCGATACGTCGAGTCCGGTCAAGTCCATCAATTCGAAGGGGCCGAGGCGAAAGCCTGCCTGCTCGCGCATGATGGCGTCAATGTCGGCGTAGCCGGCCACGGCTTCGCCTGCGATCTGCAGGCCCTCCGTGTTCATGGCGCGACCGGCGTGGTTGACGACAAAGCCGGGCATGTCGCGCGCCCGGATTGGCGTGTGCCCGAGCCGGCGCACAAAGTCCAGCAGACGCTCTTCCGTCTCGGGCAAGGTGCGAATGCCTTTGATGACTTCGACCAGCTTCATCAATGGTACCGGATTGAAAAAATGGCAGCCTGCGAAGCGGCCCGGACAGGTCAGCGTGGCGCCGATTTCCGTGATCGATAGCGACGACGTGTTGGACGCCAGCACGCAAGTTTCGCCCACCACGGTTTCAAGCTGCTTGAAGATGGCCAGCTTGATGTCCAGCCGTTCGCTTGCGGCTTCGATGATCAGGTCGCAACCGGCCATCTCGCCGATACTTTCGCAGGCGGCGATGCGTGCAAGGGTTTCGCTGGCTTCGAGCGCCGTCACGCGCCGCTTCGCCTGTAGCATGGCCAGCGTCGAGTGCAAGTGGGTGAACGCGGCCTGCACGGCGGCTTCGCTGGCATCGAAGATGCGCACCGAAAAGCCGGCCTGCGCGGCCACCTGCACGATGCCGCGGCCCATGGCTCCGGCACCAACTACTCCGATGGATTGGATCATTCGCAATTCGCTTTCATTAACGGTGGTTGAACGCCGGTGCGCGCTTCTCGATGAACGCCTTGACGCCTTCCTGGCGGTCGCCAAGCGCATAGGTCGCAAGGAAGGCGCGGCGCTCGAAGCGCAGGCCTTCGGTCAGCGAGGTTTCGAAAGCCGTATTGACCGCTTCCTTGGCAAACAGCACGCAAGGCAGTGAATAGGCAGCGATCTTCGCTGCGGTGGCCATTGCGTCTTCCAACAGCGCCTCGGGCGTCAGCACGCGGCTGACCAGGCCGCACCGTTCGGCCTCGATGGCGTCGAGCAAGCGCGCACCAAGGCATACTTCCATGGCCTTGCTCTTGCCGATATAACGAGCCAAACGCTGCGTGCCGCCGGCGCCCGGAATGGCGGCGAGCTTGATTTCAGGCTGACCGAATTTGGCTGTGGTGTCGCACAGCAGGATGTCACACGCCATGGCCAGCTCACAGCCGGCCCCCAAGGCATAACCCGAGACGGCCGCGATGACAGGCTTGCGGCAGGCGTTGAAGCGTTTCCACAACCCGCCGCGGCCGCCGATGCCATCGGTGAGGAATGCATCGGCAAACTCGACGCCATGCATTTCACCGATGTCAGCACCGGCCGCGAAGACTTTCGCGCCGCCAGTGATGACCAGTGCGCCAACCGTGGCGTCGGCGTCGCACAGCGCCATCGCATCGGTCAGTTCGCGCAGTAGCTGATTGGAGATGGCATTCATCGCCTGGGGCCGGTGCAAGGTAACGAGCGCGACCCGGTCCTGTTGTTCTACAGTGATGGTTTCGTACATCATGCGGGTGCCCCTAGTGCCGGCAATTCCGGACTGGCGCCTTCCGGCAGCGGAATCCGATGCGCAATCAGCGTCATCGCCACCAGCGTGTAGTAGCCCAGCAGCGCGGTTAGTTCGACCACTGCGGTTGCGCCGAGCAGCGCCAGCGCCCTGGCGTAGGTGGTATCCGTAACATCTCTTGTGACCTGCATCTCGTATGAAAACTGGTACACGGCAGCTTCGTCGTCCCGCGCCAGGTCCGGTTGCTCCCCCACCCGGATCGCTTCGACGGCGGCCGGCGTCAAACCCGCCTTCAATCCGACCGGCGCATGGGCATACCATTCGAACTGGCTAGACCACGCCCGCGCCGTGACCAGGATTGCCAGCTCGGACAGGCGCGGGGGCAGCGACGTGCGGTAGCGCAGCAGCGCGCCCAGCTCCTGCCATTTGTCAGCAAGTTCAGGGTTATAGATAGCCGCGCGCAGCGGCCCGATGATCACGCCGCGGGGACCGCTGACGATTTTCTGATAAACCGCTTCCTGTTCCGTCGTGAGTTGCGCGCGCGTCGGAAACGGGATGCGGCCATCATTGCGCAGCGCGCCGATGGGTAACGCGTTGGCGGTATGGGTATTGCTCATGGCAGCTCCTTAAATGATTTTCCTGGCCTGAAAGGCGGCGATCTCATCGGAGCCGTAGCCGAGCTCCTTGAGGATATCGGCGCTGTGTTGCCCCAGCAGTGGCGGGGCCTGGGTGTATTCCAGGGGCGAAGCGGTGAAACGCATGGGACTGGCCACCTGCGGCACTGCGCCGCCGAGCGGATGCGGGACCATGCGCAGCATTTCGCGCTCGATCACCTGCGGAATCTCAAATACCTCGGCGATGTTGTTGATCGGTCCGCATGGCACGCCCACGGCTTCAAGTGCGTCGACCCAATGGGTACGGCCTTGCTTGGCCAGCTCGGCGACAATGATTTCGTTCATGCTAACGCGGTTGCGTACGCGCGCCGGATTGGTAGCGAAGCGCTCGTCGGACGGGAGCTCCGGGCGCCCCAATACATTGCAGAACTTGATGAACTGGCTATCGTTGCCGACTACGAGGATCAGGTCGCCATCCTTGCAGGGGTAGACATCCTGCGGCTGAATGTTCGGGTGGGCATTCCCGTTGCGCTGAGGGACTTTGTCCGACACCAGGTAATTCATGGCCTGGTTGGCCAGCGCCGCGACCTGCACATCAAGCATGGCAATGTCGATCTGGTCGCCCACGCCCAAGACATCGCGCTTGGCAAGCGCCGCAAGGACGGCGACCGTAGCGTACATGCCCGTCATCAGATCAATGATCGGCACGCCGACCTTTTGCGGACCGCCGCCAGGTTGTCCATCGCGTTCGCCAGTGACGCTCATCAGGCCACCCATCCCCTGGATCAGGAAATCGTAGGCAGGATGTTCGCGTTTCGGGCCGGTCTGGCCGAAACCAGTGACCGAGCAGTAGATAAGACGCGGGTTGATCTTCTTGAGGTCCTCGTACGACAAGCCGAAGCGCGCCAGCGTGCCGTATTTGTAATTCTCGATCAGGATGTCCGAGCGTGCGGCGAGCTCGCGGATGATCTGCTGGCCTTCCGGTGTCTCCAAGGCCACGGTAATCGAACGCTTGGCACGGTTGACGGACAGGTAGTAGCCGGCTTCCGTCGTGTCGTCACCGGCCTCGTCCTTGAGGAAAGGTGGCCCCCAGCTGCGGGTGTCGTCGCCGGCGCCAGGGCGCTCGACCTTCACCACTTCAGCGCCGAGATCGGCCAGGATCTGTGCGGACCAGGGACCAGCAAGGATGCGGCTCAAATCAAGTACGCGGATGTGGGATAAAGGACCGGCCATATGTTCTCCTGGTTATTTTTAGAGGGCACTGCGCCACCCGGCGTCATGCTTGTGGGTAGGCAAGCGCGAGCCCGAAGTGTAGAATTTGTGGTCATCCAGCAGCAACGATGATTCTCACAAACCAGATGTGTTCTTTTCGACACCCACACCGAGCCTTCGATGAGCACTCCCCTGAATTTTGCGCGGCTTGAATTGTTTTCCCAGATCGCCGCGTACGGGAGCCTGACGAAAGCGGCCGTGATGCTCGACCTGGCGCCGTCGGCGATCAGCCGCCAATTGACAATGCTGGAAAGCGAATGCGGCGGCCGCCTGTTTCACCGGACCGGGCGCGGCGTGACGCTGACCGACCTGGGCGAGCGCATCTTGCCGCGCGCGCAAGCACTGCTGGCCGAGGCCGCCGAGCTGGCCAACGAAATCAAGGGGTCCGCCAATGTACCGTCGGGCGAGGTGCGCATTGGCGTGCTGGCTGCCATGGCCGCCAGTCTCGTGCCGCACCTGTTCCGCAAGGTAAAGAGCCAGTTTCCGGACGTGACATTACGCGTTCTGGAAGGATCGACGGGACAGCTCGACGAATGGGTTTCGGTGGGACGCATCGACATCGCCCTCGTGGTACGGCAAGGGAAAAGCGTAGCCCCCAACGAGTATGCGCTTGCGCTGAGCAAAAGCCACCTGATCGGCGCGCCTGGCATGCCTCTTACCGAGGCGCCTACCATCGACTTCGCCTGGCTCGACGGCATCCCCTTGATTTTGCCGGGACTGCCGAACGGGCTCAGGGTAACGCTGGCGCAGATCGCCAAGCAAAAGAACATCAAGCTGCAGGTGGTCATGGAAGCCGATTCCATGAACATCCAGACCTCAATGGTGGAGCAAAGCTGCGGCTATACCATCCTGCCTCGCCATGCCGTGCTGCGTGAACTGAACGAAGGCCGACTGAGGTCGTCACAGATCGTCAACCCTGACATCGAGCGCACGATTACGCTCACTACTACCCGCAATCGCCCGTTAAACTTGGCTTGCCGCGAAGTGTTCCGGATGGTACGCCACATTGTCGAGGACTTAACCAACGGACCGGACCTGTTTTGGCAGGCGCTAGAGCGGCCCCACACCGCGGGCGCGGGAACCGAAAACGAGGACAACGACCTACAGTGAACGCTTGGCATCCCGTACCGCCTAGAACCCCAGGCGGATGCCACCGATGAAGGAATGGGTGTTCTTGCCGTTGTACCCAGGCACATTGCCGGTCTGGACTGCAGCAGGCGTCGTGACGGTCGGGTAGGATCCCGATGCGCCCATCGGCTGATAATAGGCATTGTCGCCGTTCCAGATTTGCGCCGCGCCGGCGTACAGGAAAGTGCGCTTCGACAGGTAGTAGTCGAAGCGAATACTGAAGGCTTTGGCATCCGCATCCTTTACTGCGCGGTTCTTCAAGCGTCCAGCATCGACCCACAGCGAGTGTGCGCCCATTGGGATGATGGCCGATAGGGCCACATCGTACTTGCTGGCCTTGTTGATCACTGCGTCTTGCGTTCGAACATCCTGCACCGTGATCGAAGGAATAATGAAACCCAGATTGTAGGAAGCGCCCACGGTTGCGATACCGACCGAGGAGCCGGCCTCAATGAAATCGTGGCCCGAAGACCGATAATAGGCACTATTGAGCAATAGTTTTTGGTCCTGGTACTTTACCTGTACTTCGCGCACCGACCCGAGCGTCCCGCCTTCAGGCATCGAATACCCCAACGCAAAGCTGAGTCCGCTCCAGCGCGGCGACTCGTAGCGCAACGCATTGCTGACCAATTGCGTGGTGTTGCCGTAGTAAAGGAAATAATTCGTCGACGCGCCCCATCGCAACGCCCACAAGCTACCGATGACTTCGTCGGAAAGTGTCTGCAACCGACCGACCTTGATGGTACCAGCGCGATCGTTACTCAAGCCGACGTACGCAGTACGACTGAACAGGCCATTCGATGAGCCAACTCCCGTATCGGGGCTGAAGGCGGCCTGCAATTCGAAGAGGGCATGGTTGCCGCCGCCCAGATCCTCCGCACCCGTGAAATTGAGCCGGCTCTGGTTGAGCTGGCCGGTACTCATCCGGTTCAGAATGCCGTTACCGGTTTGGACGCTTTCTATCGCTACGTCGAGGTAACCGGAAATTTTTACGTTGGATTGGGCTTGCGCAGGAAGGACGCAAGAAAGCAGAAGTGCAGGCGCAATTTGCCATTGAATTTTCATTGTCTCCACCATTAATATGTTTTATGACTTGGGTGTCGGATCGCTGCCTGCGGGCAACGTCCTGATATCGCGAAGAAATCATATCGGAAGGTTTTGGAGCCGGATGCCCTACTAGCTGCAAAGCAGGTGTGTGATATAGGCAAAGCAAAAAAATTGGTTCGCATTGTGGAATGACTGCACACGGACGCGTTGCCGATGCGCGAGCGGGCGACGAAGCGCGCCTGCCCGGTCGAGTCTACCTACCCCTCGGCGCGACCGTCCAGAGCGGCGCCATTGCCGATACCATCAAACTTTGCTGCTTCGCGGTGCCGGAAAATGCCAGGCTCTACTGAATCCGGCAAGAAAAAAGCCCCTGAAATCAGGGGCTTGGGTCAGTTGAATTGCCTGAGCTTGCCAGCTACTGCCGGGCCACGAATCACTTCCCACTCGATTATCAATGGATGAGGTAAGCCAATGAATCGATTAGCATTTTCGGGGCACTGCCGGCTCAGTACCATTCACGATGCCATACCAAGTTCATTGATCCTTGAACCGGCAACCACCAGCATTGACACGATTTTACCCTACCGCGACCACCTTCCCCGCTGTTGAGCTCGACGTACATGGTATCGCCGGCGATCTCAGGCCGGCTATACTCAAGCTAAGCGACCTCCGCCAAAGTCGGGCGCTTCACTCCATCCGAAGCGCTGACTCAACCGCCGAGGTCATTTCGATCTGCGTTTTCTGCCTGCACCACCGCAGAGTTTTCCAAGGCTATCTTTCGAGCCCAAGCCGGAAACAACATTCCCGAAAGCGACGAAATTAAGACGGCGCAACGCCTGAGGCGACCGGAAGTCATAGCGCGCGAAACCTACGGGTCAGGGCACACAATACGTACATGGGTCGCATTGTTCGGCTCGACCGTCCGGCGCAACACAAAGTATCCCAGTGCCGGCAACAGGACAAGCGCACCAGCCATATTCAGCAAGAACATGAAAGCCAGCAAGATGCCCATATCGGCTTGAAATTTGATCGGCGAGAAAGCCCAGGTCGCCACTCCGACTGCGAGCGTTACCCCGGTCAACATCACAACCTTGCCAGTAAACAGCAGCGCGCGGTAATACGCGTCCGACAGTGTCATGCCCTCTTTCATTCGCGCCTGTACCACGCTCAGAATATAAAGCGCGTAGTCGATGCCGATGCCCACGCCCAAGGCGATCACGGGCAAGGTCGCCACCTTGACGCCTATCCCCAGGAAGACCATTAAGGCTTCGGCCAACACTGAAGTGAGCATCAGCGGCAATACCGCGACAAGGACGGCTCGCCACGAGCGAAAGGTCAGGAAGCACAATGCGACGACAGCGCCATACACGAGGAAGAGCATTTCGTTCCAAGACCGTTTGATGACAATATTGGTAGCGGCCTCGATGCCGCCACTGCCAGCGGCCTGCAGAAACCGTATGTCGCTCGTGTCGTTCGCGGCAGCAAAATCCTCGACATGAGACGCAATGCGTGTCAGAGTGTCGGCCCGATGATCCTTCAGATACACATACATCGTGAGCAGTCCGCAAGTATCGTTGTAAAGGCCGCGTGGTGCTGCTGCCGTAACGGTGTTGAGCATGCCCTGATTCTTGCCGAGCTCGTACCACTTCGGATTGCCCTCGTTCAGGCCGCTCAGCATGCGCCGGTTCAGCAGGGCTAGCGTATTCACAGATTCCACACCGTCGAGTTGGCGCAGTTCCCACTCGAGCGCGTCGATACGCTTGAGCACCTCGTAGTTGGAACAGCCGCCGTTGTCGGGCGTCTTGACCAGCACCGCGAACACGTCGCTGCCGGCGCCATAGTGCAAGTTCGTGAAAGCCATGTCCTGGTTGTAGCGCGACCCTGGACGCAGTTCCGGCGCGCCCGGATCAAGGTCGCCGATTTTCAGGTGGTGGGCAACCATGAGAGCCCCGGCCGCGACCACGCACGCACCCAGCACCGTGGCCGCCGCCCAAGGCGGACGCGTAAACAGGTCGAGGAAGCGCCACAATCCCGACTTGTCGCCGCCCGCCTGCTCCTGCGCCTCGGCGTGCAGACTGCGTGCCGCCGCCGCCGCGCTGACGCCGGTGTACGACAGGAGGATCGGCAGCAGGATGAGATTCGTGAAGATGAGTGCCGCAACGCCGATGCTCGCCGCCACCGCCAGTTCCTTGATGACGCGGATGTCGATGATCAGCAGCACGGCAAAGCCCACCGCGTCGGCCAGCAGCGCCGTCAGCCCGGCCAGGAACAGGCGCCGGAAGGTGTAGCGCGCGGCGACCAGCTTCTGCGCGCCCCGGCCGATGTCCTGCATGATGCCGTTCATCTTCTGCGCACCGTGACTCATGCCGATGGCGAAGATGAGGAAAGGCACCAGCATGGAATACGGGTCCAGCGCGTAGCCCAGCGTCGGCAACAGGCCGAGCTGCCAGACGACCGCGACCAGCGAACTGGCGACCACGAGCAGGGTCGAGCGCACGCAGCGCGTGAACCAGTAAACCATTGCCGCGGCGATGGCGATCGCGATGCCGAAGAACAGGAGCACCTGGCGCAAGCCGTCGATCAGGTCACCCATGACCTTGGCAAAACCGGTGATGCGGATGCGCACGCCCTGGGCATCGTATTTCGCGCGGATGTTGTCGAGCGCCGTCGACAAGGCCTGGTAGTCGAGCGGCTTGCCCTGGGCGTCGGTCGCCATCACGGGCACGTAGATGACCGTGGAGCGGGCGTCACGGGCGACGGTTTGCCCGATCTCGCCGGAGCGTGCGATATTCGATTCCAGCTTGCGCAAGCTCTCTGGCCCGCCATCGTAATCATCCGGGATCACGGGGCCGCCTTCCAGGCCTTCCTCGGTGACTCCGGTCCAGCGTGTGTTCGGCGTCCACAGGGACTTCATGAACGGACGTTCGACACCTGGCAGCAAGAAAACCTCGTCATTGATTTTCGCCAGCTTCGCCAGGTAGCTGGCATCGTAGATGGTGCCGTTCGGGTTTTCGACGACGATCCGCACGGCATTGCCCAGGCCACTCAACTCCTTTTGGTACTTCAGGTAGTTGGCGATGTAGGGATGGCCGGTCGGTATGGTCTTTTCGAAGCTGGCATTCAGGCGCAGCTTGCTCGCCTGCGCGCCGAGCACGCCCGTCAGGACAGCGCACAGGAGGACGACGACGATACGGTGATTGAACAGTAAGCGCTCAAGGAGGGAGCCGGACTGGGGATCGAAGCGAGCCAGGTCGGTGACCGCGTTGCGGTCGGCGGGAGTCGTCGAGATCATTTTTCAGTTATGGAAACGGGTGACGCGGCCGCCACCGGCACACCGGCGGCGGGCAAACGCACGGTGCCGGCCACGCTGGCGGCGACGATACTGCCGTCCGCCGCGGCCACGATGTCGTTCAGCGGCGGCAGCGCGGGCGCCTTCAGGGGCACGAGCGCGCGACTGGCCGGCCTGAGTTCAAATAATTGTCCTGCCTGGTTGGCCAGCAGTAGCGCGCCGGCACCGCGGTTCGCGATCGCCGTGATCGAGACCGGTGCCGGGGCATCGAGCTTGTCCCATGTGGTGCCGCCGTCGAGGGAGCGGTACGCGTTGCCGCGCAGGCCGGCCAGCACGACCCCGTGCGCATCCGGCAGGGCCATGGCGAAGAAGCTCCCGTTGTAGCCCGTGTCGAGCCGTTCGAAGCGGCGCCCGGCGTCGGTCGAGCGCAGCACCAGCCCCTGCTCGCCCGCGATGTAGATGGTCTCTCCGCTGCCCTGCACGGCGTACAGGTGATTGCCCTTCGGGTTATCTAGTTGCCCCATGACCGAGGTCCAGGTCTTGCCGCCGTCGCGGGTGCGAAAGGCCAGGTTGTAGGCGCCAACGATAAAACCGTCGAGCGCGTCGCGAAAGTGCAGCGCCAGGAACGGCTTGTCCGGACCGTCCTGCACGAGGCGGCGCGCGTCGGCCACGGCGCGCGCCGCGGCGGCCCCCTCCCCGCTCGCCCGCGCATCGCGCAGTGCCAGCCGAGCAGCCTCCACGCCGTCCAGCTGGCGTGACCAGGTTTCGCCGCCGTCTTCGCTATGCAGAACCACGCCGGAATGGCCGACCGCCCAGCCCTGCCTGGGTGTGGGGAACTGGACCGCTGTCAGCGTGACGCTGGTCGGTACCTTCGCCTGGCGCCAGCTGCGGCCGTCGTCGTCGGACCAGACGATGATGCCATGTTCGCCCACGGCCACCAGGCGCTTGCCGGCATGCGCCAGGCCGTCGAGAAATGCCTTGTCCGGCGCACGTACCATCATGGCGGGCCTGCCCATCGGGTCGGCGACGGGTGCCGCATGTGCGGGCGCACAAGAAAGCGCGCTGGCAGTGGCCAGCGTCGAAAGAACGTACTTGAGATGCATGAATTGCTCCGCTGCTGAGTGACTGGCCCGAAGCCGGCGGCCGGAGCCGCCGGCGCGCGCCGTCAACGAACGCCTTCTCCCGCCATCGAATCCGGCGTGAAGACGTCGTCATCCATGTGCGGCATCAGCTTGTACTGGATGGACTTTTCGTTCATGAGGTCGTTCGCATACCATGCTCCCGACAACAAGTCGTAGTAACCGAAGGTCGTGGTCACCGTGCCCGGAAGGTCGGGCATGGCCACTGGCATGGTCCAGTTGGTCTTCCACAGCTGGTTGTTGCCATCCCAGCGGTCCGTCAGGACGATGCTCCAGGTGTCCTCGTCGATGTAGTAGCGGCTGCGCGGCGACACGTGGCGCTTGCCTTGCGCCACGGTGCCCTCGAGCACCCAGACGCGATGCAATTCCCAGCGCACGTAGTCCGGATTGAGGTAATGCTGGCCCAGCACGACTTCATGCTTGTTGGGCTGCAGCAGCCGGTTTGTGTTGTAGGGGATGAAGATCTCCTTCTTGCCGACGATCTTCCAGTCGTAGCGGTCCAGCCGGCCCGACCACCCCTGTGTTTCGTCGAAGCTCATGAGGCCGGACGATTGCGGAGTCGGGGTGTCGCAGCAGCTGTTGGGCAGTTTGCGCACGCGCCGCTGGCCGGGCAGGTAGACCCACACCTGGGTCCGGTCGGCATTCAGGTTTTCCCGGCCCACGATGGCTTCGCCGACCTTGATCGAAGGCGCCACCGTATTGACGCGGACCTGCCAGTATTCCTGCTTGAATTTGTCGAGGCTGGCATCCTTGTAGTAGTAGGGCATGTTTTGCAGGACAATCGCATCATTGGTCAACACTTGCTTGCCGTCGGCGGTCGTCAGCCATTGCTGGCCCTCGATCCGCAGCGATTCGCCGCGCCAGCGCAGCAAGTGGTTCCACATGATCTCGAGGCCGGTCTTTGGAATCGGGAACGGGACGCCGCCGAACACGCCTTCCGGCACCGGGCCCGCCGAACTCTGGACCAGCTTGCCGCGCATGGCATTCTTCAGCGTGTTGTCGTACACATACTGCGGCGCGGCCGCCGTCCGGTGGGTCGGATACACGTCCAGGCGATAGCTCGACGGGTACTTCTTGAGCATGGCCTTGACGCCATCGGTCAGCTGTTCCGCATACTGGTCGAGGTTCTTCGCGCTGATCGTGAACAAGGGCTTTTCAGCCGCGTACGGGTCGGGACGCCGTCCCGTTGCCGGCGCACCGCCTTTCAAGCCACCGTCCCACGCCGGAATCGTCCCCGCCTGGTTACCGGCCTTTTCCGCGCCGAGCGGCGTCAGGCTTCCGGACAACTGCTTCGCCTCGTCAGCCGTGACCGCCGCCTGCGCTGCGCCAAGCGTCGCCATGCCGGCGCATGCCGTCAAAACCATGATCGTGGTGTACTTCAATTTAGCGCTCCTCAAAATGTTCTCCTGACGTTAAAGGAAATGAAATCGCGGTCCTTGTAGCGTTGCGAGTATTGGGAAACCAATCCGGCCGGGCCGTAATAATGGGTATAAGCCACGTCCAGATGCGTCTCGCCCAGATACGTCGTGTTGATGCCGATCGTCGTATTGCCCGAGCGGTCCGTATTGAATTGCGGCAGCACGCGCGATTTCCCTTTGGGCATATAGGAGAGGCTGAACGGCACACTGAGGT
>Ga0308169_10001846_pt1 | contig 23437 bp, 35 predicted proteins | sample PhyBR1_2_FD_202139 | JGI IMG/M metagenome (GOLD analysis project Ga0308169, IMG submission 202139) | Phyllosphere microbial communities from UC Gill Tract Community Farm, Albany, California, United States - DLSLSB.R1 | ecosystem: Host-associated > Plants > Phyllosphere > Unclassified | place...
CCCTCGGCCCTCATGTGGAAGCAGTAGCCGTCTCCGACATCGATCACCAATCAGACACACATGTTGGTATGTCCAGGTTCTATGCGGACTGGCGGGCGGCGAACCGGGACAAACAGGCGAGATGGGTTCGGCAATTGTGGAGCGAGCGGTGGGCTGGATTGAGGATGCAAGGCCGAGTGTATATCGCGCGGATGTTGAGACGATGAGAAGATAATGTAGTTGTTACTGTTATGCAGCGTGAGTCATGCGCCCAAGGGAAGCCATCACTGTACGTGACGTTCGTACTGTATACATGTCTCGCTACCAGAGCTATGCAACCCCTCCGCTCATCCTCCCCCTCGCCTCATCCATCATCCATCATCGTCAAAAGTCGTCATCGTAATCAGGGCCGTATCGAACTCGTACCGAAACTGGAGACCCCAGCAAGGACCAGTCGAACAGCAAACAGCGCCGATCGCTTGGGAGTGATGCCAACGACAACGGACGACGACTCGTCACTTGCCCGTGTGGTTGTTGCAGTAAGTCTGCTTGGTGCTCTTCTTCGCACCACAGACCTTGTTGCCTGCAACGTACAGGCACTTGCCAAGGTTGGCGTAGTGATGATCGCACCACGGGTACTTGGACCGCTTTCGGGCGCCGCAAGCTCCAAATCCCATCGGCCACTGGCAAGGGACGTTCTTCGGAGCGTGATGATCGCACTTCGGCGCATTGGTGCACTTAGGCGCGCCGCAGATGCCGTTGCCGATTGGGTGTGGGCACATGTGTTTCGCGTCGTATTTGTTGGTCCCGGCTCGGGTCCCGCTCCCGATCAGTACAATGTCTATATGATCTCGTGGCAGCGCATCCGGCCCGGCTCACAAGTTGTAATTGTAGTAGCTCATAATCTGACTGATGACGAAGGGCGTTGCGAGATCGGCGGCCTGGAAGAGATGGCAATACCGCACGATGCTGCTGCCTGAATATGAGCCGGATGAGCTTTCAAGCGTCACGCTGCACTGTTGTGAGGGAGCCGTTGCTCGAGGAGCGGGTTTGTTGCAATGATACTGTGGCGGGCGGAGTGTGTGAGGCGATGAGGCGAATGGGTCTGCCCCCTCGATCATCAAGAGGGACTTCATTTTATGCAGCGCAAAGCATGACTGGCCGTACCAGCTAGCGCCATAGCGTGCTTTTCCCGATGACCGAAAGGAACACACGAGGTCCACACGTTGGTAGCGGTTTAAAAGAGAAGGGTCTGCTCCAACAAGAAGCACGGCAGGTACTAGATCCAGACATGAGTTGCCCTGACCCTGAGTGGACACGGTGCATTGTCCCTGTCCACCGATAATACGTGTATGAACTCAGTCACTTCGCTTGACCAGGCTATTGTGCGTGTGAATGGGTCGCGAAAGGGAGCAACAACCTGTACGGATAGCTAATCGCGACTAAAGGTCTCGGGCCTTTGTCCTGAGGCAGGGTCAACCCATTTTCCCGCCGAGATCTGCTTTCAAAGGCACCGCTTCGAGCGTGTCATGTGCCCGACAACGGGCTGGTCGAGATCTGATCTATGCTCGGACGGTCAGAAGCATTCAAGATGCAGGATCTTCCCGGGGCTTTTGGTCTGTATGCAAGCATCTAGGCTTGAATCAGCGGATCGCGGAATTTCCCACGCTACTCAGACTTCTCTTGTGTGTGGGCCAGCCCGTGCAGACACAGATGTAAGCGACGTCTGCAGGGGTCAGTCCCCGCTGGAAGGAGTCTTCCGACACGTCGGGGATACGAAGCGGAAGAATCATGGAAATAGTACGAGTTTCATACGCATACATGGATTTCCATAGGCGCTGATATGTACAAATGTACCGTATGGGCCACGGCGGTTTAGGTGCGCAGTCGCTTCTCCATAGCCTCGTGACGAGCAACAACCACCTGAAGTTCGGCGTCAGCCTGGTACTTCTCTTTCATCTCCAAACGCCAGTCGTCGTCCGTTCCGACGAGTGCGCCCTCATCCGGATCAGGTTCGCCACTGAAAGCATGCTGTATCCACCGCATCTCCATGATAGTGGGGAACCCTCCCTCCATGAGCATGTTGAGGCGTCGGTACTTCTTGCTGCCTCTGACCAGCTCGGCAAGGTCGCCCCTGCCGAGCTGGACGTACGCGTCCATGAGTGCCGCTTCGAAAGGTCGGACCGAGTTTGAACCACACCAGTAGGTTTGGTCGTTGAAGCCGAGGGGCGGAACAAAGGCGTCAGCCTTACAGGAGGTGTAAGACCTGCACGTCAGCCCCCTGCGAGGGAAATGGTCCCGAAGCCCGCCGTTCGACATACCAGTCCCAATCGATCACCCCAGACACAGTGCCGTCTTCGGTCACCAGGAAATGGTCCCCCGAGTCATCAGCATGTTTCATGTACCATGGCCCCTCCCCCAGCTCCTTGCAACCCATCACCAACGATTTTGCCTCGAGCGCAATCAAGTAATCGTCGAGGTCGTGCTGCGGAAGAGACCGCGTCCCCGCGACGATCTGCTCCATCGCGGTATCGAAGAAATCGGCGTAGTGCTCCATTGCGGTCTTGTAAGGCCCCTTGTAGAAAGGCGGCTCGCCAGTCTGAGGCCAGAACTCCACCACAGGACCGATAACGACCTTGTCGGGCTCGAGCGGATCGAAATGCAAGCTGCCGACCTTGTCGAACTGCACTTTCTCGAGGTCCAGGTACCACTTGGCGACATTGTAGATGATCTTGACGGTGGGATCGGTGGGCACGCTGATACGAGTGTCGCTAAAAGGATCGTGCGGGTGGCCATCGAGCTGTTCAACAAAATAGTAGAGCAGGGAGTGGGGATCTGCGTATAAGCTGTACACCGCTTTGAGGCTCACCTTCAGACATGTCGGGCACCCAGACCTGCGGGACGTTCACCCCACCCTCGCGCAAAGCTCGAAAGGTAGCTGCTTCACTCAAGGCCGTAGTACGCATGGCTCCGTGAGGCTCGCGACCGTGGTCGATCTTACGAAGGCGGACCAACCACTTCTTGCCGTCATCGAAGGTGAGTCTGAGCCTGTGCGAGCATTGTGGGAAGATCGAGCTTGGAGTAGATGGTGTCATACTACCGTCATGTCAGCCAAATATCCACTCCCACCGACTTGAAGCTCGCTCACCATCTTGTCCCTCTCCATGCAGATGAGGTCGATCTCGGCATCTTGGTCGAGACCGAGGCAAGGATGGAATTCGACCCGCGCCGCATGAACGCCGCACAGTCTTGCACCGCAATTCCTGCAGTCACCGTCGACGAAGAGGGATTTCTTCGGACAATCGGGAATGGTGCACGACCAGAAAGACATGATGTAAAATTATGAAGCGGTCTGTAGAGGGCGAGAGGTAAAGCTTTCGAATATAGACCGTTGGGACTTGAAGTGGAAGGCATGCACATCGTTGTCCCTTGTCTCGACGACGGGGGTTGGACGGTAGTTCAGCATTGCCCTCGTCTAGACCGTCCTTTCGGCGTGTCAGGGATACGAGACGGGGCCTAGATCCATCTGTGTGTTCCTGCATCTTCGCGCCACAATCGCCGGATCGCCGGAACCCGGAGCTCACCACCACTCCTTCGTTGGGAGGCCCCTTCCCCCTCTCTGCGTCTCAAACTGAAGCAGGACACTCGCTGCTTCGCACAACCCCACAGCTCAGACACACGTGTTGCCGAATCGCTATGCATAATGAGTCATACCGGAAAGTACATGAAAGACATCTCGTCTAAGTTTTGCTAATACATCCTACACCTCTGCGCCAACACCACCCGCGAACACATCTAGGCCAAGTTGGACGGGTACTCGTACGCGGTCGGGGCGATAAAGTTCTCCTTGATCGATCGCATAGCGACGAATCGGGAGAAAATGTATTGCGAACCCGACTTGTCGTCGGTACCGGATCCTCGGGCACCACCGAACGGTTGTTGACCGACAACGGCACCAGTGCACTTGTCGTTGATGTAGAAGTTACCAGCGGCGTGTCGAAGCTTGTGGGCAGCGAGCTTGAGGGCGTGTCGGTCGACACCGAAGATGGCACCGGTGAGACCGTACTCGGTGGTGGTGTCGATGAGCTCGAGCGTCTTCTCCCAGTCGGCATCCTCGTACACGTAGACGGTGATGACGGGGCCGAAGATCTCCTTGACCATCGTGACCGACTTGGGGTCCTTGGTGACGATGACGGTGGGCTTGACAAAGTAACCCTTCGAGTTGTCGCCCGTTCCTCCGGCGAGGATCTCTCCACCAGCGGCCTTGGCCTCCTCGATGATGCCCGTGATTCGCTCGTACGACGCAGCGTTGTTGACGGGGCCGACAAAGTTGGTCGGGTCGGAGAACGGACCGACCTTGATCGACTCGGTCTGCGTCTTGAGCTCGTCTCGGAATCCACCCTCCCACAGCGATCGCGGGACGTACGCCCGGCCGAGGGCAGAGCACTTCTGGCCAGAGTACTCGAAACCGGCCCGGATGGCCTGGACGACACCCGACTTGATGTCGGCCGAGGGGTGGTAGAAGTGGAAGTTTTTGCCTCCGGTCTCACCGACAAGTCGCGGGTATCCCTTGTACTTGGCGATGTTGTTGCCGACTCGCGACCACAGCGATCGGAAGACCTGGGTGGAACCGGTGAAGTGGAGACCGGCAAAGTCGGGGTGCTCGATGCATTGGCCGACAATCTCGGGCGGGTTGCCCGGGACGAACTGGATCACCGATCCTGGCACACCGGCCTCGAGGAAGATCTTGTGGGTGATGTACGAGGCGAGGGTGGATCCGGGCGACGGCTTCCAGATCACGACGTTTCCAACGACAGCGGGGGCGAAGACGAGGTTACCACCGATGGCGGTGAAGTTGAAGGGGGAGACAGCGAGGATGAAGCCCTCGAGCGCTCGGTACTCGGTTCGGCTGCTGTCAGTGTCTAGCTCTACAATTCAGATGACTGCTACTCACTTCCAGACACCCTGCGAGTTTCGGGGCGGTTGAATGGCGTACATGTCCTCGACGTACTTGACACCGAATCGCAGGAAGTCGGCGAGCTCAGCAGCGGCGTCAATCTCCGCCTGCCAGGCGTTCTTGCCCTGGCCGAGCATGGTCGCAGCCATGATCTCGTATCGGTACTTGCCAGCGACAAGGTCGGCGGCCTTCAAGAAGATGGCGGCTCGGTCAGCCCACGGCAGCTCCTCCCAGGCCTCCTTGGCCGCCAGAGCGTCCTTGATCGCGCCCTCGACGATCTCGGGCGTGGCAGCGTGGTACGAAGCGAGGTGGTTGGCGTGGTCGTGCGGCATAACCTGCTTCTCCAGGTTGCCCGTCTTGACCTGCCCGTCAGCGACTGTCCCGCAATCCTTGCTCATTCCCGCCCTCGGAGCCTGCTCGTACACTCGCCCAGGCTCGCCTGCGAGGCAAAAAGTCGCTGTTGTCGACAGCGACAACATTCTTCGGGCACTCCGAAGACTGCCGAGACGGCGGCGGGCAGGGTTGCAATGGTGGAAACGACCAGAAAGAACAGCTCACCTCCTTGCCGTTGATCACACAGGGCACCTCGAAGGGCAGCTCAGCCTGCATCTTCTTGAGGGCAGCCTCGAGACCAGCTCGCTGGGGCGTGCCCGGAGCGTAGTCGTACTGTCATGAGCGATCGTTCCCCGCGGCCAGGCGCTCCACAGCTGGGTTGGGCACTCACCATGGGCTCATTGTGGATCTCGGGGATCTTGAAGGAAGCGAGTTGAGCCATTTTTGTATGTGATGGTGCTGGGAACGAAGAAGTAAAAGTTGAGAGACGAGAGAGGGGTCGACGAGCCGAGGGGTAGGGGATTTATATGATAGCGCTTTGCAGCCAGAAATCCAAAGGACCCGCCGAGCTAGACGAAAGGCGCTCCCGAGCGGCCGTCTTGCCGGTTAATACGGATTTAGCCGACACCCCTCGCCACCCATTACAACTCGCTTGCGCCTTCCTCTCCTCTCCCGCCTTCCCCGGCTCGTCAGCGGTTCATCGTATTACGATCCCGGAAGGGCGGGCATTAGGGCAATTGTAATGGCATATGGAGGTGCACCAAGGTTCGGAGTGACCGAGATTGCGGTTTGCGCGCCGACGGTGTCTAGGACACGCCGGACGCGCTTATGAACTTCGGTCTCAGCGCTCTGCGCGCGCGGTATACCACGTGAATGATACGGATATAATTGATGCTATCGATTCTCCTTCTCTCAAAGATACTATCCTCCGCCTGGCGATCATGTCCATGTATGCCTAGCCGATTCGCGAGTCGATCACCCCACAGCACGCCGACTCCGTATGCTCCTCTGCGCCCGCTCCATAGCCACCTCCACCCACTCAGTCTGACTTGGCACGGCCGTACCCGCACTCGCCTCCGTGCCGCGTTGCCGCACCCGTGATAACGTCTTCCCGCCCTCACTGCCGCTTGTCCCAGAAGGGTCTATGGCAACGGCCTCGTCTCCTTTTCGGTCCGCGCGTGCGGAACAGGACGATATCAGGCCGGCAACAAGGCCCCCGGCAAGCGTATCGCCCGCTCCGGTCGTAGACACAACCTCCTCCAATGGTATCGTCTTCGCCGGGTAATGGGCAATGTTGAGGTACCGTTGATCGATCTTGTGGCTGATTCCGTGCGACCGAGTTGATCCTATTGCCGAAGACGCGTTCGTTGGTGGCTGGGCGAGGGGTGTTTCCGACAGACCAATGTGGACGAGACCACGCGAACCGGACTTGATCCAGAACGAAGAGACGAAGGGCAGACATGCTATAGCCTTCTGCACGACGCCCTCGTCTCGGAGCCAGGCTCGAGTTTTGTCCTTCGTATACGCGTCAAGCTTGGCGCGGAAGTCCGAGGTGAGATTGAGCGAGTTGATGTACTCCCATGAGCGGGATTGGACCTCATCGGAGAGGGAGTCGGAGGTGAGTGACGAGTGGAGGAGGTCGAGTTCGAGGGTGTTCGGCGTGAGGTGAGTAAGCGGGCGCGGAGCGGACATATCTCGCGGAAGAAGGGAGATGATGGAGTTGGTGAGACGGGGAAGTTTAGGGATCGAGGTGGTGTCGCAGAATGCTGCGTGTCAGCCGATGCCGTGTTGAGCTTGACGCGAAGCAGAAGACTCACTCGGTATCTGCTGCTCCACAGCGATGGACATGATCGCCCGCACCACGTCCTCCCGCGGATTGCAGTCGAAGACAACTAGCTTCGGCTTGTGCTTCGCAATCACCTCCTTCACCTGCACCATCAGCCTTGGTGTCTGTTGGCTACGTCCCCGCGACACTGACCACTTCAACACTGAGGCGCTCCACAATACCCATATCCGCAACGCCGTTCACTAGATCCGCGTCCCCCTCCAAGACCAGACTACACGCTGCACTCCGCTCTCCGGACAGCAAAATCAACCCATCCGTCCTCATCCCCGCCCCCTTCATCTCCAGCAAAAGCATCTTCCCTACCGCATCCGGGGAATCGGGAGAGTCTGTCCCGAGGGGCGAAACGAGCATAACAGCATTTGGAGGGAGAAGGTTCTGCGCCGCCTCAGCGATGTTCCGTCCGACCCCACCGGGCGTGAGGTATATCGATCCGGGCGTAGTCGAGCGCGGTGAGAGCGGGTGGGCCGAATGTGACGTGAGGTCCATTGCTGCCGAGCCGAAGACAACCACGCTAGGCGGAGGAAGCGGCAGGGTGTTCGTATCAGAAGAAGGGGTCTGGACCGTAGTAGCTGAGGCGGCGAGGGCGGCTATGGGCTGCGCCTGGGCCGGAGCAGGCCGGGCAGGGGGGTAAAACGACGATGAGGATGCATGCTTTTTCGCCTCTTGACGGAGTCTTGCCATTTCCACAGCCACTGCTGCACCGACGCGCGCGTTGTTCTCGATCAGCTTGATATCTGAGATCAGCAACCAATACGTCACCACGCTCGAAGGTGTCGCGGTACACGTCGCAGTCGCACTGACTCAAGTCGAGAGCTCGCCCACTGGTCAACTCGCCGACCCTCTTCAACAACCATGGCGTGACCTCCTTTCCACGCTTGTCGATTCCTTGCTCGATGCTCTCCTTGACAGCGAGTTCCACCGCCTCTTGGACGACATTGCCAACCGCCTCGTGCTGCGCAGGGATGGGCACCGCCAGCAGAGTGCTGAGCGGTTTCGGGAGGGTCAAGCCCGCAGCTGACGTCAGCAGCGCCCCCCAGAATTTATCTGACGACTCACCGATCATCTCAGCTGCGGAGAGCGGGGTGTTAACGGTCCATGGGCTCTGCACGTCAGCTACTCGCCGGTCCCAATCGAGGCATCAGATGACCTTTTGTCCCGATTTGGGGGTGTAGAACGCGGGAAAATCGGACGTCTCGCCATACGTCGCCACGCACACACCCTGCGTCTCGAGCACTTCGAGCGTGCGCGGGATATCCAAGATTGACTTTGCGCCCGCGCAGACAACTCCCATTGGCTGATGTGAGCTGTTGCCTGTTCGACGTACGACATGACCCACCGTGCGACCCAACTCGATCAGATCCGCAGAGACATCCATACTGCTCTCGGCTCCGCGATGCACCCCTCCAATGCCCCCCGTGACGAACAATGGGATACCGACAGTCTCGCCGACATACATCGTCCCAGCGACGGTCGTCCCGCCCACGAGCTTGCTGGCCAACGCTGGGGCGATGTCCCGCCTGGACACCTTGACCTTCTTCTCCGTCGAGGCCGTCTCCGCCAAACGCTCAAGCTGGGCTTGGGAGACGCCGACATGCACCTTTCCCTCGAGAAGAGCGATGGTCGCGGGCGTGACGGCCGACGAGCGCAGAATCGATTCGAGGGAGAGGGCAGTGTCCAGGTTAGCCGGGTGCGGCATGCCTTCTTGTCAGCTGCTGAGGCAGACCAAATCATGCAGGAGCTGACCGTGAGTGATGATGGTGCTCTCGAGAGCGATCACCGGCTCGTCATTCTCCAGCGCATGCTCGACCTCTTCGGACAGGACCAACCGCCCATTCTGCCGTCAGCCGAAAACCAAGGTGTGATCTTGTCGCGACGAACCCAAGCCTGTTTAGCCTGCTTCAAGCTCGAGAAGCTCCTCCTGGAGGTCAGGCCGCCACTGGCGGCGCTCAAAGGCGCCGACAGAGTTGACATTGCCGGTCTGAACATCCTGGCTTGTTTGTCGTTCAGCAGGCGATGGAATGAGTTGGCCGTATCAAAACCCCGAACAATTGGTCAACTACGAGCGAGTGTAAGCTTAACGAACCGTGTGGAGTCCCACACAAGCGCCATCAAACGCACGTGAGATCAGATGACGTCGGGAGTTTGGGTTTCAGAGTCGCGGAGCAGTGCTGTGCTGTTGTTGCTATATCGACAGAGGACCGCTTGGGTGACGATCAGGTAGAGCGCTCTTGCTCGCACGAATATTCAGAACACAGGAGGAGCTGAAGTCACACTCTGGAGACCGTTGAATCGACACGCATTCGACGGCCAATCGTCCATCAGCTCTGCCGGAGCGATGCCGTCTTGCCGAGTAACCAATCTCACCGACAAACCGCTCAATATCTGTCTGAAGCAGGTGACCGCGCTGCACTTCGAGAATGGCGTAAGCATCGCTCACACACACTTTGTGAAGGAATACGATGCTGATGGACAGGTAGAGCCTGGCCAAACCATCAAGCTCAAGGTGAACTATCGGCAGAAAGTCCCGTTGGCCGGCCACTAACCGGTAGCCCGGCAAAGTCTGGTTTACCTTGGAGGTGAGACTCACGGCTTCGGAGCCGAGTCCTGATGCCCAGGCGATAATCGATGACGAGACGAAGAAGTCTAGGTATTCCGTCTTGAAGTCCGCGGCGACGATAGCGCTGCTCAGCGTGGCGGTAGCAGCCGCGGCGGCAACGGCAGGAGCGGCCTTGTTGCCGAGCTCAGCAGCGGTGAGCCTGCCTTGCAGTTCAACAACCTTCCTCCCTCCCTCGATACCCCATGGCATGCAGGGACCTTGCTTCGTGTGGGCCGGTCATCGCCTCTACGGAACACCGTCTTGCGCTGTTCCGCCGCTGACGCCCAGGCTGGCACAGCAGCGACCGCCGGTGCAGCGGGCTCGTACATCAGCAAAGGAGCCACGGTGACCAAAGCCGCGCTGGTGAAGAACTCGGGTACGATCGCCAAGCTGTGTATGTACCCCTCTGCACCCTACTGTGTCCCAATTCGAGCTCACATGCAGCGTCGGTCGCCCTCCCAAAAGCAATCGACCGCCTATCGGCCGAGGTGGGCGGTCTGTCCGCGCTCCAACGTGAAGGTACGTTCAGCCATTTGACCTTCCTTTCCATGGATCATGCTGAGATCAGTACTGTCCATCATCGCGTCTCCCACATTCTCCAAGGACGTCCGGCACCAGGCGTCCGCAATGCTCCGCGGTCTTGGCAAGGCGTACAAGGACGACAAGGCGAAGACGAAAGAGGCCCGCGCAAGTGGGGCGGCTGAATCCGGCCCGAGCTCATCGTCCCGCTTCTCGGCTTCAGTGCCCGGCTCCTCCGCCTCGCTGGACGGCACGTCCACGTCCGGGGGCGGAGCGAGTCTCACACCGCTGAGTGATGCCGATGCGCGGGAGCTGGAACAGGCCATCGAATCGGGTCGGGCGGACGAGCAGGTGGAGAACGCGCCGGTGAAGACGGGGGAGGTGCTGCGGGTCCACGGGATATACATGAGCGAGCGGAGAGAATTTACCATCAGGACGGACAAGGAGGGGAGGCTGGAGCTCTGGGACTCAAAGACGGGGGAGCGGTGGTAGGGCGCAGGCCGCGGGCGGACAGCCAGGCGACGAACGAGAAGCCTGTAGAGGAGTTGTAGCACTAGTGGCACGAAAACGAAGAGGCGTCAGACGATCTTTCATGTCATACACGATGTTACGTCTCATCCCGTCTTACTGAGATGGCCAGCCCGCTAGCTCACGCCTGCCGCAGAGGAATCAAGCGGATAGTAACCAGTCCCTCTCGGGCTGTTCCATCCATCCCTCATCGTGGTACGCCGTGGGCATAGCGCGCAATTCTGGTATGGTAGCTCAATCCCGACGTAGGATACACTTGCATGAAACGCATGATCGACAGCTAGGCAATGATCAGAAGCGACTGTTCACGTATTTATACACATTGTAGGCAAAGTACAACCATCCCTGTTCTCCGGTCCTCCAGATTATCGCTCTGACTCCGGCGTGAAGCTTGTGTGCTCCTAGTGGGCCCAGCCACTTTTCTGCCTTGTCCTTGTATTTCATCTCGGTCACTGTCGTTCCTTTTTATTCCGCCTCCCGCGTCGCCCCTTAGATCCCGAGTAGCCGATAAAAGTCCGCCACGAGATAAAGGCTTCCCGCGATGATAACCAACCCCTTCTCTCCCTGGTTCATCTCCCTCCTCTCCCTCGCCACCAGAGCCATCCCCGCCCTCACATCCTTGACCGAATCCACTCGGCTCGCCTTGCACCCCCCGGCGATCCGCGCGACCGTGTCCGGGCGAACAGGCTTGACCCACGGCATGCCCTCCACGTCCGCAAACTCCGTACATATCACGCGATCCCCTGGCCGCAGCAGGGGCTGCACGACCGACTCGGGCGTCTTCCCCTTCGAGTCCGACAGACCCAGGATCCACGTGAGCTTCTTGGTAGGCTTGATGTTCAGCGAGTCGATGTACCGGCGCAACGTCGACGCCGAGTCAAAGTTGTGCGCCCCATCAACGAGTACCGGGACGTGACTGCCGTCCGTCGGGAAGCTCAACAGCTCGCACCGGCCTTTCCACCTCGTCGCCGCAATACCGCGCTTGATCGACTCGTCGCTCACCAGCGCCACCCGGGGCTGAATCTCCATGGCACGCGGATCAGACAGAATCGTGGTAACGAGGTTGATCGCCAGACTGGCGTTGTCGAGCTGATGCTCCCCGGCAAGGCCAAGGTCGCACTCAACCAGCTTGCCCGCAGCCGTTTGAACGCGGATGGTCCTCACGGGCAACTTCGGCTCGTCTAGCGCGAGATCCAAGACCGGCGCGACTTTATTGCCGGACCGGACGTACTGCGCCGCCTCGGCGAATACCACCCGTGCACCGTTCGCCTCTGCCACCCGGCGGGCTACGCGCGCAACGCCGTTGTACATCTGCGAACCGACCACGAGGACGCCGTTCCGGACGGCTATACCCGCCTTCTTTTCAGTAATCTCCTCCAGGTCGTTCCCCAGGAAGGCGGTATGATCCAGGCCGACCGAGGTGAGTCCGCTGGCGAGGACAAGTTCGGGAGGAATCACATTCGTAGCATCACCGATCCCGCCCATCCCGCATTCGATGATCATCACGTCAGGTCGATAGGCGTTGATCAAGTCGAACGCTGCCGCCGTGGCGATCTCGAATGTTGTCGCTTCGATGCCGTTTGATCGTGCCAGGTGCTGCACCTTGGCCCTTGTGGCTTGATAGTCTCCCGCGGACGGAGCGGAACCATCAAGTGCAATAGCATCGCGCGGTTCGATCAGATGGGGCGAGTTATATCGCGCGACTCGGAGGCCGGAAAGGCGAAACACCGACTCGAGCATCGCAGAAACGGAGCCTTTCCCGTTCGTGCCCGCCAGATGTACTGCCGGAGTTTGAATCGGGGAAAGAAGCTGCATGAGCCGCTTCATCCGTTCCAGGCCGAGGTCGATCTTCCCCACGCCTGCGCCCGCGTGCGCTCCCGCTCCGTTCGGGTCGGATCTCACCTTCGACGGCGAGGAAGAGCTACGCTGTGACGTGAACAATGGCGGAGGCTGCACCTGCGCCTGACGAACTGAAGAGCCAGAGGACGACGCGCGCCGGGCGCCTTGTTCAACCGATGTCGATGAGTACCCGTTGGTCTGCGGGACATGCGGCATTGGCATGACCTGCGGGGCGAGCACCGACGGCGAGGCCGAGTAAGCCCTAACGCCCGGTGGTGGCGGATGGATCAAGTTGTTAACCGAGCTGGAAGAGGACGATCGCCGGATATCCGCGCTGACAGGCGGAAGCGGTACTCCGTGTGGACCGTTCCCAACCGGCGACCATCCTTGCACTTGGGGACGGGAGTGTGGGTAAGACGGGGTCGCCGGGACGAATGGTGCTAAGTTTGAAGCATGCGGGTACGGCATGCCTACCGGTTGGGGCGGAGCCGGGTATTGCGGGTGTTGATACTGGGCGTGTCCGTTGCTCGGTGGAAGAGCATTGTAGGCTGGGTAAGACGGCTGGCCGTATCCCGGACCCGGAGCGGCAGCGTAGGCATACGGTTCAGGCTGTGCGTAGTGCATCGGGGCAGGATACGACGGACCGGCATAACCCGGGTGTCCCTGAACGGGATAAGCATGCCCATGCGGGGGCATGCTGGCATACCCGTTCGGCGGGGCATACAGCGCCGGCGGGCCTTGCGACAAGAATGATGGTGGTGGCGGACCGTAGCCTTGTGGTTGTTGACGGTAATCCGAATCGCACACAACGACGCGCGAAGGAATATGCCGCGGATCGTGTTGCGGTACAGCCGGAGAAGGGTTCAACATCTGCTTCACTGACAATGGCTGAGATGATGTCGGCTTAGCTCGAGGTGGTTTGGGCTGTTTGGGGCTTTTCGCCGGTTTTCGGACGGTGGCCGGTGCAGGCGATGATGTTGCCGAAGCGGAATGCTGAGCCGGCTCGATCGGAACGACCGTCCCGTCTGGTCTTCGCGTATGGGTGTGCACCCGGGCTGGCGTCAGCGATATGACTAGGAACAGCCTGTGACTGCTGAACTCACCGTACTCATTCTCGATCGGCTTGTGCACGACCGCCGGCCGGAAATCGAACTCGTTCCACTTGACCATGCTGCTCAGACCGTTCTCATGCCGCACCTCCGCCTTCTGTTCGTTCTCAAACAATCGTACCAGCGTGACCTCGAACATGCCACGACTGGACTTGATCTTGACGTTCTGACCAGGGATAATAGCGAGCATTTTCGCCTTGAGCGCCTCGGCCGCCTGTCGTTTCTTGAGCTCTTTGAACTCCTGTCCGTCAGTTCCGTCCGTACGACGGCAAGAAAAGGGGGCCAGACTCACCGGGTTATGCGCCGGGCAGAGCGTCTCCACCTTAAGGTGCTTCGCCTTGATGAACTCGTGCTGCGTCCCCTCGGGAGCGTCGTCCGGGATAGGCAGGGGCTCGTACTCCTCCACCTCCCATATCCGGTGCACAGCAGCATCGTCATCCCTCGCACAGCTCACATGGAATGCTCGCGGACACTTGCCCTGATCATCAGCGCAGCCCTCCTCGTGGCATGTTCATCGACTCACGCTGACACACTGCACTTTGGCTCCGTACGCCGCAAGCTTCTTGTCCGTACAGATCTGGCATTTCTGCCTATCAGCGCCGACTCATCACAATCGCCAATGGGATTCACCAAAGCCCATCGCGCCTTGCTGATCTCGTTAATGCCCATCGCCCAGTCCTTGCCCTCTTCCTCCCCGATCCACACCTCCGGCACGCTTGTTGCGCAATCTCCATGGGCACGAACTACCCCGTCCTCGCTCTTGCACATGTTCTTGACCGCATCTCCAGGTTGGTAGACCTCGAAAAGGTCGGCGGTTGACATGTCTGGACAAAGCACACATGGGAAAAAGCTGGGCTGTTTCGGCATGACGACTTTGGTTTTGCGCTCCTTCGGCGGGACGAGCGGGATCGTCTTCCTCTTCTTCTCCATCTCTCGCACGGGAATGGACGGAACTTCCGGCAGCGCTGCGGGTTCCGCGCTCTCCGCCATAGGATCTTCCTCAGCAAGCGCGACCGCGACCGCACCCTCCGCCTCCGCCTCTTTCTTGACGCGCTTGCGAGGTCTCTCGCTCGCGTTCGCAGCTGGGCGCTTCTTCCGCCCGCTACGCTCCGCCTCGATTGCAGCAATCAAGTCCTGCTCCGTCTTCATACGCTTCTCCTGAGCTGCACGCTCATTTTCGCCCAACAGCTCATCCACGTCAATCCGCACGCTACCGTCAGCTAAAGGTCTTGTCACCTGTACAGCATACATACCTGTGACTGACACAATGGCAGACCTTTGCCCGCCGCCCAAGCTCCACCCAGCTATCCAGCGCGAAATTGACGCTCTCGGCGCAATTGAAGCCCATGTTGAAGCCGGCGTGGTACCCGCGCGGGTATGTGATCACGAACTCGCCCTGGTTGTGCACAAGCATGTTCACGTGTATCCCGTCTTTGGCGAGCCGGTTCGGTGACATGATGTACGACTTGTGCCGCAGGAACTGGTCGCATTGCTTCGCCTCGCGCGGGAAGTAGCCTGTCGTCAGCTTACGGCTCGACTGACCGATAAGCAGCTGACCTTGGATTGTTCGCTCAAAATGCTCGGCCTGCAGTTGCGGGATCGCGTACCAGAACTTCGGCGCGCCAAAGTGAATGTAGTTGATTGAGAATAGGTCCATCTGTCGTAAGCAATGCACTCTTGCACCTTCACATGGTCAAGCAACGTACGTCCTCGACGTGCCATGCAAAGGCTGCACGCCACATCCCGAAGTATAAGTAAGGCCTGTTCACCCCCGGTAGCTCCCTCCCAAGACGGTTCAACAAGTTCGGCAGATGCGCGACGTTCCATGGCGTCTTCGGATCGGGGAATAGCGTGCCTTGCAGATCGGCGCCGTACCAGCTTGGTTCGCCCAAGCCCATGGTCTTCCAGAACTTGCGCTCCATAGCGGAGCATGCCTCTGGGGTGTAGTCTGAAGGGGATGTTCCTTCTGGCAGCCAAGCTGTAGAAGGGTCGAAGTCTTGGTAGAACGGCTCGAGAGGCGGTGAAGCGGAATCGGGCGTCTTGGCGGAATCCGAAGAAGATGAGTGGGGCGAGTGGTGATTTGAGGGATCCAGAGGTGGCACGTCATCGGCGTCGAGTGCGGTATCGGCGGTGCCAGCTCCATCACCATTCCCAGCGATCCTCTCCTTGCTCCCTCCGACTGCGTCCGGGACTCCCTCGTCTGCCGCCTCCATCTCGACGTCCTCCGCCTGCTCCTGCTCCTTGTCCTGGTCTGGCTCCTTCTCTGTTGTGTCCTTGAGTGCCGCCTGTGCACGCTGCCTCAGCAACTTCCTATCAGCCGCCTCCTTCCTCTTGACCCGTGCCGCCATCTTCGCCCCCTTGATCTTCTCCACCTCCCTCTGTCTCTTCATTCTCGCCTCCGCTGAGTCCCTATCCAACGTGACATCCACATCTTTCGGTCCCGGTGCTGCCCATCGCTTATCCCGGCTCTTGTTGTACCACTCCTTGACGCTGAGCGGGCGGCTCTTGTTCTTCTCGACGTTCGTCTGCCGGAAAAGTCCCGCCTGGCCAAGCATGTTCTGCTGAATCGGGGACTTGATCCGCACATCGGCTATCGCGGACTTGGGTATCGCAGGGAGAGAGTCGGTCCATTCGGCAGGAGGGATGATTTTGACGATGCCCGAGTATTGACCCCACGGGACTGTGCGGGTCACGTAGGCCTCAAAGTCGATGAACTCTTCGAGAGTCGGACGGAAAATTGGGATACCCCGGGCGGCAAAGCGGTCATCTTCGGGTGAGAGGTGGCCGCCGGGGTACGTGGGCGGGACGGTTGAGGTCGGGTGGTTGTTAAGGGGGTAGCTGGCGTTAGCAAGTCCAATCTCGGGTCGGGCCGTACGTAAGTAAAAGGTAAGGATACGTACAACTCGGACGGCTGAAGATATTTTGGCGGAGGCGCAGGTCCTTCCGCCGTCGCCGACTGCGTACTGGAAGGTCCGGCTTGAGCGGGCGCAGCTGCTCCTGCGGCATCTGCGCTAGCGGTAGCCGGTTGTGCGCTGTCGGTCGGTGCAGTCGGCAACGAGAGGGCAGAGGGTGCCCCCAGGGTTGTGTCCGGCTTCGTGGGCGAGCTGAGAGGTGAAGAGGCGCTCACTGTCGGTCGCGCAGCGTTGCTCGGGCCCCCGGCAACCTCTGTCACAGCTTGGCCTGCGTCGGCCGACATCGATTTCGAACTTTTGGTGTGTCGTGTCGATGGCATTCACTGCGACGACGTCGCGGGCATGCTCCGAGAGCTGAGCACCGCTGGCGATATTATGAGCGGTGGCTCCAGTGTGAGCTGGTGAGTTGTGAGTGACGTCGGCGTGGCCAAAGGATGTCTGGAGGGAAGTGCGCGTCGGGAGTCGAATTCTCGGGCGTGACTTGATTTGGGCGTGTTGACCGAGACCGGCGCCGATGACGATGTGGTTAGAGCGCGGGCAGGCAGCTGGGTATCAAAAGTGATTCGGCTAGCAGGACGCGCAGTAGCGGCGTCAACGAGCAGGGTATGTGTGGCCGATGAGGATGCTTGGTGCCGGGAGATGGAATACTTGAATTGATCGGCGAGCGGGCGGGGACAGCTCGCTCAGCAAGCAGGCCGACGTCCCCAGGGGGGTTTGATTCCGTCATTTGCCACCCAGCCATAAGTCACCGCAGGCGCTTGGACGGTTCAGGCACGCCCCGCAGGACGCAAGAACCGGCTCGGTCGGTCAACTCTGCCTGCAGAAAAGTTGACGACAAGGTCAAAGTCGTCTGTTCCACGTCAATACCCAAGTCGCACAGTCGCCCACGCTCCCGGTGGCTGATTACCCACAATGACGACCCATCACGCTCGCCAATTTCCGGTCATACTCATCACCGGCACGCCGGGCACGGGCAAGACTCTCCACTCTTCGCTCCTCGCCGCGGACCTGGCCTCGACGTCCACGCCAATGACGCACCTCAACGTCGGCGACATCGTGAAGGAGAAAGGATTTCATGAGGGATACGATGAGGAGTGGCAGAGCTACACCGTCGATGAGGAGAGGCTGTTGGATTACCTGGAAGAGGTTGTGAACCCCGCGGACGGCCCAGCACCCACAGGTGGGTACCGTCCATGTCTGTGCAGGGCGTGGGCTGACTGCTCAGGTTTTATAATAGACCACCATGACCCGGGACTGTTTCCGGAACGGTGGATAGACCTCGCCGTGGTGTTGACGTGCGACAACTCGATTCTGCACGAACGTTTAACAGAGCGGCAAGTTCACCTTGCAGCACGAGCTTGAGACCGCGCCTGACGACAGGAATTACCCGGAGAATAAGTTGACGGAGAACATCACGGCCGAGATCATGATGACCTGCTTGACGGAGACGAGGGAGTCATACGATGAGGGCCTCATAGTTGAGCTCAAGTCGGATGAGGGAGAGGTGGAGGACAACGTCGCGAGGATAGTCAGCTGGATTGAGAGCTGGCGGGCGGACAGATTAGCTGGCAGGCACGACGAGGAGTAGGCAGGGGGATCGGCTCCGTTCGTGTGCGGTGACGAGGTCTGGCCCGCTGCGCATGTTGGCAGGGACATTGTACATGAGTTTGATATTATGCATGGGATACGCAAACAGGGTCATCAAAGACGTCAAGGGGATGGGAAGACATCGTTTAGCCGTAGACACTGGACGTTAGCTGTATCCCGCAACCACCTGAAGTGTTATGCGTACAGTCGGAAAACGTCGTTCTGGACAAAGTAGCTTCCTCCCTCGGGGACAAGCTGCGAGTAAGCACATATAAGCAGGGGAATCGATCGCGCAGACTCACGTGGAACATCTGGGTGTATTGCAGGACGTTCTGTCCGTCGTCGACGAGGAGCTGGCCGGTCACGACGACGATGATGGACTGCGCACCGGGAGTGGACGGTTGCGCATCGAGCGTGAGCAGTCGGTGAACGACCTTGCTGAACGGCAGGCCCTGCTCGTCAGCGGCCGAAGCGGAGCGGCTACTCTCTGGGCCTCTACCAAGCGGGTGAGCCGAAGTCTCGCCGCACACTCGACACTGGAACAGCAGAGAGACCGGTGAATACTAACCGCAAGCTTGGCAATGATGTTCGCGGAGCCGGCAATCTGCTCGCTCTCCCACGTCAACATGGACGAGTCACGCTACAGATCAGCCTTCCGCTCGATATCCACTCAGTCCACCCACGTAAAGGTTGGACAGGCCATTGCGGTCCTGGTCGAAGGTGTTGTAGTAGAACTCTGACAATCAGCTTAGCCCAATTGATGACGTCCAGGCAGCGGGCGACCTGCGGATTGCTTCATCCCTCTCCACCAACGAGGCAGGCCGACTCACCGGTGAATTGCTTAGCGATCGCGTTGAAGTCGGCCATGGTGCACAGTGATGAGCTGATGTGAAAGAGAGCGAAAGCAGACGGGATCGGACTTGTCAACAGCGAGCAGAACGCACGCCGTAGCCGCCTGGATGCCTTGCTCACTGCAAGCCGAGTTGACCCCCGCCACACTCGCCGTCATATCGCGGAAATACCGTCCTCCTGGACAGATCAGCAGACGCGCGTCCGCCTTTTGTTATTGATTTTTGTGTGACGGGCTGCGAGATTCGCCACCCAGTCGCACCGTGCCTCGACGCGCTCCGATCGCGCCGTTGTGCCCCGTGCGCGGGTTGTTGAGCTTTGGCCGGGCTGGGTCAAGCCAGCACAGCTATTTTCAGACAACTACTCCTTCCCCTTGTTCTGTGATCACCACCGCAACGCCCTGCGCAAACAATAGTCACATCAGCTTGTCTCTCTTCAACCTTCCCCTATCCCCTCTTCATCCACCCGGCACCTGAGATCTCGACTTTGAAGTCATGATCCCCATTGCCGCGCTCGCGTCGCTCCTTCTGCCCCTCGTCTCGGCAGTCCCGTGTGTCCAGTTCGACACCAACTGGAACTTGTACGCCTTCGGCGGATCGCAGGATGTCAATCTGGGTGGTAGCTCGTCCTGGGGTCGTGAGTAGTACACTCCGCATGCTCAGACGGTCCTCTGACTGATTCGTAGAACCCCAGGCGACGCCCCTGACCACTTCCGGTCGGCCGCCATGGACGGGTAACAACACGCAGTGTCTTTTCAGCCAGTACAACAATGCAATGTACGTGCTCGATGGCGACGCGAATGACCAGTCGGTGAGTGCGATGGCCCATTCTCAGTCTGTCTGGTGACCCTACAATGCCATCATGCTGACCATTAGGCATTATACATCTACTCGTTCGCCAGCAACTCGTGGACCACCCAATCGACCACCTCGGCCCCCTCAAACCTCGGCAACTCCCGTTCCGCCTCGGTGCTAGACCACGACACCAACGTCATCTTCACGCTCACCTCCGGCAATGGTGCTTCGCTATATCAGCTCGACCTGTCCTCGGTTCAGGCCTCTGCTTCGAATTCCCCCTTGGCTTGGGACGCCGTTACCGCTCCGTCATTCTCGACCGACAGCTACACCCCGGTCGCCGCGCAAGCCTCCAACCACATCAACTACTTTGGCGTGCCCGGAACAGCAGCCGGCTCGGCCGATATCTTCATCGTCCACTTCGCGCTCTTCCAACAAGAGGCACAGTCGTACCCCACCACCGGCGGTGGCTCCGCCTTCCCCGACACGGCCGGACAGGCCATTTCCATCCCCAACTCGGGCGACGCGCCGCCATACCAGATGGTCTTCGTCCCTAACGACTTCTCCAACTCGTACGTTGTTACACACTGGACCGACCCCGGAAACTACCTCACCACGGACACCGCCCCAATGTCCCTCAGCCTTGTCAACTCGACCCAAATCCTTCCCGCTCCGCCGTCCAAGGATTCGCTCGCTGCGTACGCTGCTAGCCCTTCTAGCCTCGTCCAGATCGACTCGAACGGCGACATCTACTACATCGCTAGCGCTGTCGGGTCAGACTACACCGTCTCGAGCGGCGCGAGCTGGCAGAAGATGTCGTACACCCTCTCTGGGGTGTCCGGGTCTGGATCAAGCTCGAATGGTACCAGCGCTTCCTCGAGTGGCTCGGCCAGCGCCGGAGCGAGTGCAACGTCGGCAAGCGCTGGCAGTGCGACGCGCTCGGGGACAAGTGCCTCGGGTGCGGCGGCTTCGGGCTCGAGCGCCTCGGCGAGACCGTCCGGTGCGGCGGGGAGGACCGTGCAGGGTGTGCGGTTCGACTTGGCGGGTGTCGCGCTGGGAGCGGTAGCGCTGGGCGCGACGGTGCTGCTCTAGGCGGTGTTGGGGACTAACGACCTTCTCAACGACAGAAGGTGGTACTCGGGAGGTACAAAGAAAAGCGACGACTCTGCATAGGACAATCAGTACCTGCAATATCATGTCTCCGACGTATATCATTCGCTCACGTCACGACCAGACGAAACTAGTTTGATGCATCTGATGTCTGATACGATATGACACGGATAACGAGTACGCGATAAGTTGGTTCAAATGCTTGCATGCTACTGCTTGTACGCACGCGAGAATACCGAGCTCTTACGAGTCTACGGCCCAGGCATGATGAGATCGGATATGGCCCGCTTGGTGCGTCATCGCTGGAAATCGCCGAAAGCGGAAAGATGGAGCGACATGAGAAGTGGGCTGGTTCAATGTCGGTCACCCCGTCGATCACCATCCAACGCTCGAATATCCTTTCTATTCAACACTTTCCATTCCCATATCACCGTCTCCTGAGGAGCATCCGCCGGTCGGACAATCAAAGCGCAACGCATTGTGTACCACCAAGTGGTTGACTGGTCAAATCGAACCTCACCGCCCAAGTCGTCATTATGGCACCCAAGAGAAGCAGCACCCGGGCGAAGCAGGGCCTCGCACAGGTCAGTCCTGGCTTACATCCACAAGATACCTGCGCGCAGAGGGCACTGCTGATCCGAAGCCCACCCTGTCTTTCCAGACCCGCAAGCCCGGTACGACGGGCAAGAAACCGTCGCTGAGTTCCGTCAGGTCCGTTTCGGCCACATCGATACGGCGCGAACCGTCGACCGATGACGCTGCCGCTGCCTCGAGACCCGCCTCGCCCGCGGTGGCTGAGAGGGATAGCATCGACGTCACGGATAGGCCTGGACCGCATGCGGCCGCGGAGAAGGCGCAGCACCAGCTCGATGAGGGCAAGAAGCGGAAGAGGCCGGAACTGGATGTGGATGATAAGGCGTGGGAGGGCGTGAGGAGACAGGCGTTCAAGGAGATGGGAGGGATGAAGCCGAGTGAGCCACAACCACAATTCCAATCATACCATTCAACCCCATGGCTTGTGCTGCTGAGATATCCCGGAAGTCGAGGGCACAGTGCTGACGATAGTTCATGCCGGTCCTGACACGCACAACGACGTCCACCGTGAGTCTCTCACATCCCATCAGGAAGGGCACCTGCTCACCGTAGACATACTCCGCGTGTTCGACTTGACGTCGTCGTATGGTCCTTGCGTCGGAATCACGCGGTTGCAACGATGGGAGCGGGCGCACAAGTGGGGGCTGAACCCTCCGCCAGAGGTGAGCACCGAACAAGTATATGACCACGAGCCAACGGTAGATCAAGGCGATCCTGACGACTCGACAAGGCGAGGACGAGGACGATTATCGAGAGAACGTCTTGCACGCGTGGCTGGGTTAAACGGCTCAGCGAACACCCTACCGCTATTCCCGACTGACCTGTGCCGACGACGCGTTCGACACCCAACCCACCATGCTCCGGTAGCCCATACAGTCGCGCGCCTCGCTCATGTCGCCCATCTCGATTGTATATATCCTTCGCTGGCGAGGAGACGAGATCTACAGGTTGTACAATACGGTATAACAGCAGAGAAGGCAGGCCGAGTCCATTCCGAGCCTGCTCTGTTAGATAGCTTATCATGCATCCATCTATATGCGCCGAGTATGGCATATGGCCTTTACTCGTCCCCCTCGTCCTCCTCCAAGATGGCGTTGTCGTTGGCGTGCGCGGGCAGCTCGATGCGGGGCGTGGCCCTGGTACGCAGATAGAGACAAGATGAAGCGATGAGGCCGAAGATGAGGAGGACGATGTTGACTGGGGTGAAATCCCCATTGAGCGGACCCTTCGTCAAAATGTCTGTGAAATGAGCACTGTCAAGTTACGTGACCTGCCGGCCGCAAAGGATAGACTCACCCAACGGTGTCAGGATAAGCCCGAACAGTCCCGAGAGAGTCATGGCGAGGCCTGCTGGTCAGCAAAGGCCGTGTGCAGGCCATTTTAAGCACTCACCGTAGACCGTCCCAAAGGTCTCGAACCTGGGGTAAGCACAGCCTCTTCATAGCCACTCATCGCCTTACCCAAACACCTTTGCCGCATAGTCACTGAAGATCAGCGCAATCCATGATCACCCGGCGCACTCACGAGATGGCAGTGTAGAACAACGGTCGGAAGACGGTCAAAAACGCGATGCCAATCAATTGGGGTACAGTGTCCCGCAGGATCGTCAAGACTCCAAACACCGCTCCCATGATCCCCAAGATGACGACGATCCGTCTCATGGGCTGCGAGTCGAGCAAATATCCGATGGGCGGGATGCCTGGGCGGTCAGAGTCAGATGATGTGTCCGTCTGGTTCAACCCACTGAGAATACCGCCCAGAGGCAACAGGAAGATGAACGCTGCGAGTTCAGCCCTTTGCTACATGCCGGTGTGTGACGGTCGCTAACTTACCATCGGTGAGTTTGTCGGCAAGGTCCCAGTCACTGGTGTAGAAGATGAGCTGC
>Ga0308169_10001850_pt1 | contig 23405 bp, 25 predicted proteins | sample PhyBR1_2_FD_202139 | JGI IMG/M metagenome (GOLD analysis project Ga0308169, IMG submission 202139) | Phyllosphere microbial communities from UC Gill Tract Community Farm, Albany, California, United States - DLSLSB.R1 | ecosystem: Host-associated > Plants > Phyllosphere > Unclassified | place...
GAAGGTATGAAGGTGAGGAGCCGAGTGAGAGGAGTATGCGGACGAGGGGGCGGAGGGATATAGCGGTCTGTAAGGTATTGATGATTCTCTTGACGTTTCGAGAGGAATCGTCCTCCGATCGGAAAGGACGATAGTAGAGTCGAACGCGAGCGAGGGGAAGGAAAGTTTTCGAGACGAGGCAGAGAGAACTGAAGGTCCCTTGAGATTCGACTAGACGGAGAGCGTGTGAGTATCTCTGAGTATGGCTCAAGCAAGTGATTGAGGTCCCGTACCGGTGGGAGCAGCGGATTTGTCATGAACGAAATCGAAAATGATTTCGAGAACATCTTCAGGAAGAGTAGGAATCGTCATGTCTGAGTCAGATGGCACGAAGGTGTCAGTGGAGGTCTTCGAGAGCCCGTAGGAGGAAGGAATGGAGCAGTTGAGTGACCGCTTGATGAGGAAGGAGAAACTGCCTGCAATCCTCCCTTCAGCGCCTGCAGAGCATCCCATTCTGCTCGAACCGAGACACCCTATCCCTTGAAGACCTTCTACTGCCTCCCACGCCTTCGCCGAACCTGTTGAAGCCTTTCTCCAAAGTTCATCTCCCGCTGACTTTCCCGCTTCCGTACCGCTACAGAGAGAGCTGAAGGAAGTTGAAGGACTCGCCTGAGAGCTTCTTGTATAGACCAGTCACTTCGAATCGATACCAGAGCTAGTGAGAGTGAATAGTTCAAGTTGAAGAAAAGAATCCAATTGCTCTCCTTCTTACTCTCCACCTTCCAACTCTCTAACTCGCTTCTGATTGCTCTGATCCACTACAAGGAGGAATGCGGTTCATTGCCGACATTTCAAACACTACTCAATTGACTCGGTTGATCACTTCTCTCGCTCCTTTGTCCAAAGTCGCAACTCTCAAACTGAAGGCCGATGCGATTCATCTGATCTGTCAGGGAGAGAGAGGTGGAATACAAGTATGGAGGTAAGTCAGGACGATATTCAGCAATCTATTCGAAGAGCAAACTAACTATTTCTCTTCGCTTTTCTTCCCTCGATTCAGTCAAATCGCTGTGGTGAGCTACTCTATCTACCTCTCGAACAAGTAATCGTCGATCTGACGACAGAGCTCGAACCGTGCAGAACTCTATCTTCAAGATTGAAACTTTCAGACTCGAATCCAATTCTTCAAACGAAATCTATCTCGAAGTAGCGACCGATGCACTCGCAAGAGCACTCAAGTCTGCAGCTGTGAGTCAACTGTCACTCTTCCTCACACGGACTTTGGATTGACAGCTCAAGGTACGCAGGGATCGACGAAAGCAACGATCAAACTAGCGAAGAAAGGAGGAGAAGGACCTGGAGGAACAGGTAAAGGAGCTCATCCTGTCTTGTCGATCGTCATAGAGAGTGCTGCGGGTCTATATCTGCGACTCTCGCGACCCTGCGCCGCGAGACTGACCAGAGACCGACTATCGCAGAGTCGAATGGGAAAACGTCTAGAAATCACTCAAGATGTCTTCGTCAAGGTGAAGAAGCTAGAAGATGTCGAACAATTGAAGGAACCTCTCTGTCCTGCTCCCGATGTACGTCGCGCTCTCGCTTCTCTTCCTCTCCGACTTCTCTCGCCATCGCCTTCTTCCCTCTTTCACTTGCTCTCGGACATCTCCGTCTTAGTCTCTTCTCTCCTCTCCAGCTCAGCAACTCTGATCGTATGACTGATTGTCTTTTTTTTCTCCCGTATAACAGGCAGCACTCCTTCTTCCACCGCTTCAGATCCTTCGAACCGTGGCAGAACGAATGAAGACGATTTCACCTGTCATCACTTTGTCAGCAAACAACGCTGGACTCTTTCAGTACGTTCAGCTCTCTCACATCATCCTCTCGTGATTGATCGGTCTCGCTTCAGCTTGAGCGCGAGCAAGCACATGAACGCTTCGAAGGGCGAATCGAATGAGACTCAAAGGAAGAGACTGACGCATCCGTTGTAATGCTGATAGGATGCGCGCTGAGGCGGATGAAGCGAAAGTCGAAACGGAATGGTTGAATCTGAAGCGACCCAATCTGGGAGAAGATGAAGGTGAGTTCAACCTTTCTTCTCTTCTCATCATTCTCGTTCCTCTCCTCTCCTGGGCCTTGATCTCGTCTCGCCTCCCGTTCACCCTTACTGACACTTTACTCATATAGAAGGTGATCCCCTGAACGGTCAAGAAGATCCGAATCAGCGATTCTCGGTAACGGTCGAAACGAAGAATTTGCTCAAATTCCTCGCTTCTTACTCTATCGCTCAAACAACGATCTTCTGTGAGTCTTCCCTTGCTCTTTTAAGTGTTGAGCTCATAACGAGCTGCTACAGGTCTCTGTCCGGGACACTGTGCGATCTTTTACGTTTACGTTGGAGATTCGAAAGATGATCTGCAGGGAGGTGTTTTGACGCTCTTCGTGCCAGCTTTCAATGTCGATGGAGATAATTGATCGAGGAAATGTTGGGTCGATGCGCGGAGGTGAGGAAGCGCAGCCAGGAGGGGAACGCTTGTTGTATTGAACGGTGGGATGTGATGTTTTGTCGCTTTTCGTTATTTCTGTTGTCTTCGCTTGTTGTCGATAATATCCGCACTTCTCTCGCTCGATTGTTCCTGATCGATTGAAGTCTCTGACAGACGAGGAGAGTATGGACAGAGTACAATGCAAGCGATTCAATCTTTCCTCACTTCTTCGTCAAGCTAAATGATTTCTCTTCCCTGATCAATGACCCCTGACAAGCTTCATCCATGCATAGTCTGACACACAGGACAACGCAAGAGTGCACGACAGCACTTCCACTCGACTTCGACCCCTCGCTCTTCCAATCCAATCTTGACCGAGTCGTAAGCTTGTTGGTTCGTCGTTGGGAGGACGCCGAGATCGAGCTTCTTGAGATGCTTGAACCTTTCCAACGTACTCTCCAATTCCTCTGAGCGGGAGAGAGAGTTCTTGTCGAGGTTGAGGGAGGAGGAAGTATCGATCACTATTCCGCTCGTCCGAGTCTCTGAGACCTTCAATAGTCTCCTCGGGAGTATGTTATACTCTCTACATCTCCCCCACACTCCAGCTAGACCTCCTCGCTGCCCTTTGATCCGATGTTCTACGCTCATCTTCGCTTTCTAATTTGTCCCTGACTATACCTCGAGGATCGATAATAGCTGTAGTCGACTCACCTTGAGAGCAAAGTCGAATGCTTGAGGTATTCGAGTCGATCAAAGCGAGAGACAAAGTGAAGAGTGGAAAGGCAAGTCGGTTTTCGCTCAAACTCATCGCAAACTTTCCCTCCGATGACTCGGGCCAAATGAGTTCGACGACAGGCTGACCTGTGTGATATGCTGAGCGATTCCAGCGATATATCGCTGAACCTCGACTCCCGAAGTTCGCTGCGAAATAGTTTCGATGAGTTCGCTTACTTTCGCTTGTCAAGCGAACAAGAAGCAAGATTCGTAAAGCCATTGCACAACTACAACTACCCTCGACAGTTCTCAAGCGTTTCTCAAGCGTTCCTTCCCAATTCAAGCGTTGTTTCTTTTCCTTGTTGTTTCCTTCTCTCACCTCAACTTGCCGTTCCAACTAACATCAATCACTGTCTTCGTCATAATGGTAATAGCCGCATCCGCACATCTGTCTTGCACCGCGACACATCGTCCAAGTAAGCTTGATGCTCCGTTCTTTCATCGATTTCTCCAACTTGCTGAATTTCGAAGGATCCGAGGTCGGTAGGTAGCCCAGATTGAGCTCTCGAAGTTTCGAGAGCTTCTTGAATTCGAGGGTGATGCAGTCCTCAGGGAAGATCGCTTCGTAGTAGAGATCGGTTGCGGAGTAACCGAGGGTAGAATCGTTCGAGATCCAAAAAGATTCCTCGAAGTCGATGAGGGAAAGAAGCGGGCAAGACGAAGCGAGCTGTTGGAGGAGGGAGAGAGATGGACCGATAAATCCGCAGAGTTGGAGGGAGCGAAGGTTTGGGAAGCGAAGGAAATGTTCGAGAGGAATGATGGGAGTCGACGGCGAAGGGAGAAGATATTGAGATAGTGCCGGTGCGATGGTGAAGCGGGCAAAGGTGACGAAAGAGATCTCTTGTATGCTGGAGGTGAGTCGAGCGAAAATGGGCGAAAGGTCGGGAGGAAAAGGTCGATTCGTTTGGGTTCGGAGGGAGAGGTAACGAAGCATCGAGAGATTTTCGGGGATGAGTTGCAGTAAGTTTGATTTCCCCACCGCCTCGTGAATGAGAAGTGACGAGAGGCTGGGCGCAATCAGAGAACGGGCGGTCTGAGAAGATGTGTCGTATATATCGACGAGAGTAAGTCGGCAGATTCGACGAAGGACCGGGCTACGGAGGGCAGACTCTACGTATCTCAGCGGTGTGAGAAGGGTTGATCGAGATCCGTCTAGGCGTGATACTGTTCTGAACCTGATAGAACGAAGGGTCGAGGCAGAAGGTTCGATCGCCTTGAGGACGAGGTTCAAGTCGAATTGTGAGGTGAAGAACAGATCCGTTCGAGCGAGACGTGGACAGAGGCTGAGCATCTGAAGAGTCCATGAGTAGGCTGAGCTACAACCTTGAGCTTGGTAAGGGAGTTGAGCAGCTGGTTCGCCTTGTCGAAGTACGTTCATCCAGGTTACGAGACCGACGAGATCACGAACCATTCCGCCGAGTCGACTCTCAGCGAGTGTACCAGCAAGCTTGACTGCCTTGAACCAGGATGCTTCGGACTTGAGGGCGACGAGAGGACGGGTGTAAAGGTGTTCTCGAGCAAGTGGGAGGAAGTTTCTCGAGGTGAGAGCGAGTGAAGCGAGAGTTCTCTGTGAATCGTCTGTATTGCTATGGTTGGATCAACGTGGACAACGTGCAACGCGAACAAGGCAGACTCACGAGTTGGAGTCGAATCTTTGGCTTGAACGAAGGAGAATATGAGAACAAGTAATTCTGTCGGAAGCATCATTTTGATCTGGTTCGAGTCTGTGAGATCAAGGTGGGTCAGCATTCGCGCATCGAAAGCAAGTAGTTTGGCATAGCAGCTGCACTCGAATACAAACCAGATTGGGGCAGAATCAACCAAAGAGATCACTCGTTTCCTCTCCGCTGTCGACCTCTATAGCCCTTCGATAGTCTCCAGTACCTAGCTATAGGCTACTAATGCCCTCTCCGCCTTCCCTAGAGTCTCCCTCGCTCTTTCCTGAACCTCCTCGGCGCCTCATCTCCAGTCTAGCTTTCCCTCGCTAGCCCTCAGGGACCGCTGAGACCAGTAGCAGACTCACCTTGAGCGTTCAACTTGAAGATCGAGGTATTCGAGTCGATCAAAGCGAGAGGTTGAAGTGAAAGGTGAATACTCTCAGATTAAGTTAGAGTCTTTCGAAAGGTCGCGATTTCTTCGCAAGTTACACAAACTCACAAATTTGATCAGATCCCTCTTCAGAGCCGTATACTGTGCCTTGGAGCTTCCTACAGTCTCCCCAATCTGACCCTCTTGATTCGGTCCTTCGTCTTCTCGTCGTCGGGTCTTCACAACTTTCGCTTAGTTTTTTGTCGAGTCTGGATCTTTCGCAAGCTTGATATCCGAAATCTTGTAGTTGACCATGTCCGAAGTTTTGATCAAAGCAATATCCGAAGCTTTATCATCCTCGTCGACGAAGCTAATCAGTCAAACTCGTTCTCTTTCTTCCTCACTTCTCTCTCTTCCATCATTCACTGCCACTCTCACACTCTTACTTCCACACTCTACATTCATTCGACAATGTCTACCACAACCTACTTGATCACCGGTTCCTCTCGTTCCCTCGGATTGGGATACGCGAAAGAACTTCTCGCATCTTCACCTCAAACTCGAGTCGTCGCTGCTGTTCGAAACCCCTCAAAGGCGGATCAACTCGAGCCTCTTACGAAGGAGTTCGGCAAGGACCGTCTACACATTCTCAAATGCGATGTCAACGAAGCTGAATCGACTCAAGTAAGCCTCGTTTCGCAAGATATCTTTCGAGACGCAAGAGCTGATCTGACTCTGTCGTCTGTCCTCGCAGGCTGCTGCTAAAGAGCTCAAAGATTCGGGATTCTTGAGTGACGGGAAAGGACTAGACGCCGTGTTGGCCAACGCAGGAGTGAATGGAGGTGGATGGAAAACATCGTCGCAATTGTCAGTTTTCCCTCACTATTGCTCTCAGTTCGGTGCTCGCAGTATTGAATCCTTCAAACATAGCTCGGAAGAAGAACTATCCTATAATCTGAAAACCAATCTCTATGGAGTGATCAATACTGTCAACGCTTTTCTCCCTCTCTTGAAGGAGAACACTCAAGGAAAGAAGCAGATCTTTGTCACTTCTTCGATTGTCGGAAGTATCGGAGGTCCCGTTACCAGCCAATCTCCAGCTGCTAGTGCTTGTGAGTTGACTTTCCTTTTTCCAATTTTGCGAAGGAAAGCTCGAACTGAACCCCGTTCTCTCGCGTTTGTGTAGACGCAATCTCGAAGGCTGCCGTTAATATGTACACTGTCAAACTCGCTCGTGAGCTCGCTGGAGAAGGATTCACCGTCGTTCGTGAGTCTCAGCTTTATTGTTTCTCCCATTCCTTCGCATCTTTCACTCTTTCTCTCCCTCTTGTCTATCCTAACTTGACTGAATTCGATCCTATCCTGATGATTCTCCATCAGCTTTCCATCCCGGATACGTCAAGACTGATATGAACTCTGACGGAGGAGGGGACCTTGAAACTTCCGAAGCTTGCGCTCTAGCGTGCGTTCTATTTTTTCTTCCCTCGAGACATCTATCATCGACGATACTGAATGAAACCTGTCGAGTGCGCAGAACCAAGAACATCTTCCACGCTGTGACAAAGGGAGACAATGGTCGATTTGTAAATTACGATGGTTCCGAACTTCCACGGTGATTGATTTTCGAAGGGGATTTAGATCAGAATTCCCGTTCATCAACTTGGTCTTGTCAGAAGGGAGGCGAATCGCGTAGGCGGGGAAAGCAGTGAAAATAACAGTGTTCAGTTTCATCGCATCGACGATTCGTGCGATTTCGAGACTCGTTCTCGAAGTTTAACGAATAGTCACACTAAAGCTCTCTCTGAGTTAAGCTCAATAGAAGAGATTGAATCTGCCGAGCGAAAACGAAGAGGAGAAATTCCTCGCTCAATCTGAAGTCTCGTTTCAGCAATCCGAATTTGACCGAGATCGCCCAACAGTGCAGAAAAGGATTGAAAGCATCGCACGTGACATGAAATTCAGAAGAACGTTTGCGTACACGAACGCCAAACTTTTTCCCTCTTCCCTCGACTTTGAGTCCTTCTTTCCCTCTTTCCCCTTCCCTTCCCAACCTCCTTCGATACTTCCTTCACCCTCGCTGTACTTTCATGGGACGACATTCAACCCATTCCGCTGTGACACCTCTGTCGTTGAGATTCGAAATCAACTCTCGATAGTAATTGCGATCTCGAGTCGGTAACCATCCGAAATGAATCAAGTCGAGGCGTTGGAGTGCTTCGAGTACCTTCTGGATCTTCCTGCGAGGGAAACCCTCCCCCCTCCAGCCCATCCCGCTCGGTACGGGAGGAAGCTTATCGCCGATCCAAAAGGAGCTGGCAAAGTCGATTCTCGATAACGATGAAGAAGTGGTCGAGGGAACGCAAAGAAAAGCGAGGGATGGACCTTGGAAATCGTTGAGTTTGAGAGTGTGAAGGCACGTGAATCGGGAGATGGTGTCGAGCGGAATGTTCGGGAGAGAATGGTTTCGAGCGTAATTCGTTAAGGAAGGGCGACCGTGAGTGCGTTCGAATCTTGCGTGGTGCGAGATGAGAAGTTTCTTGAGAGTGACGGGAAGCGGCTTGAGGATCCAGTCGACGTCGGAACTAGTGAGATTTACGAGGTGGATGACGAATTCGACGAGTGATACGGAGCTTGCCACGAAGAATTGCTTGACGCTTTTGAGGTAACCGTAGTCTTCATGGATGTTGAGTGATGTCAGAGGTAGAAAGATAGTTGGGGAAGGGAGAGTTGCAGTGGTTGCTAGTTCGATCTCGATCAATTTGAGCTGTTTGATATTTTGGAAGGGAAGGATGACTGAGAGCGATGTAAACGAGTAAAGCGTGAGAATCCGACCATTCAGGTTGTTGTTGCCGCTAGTTTCGAGAATGACGACCGTGGGTGCTGACGAAGAACCTTGCAGTGCTTGAACGATGTGGTCGAACTCGTGGGAGGAAGTGAAGTTGAGGCCTATGCTCTGTAGCTTGGGGCAGAGCTTGATGAGACTGATACAGAACAATACTACGGCAGAGAGTCGACGGTCTCGGCGTATCAACTAGACGGAGAGGAGTTTGAGATGGGGAAGTTCGTCGAGCAAGATCATGTAAGCTGAGAGATCTTCCAGTGAGCGGACGAGTCGAGCGTGGAGAGAGTTTGTCGACTCGAGAGTCTTGAGAAATGCGAAAGCCTTCTCCCAGTTGATTCCCTTGTCGAGATTGAGCGGACGATAGTAGAGGTATTCTCGAGCGAGAGGGAGGAAATGTTTCGAGGTGAGGCAGAGGGAAGAGAAGGTAGCTTGAGATACGGCTGCGGCACTCTTCACATCAGCTCTGAGCAGGAGGGAATCGAGAGACAGGCTAGACTAACCTGTAGGAGGAGCACTTCTAAGGTGAATTTACGAAAAGACGAGATCGAGGGTTTCAGTCGGAAGTATCATTTGCAGCAGGCGATCGAAGCTGCGAGGTCAAGTTTTGTCAGTGGATTGTAGTCTCGAAGGGGTGCAGAGTTGTATAGCTGCGAGACTGAAGTACAAACGAGGATTCGAGCGAATCAAGGGGAGAGATCACTCTTCCCCTTCCCTCTGACTGAGTCTGACGCCCTTGAACACCACCGAACATACAGTCTCCCGCTCTACGAACCCTATCCACTATTCCTCTAGAGAGCCTCTCTCCCTGCTTGAGCCCTTTGCACGATTCCATCTCGGATCCAGGTTTTCTCCCTCGCGTCCCGTCAGAGCGAGCCGAGATCATTGACAGACTCACTTTGATGATGTTATTGATAGTCGAAAGGTTTCGAATTGATCCAAGCGAAAGAAGAGTGAAAGGTTGAAGGGAGAAAACAACTTTGAGACGAATTGCGTTTCTTGTCCTTCTTCCACTTCACCGGATACTTCAAACACGTTTGATAGTAGGTTATCAAGCTCTCTGAAACAGCTATATCCGCCTCTCTCCCCTCGGAACGCGTCGAGCCACACTTCTTCTCTTCCTCTCTGTCCTCCTCTCTCGTTCCTCCCTCCTCATCACCCTCAACTCGGATGGCAGATCAACACCGCCTACTCCATTTCTCCGACCTCCCAGGCTCTTCTCTCCCCTCCTCCTCTCGCTCAACTTATCAGCTCCTCTCCCTCCCTCCCGCACTCCTCTCCCTCCTCACTTCCCCCTCTTCCTCCTCCGACTCGACTCCTCTCGAGATCCGAGGGGATCCAACCGATTCTGCCGCACTCGTGACTCCAACCCAAACCTACGCGTTGAGAGGTGTACAGAATAGTAATTCCCTCTGTATCTGTTCATCTGGTCTCGAAGGTGGATCAGGAGGATTATGGTTCAACTACTTAGGACACGACGTGGATGAGGATAAGGAGGAAGAGGATATGGACGAGGAAGGTAGACCTAGAAAAAGATTGAAACAAGATTCATCGATCGAGATAGAGAGCGTTTTACACGAAACTTTGGAAGCCGTCGCTGGAGTACCTAGGACTGAAAAACTCGTAGGTTTACTCAATGGTTGCAACTACACTGGAGAACAAAACGAAATTGATCATCCTGTACGTCTCTCTTCTCTTCTCTCCTCTTACTCACTTTCACTCGAACTCAATTCTGACTTTCTATCTCTTTCTTGATTGATTGATGCAATCACAGCCGGAGAAGAAAGTTTCATTCGATGATTTACGCTCGAGATTACCAGCGTCGGATCTAGAGATCAGATCTGCACTCAACAAGAACCGAATCCTCGATCTGGACGATTCACTCCGTTCAATTCCCCCTTCCTTCCTCCTCACAATCCTACCTTCCCTCCTCTCATCTCTTCCTCTCCCCGCTATTCTCGCTCATCCCCCGAACCTCTCGAAAAAGAAATCGAAACCCTCTACGAAACCGACGGAACCTGTAGTTTTAGTTTCAGAGGCGGAAGAGAGTGAATTGTTAGAAGCGCTCGATTCAGTAGATTGTGGCAAACTCGTTGGGTTAACTATTTTGGGGTGGTTCGGGGAGCAGGATCACGAGGGAGGTAGATGGAAGTTTGAATTGGAAGGGATCGTGAGAGAGCTTGGGATCGATTTATTAGCTGCTGGAGGTGTGAGTATTCCCTTTTCCCTTCCATCGCACTACTCTACTCGAAGAACTGATCGTGGACGAGTCGAGCGTGTTCACAGTTTGGTCAACAACCACTCGAATCTTTCTTAACTAAATGGAAAGAGCTCTGCGGTGGTTTCTCACCCCTTTGCTCTCTCCCTCTCCTCTCTGTAAACTCTATCTCTCTCTCTCTCTCTCTTGCTCTTCCTTGCTCCCCTCTAACTCTCTTAGCTCTCCCTAGGGTCTCTCGCTCTCTCGACCAACCCTAGCAATCCCAACGATCCAATACCTTCCCTCCTCTTCCCTCTCCCCAGACCCCTCGACACGTTTCTCCGAACTCTTCGCTCTCCAACCGAAATGGTTGGAATCCGACATGTCGTTGTTCGTGAAAGATTTGACCGGGGGTGATAAAAAGAAAATGGATGCGTTGGTTTTGAAATTTGTTAGGAAAGTGAAAGGGAGTGAGGGGAGTACTTGGTGGACTCCTAGGAATCTGTGGAATTAGTCTTGGAGTGGAAAGGGAATAGTGTAGCTTCGAGTGATCAGGTTAGAAATGCATAACAACGTCGAATTGGAACGCGAGTCCGGTTTCCTTTGCTGTCTCTTTCTACAGTCTTACTCTTTCATCTCTTTCTCTCTCGCGGGCTCGACGACAAAGCGATGGAAACAATAGTAGAAGAGGAAAAAAGCGTGTGTTTTGTTTTTCAACTCGATTCAAAAAAGTATTCAAACTCGTTCATCGCGAGCAGAGGGGGGTACCACTAAAAGAGAGAAATCAGAAAGAAGAGAGAGAGAAGAGAGTCCTATTTGATTCGATTCACGAGAGAGAGAAGAGAGAAGGGTTTGGAGATAGTGTATACAGAAAAGAGTCCGAGAGAAGAGTCCGATTGATTCGAGTTGCTGAGAGGTAGTTTAGAGATTGGCGGGAAGACCGGGATAATACCAGGTAGTCAACCTACGTCGCAAAAGAGCACTCACTCGTCAGCGACGGGCAGAGGAGTGAGGAGCAAGCGGGAGACGTACGCGATGATCAAGTAAACTACCATTAAAGTCAAACCTTCCAACCAATTCGTACGTCCATCGGCGATAGCTAAGTCCGTCTCGAGCTGCTATCAGCAACTGTAATCGAGAAGGATAGAGCAAAGCGAGAGTGGCTTACCCCAGTTTACACCGCAGATACAGAGGAATAACAACAAAGTTTCGAATGGATCAAAGAACTGCGGGTCAGATGACGAATTGTCAGCTACACCAAGGCTGAATAACTTCGACAATGACTCACGAGATCGAGAGGTTGACCGATTGCCCAACCGAGGAGAACGAGAATTGGTACAACGAACAAAGCGATTTGAATCGAACTGCAAACCGATATTCATCGTAGCTAGTCAGCGATGGTACAAATTGAAGACTAGGTAGGGATCTCGGCTTACCTTCCTACTGCTACAGCCAATGACAAATCGAGTTTATTCTTCGTAGCGACCGTGATAGCGCTGCAAGCACAAAATTGTCCACTTCAGCTTCGGTCCTGAGGAGCTGAAGAGAAACAAGCGACTTACGTGACGTGTTCAGCGGCGTTTCCTACGACGGGCAAGAGAATGAGAGCGACGAATTCCGTAGAGATGTTTCCGGTCGAAGTCAACCCATCAATCGAAGAGACCAAGAATTCAGCCGTTACACCCTGTACGTATCGAATGTTCACTTTATCAGTTCCAGTCTGATGAGAAAAAAAGGATAAAGACGAAGAGTGAAACGTACGGTTAAAACAGTAATACCGATCAACAACCCAAAAGCGAAATAAACGCTCAATTTCGGAGTTTCGACATGTCTCTGAGGTAAACCATTGACGTATTGAGTAACGTTTCCCTTCTCAGGATCACTCGTTCGAGCTTGGACTTGTTCAATTTCGGCATCCGTAGCATTGACGAGTCTAGTCGAACTTGGTAATCCTCCAGCTTCGACGTCCTGATCTTGAGGGTGATGAATTGAAGAAGCCCTCGAGCGAATCGATTGAGAAGAAGTTTGAGAAGAGTTCGTAGAGGATCCCCAGGAAGGAATTCGAAAGACTCGTCCTTGAGTAGGAGGTTGAGGTCCTTCGTACTGGAGGAGCATGGCTTGAGTGGCCGAGAGAGGCTCGTCCGAAATCAATTGCGAGGCCGGAGCGTAGAGGTACGCGTGAGTCCAGAGTTGAAAGAGGAGGTAGGAAGCTATGGATAAGAGAGATTAGTCTGGGGATCGAAGAGCAGAGGGGAAAGTAGAGCTTGCCGTAGGTGAAGAGTAGGATGAAGGCGATACCACGAGAGAGTTGCAGAACATCGTCGTCCTGTAAGTCGCTCGATCGACGGTCAGAAACAGTGGCCAAATTCTGACGAGACTTTCGACACTCACGGTTTGATTGACATCCTGAGTCTTGTTCCATTCGAGGAACGAATGGAAAGCGGTAGGTACGACGATAGCGACGACTGCAACGAAAGAAGGCACGTCAGCCAAAAAGAAAGCGAAGTCGAAAAGAGAGGATAAAGACTCACCCGATATTCCCAACAAATTGATATTCAATTGAGCAGCCCTGATCGAGTAACCTTGTTCGTGGAACCTGATACCTCCAGCGAAGAAGGATCCACCCATGACCAACAGACAATTCGACAAGATCGATCCCAACATTGCTGATCTCACGACGTTCAATTCACCCTTGATCAAAGCGAGGATAGCGATGATCAATTCTACTGCGTTACCGAACGTTGCGTTGAGGAGTCCTCCGAACGCGTCTCCGACTCGGAGGGCGAGTTCTTCGGTTGCGAATCCGAGGAGAGCGGCTAAAGGTACGATGGCGAAGAAGGAACAGACGAAAATGACGGTGGAGGATTGACCGGAGAAGTCCATTGCCCATGCGATCTATCGAAGGATGTCTGAATAAGCTGACACGTCGGAAGGAGAGAAAGGCGAAAACTTACGGGAACGAAGATTAGGAGAACGTTCAACCATGAATACTTGATCGTGTTCATGTAGCATTGTTTGAACGTAGGGTTCTCACCGATGGGGACTTTTGGTTCGAGGAGTTTCTTTGAGAGGAGTGGAGGTCGACTCGATTGTGCGGCCGGAGTATTTGCACCGCCTTGAGGAACTCCCGAGTTCGCTCCTCCTTCTCCATTACCGATCGTCAACGTAGTGATGTCGGTACCAGTACGAATGAACTTTGGGTTGATCGTGGCATCCGGTTCAGTGGCAGCTTGACTGGCCGAGCCAAGAGAGGAATTTGAAACCCTTGTGACTTCGGGAGGACAGCTACTGGGGCGTTGAATACCGCTTGAAGTGGTAGTGGCGGGTGATATAACTTGAAGTAAACGTTTGTGTAGTAGCGTGGGATTCAACTCGGTAGTAGGAGGAGGAGGCGAGGAGTCAGAGGAAGTAGCATGATGTTGCGTGTAATGTTCAGAGTGGGAGTAACCACCTATACCAGGTTCGTTAGGTGCGGGAGAGTCTTCGTTGCTAGCGATAGGAGCAGTAGGGTTGACCATGCGTTGGAGGGGAGGTTGAATAGAAGTGAAGAGAAAGAAGTCAAGAGAAAGCTCTCGATTCTCCGCGAGGTTCGACTTTCTTATCGCAACGATTTGAGCGGGGCAATTTCTGCTATCCTCCACTTTGAACTCGCTACTTATTCAGTAGACTGGAATATAATAGTCAAGCAGCTTTACAAGTTAGGATCCGAAAAAAAAGACGTCGAAATGAAACTCGCAGTTGTTAAAAATCGAAATTCGTCACCTCTCCTTTCCCTTCACCGCTTTCACATATTACCTCTACATAGCAGTGTAGCAACATCCACGAACGAGTCAAGCTAGCTCGCACAACTCGAATCTCGCTCTCAAGTTTCCAAAGTCGTCGATCGTTCAACTTGCCTTGCTCGATCCCACCTCCCACCTCCCTCAAACACCACCTCTGACTCATAGAGATGGACTTTATCTGCTTATCATTCGGTTGTTCGAAACGTTATTCTCAAGTGCGTTCGCTCTCCACTTTCCTCTCCTCTCATCTGTTAACTCCCCCTCTCTTCCCTCCTTTGCTAGGAAGATGGACAAGCACACGTTTGTCCAAGATGTCATAACGCTCAAGTATACGCTACGAAGGGTACGCTCCCTCTCTAAACCCTTCACTGTACTCTCGAAAAGCTGATGTCAAGTTGAGTGAAATTATCAGAGAAGAATTGTTTAGAGATTTGTTGTATTCCTTTGGTACCACTCGGTAACAAACACGTTTGGATGTGTTCAATCTGTCGTATGTTTCTCTCTCTCCCTCTCTCTCTCCTCCGAGAAAATGGAGAACTGATGCAAAATTTCGCAATTCGAATAGAATGGCAAGCTAGTCAGAAAGGACCACCACCTCCTGCGGCTATGCAAGGTGGGTACCAAGGTCCTCCTCAAGGCTATGGCGGTCAGCCGCAACAAGGGTACGGTGGTGGTGGGTACGGACAACAAGCTCCAATGGGTTATCGTGAGTTCTTTCATTTATTCTCTCTGGAAGTTACGTACTGATGATTCAAGGTGGATAGCTCAACAACCTATGCAACCTCATTAGCGCTGATCTCAGTATTCCCTGTACTTTCTAACCTTTCGATTCATTCACATTTTCGACCTCTCCATTGTTTTCTCGTCTTTCGATTCGCCTCGATATTGTTCGCCTCATCTAGTTCAGAGTTACCCTAATTCATTTCATACTTTATATCTTGCATGCATCACAGACTCGGATTCACCAGAGAGGGACCGCGTTGTAGAACGGAGAGAATCCCCAATGAACCTCGGAAATATGTTTTCTTGTTTGAGCTTTCGCTTCAAGCTGATCTTCGAACATGGCGTAGGAAGAGGCGAGCGGTCTCAACGCCTTCAATACATCGCTCGAGGGAACTCAACTATCTCTCGAAGAGAAAGGAAAACGTAAAGTAAAGCACAGAGTCTCGTTTCTCGTTTCTCTTGCAGCAGATTGTACACTTCAAGTGTTCCTGTAGGTCTTCACGCTAGGAGGAAGTGGTGCTCTAGCTATAGGCGTAATTAGTCTCTCAGAATCTGCGAAAAACGTTGGAAGACGATTCTCTCGAGTGCTTTTTGTTCGTGTAGTGAGGGAATGGTAAAGCGTCGATTCATTTCGTGGTTCTCCGTATCTCAAGCGTGAATTTTCTCCCTCTTCCCAAGTTCAAGCGTTCACAATTCCTTCATCCTTCTCAGCCATTCCTCCTAATGCAGCATTCGTACTCTCCCTCTCCCTTGATTCCTTCTGCCTCCAACGAGCTCTTGAGCCCCTTGTACTTGTTGTGCTTGGTTGTAGGGAGAGTACCAAGGTAGATGTCTTTGAGGTGCTTGAACTTTGACAAAGATGAGAGGATTTGCACTTCGGGAAAGATTACTTCTGGCCGGAACGATTGCGGATCGGTGTCGGAGACCCAGCGTGAACACAGGAAAGAGAGATGAGTGATGAGAGGAGAGGCGGTAGCGAGAAGCTCCAGGAATCGAGGGGAAGGGCCGTGAGTGCCGACGAGAGAGAGCGAGGTGAGGTGAGGGAATAAGCGGAATGTTTCGAGAGGGAGTGGAGGAGCGTCAGAACGAAGGGTGTACTCGGAGAGGTAGAACTGATCAGCCCTACTCAAGCGAAGGAAGAGCGATCTCAAGGTAGTGCCAAGGAGGTTCGGGAGAGCTTGAATCTCGCTTGAATCGAGAGGTGGTTCGCCCGAGAATCCGAAGTGCTCGAGAGCAGAGTGATTGCGAGGCAGAAGGGGAATGCTTGTCGCGAGAGTGTAGGAATGCGAATGGATTCGAAGGGATTTGACGGGGAATGGGAATTGAGGTTCGTTTGCAGGGTAACCAGAATGTACGAAGCCGACATTGTGGTATTCTACCTCATCTAGGGAAGTGATTGAGGTCCTCCCGAGGGCGTTGAAAATGTCAGCGGTATTGAAACGGTCGCTGATACTGAGCTCAGGATGTTCGTGTCCGTCCGCGTCGATTTCTCCGTCTTCTTCGTCGTCGTAGAAAAGTCGAGAGAATACGACTGTACGAAGAGAGCTAGGACCTGCGAGGACACCATCTTTGGGCCAGGAAAGACCGAGGGAGAGGGCTTCGAGGAGGTTTTCGAAATCATTGACAGTTTTGAAAGACAATTCGACCTGTCGAAGGTGAGGACAAGCTTTTAAGAGCTGCTCAAACCAGCGCATGGTACATCTGACGGTCTCGTTTCGTTCTTTGTCGTCATTAATGAGGGCTTTGAGGTATTGTGTAACTGGATAGATACCTTGAACTAGTTGACCAAGCGTTTTGTCGTTGGCTTCGAGCGAAGTAAGGAGACTGTTTGCTCGCCTCCAATTGAATTCGTAAGGATAGATGCTGCAGAAAGGGTCACGATACAAGGCTTGTCGGGCGGGATTGAGAGTTTGACGAGAAACGAGGCAGAGACTGAGAAAGGGTTGACGATCTATGAGACGAGACAACGTCAGCCATGAGAATATCGTTAAGTGTAGCGTGCAAAACTGTTGCAAATATATCGATTGTGAAGCGGCGGGAACGCTTCAACTTGTGCATAACGAGATTGATGAGTTCTTCAGGAAGTGACGAGAATGACATCTGCAAACAATCAAGCGAAGAGTCAGCTTCACGCTCATTCCACGTTCTACGCTTGTTCCTCGTGGCTTAGCGGCTCTCGCTATTGCTCCCTCTGTGCCTTTGACCCTTTGCCAACTTCGAAGAAGAGAGCAGATTCTCCCCTCTCCCTAAAGACCTCTGGCGATCGAGCTACACCTTTCCCATTCTTTGATAGACCCCAGCTACGATCTGAGCTGATCTTGAGCTCCCCTCCTGCCTTTGTCGCTGACTTCCAGTCCCCTCATTCAACCTCTTCATCTCCCTCGTCCGTTTTCTCCCTGTCGAACCTCGGAGAGGAGCTGAGACCTACCTTGATAGTATCTTGATATCTTGAAGTTTATCGAGTCGAAGTTTGAAGCGGATCTGAGGTGACCGAGTAGAGAGTGATGAAGAGAGAGTCGAAATTTCGCAAGTCAGTGATTTTTGACAAGGCTTATCGTTCTCGCTTTCGAGCTCGTCGGCATGTTGCGATCTTTCAGTGGACTGTCTTGAAGGAGAAGAGGATCGTTCAATCGTAATTAGAAAAAAGCTCTCTCGAATTCCCGCTATTCGCTCGTTTCGTTCAAGCTTGACCACCTCGCTCGACGATGTTCCACTACCTACAGAGTCAATGATGAGCTGATAGGCGCCTTCGTCAAGAGAGAACGAGATTTGAGACATCAAAAAGGTGGAATAGAATTCCATTCGAACAAGCAAGCGACTCCCTACTACATTGACATCCTACTCTTCCATTTCTCTTCCTTGACAAGCGTGTACTTTCTTCAAACTTCCCTCAAGCGCAACCTCGATCCATTCCTTTCCGAGTACCCCTAGTCCCATCGATCTCGGACGCAACAATCGAAGCGAACCTTTACTCCTCTCAATTCCAGTGTCTTCACTAGGCCTTGATATCTTTCTTCGGTCGACGTCGGCAACAAGCCCAAGTCAACTTGGTCGACATGCTTGAACTCCTCGAGGGTCGAGAGAATCAGAGTTTCGGGGAAGATCTCATCGGGAATTGTCGAAAGAGAGTTCGAATCGGAGATCCAGCGGGAATGGTGAAGGTCGATTACGCGAAGAAGAGGCAATGCTTTAGCGAGTATCTTCAGGAAGCAAAGTGAGGGTCCGTGGATATTGTCGAGCGTGAGAGAAGTGAGCAGAGGGAAGGAAACGAAATTGTCGAGAATGAGCGTTGAACGAGGAGTGAAGGTTGTGTAGTTCGACAACGTGAGATCATCGACGAGTGGATTCTCCATGACTTTGAGGCCGAGCTTTTTGAGGTGTACGCCGACAAGGGTTCTCAAAGAAGTGAGATCGATCGCTTCGATGATGAGACTGCGGAAGCTGAAGGTCTCGAGTATAGATGGTGGAGTTGGGAAGAGGGGAATGCATTCAGCGAGGGGGGTTTTGACAGTCTCTATACGGAGATGTTTGCAAGCGATAGGGAAGAGAGGGATCGAGCTGGCAGTTGAAGCGAGATTCCAGCAGACGTTAAAGAAAGTGACCATATCGAGCGACGGGACTGAAGCTCCCTGGAGAGTGGCGAACACCTGACGGACGTCGAGCAGGTTTTCGGATTCAGCTAGCGAGAAGGAGTGGTTGAATACGACGTTGTGGAGTCGGCGTGTGCCTATCGCTCGGTGTGAAGGTGGTGACACCGGGTCCATGGCCGGAGCGAGTAGATGGAGAGCTTGAAGAGTCGCCTCCAATTCGGTGATTGATGCGAAGCTGATATCGACCTCCTGAAGGTTTGGGCAAGCGCCTAAGACCTTGATGTACCACCTCCTAGTCGGAGCGTCCTGCACCAGTCTTTCCAGTCTCATAAGACAGTCGCCGATGCCGGTCGTTCCACGAACGATTCGTCCGAGTAGGTGATTGTTCGCCTCGAGGGCAGTCGCGAGTCGAAAAAGACTGTCTTGGAGGATGTCGAGTCCCGTCTGCTCGTTGCAATCAGATCTTCCGATGAACAGGCTGAGGAGGCTCCTGAACGGTTGACAGTAGAGGCAAGCTTGTCCGGAGGAAGTGGTACGTTTCGAGATTAAGCAGAAGTTGAACACGCTCTTAACATCGGTTACTGCTCACATTGTGCCAAATTAGGGCTTAATCGGGAAGATATCGCCTTTATTGACTCACCATCGTAAAGTCCTCTTCTATCGTTGCGAAGAAAGAAGGAAGCGATTTGATCAACGAGTTCTTGTGGAAGTGACGAGAACGACATCTGCGAAACAGCAAACGCGAGAGGTCAGCTTCACGCTCGCTTCAAATCCATCTCTTGTTCCTCGTCAATCAGCAGCCTTCCACTGCTCCCTCCAGTATGACTGAGATCCTTTCCCAACTTCGAGGAGGAGAGCAAAGTCTTCCCTCTCCCGTGGCCTCTGCCTATCCAGCTATTCCTTGTGACAGCCTCGAGCATACTCGTTGCACAGCATGGTCCAACCGTCCTCCCCCTCCTGCCTTTGTCGCTGACTTCCAATCCGCTCATTCAACCTCTTCATCTCCCTCGTCCATTTCCTCCTTCTCTAGCCTCACAAAGAAGCTGTGACTTACCTTGATAGTATCTGAATATCTTGTCGTATCTCGAACCGGAGTTTGAAGCGAATCTGAGCTGGTCAAGTGAAAGGTGAGGAACAGAACCAAAAAGAGTCGAGATTTCGCAAGTTTATCTGCACTTCACAAACCTTGATTCGCTCGTTTCTCGCCCGACGACGCTCACTCTCGTGTCGAACGAAGCTAGACGAAATCGATAAACGAAACCCAGAGTAGTTTACACGAAACACAAACTTCCAACGAAAAGTCATCAAAAAAATCGTCGATCTCCAAATTCATTACTCTTCTCCCCTCCCTTTTCACTAGTACCCTTGCTGCTGCTGCTGCTGATGTTGACCCTGTCCTTGGCCCCACGGAGCCGGATCCTCTTGCCCACCTCCCGCATAATAACCCTGTTGTCCTTGCCCTGCTCCTTGCGCTCTCAAATCGATCCCTTGTACCCCTTCTACCAATCCTCCAATCTGCGGTGATTGAGAACCGACATGAGTTGTTTGAGTAGGCCAAACCCAAGCTTGTCCGTCCCATACTGGTTGAGGTTGGGATTGTTGGAGAGGAGGAGGGGAATGAGGATGGGGAGCCTGTTGAGAGGGTGGTTGTTGAGTGTAGGATTGGGAGCGAGAGAGTTGAGGGTCGAGGTGAGGAGAAGGTGAGGGGTAGGGTTGAGCGGGGTCTGAAGAGGGGATCGATTGCGGAGGTACACCTTGAGGGATTGATTGGGTTTGTTGAGAAGCGTAGAGCTGTACACTCAGATCAACATCTCACTGTCAGCTTCTGATGATGAAGAAAGTGGTGAGAAGAGTAAAAGGGTGTACCTGTTGATGAGCAGCTAGTTGTCTGTTGTATTCTTCCATTTGTCGTTCGTATTCTGCCCATTTCGCTTTGTACTCCCTTATTTGCTGTTCTTCAGCTGGATCGAGTTGAGCTTGTTGTTGAATAGCAGGAGGAGGTTGAGAGTGAGAATGAGAGGGGGAAAAGGTTCGTTGTGGTTCGGGATGAGATTGAGTGGGAGCTGGGTGATGAGCATATCCATTCGTTTGCGGTTGTTGATGAGACTGAGCGTAGGGGTCTGTGAGGTAGAGGTCGTACAACATTAGCTAACGCTTCAGATGTATTGTAGAGAAAGACCTCGAAAGCTCACGTTGTTGCTGCTGTTGATGAGGTTGGGGTTGACCTCCTCCAGTCATCTGTTCATAAATTCCTCTAGCTTGCATCACTTTCTCATTCATCCCCGTCAGATCAGCTGTACATTCGCCAAGTCTTACTACTCGATCAGTTCCGACTAATCTCGAGTCCGAAAATGAGTAGCAACTGAAAAGTTGGAACGTACATTTCTTCTGATCGTACTTCCTAATCAACTGTACAACTCTCGGTCTCAACATCATACTAGAATTATACAAATCCTGTACACTCCTCAATACCCTCCTCCAATCAGTTTTTGTGCTCCTCTCGACAGACATAGGGAGAATTGAGGGAACCTTACGGTTAATTCATCGTTATCTGCGAAATCCTCTCCCCTCTCTCTGAGAGTCTGCATCAATTGTAATAATCGATCGACCGAGGCGATTTGTCCAAACACTTCAGCTTCCAACTCTTCCTCACTCACCGGAGGAGGAGGAGGTGCTCGATCGTTTGACTGTTGGTGAGAATAGGGATTCGAATGAGGTACAGGTGGTAAGTCCGGTAAAGGTTGCTGTACGCTCGTTACGGATTCGCATCAGTGTTTCCCTCCTCGCTGAAGAAAGGGATGAGAATCTAGAAGAAAAAAAAACGTACGACATGATTCCTAGGAAAGATCCCTACCCTACCTCCCAATTCACCTTTCCACCAATCCTGATAGAGACATTCGACGACCCTAACGACATCTCCCTTTCTGAACTCCAACTCCTCTGGAGTTTGTCCAGTGAAATCAAATAATGCTTCTACGCGAGTCGGGTTCGGGGTCAAAGGTTCGGAAGGGAGAGATTTAGAAGTTGGGGGTGGTTGAGAGGGAGTGTAGTGGGAATTATAGGAGGTTAAGGCGGCGGACTCTGCGAGGGCTCTTTGGAGGTCTTCTTCTTCTCGTCGAAGGGCATCATCGTTCTGTGTCGTTACACCGCGAAACGTCGGTAAGTATCTTATCGTAGAGATGATTTCAGCGGGAAGGACGCACGATTCTAGGTGGAGTAGATTGTCTCTCGATCGAAGAAGGGAATTTATGATCTGTCAACTCGCTCGTCTCTACCTATCAGCCCAGCTCGACAAAGCCGGTGGGCAGAGAACAGATACTGACTTTGTCGTTTCAATGCTTCATAAGTATCATTCATCAAATCGAAATCCCCATTCCCTTGATGTTCTTTCACCCACTCTTCAATACATTTCAACGCTTCTTCCTTGACGCTTTCATGTGTAGTCTGTACATCCCTTCGCCAATCCCATCAGTGGATACATCAGGTGATGGGGGAGACTGGGAGAGAAGAAACGTGCACGATCGTTGATGAGACGAGTTAAAGCTTGAGTGAAACTTTTCCCACTGATTTCTCGATGTAAACTAGCTCCACAATTATTCACCAATGCCCCGGCGAGCTGTCCTCTCCTTTCCTTGCCTCGATCAGTCCAATATCCTCGCTCGTATAGAGAGAAAGGGAAAAGTTGGGTTTACGGTAAGTGAGAATAATTGAACATTTGCAGATCTATGAGTCAACCTCTTTGTTAAACTATTAACTGAATTCCTTGCTCTGTACTCACTCAAAAACGCTATCAGCTCATCTATCTTCGAGGGAGAAGGGAAGAAAGGGAGAAAGGGAGATGTGCGAACCCAGTTTCACCATCCTCATTGACTTTATCCCACACGGTCAATGCCACCTCCCAATTCATTTCAGTTTGTTTCTCATCCGTCGCTTTAGCTACACACAACACTCGTAAACTTTGATTCAGTGAAGAGAAAGTGGGGGCGATGAGAAAAGGGAGAGGGGAGGGAGAGGAGGAACATACCGATTAGTTCATCGTATGGATTCGAGGGTTTGCCAAACATTGTGTGAGTCTACTAGGGGGAGATGAGAGGAGGAGGGGAGAGGGATGACGAATTGGATTTGTGGAAAGGCGGTGAAACTGATTTGGGGAGTCAGTAATTGGGAGAGGGTCTCTGCTGATGGAGTGAGATTGTAAGAGTCTGATAGAGTAGTAGAACGATCTAATGACAGAGCAGATAGTTGGTGTGGAGGAAGAAGGGAATACCAAACAAACTCGAGAGATCGAACCTCTTTCATCTCCTGCCATCTCACACACCACCTTGCGACTACTCGACACGAGTCACATAAACGATAAAAGATAGATTACTACAAAGCTACGAATAAACGACCAAGCGAGATTGGGAGAATATTGGCACGCTCCCTCTTTCTCTCATCTCATCCAACCCTTTCTCCCCACTCTGCACTACAACCCTCACTAGACCCTCCTCAATAGCCTAATTAGAACCCTCTCCCCGCTCTAGTCAGCGATGTCCACTCCTCGTTCCTCCTCGCGTGGTCCCCCATCTCGACCTCATTCAACCCATTCTACCCACTCTGAAGGAACTTACCAACCCCCCTCCTCATCAACCCAAGGAGAATCAGATTTCGATTTCTGTAATTCATTTTGGGTCACTCCACAAAGATCGAGACGAGATGGGAGGGATTCAGATAGTGAGGAGAAAGATTGGGGGAGGGAAGGTTATGAATGTTTGATGAGTCGGGTCAAGGCGGGGAGTAAAGTGTTGGATGATTTGAGAGGGGTTTTGAAGGAAAGGTGAGCGTTTTCCTTCTTCTTCTTTCGGAGTTCGGGAGGGAGGGGAGGGGCAATGTTGACTGACTGATTGAGTGAAAGCGGTTGTGTAGGGCGAGTATAGAAGAGGATTATGCGAAACGATTGAGTAAATTATCAAAGACTACTTTCGGAACTGGTGAAACTGGGTAAACGCATTTCTTTGTCTCTCTCGAATG
>Ga0308169_10001851_pt1 | contig 23404 bp, 22 predicted proteins | sample PhyBR1_2_FD_202139 | JGI IMG/M metagenome (GOLD analysis project Ga0308169, IMG submission 202139) | Phyllosphere microbial communities from UC Gill Tract Community Farm, Albany, California, United States - DLSLSB.R1 | ecosystem: Host-associated > Plants > Phyllosphere > Unclassified | place...
GCGGCGAGAGAGAGGGAGAGATGGAGGGGAGGACGGTCAGCTTGGGAAGGACGGTAGCTCGACGGCGCGGCGAGTCCTCGGCGCCGCTGCAGACGCACACAGAGAGAGAGTGGTGACGCACCTGGCACTGGGCGTAGACAAAGGGGAACTTGCCCGAGTCGGTCTGGGCCGCATCGAGCCAGCCGAGCGCCGTGCACTCGTCGGTCGTCGAGTACTCGATGACGAGCTCGAGCTTGTCGCCTTTGTTGTGCGCCTTGCCGAGCTCGATGGTGAGGGCCGAGCCGAGGTTCGGGTGACGCTTGGGCGGGAGCGAGAAGGCGAGGTGGTGCGAGGGCGAGGACGGGAGGTAGGCGCGCTTGATGGCGAGGTAGGACGAGTCGAACACGACCTTGTCCTGCGAGCAGGGGTCCTAGGATCAGCTTTGCCTGCACATCAGGGGGGACAGAGACAAAGGGAGAGCCGGCGCGACGCACGGTGCCGTCGTTTGCGACCTGGAGGTGGTGCTTGACGGAGCCGCGGATGATCCGCTGGGACCAGTCGACGGTCCACTCGAGGTCGAGGTGGGTCGAGTAGATGTCCTTGTAGTTGGACTGGGTGGCTTGCTGCGGGCGTTTGAGGGAGGGTGAGCGCTGGACGTGCGAGTGCGCTGGAGCGGCGCGAGGTGGGGAGAGGGGAGAGGCGAGGACGCACGTCGACGGGGGTGTGCGGTGCTGCGGTGTCCATGTTGGGTGCGCTCGATCGAGTGCAGGTGTCGGCGAGTAGCTACAGCGGCTGAGCGAGGCTGCGAGTGAGCGAGCTGATGAGGCGAACCGCGAGGACGGCGACGGCGAGCCGGCCCCGGCCACTCGCTCCCGCAGAGCCATGCTTGGAGTGAACCAAGTGCTCAGTTAGGCTTACAGTACAGACTGGTCTGCCCAACCACCCCACAAGAGGCTCGAGGTGGCCGTGTCTCTGGACTTGTGCGAGCTCTGCTGCTGGCTCGCCGCTTCATCTCTCGACCTCGCTCTCGACCTCACGACAGCCATGCAGCGATCAAGCTCAATCGCAGCAGCACAACTCGGCCGCACCTTGACCGCCCACGCCGCACCCGCCGCACCCGCCCGCCTCTTCTCCTCGTCCTCCTCCTCCCCGGCCCGCTCGACCGCCAACCGCCCCAAACGCGACCCGACCTCGTACGGCCTCGGCGGCAGGGTCCCGCGCAAGGACTGGCCCGCACCGGCCACCACCGACACGGCCAACCACCCCTTGTGGCGCTTCTTCCACGACCAGCAGCCCCTCGAGGCTCCGGACAAGCGCGTCGACTACTCGAGTGCGTCCTCGCGCTCCCTCTCGATCTGCCCAGGCTTCCCTCACTGACTCGTGTCGCTCACACCCCGACAGGCCGCCCCTGGACCGCACCCGAGCTGCGAGCACTCCCCTTCGACCAGCTCCACGCCCTGTGGTACGTCCTCCTCCGCGAGCGCAACGTCCTCCTCACCCAGCGCGAGGAGGCCCGCCGCGTCCGCGTCGACCTCGGCGGCTTCAGCGCCGTGCCAGAAAAGATGAGGATGGTGCGTCGGCCCTCTCCCTCTCTTCCTCCCTCTCCCCGCCCATCTCGCCTTCGAGCCGTCCCTCCGGCCGACCTATGCTCCCTCGTACCCTTCCTCCTTCGCCCTCGCCTCCCTCTCGTACTCGTGCGCAACCTCGCTGACTCTCCTCCTCCTCCTCCCCCCCCCTTCTCGCCCTCTCCCCCCTCTCCTCCCTCTGCCTTCCTCCCTCGCCGCCCGCGCGCCCGCCCCGCAGTGCCAGAAGAGCATGGCGCGCATCAAGCAGATCATCTCGGAGCGCCGCCACGCCGCGCTCGAGGCGGCCGAGATCCTGCGCGCGCGCGGCGACCTCGAGGGCGCCGACCGGGTCGAGCGGACCGTCGAGGAGGGGGCCGAGGCGCTGCGGTAGAGCGGAGAAGGGCGGCGTGCAACGAGGTGGTGCGATGCTCGGTTCTTGCGCTCGATCAAGATGGGCGAGAGGCTCTCGGGGCTGCTTCTCGTGCTCGACAACTTGCTCGTTCGCTCTCGAGACAAGCTCTCGCTCGTGCTCTTGCTCTCTCTCGCACACGAGGCGGGACATACAGAATTGATTCAATAGTCTGTTCGAGTCGTTTCATCAAGAAACGCCCAGTCGTCGAGAGATAAAGAGGGAGGGAAAGGACGAGGCCAGCTTCGCCGGACCGAGGAGGAGAGGTTCATGTACAGGCTCGAGGAGGAGCTCGCTCGAGTACGCCGGGTAGTCGAGAGTATGAAGAAGGAGAAAAGGAGCGCTACGCCGCGACGCAGGCCGCCGAGATGGGGTCGAACGAGAAGCCGTCCTCGCACGCCCAGACCTCGCCTGCGAGACACACCCAGCTCGTCAGCTTCTGCCTCGTCGCCGTCGAGTTCGAAAGGGGTGAGAAGAAGAGAGGGACGCACAGACACCCTGCACGCAGCCAACCGCAGCGACGTTCGGCAGCGCCGTGCAGTCAACGCCGCCCTGCGCCGCGCACGCGCCGCACTGCTCGAGCGCGCTGAGCGTGTCGACGCACTCGTACCCGCCCTGCGCGCCGCCGAGCCCAAGCCCGGCCGCAAGCTCACACGCCTGCCGGCCCGCCGGGCACAAGGAGCGCGCCGCCTTGCCCGCCGCGGCGCCCGAGCCCGGGTGCGCCCGTGCAGCGACGGCGTGGTGTCCCTGCGCGCCGACGGCCCTGCGCGAGCGGCTCCGCGCGCGCTGTGACGCACCCGGCGCCGAGGGCCCGCCGCCGCTGCCGAGCGAGCGCACGCACTTGAGCGACGAGGCGTCGCACGAGAGGCCCGACGCGCAGCCGTAGGTCGGGTCCGAGGCGCACGACTCGCCGAGCAGCTTCTTCGTGTCGCACTCGGCCGTGACAAAGTTGCAGTAGCTGCGTGCGGTCGATCGAGGGGTCAGTGAGAGCACGAGGCGCTGCTGAGAGGAGAGAGAGAGAGGACGGACCCGGACTGGCAGAAGCCGTTGAAGATCTCCTGCGCCTCGGTCGCTTGCATGTCGAGCGACGCCGAGCGCGCATCGTTGCAGAACGCGCCGATGCCGCCGCACGTGTCGGACGCCGTCGCCTGGTAGTCGGGCGTGAGCTGCGCGCGAGCGAAGAGGGCGAGGAGGTCAGCTTTGCGCGCTCGTCGAGACGGCGAGAGAGAGAGAGAGAGGGACGCACGCAGTAGAGGAAGCCGAGGCAGTTCGAGTCCTTCTGCGAGCACGACTGAGCGAAGCCGCCCTGGCTGTTGCACGAAAGAGGGGTTAGCTCCGCGCTCCTCGACGAAAACGAGGAGCTCGAGAGAGAGAGACGCACCAAGTCCCCTCGACGCAGTGGCCGTTGTCGCAGTTGGCGTCGATCGTGCACGTTGCACCGGCCAAGCCGCAGAAGTAGGCGCCCGTCTCGGCCTGAAGGACGCACTGCGCGCCGGTCGGGTTGATGCCGTCGCCCTGCGTGCCGGCAGCGTTGCCCGTGGCGAGTCCGGGCGCGACGAGCTTGGCGTCGGCGCACAGCGAGGCGTCTGAGGGAGCAAAGGGAGGCGGAGCCAAGGAGGGAGCGCGTCAGCTTGGCTCGAGCGAGGTGGGGACGAGGAGCGAGAGAGGACGACGCACCAGCGCTGAAGGTGCCGTCTGCGTTGACGACCGTGCACGGGAAGCGGCCGTACCCGAGCGGCACGCCCGAGGTCGACTGGGCGGCGGCGAGGCTGGCGAGGGTCGCGAGCGACGCGACGGCGAGAGAGGAGCGCATTGGGTGAGGAGGAGAGGGTCGAAGGTGAAACGAGTGTGGGTCGCGGATGCGAGGGGAGGACGTAGTGCCGAGAGAGAGGACCGGGTAGATGAAGAGCACGAGCACGAGTAAGGAGGAGAGGGAGGAGGAGGGCAGGCCGAGGAGACGCGAGGAGGACGCGCTCGCACTTGGCGCGACCGCGTTCAAATGTTGTCGCCAACGGACCCGACGCAGCCCAGTTTGGAACCGAATCCTAGTCCGAGATTAGCCTCGCTCATAACGGAGCACGCTATTCCGCTCCACGCTCTCACCTCTTCGACCGCGCTTCGGCTGCCGGCGTCCAGTGTTCGCCCCTGTACGGACTGTCTCAGCCCCCGCGCTGCGCGCTCGAGCCGGTCCACGGACTTTCCGATTCTCGTCCGCTCCTCCGCCTCGCTGGATCACGCTCTCGCTACTGTACCGCTGTCGCCGCTCGTTGCGGAAGCTGCTCTTGCTGCATTTCGTACTCGACCCGCTTCCCCTCGCCCAACCGCAGCGGCATGGCGGCCCATCCTCCCACGCCAAAGGAGCTCTCGCTCGACTCGAACGTCTCGTCGGCGATCCAGAGCTGTACATTCACGCTCTCGACGTCTCTGTTGACAGCGCGAGGAGAGGATGCTGACGGCCCTGTGTACGCCCGCAGACCGAGACCGTGAGCCCAGCCAGCCCTCCCTCGTCCTTCTCGACCCGAGTCGAGTCTCGCTGACTCGTCGTTCCGCCCTCGCGCGTCGTCTCTTCTCTTTGCCCCTCTCGCAGTGTGGTACGTACGGCGAGACACTGATCCGGTGAAGGAGCAGATCTCGTACCAGATCAAGACGAACGTGCTCCTGGACACGGTGCGTCCCTTTTTCGCGCTCGGACCTGTTTATGACGCAGGTCGAGCGGTTCTACAGGCTTGGCATTACGAGCATCACTGACTGAGCACTTCTTCTGCGACACAGAGAGCCCTGATCCAGCAACGAGCCCTCGCCTGGGCCCGGACGAAGACGAGCGAGCAGGTTTCCGCAGCATGTGCGTCTCCTCCGAGCTTCAGCGTCGGTCTCCTCTCTTCCGCAGACCGTCAACTGACGCAAGGGGACCTTGCGCACTCGCAGATACTCGAGGTGCGGCCCCTCTTTCCGCCTCTCGCTGCCACCGAGTCGCCGCCGCTGAGCGTCATGCCGACCCGAGGCTGACGAGCTGCGTCCTTCCCTTCCTCCTCTTCCTCTTCGTCCCGACATCGTCTCTTCAGTCGAGCATCTGCAGGAAGTGCGGCGGCTAGACGCCGACAAGAGCGTCTACGACCCGATCGTCGCCGTCCTGAACGCCTTCGTGCGTCGCCTGATGCGCCTGCGAGCTTCTCGCGCTTCCTCTTCGGTCCACAAGCTGACGCATGACTCTCCTGCAGTCCATCGTACTTGCCGAGCGACGGCATCCCCTCTCGACCGCCCCTGCGCGCAGCCTCGGACGAACGAGGCGCGCGTCCGCCTCGCACCTTGGGCTGCGGCAGCAGTGGCTTTACTTCCAGCGCAGGTACTGAGGATGGAGGGGTAGCAGAGGAGCAGCTTGAGTAGGGTGAGCGTGGTGCGATACAGTGGCAGCGTAAGCCTCCCGAACCGCGAGGGTGCGCTGACTTGAGAAGGTCAAGGCGCACGGACCTCCGGGCTCGCGCGCTTTCGCCAAAAGTACGCCGCGAAGGAGAAGCAAAAAAGGGTCGGGCAGCAAAAGAGATCGCGCTGTGGTTGCGCACAGGGCTCTCGCATGAGGTCCGGGAGACAGGCTACTAAAGAGAGCTGTTGAAGCTTCACTCCTCCCGCGATGTCAGATCGGGATGCATAGTCCGGCTGTCCGGCTCAGTCCGAGCCTTCACCATCTCTTTGCCCGTTGGGGGCGAGGAGAGCGACGACGACGAACCCAGTACAAATGAGCAAGGAAAGTGCCACTTTGCCGACGCACGCCGGACGCGCCTCGTCGGCCTTATCGATGCTCGGTGCCCCACGCACACGCCTCGCCGCCGCGTCGCTCGCCCGCCATTACCAAGCTGATTTTACGTGCGTGCGAGGGAGCCAGAAGAGAGCGCGCGCGAGCGAGGAGGCGAGGCGAGAGGCGAGCGGCGCGAGGAGCGCGGACCGTCTCTCAAGCGCGCCGTCGTCGCGGCGACTTTTCGAGCCCGGTGCTGGTGCTGCAGTGCGCCGAGCACTTTCATAAGTAGCAGATGTAGCTTGGATATGACCGTGAGGACCGTAAAGCAACGGCGCGTCGCACATGAGCCTGCGCTGTGCGCCGAGCGCGACCTTCGCAAACGGCGGCGTCTCCAGCAGGCTACTGTCAAGCGCTGTTCTGAAGCTCGCACGTGCAAGCCTTGCTCACCAAGTTTCTCTCGAGGTGCAAGGCGAGCGCAAACAGAAAGGTACAAGTTGCAGTAGAACAGGAAGCTCGTCGCCCTCATCCCGATCCTCCACCCTCGCGCGCTCGTACTCAGTTGCGCGCCGCCCAGACCTCGAGGTCGAACAAGGGAACGTGCCTGAGACCCGTGATCCTAATCGTGAGCTCGATGCCCTTACGGGAGCACGCCCAGCGCAACGGCGCGATCTTGCGCTCCTTGGCCTTGTAGTGGCCGAGCTGGGTGACGGTGACGCTCTGGACGGTCGGCGGGAGGTCGTGGAGGAAGTCGAACGAGGAGCGGTCGAGCTCAAACGGGTCGTCGAAGCAGACGTGGGCGAGCGAGGGAGGGAGGTGCGACGCCGTGAAGATGCCCGACGACGGCATGGGCCTGGACCCGCTCGAGCCGAGCTCCTCGAGCGCCGGACACGCCTGCAGCACGTCGAGCCAGTCTTTCCCGCTCGAGAACTTGGCATTGTGAAGGAGGAGGGTCGTGAGGAGGGGGAGTGGGTGCCGAAGCCGCGGCTGCTGGAGGTTGCGCAGGTCGAGGTGCTCGAGCCACGGCGACAGGCTGAGAGGCGAGGTCGGCTGCTCGCTGCCGTAGAAGGAGAGGGCTAGACGAGTAAGATCTGCATGCGCAAAGGGCACGTCAGCTCGGCAGCGAGGGAGAGCGACTCGCGGAGGGGACGACGCACGAGGAAGAGCCTCGACGAGCGACATGTGGACCTCGTTCCACTCGAGGTCCATGCTCTCGACATCGATCTTGAGGGACTCGAGGCGCTCGACCGTGAAGGCGACAGCTTGAAGCGACAGCTTGCGCGACAGGACGACCTTGACGGCGTGCCGCTCGGCCGCTGGCTCCTCCTCAAGCACTGTCGCCTTCCAGCGACGCAGGACGGCGGCCATAGACGTGTCGTCGTAGTGCAGGGCGAGTACGAGCATGCTCGAGTCGGCCGGCAAGTAGGCGAGGCGCGCGGCGAGGGGCGAGGCGGAGGAGGGGGAGGGCGGCAGCCGAGGTGCGACTGGACGGGCGGCGTGCTTGGGGCGGTGGGTCGAGGATGCTGTGCCGCTGCTGCTGGAGGCTGTGTCGGGCGACAGCGAGGTGTGAAGAGGAGGAGGAAGAGCGAAGCCGAGAGGCGGGCGTCGGTCGTCGGCCTGCTCGCCGGCAAGTCCGCCCGCTCGCTCCTCTCGCCTCCTCTCGACCTGCATTCACTCGTCCAAGCGAAACAGCTATCACTGCAGAGCGACGCCCAGCATCTCCTCGCCCGGCTTCGAGTCGAGCCAGCTCCAGTCGGTCGCCTGCCCGGGAAACAAGCTCTCCCTGCGAGCGAGGTGCGAGCGCGTCAGTCGAGCTCGACGTCGCCGAACGAGAGAGGGACAGAGAGAGGAAGGACGCACCAGAAGAGCCGGTCGTCGCCCATGGCCTCGGAGAACGTGTAGCTGCCGTCGGGCAGAGGAGAAGAGGCGGCGATGGCGACAGGCGTAGGCTGCGAGCGCTCGGTGAGGGGTCAGCCTGCGCTCGGCTCGTTCGAGGCGGAGAGCAGGACGCACAGGTGCAGACGGCAGTGCAGGAACAGCGAGCGCAGCCGACGTCGGCGGCGCAGGGACGACGGGCGGGTGGAGCGGCGCCGTCATGCCTGCCGCCGGACCGCCGAGGGACGAGAACGGCGCCGAGTCGGCGTGCGCGGTCGGCGGCGGCGGCGAGCACAGGACGCGGATGCCGAGCTTGAAGAAGCGCGACATGAAGGCGGCGACCGAGTCCTCCCTGCCATCGGTCGCGAGCTCGCACGCCTGGTAGACTGCGGGCGGGGAGCGGCTCGTCAGGTCAAGGACCGAGCGCGACGAGGTCGAGAGCGGGGACGTACCTCGCTCCATCCACGACAGGATCTGGGTCTGGTTGCTCGGGTAGACGCGGTGGAAGATCTGCGGGGAGGAGCTGAAGGTGAGCGAGGCTCGAGAGTGAGAGCGAGCCGGCGAGGAGAAAGAGAGAAAGCGCGCACCTTGACGAGGAACTCGCCGAGGCCGAACATCGTGACCGCCTGTAGATGAGGACGAGTCAGTAAGGAAGGAGAGCGAGAGGCAAGAGAGCGAGAAAGGGACGGACGAGGTTGTCCTGCCAGTACCGAACCATGCCTTCTTTGACGACCTCCTCGAACGCGTCGACGAGCTCGCACGCGGCGACCATGAAGTGGGCGAGCGTGACGCCGAACGTGCCCGTCGAGATGAGCGTCGCGCGGCGCAGGGCGACGTTCGCCGCGGCGAGGAAGAAGGTGACCTTGAGGGCCGAGCGGCGATCCGTGTGGAGGGTGTGCGGCGCTGCGAGCGAGGGCGAGAGCGTCAGCTTGTCGCTCGCAGGGAAGTGTGAGAGCGAGGGAGAGGTGCACGCACAGTGCGGGTCGAGGTAGCGGTTGTAGGTTGCGTCGAGCATGCCGTGGAGGTGCGAGGCGAGCGCTCGGGCCTGCATCGGGCGAGCGTTGGCGATGTCTTTGGACAGGCGGAGCACCTTGATCCACCTGTGCGGCAGGGAGACTCGAGTGAGCCGCGAGAGGACGAGGAGAAGGAGCAGAAGAGGGAGGCGGACGCACTCGAACGCAGCTCCCTGCTCGAGGTCGTCCGTGACGCCGAACCGCCTCGTCTCCTCGAGCCAGCGCTCCATGTTGACCTGGTAGTACGGTATCATGTAGGTCTGCAGCAAGGAGGGCGAGGTCGACGTCAGCTCTGCACGTGCTTGGGCGGGTCCGTGCGCTCGACCGGAAAGTGGACGAGGAATGCGGGCGCACCTGATGCACGCCGTCGTCGCCGTCGCCGCTATGCAGCAGGTAGGTACCGTCAAAGCAGATGAGGACGTGCCACGTGCGCTCGATGTCCTGCGGGCGTGGAAGGGCGAGGGCGAGGGCGAGAGGGCGAGGGGTGCGGGAGAGAGCCAGGTCGTCAGCGGCGTGTTCTTGCTACGCAAGATGCATGTGCGAGAGGCAATGGTGATAGATTGTGCGTGAAGAGAAGAGGGAGGAACGACGAGCGAGGAGAGAGGGCGAGGGAGGGAAGCGGGCGCTCGACGACGACGAAGAGAGAGCTCGCGCACCAGGATCATGCGAGCCTCGTGCTCGTCGGCCGGTAGAGGGACCGTACGCGCAAGAGGAAGGTCGAGCTGGAGCGCGAACCTGATGGCGATGCCCGTGCGCAACCAGGCGGACATGTCGGTCGGCGGCTTCCAGTAGATGAGCGTCAGGATGGCCTGGATGAGGCCGACGCTCGCTCGCGCCTCGACGATGCCGCGACCGATGAGCTGCTCGGCGTTGGCGAGGAGCGGCGGGTACAGGTCGGGGCGGGCGAACTTGGCCGAGACGGCGAGGAGGGCGGCGAAGAGGACCGTCGACGTCGACCGGACGAAGGCGAGCGTGTGCAGGTACTTGTCGAACAAGATGATGAACCTGCAGAGTGCGCGTCAGCTTGGCGATCTAGAGCTCGCGTACGCAGCGGGGAAGAGAGCGAGAGGGAGAGGACGTACCGATTGAGGTTGGCGAAGAAGAAGGCGAACAGCGACTCGGCCTCGGCGAGCGTGAGGATGCCCAAGGTGACGACGTCGGGGACGGCGTCCTGCGACTGTGCGCTCGCCGCCTTTGCGCGCTCGCCCGGCTTGAGCGTCGTCGGCGCGCCGGCGCTCAACTTGGACAGGGCCTCCTCCTTGGCGCGCGCGACGTCGACGAGCGACAGGTTGGCCGCCGGGCTCACCTCGCTCTGCGTGCTCGGCGAGTGGTGCGCCGAGGTCGAGGCCGAGAGCGTCTGAGGGCGAGGGAAGGGCGGATAGGTCGGTGGTGGAGGGAAGGGCGGGAGGGTCGGTGCGGCGGCGGTGAAGCTCGCTGGCGGGTTGGGGAGAGCGGACGCGGCGAGGAGGTCGAGCGGGTTCTGCGCTGCTTGGGCGGCGTAGTAGAGGGCGGCGGGCGAGTGGAAGGCGGACGACGAGGCGGATGCGGATGCCGACGACGAGGGGAGGGGGAGGGGAGGGTCGACCGGCCTGCGTCAAGGGGCAGGGTCAGCTCGGGTGCGGCTCGAGAGGGAGAGTAGGACGCACCTGTGGCCCTTTGGCTTGCGCCCACGCTTTTGGGGGGCGGCCCACACGCACTCTTGCTGAAGTCGCTCGCAGCGGGCGCACTTGAGGCCCGACGGCTCTTGCGGGAGGCAGCGCATCTGCAGGGACAGCGAGTCAGCTCGGTTCACGGTGCAGGATCAGGGCAGGACGCACCTTTACGGTCCTGCAGGCGACGCAGGCGCGCTTTGCCGGCTCGGACTTGTTGTCGTCGTCGGGCTCGAGGAATGAGTCGCGGTCGCGCGAGGTGGACGGGCGGCGCATGGGCGAGTCCATCTTGGCGCTGTGCTGTGCTTGCAGGCAGAAAAGGCCCGAGGGAGCGAGAGCGAGAGCGGTGCGCTCGTCCAACCTGGCTCGCTCGTCTGAGTCCGCCGCCTCGCTCCTCCTGCTGCTCCTCCCAGTAGCCGCCCCTGCCCCGTCTGCAGTGCTGCAGAGCTGTGCTCCAAGCGCGAGGGGCGCATCGCTCGCCTCGAGCTGCTCGTGCTGCGCCCCTGGCCGCGCTCGGTCGTCCCCACCCCGTGCCAGCTGATCTGCCCCCGGCCATTTGCGAGCGGCGGCGACACAGCGGCCCCGGGCACGGCCAGTTCCGCTCAGCTTGTTCTCTTGCTTCTTCTCGACACCTGCGCGCCGCCGCCCAGCCAGCCCGACATGGCCGCCGCGCCACGCCTCGTCCGCTCCCTCCCCCTCCGCCCTTCGACTCGCCGGACCCCTCCCGCCGGACCATTCTCCGCCGCTCGCCTCAGCTTCTCGACCTCGACCACGCCCAGGTCTGCGCCCGCCGACGACAACCAGGAAGGCTCGATCGCCGACGTCTTCTCGAGCCTCGGCGGCGACGCCTTCGTCCCCCTCGAGCCGCGCTTCTCCGACCTCAAGAAGGCTCTCTGGCACGACGGCCTCATCGAGTCGTGGCGCAGCGTCCTCTCGGCCCTCGACGAGCGCACCGCAGAGATCGTCGAGCGCGGCAACAAGGTGCGCCGCCCCTCTCCCTCCTCCTCCTCCCCTCCTCGTCCTCCTCGCTGACTCGCCGCCGGCGAAATTCCCCTCTGCAGGTCATTCCGCAAGTCTCGTACCGCGACATCAGCCAGGGCGTCCCTCGCTCGCTCGCCGACGAGATCAAGCGCGTCGGGACGGTCGTCGTGCACGATGCGGTCGAGCAGGGCGAGGCCGAGCGGTGGAAGCGCGACCTCGAGGCCTACATCAAGCGCAACCGAGCCCTCGCCAAGGGCTTCCCTGTAGACGATCCGCAGGTGCGTCCCTGTCCCTCGGCCCCCCTGCTGTCGTCGCCGGCGCTCGACAAGGAGCAGCGCGCACCGCCTTCTCAACTTCTCGCTGACGCTCTCCTCTCTCGCAACAGGTCTGGGAGCTCTACAACTCGGTGCAGCAGACGCAAGCTCGCACGCACCCCGGCGTCCTCGGCACGCAGAAGGCGCTCCTAGCCCTCTTCCACACGTCGTCGCCCGACTCGCCCGTCAGCGTCAACACGCCCATCTCGTACTACGACCGCCTGCGGATCCGCTTCCCCGGCGACGCCATCTTTGCCCTCGGCGAGCACATCGACGGCGGCAGCCTCGAGCGGTGGGAGGACCCAGGTGCGTCGCTCGTCCTCTCCAGCGCACGTGCCCCTTCGCCGCCCGATCGAGCGCAGACCGCTGACGACCGCGTCTTGCTCTTTGCGCAGGCTTCCGCTCGTGCTGGCGCGAGATCCTTGCCGGTGGGCCCGAGCCGCACGTGCGGCACGACCCGTGGGACCTCACGCCGCGGCTCGACGCCAAGACGAGCTTGTACCCGTCGTCGGGCCAGTGCTCCGTCTTCCGCATGTTCCAGGGTGCGTCTCTCGCTCTCTCTCCTCCTGCGCCTCGTCAACGTTCTTCACCTTGCTGATGAAGCCTCGCCCACAGGCTGGACCGCCCTCTCGAACACGGCGCCGGGCGAAGGCACACTCCGGGTCTTCCCCGACGTCTCGCTCGCGACGGCGTACCTCGTCCTGCGCCCCTTCTTCCGGCCTCGGCGAGGGCACGAGGGCAAGCTCGGGTTCGATGACTGGGAGGTCGACGTCGAGTCGACCGACTTTCCGGGCTCGGTCAAGGGCAAAGGTGCGTCGAGCTCTTCCTTCTCGTCGAGCTCTTCCTCCTCGAGTGAGCTGTGCGAGCGAGCACGGCATGGATGCCCGAGCTCGGTCGCTGCATGTCTGGGACGAGCAGGAAGACGAGCGCTGACGGCGTACCGAGTGTGTGCGCGCAGGTCAGGAGCTCTCCGACAAGACGCACCCGCACCTGCGGCTCGGCGAGACGATGACGAGCGTGCCGACGGTCAAGCCCGGCTCGAATGTCTACTGGCACTGCGACGGTGCGTCTGATCTCCTTCCACTCTGATTCGGCGGCGCACTCGCTCCTGCAGGCTCGAGCCCGCTGACAACTCCCCTTCGCCGTCGTCCTCTCGCTCGCAGTCATCCACTCTGTCGAGTCGCAGCACCTCGGCACCGAGGACTCGTCCGTCCTCTACATCCCCGCCGTGCCGCTCACGATCCCCAACGCGCACTACCTCGCCGCGCAGCGCGCGCGTTTCGCCGCCGGGACGCCCGCGCCCGACTTTCCCGGCGGCGAGGGCGAGCGCCGGTTCGAGGGGCGCGCGACGGTGCGCGACACGCACGAGGGGAGCGCGGGGGCGGGGAGGAGGGCGATCGGGGCGGAGAGGTTCGTCGTCGAGGAGGGCGAGACGCCGGGAGGGAGGAGGGTCGTCGACGAGGCGAACCGGATCTTGGGCTTCTCTTGAGCTCGCTCGACTCGAGGTGCAACGCAGTCAATCTTCATGCGCTCTCGGGGCGTGCGCGACGAGAGGCGAGCTGTCGAGCAGGCGCATGCAGCCGAAGCGGGTCCGTGCGAGCGTGCGAGCCTCGAAATCGGCGACCCGGCTGCAAGCTTGTTCCGCGCTTCTCTGAGATGCAGCGCAGAAAGCAGGGCAAGGTGCTGATGACGCTGCTCGAGCGAGGCTTTGTCGCGAGCGGAGCGCTGAGCTGCAGCTTGGCGCGAGTCGGGCGGTCGACGCTCGGTGTGAGCAGCAACGATGAACTCGGTCGAGACCCGCAGGAGTTAATCACGTCGAGGCCCGAAAGGGGCAGGTTCAAGCGGAGACAGGTCTCGACGAGGAAGGGGGAGCCGCTCATCCGTGTTTGTGGTGAGGAGGAGGAGAGGGCCGGCTCCCCTCTGCATCGCACCGCACCGCTCGTGTGCACGCTCGGCTCTTGCACCGAGCCCTGCTCCTCTACAGCCCCCCACCCACCCACACTCGTTTCAGCCGACCGCGCTCCCCCGCCCTCGTCGAGCGCCAGCCCCTCGCGCTCCTGCAGATCAGCAAACCCTCAACCCGGCCTGTGGGTGCAGCAGCGCGACTCGCCCGTCCAGCCTGGCGAGCACGGCTACCCGGTCCAGCCACCCACCATGACGGCACCGTCCCCTCGCGCCGCCGCGGCCGCCGACCACCACGACGACCCCTCGCTCGATGGCGACGACGCAGCGCCCTTCTTCGTGCGCGCGCTCCACTCGTTTGCGCCCGAGACGCTCGCCGGCACGAGCAGCCACACGTCGGCCCAGCAGCAGGCCAACTCGTGCCTGTCGTTCACCGCCGGCCAGGTCATCCGGTGCTTGAACCGCGACCCGTCCGGCTGGTGGGACGGCGAGCTCGACGGCCGCAGGGGCTGGTTCCCCTCGAACTATACCGAGGTCCTCCACCTGACGCCGGGCAAGGTCGAAGTGCGTCCAGCCGCTCTCTCTCCCCTCTCTCCCTCCCCTCTGCGGCGCCGGGACAGAGCGAGCTGACGACCCGGCTCTCTCCCTCGCAGTCCGCCTCTCTGTCGTCCAGCGCCAGTCAGCTCCTCAACAGCATCGAGCACAACGTCAGCCTCCTCGACAACGCCGTCCGATCACGGCGCAAGGCGCACTTCCAGCCGAGCACAGCCTGGTGAGTCCTGTCTCGCTGAGCCTGTCGGACATCCGGTCGGCCGCCCCTCGACGCACTCGAAACTGACGCCCGCATGCGCTCGCAGTGTCATCTCGTCCATCCGCACCGTCCTGTCGGCAACCTCGGCCCTCACGCGCGACTCGCCCGTCCTGCGCCAGCACCCCTCGCTCTCCTCGTCGCGCAAGCGCATCCTCTCGTCCCTCGCCGCGCTCGTCAACCAGGCGCGCAAGGCCTCGGCACCCGCACCAACTGGTCCACCGCCCGGGCAGGACGAGCGCGACGCCGAGGACGCGCAGGAGATGCTGCGCATCGCGCGCGAGACGCTCGCGAGCGTTCGGGCCTTCCTCGTCGCCGCCGAGGAGAAGGGCGTGCCCGTCGACCTCGCGCTGGCGGCCGCTACGCCGGCGAGCGTCGAGGCGCCAACGGGTCGCAGCAGCGAGGAGAGCGCGGCGCCTTTGCGGGCGGCGAAGAGCATGGGCAACCTGCGCGCGCAGCGACGGCCGACGCCTACGACCGCCGCCGACCGCGCACCCGCATCGACGTCCACTTTCCCCGCTCGCCCGCCAAAAGCGGTGTCCCGATCCGCCGCCGCCGCCGCGCCCGACCCAGGTCACCTCACCCTGCGCTCTGCGTCCGCCCTCTCCCTCCACCTCTCGACCCTCCACGACTCGCTCCTGTCGACCATCGCCGCCCTGATCGGCCACGTCCACTCGCACGCCCGCTCCACCTCGCCCGCCTCGTCGTTTGCGCACCTGATCGACCTCACGCGCGAGGGCATCGAGCGGGTGCGCGACGTCCTCGTCGTCGTCGAGAAGGTCGCCGCGCGGCTCGCCGCGCCCTCGTCGTCCACCTCGAGCGCCGCACCGAGCCCTGACGAGATGCAGACGCTCGCCGTCGCGCGCGAGAAGCTCTACGAGGCGACGACAGCGCTCGTCGCTGCCGCACGGACCGCGACCTCGCCGCGCGAAGGCGCCGCGGCGAGGAAGCGCTCGACCGACTCGAGCGCGTCGATCGAGCTCGCGCGCGAGCGTAAGCGCCTCGAGCGCGAGCACGACGACGAGGAGCGGCAGGCGCTCCTCGGCGCCGCCACGGGCGTGCTCCGGGCGGGAGGGGACTGCGTCGGCGCGGTCAGGGGCGTCGTGCAGCAGCTCTCGGCGGGCGGCGAGGACGCGTTCGAGCTCACGCTGCCGCGGCCCAAGACGGGCGACGAGCTCGCCGAGGAGCATCGGCGGGGCGAGGAGGCGGGGCGGGCAGGACGGCGCCGCCGTCGACGACTCGCCGGCGGGCAGCGTCGCCTTCGCCGATGCCGACGAGGACGCAGCGGCGCCCTCGTCTTCGGTCGGCGCCGAGGCCGAGCAGCGAGCCGTCGCCCGGCCGCCGTCGGACCGCACGTCGCCGCGCAAGGGCCATGCGCACACGCTCAGCATGCTCGGGCGCAAGGCGACGAGCCTGAGCGGGCTGCGAGGCCGGTACGAGGGCGACGGCGGCGGCGCGGCGCCCGGCGTTGCGGCGCTCACGCTCGAGGAGGCGCCCGAGCCCGAGGACGAGGCTGCAGAGCGCCGGGACGAGGACGGCGAGAGCGCGTGCACGGGCGACTCGGAGCAGACGGCGTCGTCGCCTGTGTTGCCTCGGCCGGCCTCGTTCGCGAGCACCTACTCGCCCATCGTCGACGACGACGGCCGGCGCCGCAGCATCAAGACGTCGACCTCGTCCCTCTCGCCCGTCGACTTCGCCCCCTCACCCGCACCCTCCTCGCCATCCTTCCCCGAGCACCACGTCACCCGGCCCAACTCGCTCGCCATGCACCGCGGCAAGTCGAGCGAGTCGGCGCACTCGGCCTCGTCGTCGCGCGCGACAGCGCACAGCCTCGCGAGCAGCAGCGCCCTCACGAGCGGCACGGCCGAGACGAGCCCGCGCAGCTCGATCCAGAGCCCGCCAAGCCTCGCAGCGGCGCTGCTCAAGGCGGCGCCGCGCACGAGCCTCGGCAGCGTTAACGAGCTCGCGAGGACGTCGCCGTCGTCCTCGCCCAACGCCACGCCGCGCGGCTCGGTCTCGTCGGGCTCGACGTCGGCGACCTGGTTCCTCGAGCGCGACTACCTGCCGCAGGAGATCTCGTTCAACGCCGACGGGCACGTGTCGGGCGGCACCCTGCGCTGCCTCGTCGAGCGCATGACGCTCCACGACACGACGATCGAAGCCGCCTTCAGCAACACGTTCCTCCTGTGCTTCCGCATGTTCACCACGCCGCTCGACCTCGCCAACCTTCTGTGGGCGCGCTTCGACCTCGTCCCGCCTCGACACCCCGACTCGGGCGCCGAGCTTTCGGTCGACGAGCTCAAGCAATGGACGGCGCAGAAGCTCACGCCGGTCCGCCTGCGCATCTTCAACCTGTTCAAGACCTGGGTCGAGAGCTACTGGCTCCACGGCCCCGACGGCGAGATCGTCGACGGGCTCCTCGAGTGGTGCGCCGGTCGGCTCAAGGCGGCCATGCCCTCGGCGAGCACGCGCCTTGCCGACCTCGTGCGCAAGCGGGTCGTCGCCGCGCAGCAGGACGAGGCGGCCGCCATCGCCGCCAAGCGCGAGAGCAGTGAGGACCTTGGGCTCGGGTTCGACAACGGGTCGTCGGCGAGCTTGGCGTCGAGGTCGGCGTCGCCGAGCATGAGCATGAACGGCTCGACGCTGTCGCTCGCTGTCTCGAACCCGCCGCCGGTGGCCGCCGTCCGCAACGGGTTCGCCGGCGGCGGCCTCAACCGCATGCAGTCGACCGACCGGCTCAAGGCCGGCAAGGCGCTCGTGCCCTTCTCGTCGCTCGCGACCGGGTCCTCCTCGTCATCGTCCTCCTCGTCGTCGCCCGCCATCGACGCCTACTCGCCCTCGGCTGCCGCCGCCGCCTCGGCCCCTCCTCCCGTCGTCACCAAGTCGCTCGTCGCCAACCTGCGCCCGGCCCTCTCGGGCCGTCGGTCGCTCCTCTCGTCCGTCACCGAGATCGACGCCCTCGAGCTCGCGCGGCAGCTCACCATCATGGAGTCGCGCGTCTACTGCTCGATCCGGGCCGACGAGCTCCTCGGCGCGGGCAACGGCGGCGCGGGCGCGGGCTCGCGCTCGAGCAAGCACGTCTCGGAGGCGATGCGCACGCCCAACGTGCGCAAGATGAGCTCGCTCAGCACGAGGTTGACGGGCTGGATCACCGAGGCGGTCCTCGGCGAGCAGGACCAGAAGCGCCGCACGGGCCTCCTCAAGTACTTCATCAAGCTCGGCGAGGTGCGTCTCTCTCCCTCTTTGCCTCTCTCTTTTCTCTCTCGAGCCGTAGCTGACTCTCTCCTCGACGCCTGCCCGCAGCGCCTCCTACACCTCGCCAACTACAACGCGCTCTTCGCCGTCTTCACCGCACTCAACTCGTCGACCATCTCGCGCCTGCGCAAGACGTGGGACGGCCTCGCGCCCAAGTACCGCTCGACGTTCGAGACGCTGCGCAAGGCGACCGACCATGGGCGCAACTACGCCGAGTACCGCCACAAGGTCCGCCAAGCTGTGCCGCCGTGCCTGCCGTTCGTCGGGGTGCGTCCAACTCTCGCTCCCTCGATCAAGCTTCCTTCCGAGACAGACGCTGACGATGCTCCTCGTCGCACTGCAGCTGTTCCTCACGGATCTGATCTTCGTCTTCGAGGGCAATCGTGCAGAGCGCCCTTCGCCGGCCGACCCGTCGCTCCTTCTCATCAACTTTGACCGCTACCACGTGTGTCTCGCCCTCTCCTTCCTTCTTGCTCCTCCTGCTCCATCACGCTGACGACGTCGACGACCATGCAGAAAATGGCGCGCATCGTCGGCGAGCTGCAGCGCTTCCAGTCGCCCTACTCGCTTGTCGAGGTGCCCGAGATGCAGGCCTACCTCTCGCAGGAGCTCGAGGGGCTCAAGCGCGGGCAGGACGCCCAGTCTCTCTGTGCGTCGACTCTTCCTCCTAGCGCTCGCAGACCATCGTTGTCGAGCCGCGCTGACTCTCGCCTTGTCGCACCTCGTCGCAGACCGGCAGTCCCTCATGATCGAGCCCCGGCAGGGCGGTCCCGCCTCGTCTTCCGCCGCGAGCATCATCAGCTCGCAGGACAGCCATCGACCTCGCGACATCTTCAACTGGCGCAGCTGAGCCGCCTCGGCCGTCGTCGCCGTCGCCCGGACCCGCTCGGACCCTCCCCACCTCGCTCGCCTCGGCAGCGACCCCTCCCCTTCCTCTCGTTCATCACGCTCACGAGTCGTCGCTCGCATCCTCATCATCATGCCGTAGATCTGTTGTCCCTCTTCATCCTCCTCGAGCGTCGCCCCTCCTCTCTCCTCAGACCTCGCGACGCCGTCGCAGCTGTGCAAGGTTGTTGTCGTCCCTCCCTCTGCGAGTTTCCTCTTTTCTTCTTGTGCTGTGCAGCGAGCGAGCCCCTGCAGAGAGGGACCGACCGGGTCTCGGCCGACATGCCGCTGACCTTGACTCGGCGCGAAGGTTGACCTCGACGACTCGACGTCGCGATCGTGCGAACAGCGAGTCTGCTTTCGTCACGGCGGAGCTGACTTGGAGAGAGCTGGGGCTCGCAGGGAACTCAGCTCGGAGGAGAGGCATGCCGCGTAGAGTCAGCTGGAAGCTCGCCCGGCCGCTCTTGCTCCGAGCGCTTTCTCTCCTCGCGCATCTTGATCAGCCTCGACGTACACCCTCTGCTCGACACGCGCACACAGCTCCGCCAATAGCGCAAGATGGCCGTCGGCATCCCAGCCTTGACGACCGTCATTCCCTCGTCCTCGACGACCGCCTCGCTCGACCACCAGTCGGCGTCGGCGACTCGCACAGCGACCATCGTATGCATCATCGTACCTGTCGTGCTCGTCGTCACGGGCATCGTCGCCGGCCTCCTCCTCTGCATGCGCAGCCGCAAGAGGCGCGCGCTCAAGAGCTCCTGGATCGAGGAAGGTGCGCTCACCGCTCGCTCTCCTCCCTCCCTCTCGATGATATGCCCAAGCTGACGCCAGCGCATGCTCGATGCATTGCAGAGCTCGTTCCGACCGTCCCACCCGATCCGGCCTCGCCCTCGTCGCGCCACTCGTACCCGCCGCCGCCGCCCTCGCTCACGAGCCACTCGTTCTCGTTCGTCCCGCTCGGACGCGCTCCAGATCCGGCAGCGCCGGTACCGCATCCGACGCCGGCTGCACCTCCACCGGCGTACACCGGCTCTTGACGCGCGGGCGGGCGAGGGGCGGGCGAGGAGGGAGCGGGCGGTCGAGGCGGCGGCGAGGAGCGGCGGCGCGGTTTGAGGAACGGTGCGGCGTTGTAGATCCGTGCGTCGTCAAAGTCGAAGTCGTCTGTTCTGCGTGCTGTGCGAGACAGAGTCAGCGAGATGCGCAGAGAGGAAGGCAAGGGTCGTCGAGAGGGTGAGCTGAGCGTGCGAGGAGCGGAAAGCGAGGCAACAAGGAGCGAGAAGCAGAGGCTCAGCCTCGCCGAGTCCCTCTCGGTGAAAAGGAGAAAGAGGTTGTACAGCGTGCGCCGTCCCCGGGGTACAACACCGCGCACCGAGTCGTCGTCGCCGCCGCCGTCGCCGTCCGAGCCGAGGAGGACCACCTCTCGACGAGCGCCCTCGCCGACCTGCTGCGCCGTCGCTACCGCTCCCGCAGCGTTCAGTACATCTGCTTGGCCTTCTTCTTCATGTCCTTCTTGCCCTCGACCGAGTCGCGGCGCTTCTCGAGCTTCTGTGCGCGCTCGGTGGCGGCCTCGCGAGCCTGCATCTTGCGCTTGTTGCTGGCCGAGGATTTTGCGCGCTTGGTCTTGACCTTTGTGGCCTGGTCGGGGGCGACGTGGGGCTTGGTGGTGGCGAGCGAGGGCTCGGGTGCGGGGGGAGCGTCGTCGGCGAGCTTGAGGTCGGGGAGAGGCTCGTCGCGGCGCTGTTTGCCTGCGGGTGGGGGCGGGTCAGCGGGGTGCAGGAGAGCAAGGTGGACGAGGTGGCGGTGCTCACGGTCAGGCTTGTGCGAGGGTGCCATGGTGAGCGGTCGGGGAGAGGAACAAGCTCATCAGCCAACTCCCCCCTCTCGTCCTCCTCCCTCGACGCCTCTCGCCGCCTGGCTGCACCGACTACAGCTACAGACACGCACACCATTCCCCCACGCACGCCTGCGCGACCGCTGCCCGCCTCGCCACCGCGCAGGCCCCTCTCGCCCTCGACCTCCGCCCCTCATCTCCTTCGTCCCCAAGCACGACGCACAGCCCTCGAGCAGCCGCTTACCCAGCACGCACGCAGGCACTTCCAAATGGACTCGACAGCCTACGACGAGCTCGCTGCACCGCCCCCGCGACTTCCCTCGACCGAGCCCCCTTTGTCCCCCTCGCCTTGTCCTCCAACGCTCGCGCTCAGGCTCCTCTCGGCACCCTATGTCCTCCCGCCGGCTTAGGGCTCGCCCTTTCTTGCTCGGTCGACGGCGCGACCAGGCTGGACCTTGGCTTCCGCTCTCGCTCGAGACGCGCGCCGCACCTCGCCCCGACTACTCGACCTCGACGACTTCCCGCCTGCGCACCGCCCGCACAACCGCCCCGCCTCGCCATGGCGACCTACCCGCCCCTCCCCTCCTATCCCGGCCCTCCACCCTTCGGCCCAACCTCGTCGCCGCAGCGCCACCTCAAGCCCTACCTCGGACCCCGCGCCCACCTCTCCCTCTCGTGGCTCTCGCAGCACTTCCTCGCCCTCGTCCTCGTCCTCGTCGCCCTCGGCTTCCTCCTCGCTCAGATCCCGGCCCTCGTCGACGACGCCAAAGCGTCTCTCAACGCTGCGTGCGCCGGCGTCGAGGGCGCCGCGTCGGTCGCCGTCTCGCTGCCGCACTACATGGCCGGCGGCATCAACGAGCTCAACGCCAAGACGGTCAACGCGCTCAGCGAGGGAGCAGGGACGGTCCTCGACCTCATGCTGCAGGCCCTCGAGGCCATCGTCCTGTGCGTCCTCGCCTTCCTCCTCTCCTCGAGCCTCTCGCGGTTCCTTCTTGCACTCGCATGCGACGACGCTGACGCTCTGCCTCTCTCCCTCGTCCACGCAGCTTCATGATCGACATGTACCGCTCGCTCTTCCTGTGCCTCCTCGACCTCGCCGTGCACGGCTCGATCACGGTCCTCGTCAAGGGCATCGAGGAGGCGCAAGAGTTCGTCACCGACGCGCTCGGCGGCATCCGCACGGCGATCCAGGAGTCGGTGAGCGGCGTCAACACGCTGCTCGACAAGACGGTCGGCCTCATCGACGACATTCCAGGGTGCGTCGTCTCTCGCGCTCGCACCTCTCGCGCTCGCACCTCTCGCTCTCGGGCGGTCGGTCTGCTACGAGGACTAGTTCGCTCACGCTCTCCTCCTGCCGCACAGAGTCGACATCGACGTGCCGACCATCGACATCCCCGAGCTCTCGGCCCTCGAGAACGTCACGCTCCCCGACACGCTCATCAACGCCCTCACCGACCTCAACTCGTCGATTCCGACCCTCGACGAGTTCCGCTCGGGCCTCGACTCGCTCATCTCGACGCCGATCGAGGCTATCCGGGCGCAGATCAACCGCACCCTGTCCAACTCGAGCATCGACGTCGAGCTCCTCCCCGTCCCGGCGCGGCAGACGGTCGAGCTCTGCCACGACCTCGACACGTCCTGGGTTGACGACGTTGGCGACGGCCTCGGCAAGTTTGTGAAGATCGCGATCGGCCTCGTCGTCCTCGCCATGGTCCTCTTCATCGCCGCCAACGCGCTGTGGGAGCGGTACCGGTACCGCGCCTTCCTCGGCGGCGTCTTGGCCGCGCGCGAGGCGTGGCTCCTCGACCTCGTCGGCGCGGCAGGCGCAGCCGACCCCAAGGCGGCGACGGCGGCGACGGCGCACGAGACGCTCTCGACGACCAACCTCCTCTCGTTCCTCAACGCGTCGGCGCACCCTTCCCTCTTCCGCTTCGTCGCGCGCCTGTCGGCCCTCCTCCGCCTCGAGACGTCGAGCGGCAAGGCCAACCTCATCTGGTTCCTCTCATACGTCGCGCACCCGTACGCGTGGGCGTTCCTCGCGCTCGGCGTCGTCGGCCTCGTCGTCGTCCAGGTCCAGATCGCCATCCTCGACGGGCCCGTGCGCCGCATGACCAAGGAGAGGGCCACCGCCGGCGCCGGCGAGTTCTCGAGCAGCGTCACGGGGACGCTCAACGCCAGGATGGAGGCGGCGGGCGCCGAGTGGGCCGAGTCGACGAACCGGGCCATTCTCGGCGTCGAGGACGGCATCAACACCAACCTCGTGCGCTCCCTCTCTCTCTCTCTTCACGTCCTCGGAGCTCGTTCCATGATCGTGACGCTGATGCTCGACTCGCTCGCAGTTCGGCTGGGTCAACGAGACGACGACGACGCTCAACTCGACCATGGTCGGCTTCTACACCGAGATCACGGTGCGCCGCTCTCGCTGCGTCACCCTCTCTCTCGATACTGGACCCTGACGCTGTATATCGCCTTTGCTGAATCGCAGGATGCGATCACCGACGTCTTCAACGGCACGGTGCTCGAGGACCCTGCGCTCGGGCTCGTCTACGTGCGTCTCTCTCTCCCTCGCTATGCAATCCGTCTCGACGCTCGTTGCTCATGCAGCATCTCGCTCGCAGTGTCTCGTCGGCAGCAAGGTCGACGCCGTGTCGACCGCCCTCACCTGGCTCCACACCCACGCCCACCTCTCCCTCCCGACCGTCTCGTCCTCGCTCCTCACGCTCTCGCAAAACCAGACCGACGAGCTCACGGCGTCGCTCACCAACCCCGAGTCGGCCGTTTCGGCGCCGTCCATCGCCGACAAGATGATCCAGATGTACCGCCGCTCGCTCGAGCAGCAGCGCATGGGCTTCCTCGTCGCGATCGGGATCTGGGTCCTCGTCCTCGTCATGGGCCTCGTCGGCGTGTGGTGGCGCGCGTCGGGCGAGCGAGCGTGGCGCCGCTGGCGAGGCGTGCGCGGGTCGGACGAGTACGGCGGCGACGACGAGGTTGAGAAGGTCGTCGCGCCGGTCGTCGACGAGGAGAAGCGCGCCTTCTTCAAGCCGCTCCACCTGCGCTCGGCGTCGGCGCACGCTCGAGGAGGGGCCGAGCCGTCGCAGGCGTACGCCGTGCCGCCGCCAATGTCGACGCACCCGTACGGCGCGGTGCACGCTCGGGACGGCGAGAACCCGAGCGCGGCGAGCTGGGCGTCGCTCATCGACTACTTCAA
>Ga0308169_10001853_pt1 | contig 23369 bp, 18 predicted proteins | sample PhyBR1_2_FD_202139 | JGI IMG/M metagenome (GOLD analysis project Ga0308169, IMG submission 202139) | Phyllosphere microbial communities from UC Gill Tract Community Farm, Albany, California, United States - DLSLSB.R1 | ecosystem: Host-associated > Plants > Phyllosphere > Unclassified | place...
AGGTATTCCGCCTTAACGGCCTGTCGATGAATGAATTTGACCTCTCTCAACCGCCTGGCGATCCCGGCCTGTTTGGCCCGGACAGCGTGATCTGGCGCGTCCACGGTGACTTCACCTCCATGATGTGTGGCGGGATCAGCGCGCTGCTGTTGCAGATGCTGCATCCGGCGGCACTGGCGGGCGTCTGGGATCACTCCAATTTCCGTGAAGATATGATGGGCCGCCTGCGGCGCACCAGTCAGTTTATCGCGGTGACCACCTACGGTAATTCGCAGGATGCACAGACGCTGATTGACCGGGTGAAACGCATTCACCTGAAAGTCAGCGGCGTTGATAGCGAAGGCAAACCCTATGCCGCCAGCGATCCGCATCTGCTGACCTGGGTGCATGTGGCGGAGACCAGCCGTTTTCTGGCCGCCCATCTGCGCTACAAAAATCCACACCTCAGCCGCGCCGGGCAGGATCAGTACTATCAGGAAGCGGCGCAGATTGCCGAAGCGCTGGGGGCGGAGAAGGTACCGAAAAGCGTTGTTGATGTTGCGGATTATCTGCAACAGATGCGTTCAGAGCTGCGCTTTGATCAGCGCACTGCCGAAGTAACGCGATTGCTGATGAATGCCCCTGCACCCAGCTGGCAGGCAAAACCGGTGATGAAAATCATGCTGAAGTCGGGATTCGGGCTGATGCCAGCCTGGGCGCAGGCAATGTCCGGTACGGAGATCGGCCGCTTTCAGCAGGCGATCATTGACCGGAAAATTAACGCGATTGCGGTGGGATTAAGGTGGTCGATTCAGCGTGGTGCCTGGTATCGGGCGATGGTGCGGATGGGAAGGGATGTGGGGTGAGGGGTTCGCTGGTAAAAGGGTGGATTGCTGTAGCCCATAAAAGATTACGCAACTGGAGTAGTTGATATCTGCACATGGATACGTGCTTTGTTAAGGCAGCCAATTTGTCGGAGTTAGGTACAATAGGCTGATTGAAGTAGATACCAACGTCCGCTTTGTGCCAAAAGCGGACCTCTGAGGTTTAATCTGATATTCATTGGATGAAATGAGTGCATATGCCGAAAGTTTGATAGCTACATTCCATGTGTAAATCCAGCGTATTCATCTGATAATAAAGAATATTAATCATTAAAGATGTACTAACTAAGAAAATATCAATGCCATACAAACTAGTTAACAATGTTAACTAGTTTGTATATAACCCGTCGCAGGTTTTCACATCAGGTATGACTTATGAATAAAGACGAAATACGTCACTTCCGTTCAGCATTGCGTGAAATGGTCATAGAGCTTGGCATGCTCAGTCGCAGAAGTAGTGGAACAAACTATCACCCCTTCAGAGCCACATACTGATTGAACTGAACATTAAGCCTCAGGGCGCAACAGAGCTGGCTGCGAAACTCTGTGTTGATAAAGCAGCCAGTATGAGCCGTACGCTTCGTACCCTCATGGAGAATGGATATCTGCAAAAGGAGCATGACGATCAGGATAGCAGAGCGTCGACATTTCGATTAAGTAGTTAAGGAAAGCAACGTCTCATACATCTGGAAGAAAATGCCGACAGGTTTACCGAGGAAGCTCTTGCGTCATCGTCAGATAAAGAGACCCAAGAGTTTTTTGAAAATATTAAACGATTCTCAAGCAGCCTGCGCAACGCACGCCGTCAACGAGAAGCTGAAATGACACTCCGGCCTATAGAAGGCAGGGATGATGCTGCTATAGCAGAAATCATTCGCAACAGCTTCAGGGAGAACAAGATAGATCATCTTGAAGGAGTCAGTCTCAATGATCCGGGGCTTGAGCATTTGAGCGAGGCTTACAATCAGCCTGGCGCTGGATACTGGATTGCTGAAGCCAATGGCAAAATTGTCGGAGGTGCAGGAATTGCTGCGTTGAATGGTGAAAAAGGCGTCTGTGAAATGCAGAAGCTTTATTTTCTAAGTGACGTAAAAGGCATGGGAATGGGTAGGCGTATGATCGCTTTCATTATAGCTCAGGCCAAAGCTATGGGTTATCAATCCTGTTATCTCGAAACTCTTGACGAACTAAAGGATGCCGTTCGGCTATATGAAGCTTTCGGATTTCGCCATCTTACTAAAAGGATGGGCAATACTGGTCATAACAGCTGCGGTATTTGTATGCTAAAAAAGTTGTAATACCAAAACATTCTGGCGTGAATCTAGCCATACATGCTATACGCACATAACCTGCATAAAAGTAAAATGCGGATGCCAGTGAAAGATCACTGACATCCGGCAAATACTCATTTTATAAGGTAAAAACTGTCCTGCAGCGACTGTCATCTGCTGACCAGGCATCTGCCACTTCACAAAAGTAGCGTTCCATAAAGGGTACAGACAAATCACTTTTCGAAGCCGCCAGGAAAAGCTCACTTATTGAGGAGAGTAACTCTTTATCCGAAACACTACCAAGCCCGCTTCCCATTAAAGTTAGTCCTGAAGAACGCAGCAGTTTACTGTGAAGGGAGATTTCCTGACCACTTAGTGAACCAATCTGAACAAACCTCACTGTTCTGGCACCGCCGGCAATGGCCGCCGTCATGATATCTAATGCGCTCTGCCCCCAGAGGTAATCAAGCACAACATCAATGCCTTCAGACATCAGCGCGGGTAATTCAGAGGTCAGGGAATCCAGTGTCAAAACAACGTCTGCGCCCTCATTACGTAATTTCTCAAGTACCTCTTTATTTCGGCCTGTTGCAATAATTTTGCCTGCACCAAGGTATCGTGCAATTCGGATTGCCAGACCACCCGATGTGCCCGTTGCGCCATTTATTAAAACAGTTTCTCCTTCTTTCAAATAAGCACGTCGCGTTAACGCTGCCCATGAGGACATCCCAGGGTTAGCTATTGCTGCCGCGAGAACAGGATCAAGTGTTGCTGGTAATCGCACAACATTGTCCAGCGAAACCAGGGTTTTCTCCGCCATGCTTCCCCAGGGGGCATTAAATGAAAGGAAGTAAACGAGTTCGCCAGTGGGAAGGTAACCTGTTCCATCAATGCCAGGAATAAATGGCTCAGCTATCTCCGAGCTGTAATGCTTTCCTGCCGCGCGGGATTTTGCCAACTGACTTATCGCGGTAGCTTTGACCTTTATGACCACCTGGTTTTCGTTCGGTTTTGGGTCCGCATACTCCCCATATACAGGCTTTTCGCCCGCCTTATTAATAATTGCCGCTTTCATATATTTTATCTGCGCTCATGGTGGTTATGTGTATAATGCACACATTATATCCAGAGATTCAGAGTGTCAATGAAAAGCGTGCAAAATACACATAACCGCAATAATTTCTCAGACTTGCATGATTCGCTACTCACAATTGTCGGTGTGTTGAACCGACCACAACGTGATGAGTTAATGATAGAAGCATCCCAAATCAATCTTGATCGCGCTCTATTTCCTCTTTTAGTGCACATAGGGCGGTTTGGCCCGATCGGAGTAGTGGAACTAGCGGACAGGGTTGGCCGTGATTACACAACGGTCAGTCGTCAGGTTAAAAAGCTTGAGGAAGCAGGGCTGGCACGTCGCCATAAAAATTCTATTGATAAAAGGATCAATGAAGCAGTCATAACAGTGGCTGGCAGAGAGATGAACGACAAAATCGATGCGGCGCGGGAAAAAATATATCAAAAAATATTTCTGCAGTGGGAGGAGAGTGAGCGTCTGGAACTTGAACGACTGCTAAAAAAATTTACAAGTGAATTTACTGAGCTTGAGGCTATTGAAAATATAAAAATATAACTATCTCAATAAATTAAAATCTAAATATGAATAATGTATGGCGCGAAGTTGACGTTACGCACTCTGCATGGAGCAGCCTCTTAGACACCGTCCTTGATGACATCATTACCACGAAGGCTGACCATTATGAGATGGCTCCTAACGACTTAAAGTAGCGCCGATTGCGCCCGGAGCTGGCCAACTTAAGCCGTCGTCAGGATATCTGAAAATGCTGTCTGCAGATTCAGCCGGGATATGAGTCATTTCAGGCAAGCTTGCACGGGGCAGCTTTTGCTGGCTTCCGGGTTACTGCAGGAAACATTGTTAACCCGGCCATGTGATGCTCACGCAATATAGATTACTGGCTACATTTATCTTGCGTTGTCAGTCCCCCTGAAACAGGCCCTAATGTGAAATTCCTCAATCGTCCGTTATGGTAAAGATTTTCTCTTCAAGACGTCTGGCACTATGGGGATCATGGGCGAACTGAGTGATGGTAGGTTTACGCTTACAGAGCTCGCGAATTCTGCGGGTTGAGTCGTGATGTAATCTGGCATCAACTGCGACGCCATCAATGCGGCCCTCCAGCATATAGCGTTCCTGGTATGAAGCATCTCCAGCAATCAATACATAGTGAGGGCCGGCATCAACCACCACTGACTGGTGCCCAAGAGTATGTCCAGGGGTCGGAACAATTCTTACTGCACCGTCTTTAGTCAGCGTCATGCTTCTGTCAAAGCTTTCAAACGGGCCATCGTCATGAGTAATGAGGGTCGGTTTAAGCCATTTTGGATAATGCATGTTAAGGAACCCCTGTACTGGCCCGTTCCATGCGAGTGCGTCGTGCGCCTCTTTTTTGCTCATAATTATCTCACTGTGAGGAAAGTACCTGATTCCTCCAGCGTGATCGCCGTGCATATGCGTCATTATCACCCACCTTACATCCCGAATGTTAAATCCAAGCGACTGAATTCTTGTGTTAACCTCTTCTTCAGGCTTGACCCATCTCCTCTCGCATTTCTGCATAAACGGGTGCCACCAGGGCTGATACCCGGGATCATTTGCGTGTGTGTTTTCGCCGGTATCCACCAGGATAAGCCCCTCCGGGTGTTCAATAAGCCAGCAGCCAATCGGGAGGCGAGGGCTCCATTTTTTATCTGTCAAAATATCAACTACTCTGGCAGGACGAGCCTGGTAACGAGCCAGTTGATGCCGACTTTTAATCTGGACATCTCCGGTTTGCAGACAGTGTATTTTCATGCCATCCTCTTAATGCAACAAGTGTTGCTTTAAACTTTAGGCTTTTATTATGAAGAGAGCAATACCTGAAGAAAAAGTCTCACCTGACACAGTAAAAGAGAGAACAGGTGGTCGCAGTGCGAAAGTCAGGGAGGCGGTATTGGATGCTGCCCGACAGATACTTATGGAAAAAGGGGTGAATGCCCTAACGCACCGAAACGTGGCACTTATTGCAGGAGTAAATCCCTCGACGGTCTATCGCCGGTGGCCTGACAGAGGAAAACTGGTTGCCTGTGTATTCAGAAGTGCAGCGGAAAACATGGTCACCATTCCGGACAGTGGCAGTCTCCAACTGGATTTGTACGAATTCCTGAAGGAAATAACCATTATGCTTTCTTCTTCCCAGGGCAGAAAACTTATACTGGGCACAATCAGCGCTATCTCGTCAGGCGACGACACGGTTGAGTCTGCAATTCGTGATGTGTGGGAGCAAAGGTTTCAGCAGGCAGAGATTATGTTCGAACGTGCAGTGGTGCGGGGAGAAGCAGACTATAAGGGTCAGCGCAGAACCGTGCTCGAAATGCTTATTGCACCAGTCTGGTTCAGAATTTTGATTACCCACGAGCCTGTTGATAAGGAATATCTGACCATAAATATCAATCGGACCCTAAAGCAGATGACATAAAAATTTTTTATTAAGGCCCGATCACTGAGGAATTCTTGATTATCATTTTATTGACGATGAAATCAGAAAGCTCTATCTGATAACAGGGCCGCCGATTCTGGTTGTTATTTTAACAGGTCTTTGCAGCACCATTCTTAATTTCGGCAGGTGGGATGTAGACATAGGGGTGGTCAGTCACCGATGAGCCTTAGAGATTCTTACCTGCCCCCTGCCATGAGCTGCTTTACTGAAAAAATGGACTTCCATCAGCAAGTGTTTTCTGGTCTTTTTTTATACATAAAGGGTTGCTTTTTACCTGGCCCTAAGTCCATTAAGCATGAGATCAAGATGTGCGTCTATTAAGGACGAATTATTTAAATGCCTTTGTCCTGTAACATTTATATGTAAAATCATCAGGTTTAAAATAGCACTCATGATGACTTCAGGAGTACCAGAAGCAGGGCCATCGCGAAATTCACCAGCTTCAACTCCCTCTCGCAGTAATTTATTTATTACAGCAGCGAGAGGTTCAACGAATTCGTCATAGTGACGTTCAACAATCTCCGGAAGACGTATCCCCTCCGTTAAAGATAAGCGCAGCATTTGCTGGATTTTGGTGTCCTTAGATATCTTCTCAAAGGCAAAGAGAAGCAGTTGACGCAGGCGTTCACCACAGGTGCCTTTAAAGGATTCTGCCATGCTCAGAACGTCATGGTAAGGTTTAGAGTGATAGTGGGCCATGGCTTCAAAGAGCGCCTCTTTGGTGGGAAAGTAAAGATAGATTGTGCCCTTACTGATGCCCAGACGCCTGGCTATATCATCAAGCCGGGTAGCGGCATAACCCTTAATAGCGAACTCCTCAAAAGCGGCCTCCATAATCTCCCGGGGGCGTTGTGCTTTTTGCTGTGCCCGCGTCAGCTTATTTGGCATGTTGAAAACTCCTTACGTTGGCCGTGGCTGTGTCTTTATTTTATCCTGTCAGGATCATGTCACAGTAGTGTATCAGCGCAAACCCTTAGCGCCTGTCCCGGAAATGAAACCATCCAAAAAATCATCGTTAGCTCAGATAAACAACTAATTTTAAAATATCCACCAATTGACTGACTGGTTAGTCAGTGGTAGATATAGCGTCTATTTTCTGCAATTTCAAGGTCAGGGATCCCATGCAACGGGTTTCGATAATTGTATTCAGTTTTGGCTGTATAGGACTGGCAGGGTGTGACGGACAAAAGCAGGCTTCTGCACCACCACAGCCTGTGCGTGCCATTCAGGTGCAACAGGTTCGATATCAAAACGTGGCGCATATATCAGGCGAGGTCGCAGCCAGGTTCCAGGCCGATCTGGCGTTTCGGACAGAAGGACGGGTGATAGCGCGAATGGTTGATGTAGGCAGCCAGGTGCATAAAGGCGAAGTGCTTGCACGGCTTGACGACGAAGAAAAAAAAGCAGATGTGGCGGTTGCGCAGGCGACGCTTAGCAGCGCACGCGCCACGCTCAGGTTAAAACAAAGCACCTTCAGTCGCGATCAGAAGTTGCTCACAACCCATGCGATTTCACAGGCCGAATGGGATCAGGCGCGCGAGGACCTCAGCAGTGCACAGGCGGGGTGGAACAGTGCGCAGTCCTCACTCAATACCGCAAACGATGCACTGACTTACACCGAACTAAAAGCGGATGCCGATGGGGTAATCGTTTCGCGTCAGCTGGAGGTAGGCCAGGTCGTTGCCTCGGCCCAGACTGTTTTTACCCTTGCTCATGATGGCTCACGCGATGCCATTTTTGATGTACCGGAAGCCCTGTTAGTCAGCGAGCAGCCAGGAGATGACATTGATGTTTCTCTCCTTTCAACGGTTTCTTCTTCTTTGACAGCCAGGGTTAGGGAAGTAGCACCATTGCTGGATGAAACGCGTGGTACCGTCAGACTAAAAGCTACGCTACCAGCGGCAGTTCAGTGGCCACTTGGGGCACCGGTTATAGGCCATTTCAGCAGAAAATATGAGAAGGGTTTTTTACTCCCACCCGAAGCGCTGACATCAATTCAGGGCAAACCTGCCGTATGGGTTCTCGATAAACAAAAAAACGTCGTTACTCCACAGGCTGTTACGGTTTCACGCTATCGCTCTCATGACGTCATTGTGACGACAGGGCTGACGCCTGGAGCCTGGGTCGTCACTGAGGGTGGAAAGTTTCTGATAAAAGGTCAGCGCGTTTCTCCGGAGCAAAAGTAGATGAACAGACATCCATGGTTTTTTTTGTGTCCACTGGCCCTGCTGCTGGCAACTGTTACAGGTTGCGATGATAAAACAACCGCTGCTTCAGCCCCGCGCTACGTCCTTTCCGCAGCAGCTCTCGCTGAGTCGGCCGGAGGTATGAGTCTGGCTGGCACAGTTCAACCCCGCATCACGTCACCGCTTTCCTTCCAGACGCCGGGCCGGGTCGTGTCACGTCATGTGGTAGTGGGCGATGAAGTTAAGGCCGGGGAAGTGCTTGCCGAACTGGATCCTCTCTCTCTTGAGTTTTTAAAGCAGAGCGCCATGGCGAGCCTCCAGGATGCGCAGGCTAAACTACACAACGCACTAATTAATGCCAGACGTCAGCGCAGCCTTGCCGCAGTACGAGTCACGAGCGCTGAACAACTGGAGGAGGCCGAACAAAATCTGACAGCTGCTCAGGCTGCGGTGGAGGAGGCCCAGGCCAGGCTTCGTAAAACCGATGAACAGCTGAGTTATGCCCGGCTGAAATCGAATTATAACGGCGTGATCACCGCGGTTTCCGTTGAAACCGGACAAACCATCGCCGCAGGTCAAACCGTTTTTCAGGTAGCCGGTCTGGCAGAGCGGGACGCAGTGGTTGATGTGCCTGAAGCGGAGTTAAAGAATATGGAACTCGGGCATAAATTCGAAATCGCTTTGCAAATAGATCCCACCATCAAATGGACTGGCGCACTGAGAGAAATTGCACCGGCGGCGGATGCGGCTACACGCCTGCGGCGGGTCAAAATTGCCATAAATGATGCCCCGCCAGTATTTCGTTTAGGCACCGTGGTGACAGTTTACCCCCTGATTAATAGCAATTCTGGCGCTTCAGTGATTATTCCTGCGACCGCCGTTCTTGAGCATCAGCAGGCGCACTTTGTCTGGGTGATTAACCCAACATCCCTGATCATCAATCAGAGAGAGGTCCAGCTAATACCGTTTAACCAGGCAGGCTCGGTTCGTGTAATTAGCGGGCTGAGTGAGGGGGAGCTGGTTGTTACGGCCGGTGTGAACAGCTTACAACCGGGGCAAAAAATCCGCATTGAGAGGACGTCATCGCTGTGAAAAAATTCAACCTTTCAGACTGGGCGCTCGAGCACCGCTCTCTTGTCTGGTACTTCATCATTATTTCTGCAGTAATCGGCTTCTTCTCTTATCAGGAACTGGGAAGAGAAGAAGACCCAGCCTTTACAATAAAGACGATGGTCATACAGGCACAGTGGCCAGGGGCGACTGCAGAAGAAATGACAAACCAGATAACAGACCGTATTGAGAAGAAGCTGCAGGAAATTGATACGTTAGATCATACCCGCAGTCAGACAACAGCTGGGCAGACCATAATTTTTGTGGATTTAAAGGAAGATACGCCATCTAAAGACGTTCGTGCCGTCTGGCAGCGGGTTAGAAATATGATGGCAGACATTCAGGAAGATTTTCCGGCAGGCATACAGGGGCCTTTTTTAAACGATCGTTTCGATGATGTGTTTGGAAACATTTATGCCTTTACCAGCGACGGTATCAGTCAGCGTCAGCTGCGAGATTATGTTAACGAGGCACAAAAGAAAGTACTGACCATTCACAACGTCGGCAAAGTTGAGATCCTGGGCGCACAGGATGAAGTGATCTATCTGGAGTTTAATCCGCGGAAAAGTGCTGAGCTGGGTGTGAGCCGCAGTGAGGTTATCACCGCCCTGCAGGCGCAGAACGCCGTTACCGCATCCGGCTTTATCGAAGCCGGTTCGGACAGGATCGCACTGAGGGTTGACGGAGGGTTTGCGTCAGAGAAAAGCTTGCGTCAAATCAACCTGCGTATTAATAACCGGTTCTTTCCTCTCACCGATGTTGTCAGTATTACTCGGGGTTATGTTGATCCGCCGACATCGCTGTTCCGTTATAACGGTAAACCGGCAATTGCGCTGGCGGTAGGCATAAAATCAGGCAGCAATCTGCTTGTATTTGGGCGCGCGCTGGACCAGATGGTGAGCAATATATCGCACGACCTGCCTGCCGGCGTGTCGGTATCAAAAGTCTCCGATCAGCCTGCCATTGTTGATGAAGCTGTCTCTGGCTTTACCCGTGCATTGTTTGAGGCCGTCGTCATTGTGCTGGCGATCAGTTTTATCAGTCTGGGCGTCAGAGCTGGACTGGTAGTCGCCATTTCCATTCCGCTGGTACTCGCTATAACCTTTCTGGTGATGTATTACGCGGGTATTTCCTTGCAAAGGATTTCGCTGGGTGCACTGATCATTGCATTAGGGCTTTTAGTCGACGATGCGATGATAGCCACGGAAATGATGGTAGCGCGCCTGGAAATGGGCGACAGCCTCAGAAAAGCAGCCACGTACGTTTATACCTCCACTGCATTTCCTATGTTGACGGGTACGCTTGTCACCGTAGCGAGTTTTATTCCGGTGGGGTTTAACGCCAGCAATGCAGGTGAGTTCCTCTTTACGCTGTTTGTTGTTATTGCCGTATCACTGATTGTTTCATGGGTGGTGGCGGTGCTGATTGCGCCACTCCTTGGTGTGGCACTTCTGCCAAAAACAATTGAAAAGAAAGCGGAACATAAGAGTCGCACTGATAAAGCCTTTTCACACATGCTGCACTGGTGTCTCCGCCACCGGTGGCTGACGATTGGCGTCACCTGTGCCGCATTTGTCTTCTCAGTTCTCGGCATGTCACTTGTTCAGCACCAGTTCTTTCCCAGTTCAGACCGTCCTGAGCTCATTATTGACTGGAATCTGCCGCAGAACAGTTCTATCGACGAAACCAGTCGGCAAATGACGCAGTTTGAGCAGGAGGAGCTGCAAAATAATCCTGATGTGGATCACTGGTCAAGCTATGTGGGCACAGGTGCTCCACGGTTTATCTTATCGTTTGACGTACAGCCCTCGTCGTTATCATTTGGACAGACGGTCATTGTGGCAAAAGACATTAAAACCCGGGACCGGTTACAGATAAAATTCCGGACCTACCTGGCCCATACCTTCCCCGGAACCGACGCCTACGTCAAATTACTGGACATCGGCCCACCGGTTGGTAAGCCAGTACAGTACAGGGTGGCCGGACCGGATATTCAGCGGGTCCGAAGTGAAGCACACAAGCTGGCCGCTATTCTGGGGCAGGACCCTGCGCTGAACAATCTCGCCTTCGACTGGAATGAGCCAGCCCGGGTAGTTAAGGTCAACGTTCTGCAGGACAAGGCACGACAGATGGGCGTCTCATCGCAGGCTATCGCTCAGGCGATGAACGGCCTGGCTGGCGGAGAGGCGATCACCCAAGTGCGCGATGATATTTATCTGATAAACGTATTGTGGCGTGGTCAGGCAAAAGATCGCGGCTCAGTTGATGCATTGATGGACCTCCAGCTCGATGGCGCTGACGGTCAGCAGATACCGTTATCCTCTGTCGCCACCTTTAGCTATGAGCTGGAACAACCGACTATCTGGCGGCGTGACCGCGCAGCTACCATCACGCTGAAAGCGGGCGTGACCGGTGATATTCAACCTGCCACAATTGTGCAGCGCCTTGAGCCAAAAGTGGAGGCGTTTCGTCAGAGCCTGCCGCAGGGATATTCTGTTGAGACCGGCGGAGCGGTTGAGGAGAGCGCGAAGGCGCAGGCACCAATCGAAAAAGTGGTGCCCGTCATGCTGTTTGTCATTGCAACAATTTTGATGATCCAGTTGCAAAGTTTCCATCGTCTGTTTCTGGTCTTTTCAGTCGCACCATTGGCGTTAATCGGTGTGGTAGCCGCACTGCTGCTCAGTAACGCCCCTCTGGGGTTCGTGGCCATCCTGGGAGTATTAGCGCTGGTCGGCATATTGATCCGCAACTCGGTTATCCTGGTGGTGCATATTGATACGTTGCGGGCCGAGGGCGTAACTCCCTGGCATGCCGTCGTACTGGCAACCGAGCATCGTATGCGTCCTATTATGTTAACGGCCGCCGCTGCGACGCTTGCGCTTATTCCTATTGCGCGGGAAATATTCTGGGGACCGATGGCGTATGCCATGATGGGCGGCATCATTATCGGGACCGTCCTGACGCTGTTATTTCTTCCCGCGCTATACGTCACGTGGTTCAAAATCCCGCAAGAGGAGAAAGCAAAATGACACGTACGCTAAAGAATGCCGGCCCGAACAATACTCCCCTCATTTATACTGATTCAGGCAGCAAAGGCTCAGGTTGTTATTTTATTGTTTCCCGAATTCTGCGCTTATCACGCCGCACTCTGACGCCGGTGGTCGCTGCGGTGTTTGCCACCCTGTTCACAGGTTGCACTTTAGCGCCAGAATATCATCGTCCTGTTGCACCCGTGCCAGCAGCATGGCCAGTGAAGACAAGAACAGATGTTTCCGAGACGTCCGTTACGGCAATAACCTGGCAAACGCTATTTGCAGATCCCAAATTAAGGCAGGTCGTAAAGTTAGCTCTGGACAACAACCGTGATTTGCGAATTGCGATTCTGAATATAGAGAAGGCTCAGGCACAATACCAGATACAGCGAGCGGCGCTGGTGCCTCAGGTTGGGCTGACGGGAGCAGAACAGGCCCAGCGCACGCCAGCCTCGGTGTCTTACACGGGTATTGGGGGCGTGACCCGGGGTTACAGTCTTAACGTTGGTATCTGCGCCTATGAACTCGATCTATTCGGGCGTATCCGTAGCCTGAAGGAGGAAGCTCAGCAGGCTTATCTGTCGACCGCCTGGTCACGGCAGACCACACAGATAAGCCTGATCGCCGAAGTGGCGGGGAGCTATTTATCACTGGCAGCCGATCAGGACTTACAGCGCCTTGCAAGGGAGACATTAAGTAGTCGCCAGGCAGCATACGACCTGCAACAGAGCCTGACAACTGTCGGTAAATCCTCTCAGCTGCCGCTTCATCAGGCTGAAAGTGAGCTGGAGAGTGCCCGCTTCCAGGCGCTTCTTGCAAATAAGCAGGTAATGTCAGACAAAAATTCGCTGGCTTTAGTAGTGGGCACGCCTTTACCCGCCAGTCTGTTGCCTTCAACCAACTCTTTAGACCACGTGATCAGCAATAAGCCTTTATCTGCGGGCCTTCCATCTGATTTGTTACAACAACGTCCTGATATCGTTTCAGCGGAACACAGTTTACTGGCTGCTAATGCTGACATAGGTGCAGCACGTGCAGCATTCTTCCCCAGTATTAGCCTGACAACCTCAGCCGGGCGTGCGAGTAATGCTTTAGGAGAACTCTTTGACTCCGGTGGGCGCGCAGCTGGAGCTTTGCACCGCAGGTTAATCTTCCCATTTTCAACGGAGGGAGGCTGATGGCGCAGTTAGAAACATCCAAAGTTGAACGTGACATTGCGGTGGCAGAGTATGAGAAAACCATTCAAACCGCGTTTCGGGAGGTCTCAGATGCGCTGGCAGAACGCAGCGTGGTCGATGATGAAACTCTTGCGCAGCAAAAGAATGTGCAGGCTGCGCAGGCGGCATATGACTTTGTTCAGATTCAGTATGCTAACGGTGCGACAGACTATCTGAACGTGCTTGATACGCAGCGAACGTTATTAAGCGCGCAACAGTCTCTGATTCAGAGCAGACTTTCGCAACAAAACAGTTTTATCACCCTTTATAAGGCATTGGGAGGAGGTTGGGAACAGGTTGCTACAGATGGAAACACTGAACCCACACAAGCCCGTCTCCGGCAGGGTTAACTGATAATTTGATTGCATTGTTTCGTGCACTCGCTACATCTTCCCGGCATTCAAAATTTATTGAATGAAGAGTGAGAAGTTATAGATGAATCGCATGAATTACTTCATCTTTTTCCTCGTGAGTGCCTGTGCATCGTATTTTGACCACTACCTGATACAAACAGAGCCGACCTTGAACAATGGATGGGCAGCCACTCACATGCCACTGCCATTGCCTGCATCGAACATGTACGGCTATCACGCTTTCAAAGTGGAAAAGTTTAAAAATATGAAGAGTCTGTATATCACTCTGAGCCAAAGGGAGAAGCCGGTTTGTGGGAATCCCGGACAAACGTTATCCCAACTGGCTTGAAGGTTATTTCTAACCTAGATGCTGAACTTGCATTGCAGTGTCACCGTTAGGGACACGACTTTGCCGTCACTCAGACATTGCGCTGGATCTTCTCCCTGAAGGGCGGAAAGGTTCTTTCACCAAAGAGGATGGATAAATGGTGACTGATGAGGCAGGGATGCGGATTAAGTAATCTGGCTAATACAAATTAGCGGACGCCGGGCGTCCGCTTTTCGCTCATAGCGGACATTGTTTTTGACAGTGCCTGCTTCATCCGCTCGAGCGCACTACTGCTCTATAACTGCGGTCGTAATTAATTCTCTAAAGGGTGATCTGACGAAAGCAGAACTACTTTCCCTGGTTTTACTGGCCATTACGATGCTTACCGGTTGCGATGCTGGCGCGAAGAGTCTTAATTGGTATAAAGCGCATGACGCGGAGCGCAAAGCTAAATATGAGGAATGCACGAAAGCCTTTGATCCACGCGATACCGAAGACTGCCGCAATGCGATTGATGCCACTGTCCACGGCGGCTCTTTTACAAAGAGTCCTAATAAAAGTTGGTAAATTCAGGCGAGCCGCCGCCTGGCGGTTTTTTATGCCCTTCTGCGGGCACAGGTTTAACATCCCCTCAGTCAGCCACTCAAAGGCAGATGCCGGGCACAATTGACATTACACTACCAAAAGGCAATAGTTAATTTTTAGAATCAAGTGGATCTACTATATTCGTACATAAGGAATGGAGTTCTCATGTCATATAGCTGCTATTTACTTCTCAATCGGCGTGAAATGACCAGCCAGAGCTGCCCTGGTATTGGTACATTTCCTGCTTTTTCTGGTCAAAAAGAAGGCCGCAATAATCCAGAAAAAACAAACGTACCCGATATAGGTCCAATAGTTCGTGGCCGTTACTTTATTGTAGAACGACCTTCAGGCGGAAGATTGGGACCGTTTAGAGAACGCTTGTTGAAAGACATATACGGTACAGATCGTTCAACATGGTTTGGACTATTTCGTGACGATGGAAAAATTGATGACTACACGTTTGTACAAGGCATCAGGCGGGGTAATTTCCGTCTGCACCCTATTGGGCCATTAGGGCTGAGTGAAGGCTGCATAACACTTCAACATCCTCTTCAGTTCAATTACATGCGCGACATGTTCCTTAAATCTGGCCCAACGCTTAACATCCCGGGCAGCCAGCTCAAAGCCTATGGAACGGTAAAGGTATACTAACGATGCGCTTAATTTTAACTATTTTTCTGTTTGTTTTTTGTGCGATTGCTATTTCAAAAGCTATTGCTGTCATCGTGCCGGTAACATTCTTTTATGCCATCGCAGGTTTTTTCAATATTAATGGCGATGAGGCAACTCTCGACTTTGTACTTACAGCCAACATCCTTATTTCTATCATTATGTCTGTAGCGCTTTTATGGTTGCTGAAAGGTATTTTCAAAAAGCATTAAACAGGACTTTATTAGTACCATTGATTAGAAAAGTCAGCCTGCTAACCATAGTGAACGCTACAATCAACACCGTATCCGGTTAACTTTATGGGGCAGTGCATCGCGCTCCTTCGCTGCATCCACCCGTTACTGTAAGAGCATTATCAGACCGTGATGGTATGATTATGCTGCCGGATGGGCCTCTGCTCCCGCCAATTGCGCCTGCTGTACTCTTCACTGCACTCCAGCTCCCACACTTTGAGACTATTACCCTTGTCTCAGATAGCCGCAGTCAGGATCCTGCTCTATTCTCGGGGAAAATGGATTCCTCCAGGCTTTGTCGAGGCACTATGACGTACAAATCCCTGATTGCTGAAGTCCACAATCAGCAGCGCACCCTGACCGCCATTGTCGAACAGGATGAGCGCACTGCCTATTTTTACATCTGGCCAACCGACCTGTTCCGCAGCCAGTATGCGGTACGCGGCTGCTGGCTACGAAACCTGCTGCCGGCACCGGCGCAGGAAGATCGCGAGGCGATGGAGCAGGGCATAGCGCCGCTGCTCAGCGCCGAGTATTGCCGTAATCTGGAAGCGGAACCCGCGCTGGATCCGGCGGGTCTGCAGGTGCTATGGGAGCCGAGCGATGATGGCGCGGCGCTGTGGTATTACGGCCAGCTGCTGGCGGTGATCCCCGGCTGGAGCCTCTATCAGGAGAAGCAGGTGAGCTTCTCTGCAGGCTGCATCAAAAAGAACCGGCTGACGGCACCGCTGGGGTCGGCATCAACCAATGACTACTACGCCCGTGCGGAGCATCAGCGTCAGTTCTGGCGCGAATGGCACGACGGCAGCGAGTGGGATAAGGTGCAGAACGATCTGATGGCCTGCTATCAGGCGCGCTTTGGCGAGTCAGTGAAGTATTACGCTATCGATCAGGGCAGCTGGCCGCCGATGGCGATCTCCCAGCACTGGCATCAGGGCGTCTGGTATTTCCTGACCATCGGCATGAGCATCCGGCCGATGCCGCAGGTCGATTATCTGTTTGATGAGCTGGCGCCGCAGTATCGCCGCATTGAACTGGGCATGGCGGTTGACGGTGAGGTTATGACCGAAGGCAACGCGGTGCAGATGGCCAGCGCGCTGGCGGAGTTCGTGCATCTGCCGTGGGCGCGGCTGACCTGGCTGGGCGAGGGCCATACGCTGGCGTCGGAAGTGGCACCCGTTGGCTTTGAAAGCTTCCTGCTGGCTAATGAGCTGGCAACCGAACAGGCGCAGTTCTCGTTGCCAAAACGCGACGGCGATCGTCCGACTCTGCTCTGGACCACGCCGATTACGGAAGCGGAGCGGCAGTTCGCCCAGGCGGATGAACATGGCGGTCAGAAGTTACGGGAATTATTAACTGCGGATGGCAATAATCACATCTTCCGTCCGCGCCAGCAGGTCGTCAGTTCAGAAGAGTAGGCCAGCAATAATGCGCCTGTTCACCCATTCCCCGGCGCCCGCCGGGGATGTGATAGTTTCCATGTGAAATTAAATTTTTACATAAATCAAACATTTCTCAAATATGTGATCTTGCCCATCTCAAGTTCCTGTTTGCCGTGCCGTTAAACCCGATCAGGCAATCGCGCCGCACCAGGTTCAGGGGAACAAAGATGTTTAAAACAACACAATCCCGCTTCACCGCAACAATGATCGCGTTCTTTGTTGCGCTTTTACTCGTTACAGTCTGGGTTATTAATCAGTTTGTCGCGCCACAGCTGGTCGATAGCGAAAGCCGTCTGGTTCGCTATCAGGTGGATTCGCTGGCTTCCGGTATCGTTGAACAGATGAACCGCGTTCAGGCCCAGCAGCGCGCCATTACCGAAGCCGCATCCGTCATGGACAGCGCCACTATCGACACCCTGTTACCGACGCTGGTTAACCAGTATCAGGACAGCAATGTGTTTGGTGGCGGGATCTGGCCACTGCCAAATCGTCGTGACCCGGCCAAAGAGAAGGACAGCAGCTTCTTTGCCCGTAATGCCAGCAATGAACTGCAGGTGAACACCTACTGGAACTCCGACGCGGCTGACAAATACTGGGAGCAACCCTGGTACAAAGATGGCATGGCCGCTCCGAAAGGCCAGTGTGCCTGGGCAAAAGCCTATCAGGATGCCGCCAGCCCGCAGCCGCGCACCAACTGTGCTATGGCTATCTACAAAAACGGCACGGCCTGGGGTGTCGCCACCATCGATGTGACGCTGGGGTTCTTTAACCAGCTGGCGAAGCAGATGGGTGAAACCATTCAGGGCAACGTCCTGATCGTCGAAGCCGACGGTAAAGTCGTGGGCAATGGCGCGCTGGTGAATGCAGCACCGAAGCTCGAAAACCTGGCTGACGTGCAGATGCCGATGGCAGCACCGCTGAAAACGCTGCTTAACGGTGTTGGCAATCAGCCGCTGGAAACCACCTATGACAGCAGTGAAGGCGAGCAGACGCTGTTCGTGCAGGCCATTCCTGGCAGCCCGTGGTATCTCGCCAGCAGCCTGCCAACCAGCCTGCTGAAAGCGCAGTCGCACAACATGCTGACCCGCCTGGGTCTGGTGCAGATCCCTCTGGCGGTGATCCTGCTGCTGGTGTCGCTGGGCTTTGTCCGCGCCATGATGAAACGTCTTAACGTGCTGAACAGCAACATTGAAGCGCTGTCGACCGGTGGTGCCGATCTGACTCAGCGTCTGCCAGCCAGCAACAGCCCGGAGTTCAACGCCGTCGCGCAGAGCTTTAACCAGTTCATCAGCTATCTGCAGGGGCTGCTCCAGCAGGTGGGCGACAGCGCGCTGGCGATCACCGCCGCGTCGCGGGAAATTGCCAGCGGCAACGCCAATCTCTCCTCCCGTACCGAAGATCAGGCCAGCTCGATTGTGGAAACGGCCGCGTCGATGGAGCAACTGACCGGCACCGTGCGTCAGAACGCCGACAACGCCACCCACGCTAACCAGCTGGCGGGTGATGCCTCGCAGGTGGCCGCACGTGGCACCGAAGTGGTCCGTCAGGTGGTGACCACCATGGGCGAGATTCATCACTCATCCCGTAAAGTGGTCGATATCATCAGCGTGATCGACAGCATCGCATTCCAGACCAATATCCTGGCGCTGAACGCCGCAGTAGAAGCTGCACGCGCCGGTGAACAGGGCCGCGGTTTTGCGGTGGTGGCATCGGAAGTGCGCAACCTGGCACAGCGTTCAGCCAACTCGGCGCGTGAGATTAAAAAGTTAATCGAAGAGTCGGTGGCGAACATCGATACCGGCAGCGCGCTGGTCGAGCAGGCGGGTCAGACCATGGATGAGCTGATGAAGGGCGTGAGCAGTGTGACAACGCTGATGAGTGAAATCATGTCAGCCAGCCGCGAACAGAGCCTGGGCATCGAACAGGTTAACGTTGCGATTACTCAGCTGGATGGCACTACGCAGCAGAACGCCGTGCTGGTGGAGCAGGTTTCTGCTGCCGCGCAGGCGATGGAATCGCAGAGCACCCAGCTTGAGCGGGTGGTTCAGAGCTTCCGACTGTAATCCCTCTCCAGGCCAGCCTTGCTGGCCTGATTTTCTCTCTGCTTCATCCGCTTATCTCCGCCTGACCCGGGTAAAAAATCCTCGATGATCCGCCCAAACCGATAATTCTGTGCCAGAATAGTTGGGAATAATCTCAAGGAAACGCCATGTCTGCTATTGAAGTTATCCTCGTTGACCACCTCGATCGTCCCACCGGCAAGATGGAAAAGCTGGAAGTGCATGAAAAAGGATTACTGCACCGCGCGGTGACGGTCTACGTCTTCAATTCCCGGCAGGAGCTGTTGCTACAACGGCGTGCCAGCGATAAATATCATTGTGGTGGCTTGTGGAGTAATACCTGCTGTGGTCATCCTTATCCCCATGAATCAACCCGCGACGCCGCCGAGCGCCGCCTGCGTGAAGAGATGGGGATGGTGGTGACGCTGACGCCGGTGTTTGAGCTGAGCTACAACCTGAAACTGAGCAATGGCCTGACTGAACATGAGTATGGTCACGTCTTCTTTGCCGTCTGCGACAGCCTGCCGCAGCTGAATCCGCAGGAAGCGGATGCCTGGGATTATCGCCCGATGGCGCTGATTGAGCAGCAGATGCAGCAGCAGCCACAGCAGTTCACACCGTGGTTTTTGCATACCTTCCCGCGCATCCCGGACTATCTGGAGCAGTTTCCTTTCCCGCAAGTCACCGCATAAAAAAACCGCACTAAGGTGCGGTTTCAATGCTGGCCGGAGAAGTCGGGCCGGGGTAAACAATGCGTCAGGGTTATGAGCCCGTTTGCTCCCTGAGCCTGCGCGCTATCCACGTCCTGACCATTGATTATCGCTGCAGCTCGAAATCTTCCGCATCCACATCATAACCCGACGGTTCCCAGCGGATCGCCAGCAGCGCCAGCAGGCCCGCCAGTGGTGCCAGGAAGATCACCCAGAACACGCCGGTGCCCAGCGCCGCAACCAGCACCGGAAACAGAAACAGCGAAACGGTAGAGCTGCCGCGCATCAGCGTCTGGTTAAAGCCGACACCCACGCCGCGCAGCGACGTCGGATAGCTCAGCGACGCAAAAGTCATAGTATGGGAGCCAGGCCCGAATCCCTGTCCAAACAGGAACAGCGCCAGCATGCCGATCGCCAGCGCGGCTTCCTGGCCGCCTTCCGGACGACCAATCAGCGCCAGCCCGAGCAGCGCCACGCACTGACAGGCATAACCCGCCACCGACATCTTCCACGCCCCGAGGCGCGGCACCAGTCGCACCGCCAGTATCCCGCCGACAAAGGCGAACAGCAGATTCAGCGCCAGCGACACCAGAATGGTGGTAAGCATTGACTGGGCAAAGAAGCTGGAGATGATCACCGGCAAGCCAAACGCCACCGCGTTATAAGCAAAAGATGAGGCAATGGAAGTGATGGTCGCCAGCAGGGTACGGCGGCGATAAACACCCTGTAACAGCGCACCATAGTTACGCCAGCTCGCCTTGCGCACCGGCGTGGCAGGCGTCAGCGCGGCGTCGGGCGCCACCTGGGCATTAATACTCCACGCACTGCGTAAAATCGCCGCGGCACCTTTCAGGTCGCCCTGATTCGCCGCCCAAACCGGGGATTCGCTCATGTAACGGCTACGGATGGCGATGATGATAATCGCCGGAACGGCACCAAAACCAAGGATCAGCCGCCAGAGCCAGTCGGTGTGGCTTTCGGGTAGCACGGCATAAAGCAGCAGCACCAGCAGATAAGAGATGCTGATCGCCGCATACCAGGTTGGGCACCACATCGCCACGCTGGCCGCTTTATTCCCCTTGCCACGCAGCCGGGAAAACTCCGCCAGAAACGCCATCGCCACCGGCAGATCGATTCCGACCCCCAGGCCCATCACAAAACGCGCGCCGGCCAGCACATACTCATTGGGGGCAAACGCACAGGCGATAGCCGCCACCACGAAAAAGAACATATCGGCCATAAACACCCGATAACGGCCAATTTTATCCGTGAGATAGCCGCCGATCAGTGCGCCGATAATGGCCCCGAAGGTGATTGCCGAGGCGACCATGCCGGTGCCGGTCGGGGTGAGATTAAATTCGCGCGTGATGTCTTTGATGCCAAAGGCCAGCGCACCCAGGTCGTAGGCGTCAAGGAAGACGCCCCCCAGCGCAATCGCCACCACAATGCGGGCATTATTACGGGCGCTGTCGCCACTGTTCACTAATCGGGAGACGTCAGCTGCGCTGCGGATCCACTGTGTTTCGCCACCGGGCGAACTCCCTGCTGTTGCCACATGGGCGGAAGAGATCAGGTCGGACATGATGTTGTGCGTCTTTTATTATAAAAACAGATTTTCGAGGATAGCCGTTTAGACGCCCAGACGTAAATTCATTTCGGTTATATGAGATGAATTTATAATCTCAAATCGTTATCAATTTGCGATAAAGTCAGCTACATCGCCGCTGCGCCAGGCTACGCTTTTAAGGCAGATAATTTCCGCTGCACGCCTTGCCAGCCTCCCGCAGAGTGGCAGGAGGGCAGCCTGAACGCGCAGGCGCACAACGCCTTGTGAATCATCACGCACGAACAAAACGTAAAAACAACACACTGCGATAAGGAAAAAGCCATGGTCAGAATTCGGGGTTGGATGGGCGTCAGCGCTTTGCTGCTCAGCATGGGGATAGCACAGGCGGCAGACCCGGTGCGGGTCGGCTCAAAAATTGATACCGAAGGATCGCTGCTGGGCAATGTGATCCTTCAGGTGCTGGAAAAGCACGGGGTAAAAACCGTCAATAAAATTCAGCTCGGCACCACGCAGGTGGTGCGCGGTGCCATCACGGCGGGCGAACTTGATATCTATCCGGAATATACCGGCAACGGTGCATTTTTCTTCAATGATGAGAAAGACAGCGCCTGGAAAAATGCCGCCGAAGGCTACGAGAAAGTGAAGAAGCTGGATGCGGAGAAAAACCATCTGGTCTGGCTGACGCCCGCTCCGGCCAATAACACCTGGACCATCGCTGTGCGAAAAGATCTGGCTGAAAAAAATCAGCTCAACTCTCTGGCGGACCTCAGCGCCTGGCTGAAAAAAGGCGGCACCTTCAAACTGGCGGCCTCAGCAGAATTTATTGAACGCAGCGATGCCTTACCCGCCTTTGAAAAAGCCTATGGCTTTGATCTCAAGCAGGACCAGCTGCTGTCGCTGGCTGGCGGCGATACCGCTGTCACCATCAGCGCAGCGGCACAGCAGACTTCCGGCGTAAACGCGGCGATGGCGTACGGCACCGACGGTCCGGTGGCGGCATTAGGTCTGCAGACGCTCAGCGATCCTAAAGGGGTTCAGCCGATTTATGCGCCGACGCCGGTGATCCGTGAATCGGTACTCAAAGCCTATCCAGAGATTGCAGAGTGGCTGAAGCCGGTGTTCAGCGCGCTTGACGAGAAGACGCTGCAACAGCTCAACGCCAGAATCGCGGTCGACGGTCAGGATGCCAGCAGCGTAGCGACCGAATGGCTGCAGCAGAAAAAGCTGCTGTAACCGATGCAGATATCGCGGGAAGCGATACGCCGTCCGGTTGAGCAGCCGGTGGCACTGCTGCTGCTGACGCTGCTGAGTCTGGCGCTGGTGGCATTGCCGTTTCTGAACTTCGCCCCGAACCGTCTGGTAGCGGGTGAACCGCTGATGGGCTGGCAGATTAGCCGCTTCGGGCTGTTGCTGCTGCCGCTGTTGACGCTGTGGCTGCTGCTGTGGCGGCATCCGACCCGCATCACGCTGATGCTGGCGCTGCTGGCGGCAGAACTGATGCTGGCGGCGATTATCTGGCTCAGCGGGCATCAGGCCACCTTACTCAGCCAGCAGGGCAGCCGTCTGGCGCGCACCAGCTTTGCCAGCGGCCTGTGGTGCAGCGGCGCGCTGATCCTGCTGCTGATCACCGATCAGGTGCGGCAACTGACCCGTCATCGGCTGGCACAGCTGCTGCTCAATCTGCAGGTCTGGCTGTTGCCGCTGCTGCTGCTGTTCAGTGGCCAGCTCAGCGATCTCTCCCTGCTGAAAGAGTATGCCAACCGCCACGCGGTGTTTGATGCCGCGCTGAGCCGTCATCTCACCCTGCTGGCGGGAACGGTGCTGCCTGCGCTGATGATTGCGCTGCCGCTGGGCGTCACGCTGTTCCGGCGACCTGGCTGGCAGGGTGGGGTGTTCGGCGTACTGAATGTGATTCAGACGGTGCCTTCGGTGGCATTGTTTGGTCTGCTGATTGCGCCGCTGGCCGGACTGGCTCAGCATTTTCCGTGGCTCGGCGACTGGGGCATCAGCGGCATTGGGATGGCTCCGGCGCTGATCGCACTGGTGCTTTACGCCCTGCTGCCGCTGGTGCGCAGCGTGGTGGTGGGGCTGCAACAGGTGCCGCACGAGGTGCGTGAGAGTGCACGTGGCGTCGGCATGAGTGGCTGGCAGCAGTTTTTCGCGGTGGATGTGCCGCTGGCGCTGCC
>Ga0308169_10001855_pt1 | contig 23339 bp, 21 predicted proteins | sample PhyBR1_2_FD_202139 | JGI IMG/M metagenome (GOLD analysis project Ga0308169, IMG submission 202139) | Phyllosphere microbial communities from UC Gill Tract Community Farm, Albany, California, United States - DLSLSB.R1 | ecosystem: Host-associated > Plants > Phyllosphere > Unclassified | place...
GCCGTCGCCCGCAGGCATAGCCTTGCGGACCGCAGGACCATTTGAGGAACATCATCATGAAGCTTTTCATCAGCGTCGCTTCGGCGGCGATCGTCGGCGCTTGCCTGTTTTCCACGGGTGCTTCGGCGAGTTCCGGGCGCGACCCGGTATCGGTACGCGTGTCGCGCGCCGGGCTCGACCTGACCAGCGACGTCGGGCGCACCGCGTTCCAGCGCCGGCTGCATTCTGCGATCGTCGGCGCCTGCCAGTCGCACGGTGTTGGCCTCGCGGCGCTCGCCGACGCGCAGCAATGCCGCAAGGAAATGACTGCGGATGCGGACGTGAAGATGGCCACCTTGTTCGGCCGCAATGGCATGCAGCTCGCGAGCATCGGTGAAGCTCGGTGAATTAACTCACTCACGTCCGACGAAGTCGGTTCCGCACAATCCTCCCCTGCAAGGGGGAGGTGGCGCGAAGCGACGGAGGAGGAGGACACGGAACGCACGTTGTCCTCTGCCTCCCCCTCCGTCTGGCGAGGGCTAGCCACCTCCCCCTGGCGGGGGAGGATTGTAGAGGGCGACGTCCCAAATAGGGTCGAACGATCGCTTGATTTACATCTGTCATAAGATTGTCATCGTAAGGGCCGACTGCACATTCCCATGGCAACCTCCACATTTGCACCCGATGCGGTGACGGCTGATTCGAGCGCTACCTCCGCGCCGCATACCGGTCCCAAGCTCGATCATTCGCTGCATCCGTCCGGGCGCTGGATATTCCTCGCCGTGCTGATCGGCGGCCTTGCCTATGCGGGGTTCAGCATCGCCTTCGATACCGCGCAGGTCGGCGAGAGCTTGGCCGGCGGGGCGTTCGCGTTCCTCGCACTGGCGCTGCTGATCGCGCTCGGGTTCGAGTTCGTGAACGGATTCCACGACACCGCCAACGCGGTCGCCACCGTCATCTACACGCATTCGATGCCCGCGCCGCTCGCGGTCGTGTGGTCGGGGTTCTTCAATTTCCTCGGCGTGATGCTGTCGTCGGGCGCGGTGGCGTATACGATCGTCACGTTGCTGCCGGTCGACCTGATCCTCAACGTCGGCAGCGTCGGCGGGTTCGCGATGATTTTCGCGCTGCTGCTTGCGGCGATTTTGTGGAACCTCGCGACCTGGGCTGTCGGGCTGCCCAATTCGTCGAGCCATGCGCTGATCGGCTCGATCCTCGGCGTCGGCCTTGCCAACCAACTCATCAAGGGCGGCGGCGCGGACGGCACGTCGGGCGTCGACATGGTGCAAGTCTGGAAAGTTCTCTCCGCGCTCGCATTCAGCCCGATCGTCGGCTTCGTCGGCGCGCTCTTGCTGCTGCTCGTTATGAAGCGGTTCCTGCGCGACAAGAAGCTGTACGAGGCGCCCGAGGGCCAGACGCCACCGCCGCGCGGCATCCGTGCGCTGCTGATCGGCACCTGCACCGCGGTCAGCTTCGCGCATGGCAGCAATGACGGGCAGAAGGGCATGGGGCTGATCATGCTCATCCTGATCGGCTGCGCGCCGACCGCCTACGCGCTGAACCGGACGATGCCTGAGAGCGCGATGCCGGCGTTCGTGCAAAGCGCGCAGGCGGCATCGGCCGCTTACCGCGCGCATGCCGACGGCGCGCCGGCCGACGTCGCCACGTCGCGTGCGCAGGTCACGCAGGCACTGAAGACCAAGCACGTCGCCGACCCGGTCATCTATGGCGCGCTGGCGACGCTGTCGGACGACGTGTCGAGTCGGATCGAAAGCTATGGGTCGCTGGGCAAGGTGCCGGCTGCGGCGACGCCGAACTTGCGCAATGACATGTACCTCGTGCTCGATACGACCAAGCTGATCGCCGAGGACAAGTCCGCGCAGACACGCTTTACCGCGCAGGAGATCACGACGCTCAAGAGCTACAATAGCGGGCTCGAGCAGGGCACGCGCTATATCCCGACCTGGGTGAAGGTCACCGTCGCGCTGGCGCTCGGCCTCGGGACTATGGTTGGATGGAAGCGGATCGTCGTCACCGTCGGCGAGCGGATCGGCAAGACGCACCTGACCTACGGCATGGGCGCGTCGGCCGAGCTGGTCGCGGCGGCGACGATCCTGCTGGCGGTGAAATACGGCATGCCGGTGTCGACCACGCACATCCTGTCCTCGGGTGTGGCCGGTGCGAGCGTTGCGAACGGCGCCGGGTTGCAGCGGCGGACCGTGATGAACATGGCGCTGGCGTGGGTGATGACGCTGCCGGTGGCGATGCTGCTGTCGGGCGGGCTGTACTGGCTGCTGCTGACGCTGGCGCATACGTTCGGGTATTGAGCGGGCGCTTGATCCTCCCCTGTAAGGGGAGGTGGCTGGCTCTTGCCAGACGGAGGGGTGTCGCCCTGAGTTGATCGCGGATACCCCTCCGCCAGTCCCTGCGGGCCTGCCACCTCCCCCGATGGGGGAGGATTTAGATCAGGCGGAACCTGTCCTTGGCGCCGCGGGTTGGCGGAGCCATGCGATTACGATGCTCGATCTGTGGGAACTGGGACTGGCTCGTGCGCGAGGACTGGTCCGAGTGCAGCCACTGCCGCTTGCTAGTCCGCGACGTGAGCGAAGTCGGTGCGGTTGCCGACGAGATCGTCGCGCGGTTGGGAAGCGGGCTTTTCGACCTACAGCGCGAACCGGCTAAGCGCTGGATGCTGGACCCGGCGGGTTTGCGGAACGCGGCGTGGCGGTTCGGGTTCGAGGTGGAACTGGTCGCCGTTGCGCGGGGCGATGTCCGCTTTCTCCCTGATTATCGCCCAGCCCAAGCGCACTCGGCCCCCGCGACGACTGTGCCGCACGCGATAGGCCTCGGCATCATGGCGCGGCCCGCCGATGCCAACGACATCGTCGAGATCGCGGCACACTATCGCACCGCGTTTGCCCGGATCGTCGTCCTGCTCGACGGCACGGCAGACGAAGCCTCCGAACTTGCAGCGCGTCTTCCCTGGATCGAGGTCGCTCACCACCCCCTCGCAGGCGATTTCGCCGCGCAACGCAATCGCCTCCAAGACGCAATGCAGACCCGCTGGGTGTTGCAGATCGATACCGACGAGCGCCCCGACGGCGCGTTGCTCGACGCGCTCGGCTGGCTCGTCGCGGCGGCGGATCGCGACGGGTTGCGCTCGCTCGGCCTGCCGCGCCGCAACCTCGTCGACGGGGTGCAGTCCGCGTCCTATCCGGACATCCAGTACCGCCTCAACCGCAGCGACATCCGCTTTGCGGGCCGCGTCCACGAGCGTCCGGTCGTACCGTTCGTCGAGAGTTCGCTGGCGCTGGCCGGTGCGCTCGAACACAGGCTCGACGGCGAGCGGGTGCGCGAGCGGACGCGGATCTACGAGGCGATGTCGGCTGGCGCGGGCAGGCCGGAGGACGAGGCGTTGCTGCTCGCCCCCTTCGACCCGATCGCCGTGCGATAGACCTCAGTGGTCTGCGCGGACAGGGTATCGCGCGTGAACATCCCCGACGCTTGGCGGCTCGCCGCGGCGTAATGCACGCGCAAGGCCGGGTCCTCGATCAGCCGCTGGATCTGCGTGGCCAGGTCGTCGCCGGTGCAGGCCTTGGCCAGTAATCCGGCGCCGCTCTCGCCGATGAACAGCCGTGCGCTCGGGTCCTCTGCGCAGGCGACGACCGGTCGGCCGAACATCATCGCTTCCTGGTACACGAGTCCGAAGCTCTCGTAGCGCGAGGGTGCGACGATGACGTGGGCCGCGCTCATCAGGTCGTGCAACGTCGGTTCGTCGACACGGTGATGGCAGCGCAGTCGCGCTCGCGCGGTGGACGGAAGCGCTTTCAAATCGTCCGCGTGAACGCCAACGATCGTGAGGCGGAAATCGCGCATCCCTGCATCCGCACGCCGGGCAAGGATCCGCAGCGCCGTGATCAGGGCATCGAATCCCTTGCGGTGCTCGTCACGTCCGACGAACAGCAATTCGATCGGCTGGTCCTCCAGGATATCGTCGGGATAGACTGCGGCCGTTCCTCGGGCCACGATCTCCGGTGGCAGGCTGAGGCCGATGACCGCGTGATGCCCGGCTGGTCCTGGAGCTTCGACGCCGTACAGACGGGCGATCTTCTCGCCGTGGAGCTGCGTGTTCGAGATCAGCCCCTTGCTAAAGCGCGCTGCGACCTGCTCCGCAAGCATCGCCGCGCGCCGATCGAACCGGTCGCGGAGACTCGTTACCGTCTCGGCCGAAGTCGCTGCCGGGGTCGAGTTTCGCGTCACCATCGGCGCGGGGCCGGTAAGCGCGATCGCCAGCCCTGGGGCGTACCAGTTGGTCGCCTCGACCACGTCGAACGGCTCGCGACGGTGCTCGCGTGCGACTGCCCGCCGGAACGCGAACGGCGCGACGAGATGCCCGATCCCGGCGATCTTGCGGAGGCGCGCGGCGAGGGACCCCTCGCGCACCCCACAGCCAATGACCGAAACCCGGCCGTCGTGACTGTCTTCGCGACGGTCCATAGTGAAGATACAGACGTCGTTACCAGACTGTGCCAATGACTGCGCGATCTCACGCGCTGCGCGAGTAAGTCCGCTCTTTTCAGGAGGATAGGCCCAGGTGAGTAAAGCGATTCTCACAGCGATCGATCACCGAGCGAACGAGGCGCCGCAGGGAACGTAATAACCTGCGTCAATACCGTCATGTAAAGTATCATCGGCCCGGAACTCGGCAACCCCGTGAGCGGTTCCTTACGTGAATTTCAGATGAACGGGGGAAGGGTGTTCGTACTACATATCGCGTTGCAGGGGTGTTTACGCGCAACCGACGTCGAATACGGAATCACCGCGGATACCGGGGGCCATATCCGGTACCTTCTCGATCTCGTCGCTGCCAGCGGCCGCAATCCGGCAATCGACCGGATGGAAATCGTTACCCGCGCATTCCATCATGCGGCGTATGCCGAATGCTATGCCGAGCCGATCGAGACGATCGACGGCACGACGCGTATCGTCCGCCTGCTGACCGCGTCCGATGCGTATCTCGTCAAGGAAGACCTGTGGACCGAGCATGACAGCATGGTCGAGGCTCTGGTCGCTCACATCGCCTCGCTCGATCGCGCGCCCGACGTCATGCACGCGCACTATGCCGATGCCGGACTGATCGCGGCGCGCGTTTCGGCGCGTACCGGCATCCCCTATGTCTTCACCGCGCATTCGCTCGGCCGGGTGAAGCTGGCCGCGTTCGATCGTGATTGCGCGGAAACCGCGGGTCTCGATCGCCGGATTGCGATCGAAGAGGAAGCCATCGCCGGGGCGGCCGCGATCATCGCGTCGTCGCGCGACGAGGCTGAAGTCCAGTATGCCGATTATGATGCGTATGATCCGGGGCGGATCCGCGTGTTCGCGCCGGGTAGTGACCTGAAGCAATTCGCGAACTGCGGCACCGATGCTCGCGTCGATGCGCTGATAAACCGGTTCCTTGACGATCCCGCCAAGCCCGTGATCCTTGCGATCGCGCGTCCGGTGACCAAGAAGAATCTTGCGGCACTTGTCCACGCTTATGGCCGGTCACCTGCGTTGCAGGCCGCGGCGAACCTAGTGATCCTGGCGGGCACGCGAGACGACAGTGCGACGTTGGAGCCCGAGATTCGCGACAACATCGCCGAGCTGTTGCAGTTGATCGACCGCTACGACCTGTACGGCAAGGTCGCTTATCCCAAGCAGCACCGGCCCGACGATATTGCCGCGGTCTATGCCCATGCCCGGACCCGGCGCGGCGTCTTCGTCAATCCGGCGCTCAACGAACCGTTCGGCCTGACCCTGCTCGAAGCGGCGGCGAGCGGCCTGCCAGTGGTCGCGACCGACAGCGGTGGTCCGAACGATATCGTCGAGACCTGCGGCAACGGCATTCTCGTCGATCCGCGTTCGCCTAGCGCCATCACCGATGCGATCCTGAAGATACTAGACGATCCGGCGCTGTGGTCGCGCTACTCAGCGGCGGGGTCGGTAGCGATCCGCGCCTATGACTGGGACCGGCACGTACAGCTTTATACCGGGTTGCTCGCAGAGGTCGTGAACGCCGCGCCTGTGGTCACGGATCGGAAGCCGGAATTGTTGCTGGTGTCGGATATCGACGGAACGTTGATCGGTTGTGCAAAAGGCGTCGACGATTTCACCGCGTGGCACGACGCGCAGACCGATGTCGCCTTCGCTATCGCCACCGGGCGCAGCTTCCACAGCGCGATGGCGGTGCTCGGGCAGCATGATGCACCGCGCCCCGAAATCCTGATCACCTCGGTCGGCTCGGAGATCTATTACCGGACGGTGCGCGGGGCGGTGTACGACCGCGATACCGAATGGGACGGGATCATCGCCGCCGGCTGGGACCGCGAGGCGGTCGCCGCGCTGATCGGCCAACATGCCGGACTGACGCCGCAAAGCCCGCTCGAACAACGCCGGTTCAAGCTCAGCTATTTCGCCGATGGCGACATGGCTGCGGCCGAGCGGGTGCGCGCGTTGCTGGCGGAACACGGCCACAGCTGTTCGATCATCCAGAGCCACGGCCGCTATCTCGACATCCTGCCGCATGCCGCGTCGAAGGGTACCGCGGTCGAGCATGTCCGTCGCCGTCTCGGTCTCGAACCGCGACAGGTGATCGTCGCGGGCGACAGCGGCAACGATATCGAGATGCTGCGATCGTCGCGTCACGCGATCATCGTCGGCAATTATTCGGACGGCCTTGGATCGCGAGCAGATTTGGCGCACGGCTATGTCGCGATCGGCCATCACGCGCGCGGCGTGATCGAAGGCGTCGCGTTCTTCCGCGATGCCGCAGCCGGGATCGACGTCGAGGGAATCAGGAAGGCATCGTGACGTCCTCGACGGTCAGCGTGCTGACGCTGGTACGCGGACGCCGCGCGCATCTGATGAACCTGATCGCCGGCCTAAACGCATCGACGCGCAAGCCTGACGAATTGGTGATCGCGTACATGCAGGACGCGCCGCATGCCGATCTCCCGCCGACCGACTTTCCGGTGCGCGCGGTGTTCGTCGAGGGCGAGGCGATGCCGCTGGCGGCGGCGCGCAACCGTGCGGCGGCGGCTACGAGTGGGGATCAGCTGATCTTCCTGGATGTCGATTGCGTCCCTGCGCCGACGTTGGTCGAGCGCTACGCGGCTACGGCGATCGCGCCGGGCGGTATTCGGTTGGGCGAGGTGCTGTATCTCCCCGCCGGCGCGCTGGATGCCGGGCTGGACTGGGAGATGCTCGACCGGGTCGGCCTGCGTCACCCGGCCAAGCCGCCGATCGCGCCCGATGAAATACGCCCGACGCCGAGCCATGGCGAGCTCTGGGGCCTGTCGTTCGCGATCTCCGCGGCGGACTGGATGAGGGCAGGGGGGATGGATGAGCGCTATGTCGGCTATGGCGCCGAGGAAACCGACTTCGCCGCGCGACTCGAGCGCGCCGGGGTGCCGATGTGGTGGGTCGGCGGTGCGCGGGCGTATCACCAGCATCATGTCGTCCATACGCCTGCGTACCAGCATTTCGACGCGATCGTCCGCAATGCGCGGTTGTTTCGCGGGACTTGGGGGCGGTGGTGCATGGACTATTGGCTGGGGCATTTCGCCGAGCGCGGGCTGATCGCCTGGGACGGGGAGACGATTACCGTGTTGCGGGCGCCGACTGCGGAAGAGGTAGCAGCGTCGAGGATGCCGCCGGAGGTTTTGTTTAGCTGAGATGCTGCGCAACCTCCGATCCTCCCCCGCCAGGGGGAGGTGGCGCCGAAGGTGACGGAGGGGGAGGACACGGAACGAAGGTTTTCCCTTACCTCCCCCTCCGTCTGGCAAGAGCCAGCCACCTCCCCCTGGCGGGGGAGGATCGACGGTGCGGAATCTCTAACCTGCGGCCCACAACGAAACCGCCAGGCCCTGCAGATAGTCAGCGGCAACCTTGGCTGCATCCGCGTCGTACAGGTCGGCGAGCGCGACTGGATCGAGTGCCTTCGCGGCGTCGAGTATCCCCCGCCACGGTGCCAGTGCGCCTGGCCATGACGGCAACGCGACTGCCGCCCCCAGTTCGGCAAGCCGCTCCGCCTTCCGGGTCTGTTCGCCGAAATACCGCCATTCGGGCGCGCAGACATAAGGTCGGCCGACGCGGGCGATCTCGTGTACGGTATTGTCGCCGGCCGAGGCTATGACGACGTCGGCAGCGGCGATGTGGTCGGTGACGCCGGGCACCCAGCCGAGCTCGACGAGATTGCCGAAATCGGTCTCATGCCCCTCGCGGTGGACCGGCCCGAGCACCAGCCACAGCGCATCCGGCACCGCGCGCGCCGCCATCGTCAGCGGCGCATAGGGCGTGCCGGCGCCGCCGCCACCGGTGAGGACGACGATGATTTCCTTGGTCGGATCGAGACCGAGTTTTGCGCGCGCCTCGGCCTTGGTCGGGACGGGGTCGACGGTCGTGCACAGGCCGCCGGCGTAACACGTGTTGGCGCGGACCCAGTCCGGCGTGTCCGCCTGTTCGAGCGCCTCGCCGAACGGTGCGAGCAGGCCGACGCTTGCCTGGTAGGCGCCCAGATGACCGGGATCGAGGCGGTCGCCGTGCATCCGGATGCTGATCGCGGGCACGCTTGCGATCCGCGCCAGCAGCGCGATCTCGGCGGAGACGTCGACCACGAACAGCGCCGGATCGACGTCGTCGAGATGGTCGATGATCGTCCGCATCGTCGCGCGCGTCTTCGCGACGCCGAGCGGGACGCAGTGCATCACCTCGGGCGTCGCCTGCGCGAACAGTCCCGGCGTCGGCACCGGCGCGCCGATCATGTCGGGCAGCGCGGCGATCGTGATCGGCCGCTCGAACCCGTCGAACAACGACGGTTTGGCGGTCAGGATCGTCACCGCGCGCTCGGCAGGCAACTCGCGGATGATCGCCATCGCACGGTTGGCGTGGCCGCGACCCTGGTGATGGATGAAGAACGTGATCGGCTTGGTCATGCCGAACGTTGTACCGATCCGGCCTCTGAAGGCGATTGATATCGATCAGCATAGTTCGCGCTCAGTCCGAATGCCGCCTCGACCTCGGGATCGAGCCACGCGGTGATGTGTTCGGCATCAGCAGGCGAGAGTTCGGGATAAGCCGTCGGAACATAGGGCGCATAGCCTTGCCCCTTGTAGCTGGTGATCGGCACATATTGTTCGCGCCGTGCAATCCCGGTCGCCTCGGACAACGCCTCGACGAACGCCGACGGAGCGCGCGCGAACGCATCATAGCCGAGCAACGCGACGTTGTGCGTCCGGTTGGTCAACGATGCCCAGTGGCGAAGTTTCGCGGTGCGCTTGGCGATGCAATTGGCGAAGCGTTCGCCGGTTTCCGGATCGCGCTCGTGCAGCATCTCGTCGCCCTGCATTGGATGCCCCGGCTCGATGGGGCCGAAATGATCGTCCCAATAGCTGTGCCACTGGCTGCGGATGAACACGTCGAACGGCTCCGCCTTCAGGTCCGGATGCGCGTGCCATGGCTGGCGGTGAAGGCTACGGGTCCAGTCGAACGCATCACGCGCGACGACCAGCACCAGCGTATCCTTCACGAACAACGTCTGCGGCGGCACGAACCAGTGCTTGAATCCGAAATCCTCGGTGATCGTCACGCTCGGCATGTTCGCCTCGATCGCGCGCGTGACGAGATTGGTACCGCTGCATCGCTGGCCGTAAACCTGGACTCGCGTGATCGGCACGTCGCCCCGCTTAAGGATCCGCAGGCCTTCCAAAGGCTGGAGCCAGTTCAAGGGTTTAACGTGCGGTTTGGCGGGCGTCGACATGGGGAATGCCGCTAGCGCCGACTGATGTCCGGTACAACCATCGTGCCGGGAAAGGCTTCGATGGTGGTGGTATTTAAAAACGGAGATCATCCGGACGGTCCGCAGCAACGGTTATATCTTCATGCCGGCGGTCGTCGCGAAACAGCGTTCGGTCACGGCGACAGGTTGATCCGATTGCCGCGCTGGCGAGCACGCGGTACGTTCTTTGGATGCAGACACAGCCGACCGTCCATCCGCGGATCGCCGCATGACTCGTATCGACGCGCACCAGCATTTCTGGTCCTATTCGTCGTCTACGTTCGACTGGATCGATCCCGACAGCGTGCTCGCTCGCGACTTGCCGTGCAGGCGCAGCAGACCGAGGCCGAGACCGACTGGCTGCTGGAGCTCGCGGCTGCGCATCCGCGGATCATGGGCGTGGTCGGCTGGATCGATCTGCGGGCCGACAATATTGCGCAGCGGCTGGAGACTTGGTCGGGATCGTCCAAGCTGGCTGGCTTTCGGCATATCGTCCAGGACGAGCCGGACGACGATTTCCTGCTGACACCCGACTTCGTGCGCGGGGTCCGGGCGACGGTCGAGCGCGGTTTCAGCTACGACATTCTCGTCAAAACCCGCCAGGCGATCCATGTCCGTCGCTTCTGCGATCTGGTCGCGGCGGGGTGTTCGACGGCGCCGCGGCTGATCCTCGATCATGGTGCGAAGCCCGACATCGCGCATGGTGGCTGGCAGCCTTGGGCGGACGCGATCGCCGACATGGCGCAGGTGCCGTCGCTCTATTGCAAGATATCCGGGCTCGTCACGGAGGCGGATCACGCGACGTGGACGGCGGATCAGATCGCCCGGTATCTCGATCACCTGCTTGCGTGCTTCGGTCCCGATCGTTTGATCTTCGGCTCCGACTGGCCGGTCTGCCGCCTTGCCGCCGAGTATCGCCAGGTCGTCGACCTGATCGACGGGTTCGTCACGCGCGCTTGCCTGGAGGCGCGGGACGCGGTCTTCGGCGGCAATGCTCGGGCGGCGTACGGGGTCTAGAGGTTCACGCCCGACCAGTCGCCGCGGCTGATCCGTTCCGCTGCTTCGGCGATCGCGGACCGGGCGGCTGCGTCGTCGCGGAGTTCGGGGGGGAAGCCCAGTCCGGCATCGATCAGGCGCGCGACGACGTCGGCCGGCGTTCCATCGCGTGCCGCGTCCGCCAGGCGATCGCCGGCTGGATCGACGATCGGGGTACTGTCTCGGGCACGTTGCATCAGGAACGTTACCCATGCGCCGAGCGCCGTGACGACGCCAGCAGGTATGCGACCCGCGCGGCGGTTGGCGACGAGCGTATCGCCTAAACGGTAGGGCAGCTTCTGCGAACCGTCCTGCGCGATCTGGTCGAGCCGATGGACGATGACCGGGTTGCGGAACCGCTTGAGCACGGCGGCGCGATAGGCATCCAGGTCGAGGCCGGGGGTGTGGGCTAGCATCGGGATGATGTCGTCGCGGATCATCGCGTCGACGAACCCGGCGAGCGCAGCGTCGTTCATCGCGTCCGCCACACTCGCCGCGCCGCGGAGCAGGCCGACATAGGCGAGCGTCGAATGCGCGCCGTTGAGGATCCGCAGCTTCGCCTTCTCGTAGCTGGCGACATCGGTCGTGATCGTGGCGCCGACCGACGCGAGGTCGGGACCGAGCGGCGTGCCGATGTCCTCGATCACCCACTGCACGAAGGATTCGCGTTGGACGGCGGCGAGGTCTTCGAGACCGATCGCTTCGGCCACATCGTCGTAGAGCGTAACGTCGGACGCGGGCGTGATCGAATCGACCATCGTCGACGGCACCCGCACTTCGTCGGCGATCCAGTCCGCCAGATCCGTGTCGCTTACGCGCGCGAAGGCGACCAGAGCGGCGTGGAGCTTGGCGCCGTTGCTGGCGAGATTGTCGCATGGCATCGGCACGAACGGCGCGATCCCCGCATTCCGGCGCGAGGCGAGGCCAGCGACCAGCCATCCGACCAGGCTGCGCGGCGTTTTCGTCCCGGCGAGGTCATGGACGATATCGGCATGCGAAAGGTCGAGTGTGCCGTCGGCGGCGAGGCAATAGCCCTTCTCGGTCACGGTCGAGGTCACCAGCCGGACCGCCGGATCGGCGAGCAGCGCGTGCGTTTCGGCCGCGTCGTCGGGTCCGAGGAATCGGCGATGCGCACCGATCACGCGGTTCGTTGATTGAGCGTCGCGGATCGCGAGCGTATAGAGCCCGTCCTGCTCGGCGAGCGCGGCGACCGTCCGCTTGCTGCGCATCGAGACCGCGGCGATGCCCCAGCGTGGGTCATCACCCAGCAGCGCGTCGATATACGCCGCCTGATGCGCGCGGTGGAATGCCCCCGGCCCGAAATGGACGATGCCGATCGAGGGGAGGGGACGGCCTCGCGGGCTCTCGATCGTCGCCGGCAGTTGATCGAGCGTCGCATGGGTCAGTCGTGTCAAAGCGTTACTCCACGTTTCCAGATCGCGATCTCGCGTTCGCCATTGCGCTCAGCGGCGGTCTCGCGGCCCGATGCGATTGCGGCGATGCAGTCGAGCAACGCCGTTTCGGCCGAGGCGAACCCCTGGTCGAGCACCTGTCCGGCGTCGAAATCGATCCAGCCCGGCTTGCGCTGGGCAAATTCGGTGTTCGACGCAATCTTGATCGTCGGTACGGGAAAGCCGAGCGGGTGTCGCGGCAGGTTGCGCGGAACGGCCTGAGGCCCGGTGAGCACGGCGTCGCCAGTATCGATCCGGTCGCCGAGATCGCCGTCGCGCAGCAGGGTCACGACGCTGTCGCCTGCGCGGACTATCACTGCATCCACTATTCCAAACCCTCCGCTCCGTTTTCGCGTGCAGGATCGCATAGTCTCAAATCGGCGCGCGACGCACGAACAAAGCTATCTGGAAGCGTCAGCGGATCGGGCAGGACGCGGTCTCTCCACGACGATTATTGCTAATTCATTTGAGAACAAATGGCTATCAAGCGCACGTTTCGACGTGGCATCGTCCAAGCCCAAGTCGATTGGACCGGTGCGTGACACCGGTCCAACAGATTAGTTGCTGTCGGAATCGTCGCCATCGTCGATCGCGAGATACAGACCGCCACCGACCGCAACGGCGGCAAGAGCGATGATGATGAAACCGCCGTCGGCGACCTTGGACTTCTTGACGGTCGGCGTGCCGGCGCGTGCCGACTTGATCGTCGAGAGGCTGGATGCCGGGTTGGCCGAAGCCGCGTTCGCTGCAACTGGTGCGGCGAGCAGCATGAGGCCAGCCGATGCCGTGGCAAGTGACTTAAGAAACATGAAATCTCCACTGTTTGAGTAAGACTTCATCCTAAACCACAAAGTATCTTAACATGAAATAAGTTTCATGAACTAAAGAATGTTCGTCAGACCTAAGTGTCGGTAGAAGCTACGAATTTGCGCGAATACCCGCCAAATCCCGCGCATCGCGAACGCGTCCCGCCCGGGATCTGTTTTGAGCTTGGACTTCTAGGCACCTGGGGGGAGCGGCAGGTCAGACGCCGTCGCAAGAACGACTGCAACTGGCTGAACACATTTGCAAAGGGGGTTCCGGCCTACCGGCATCTCGCGAAGAAGCGAGGACTTGTCCGGCTGAAAAATGGCTCCCTGAGTACGTCGCAAACTGCATAAATAAACCCTTGATATTACTAGAGGTATTATATTGCGAAGAGCGTCGGTGCCCCCGGCGATGCCCCCACCTTAAAAATTTTGGTCTATTCGGAAGCGCCTTGGCGGTTGGCCTTCCAGGCCTCGATCGCGCCCTCGCGCCAAGCCACCGCGCGGCGCGCGATCTTTACGGGCTTCGGGAACGACCCCTCGTTGATCAGATGATAAATTGTCGTCTTGCCGAGGCCGGTTTCATGCAAGACATCAGGCAGGCGAAGGTAGCGACCGGTTGCCAACATCAGATCATTCCCAGTGCTTGAAGATATACTTCAAGGATGGCTTCCTCCTCTTGGTACTCATCTTTCTTTTTCTTTCGGATCGCCAAGATCTTGCGGATGGCCTTGGGGTCGTATCCGCGGCCCTTTGCTTCCGCCATCACGTCGGCGATGTCGTCGGCGATGCCCTTCTTCTCTTCCTCAAGGCGCTCGGCGCGTTCAATCAGAAGGCGGAGTTCGTCCGCGGCGACAGCGCCGCCACCCATGCCGTGTTGGCGTTCTTCAGCCATGTCAGCGTCCAATCGTAGCAAGGAGGGCAGCTGCGGCACCGCCCGGGTTGATGGCAAACATGATCGCGGAACCTACCGTCGCGCCGAGGCAGGCAAGCTTGCCCATGTCGACGGAGGTCAGACGATCGGGATCGCTGGATACGTACGGCGCGCACGAGGCGCAGTCGCAGTCGTGATCGTGGATCTCGACGATACGCAGATGCGGTTCGCGCAGGCGGAAAGTGTGCTCGATCTTCGGCTGACGGCTCATGACCTGTTCTCCGGACGGGGTTGGATGGCGGCGCGGAGCACTTCGAGGCTCCACGTCAGCAGGATGGTGACAATTGAGAGCAGGCCGATCGCGGGGCCAACCGATCCGAACAGGACCAGAGCGAGCGCTACGCCGCTCAGAATGACAGCGATCGCGTGGACGGTGCGCGCGCGGCTCACGAGGAAATCGCCGGGTTTGCCGCGCCGAGAATACCGACGAGTAAGGGCTTTGCGCCTTCGGCGATCGCCATCCAGTAGGCTAGGATCCGTAGGTCGACGCCGATCACCTCGTGCAGCACTATGGCGGTCGAGGGCGAGATCGCCTCGACGTCCGCCTCGATCATCGTGAGCCCTTCGATACGGCGCTGCACAGTGACCTGTGGAAAGCTCTCGATCATCATCGCGACATTCTCGATCGTCAGGCCAGCGTGTTCGCGACGAAGGCGGATGTACGTGCCCGGAGTGATCGACGGTGCGATGATCGGCGCGGTAATCGCCGCACGGGAGGGGGCGACGGTCATTCGCTCGGCCGACGATCGAGGCGCGAACCGGCTGCAACATCCACGTAATCGATCGCGTCGAGCAGCAAGCGCAGACCTTGCGGGATGTCATGGTCACGTGGAGAGTTCAGAAGTTGAAGCGCATGAGCCCGCTCATCGAGGGCTTTCGATATGTTCGTGAGGGCTTTGCGTCGGTTGAGCATGGCAAAGTGTCCAGGCAGCAGAAAACCGCTCCCGGTCGCAGAGTGGCGCGGCAGGATCGGCAGGGTTGGCAGTTTGAGCAGCGGCGCTCGCCGCAGGGCGTCAGATCACGGTGGGGGCTCGGGAAGGGGATCGCCGGTCACGAGAAGTGCGATGGTGGTGGTGGACTCGCGTACGACATCTTCCAGCTCACGGATCGCTTGCGCCCGCTGGGCAGGACCGGCGGAAGGTAGGCTTGCGAGGACAATCGCCTCGTTTGCCTGAGCGCCTTCGCGGATCTGAATGCATGCTCGTTGGGCAAGTGCGATGCCGCCGGCGAACGCCTTCTCGCGGGCTACCTTAACCTGCAGAGCGAAGGTTTCGAATAGCGGGCTGCCATCGCCACCCTCGCGCTGATAAGCGATGTCGAGGGCGATCGCAGCCGGCATAGGCATCTGTTGATCCGACCTGCCGTCATCACCCCAAGCGCGGACGGTAGACTCGTGCCGTTCGACGATGCGCGCGAGATCCTTGTAGCCGTTCTCAAACTGTCCGGCGATACGCGCAAGAGCGGCGTCGATCGACAGCGGAGCTTTGATTTTCGTCATGTCGTCGCCGCGAAAAGGTGGCGCCGATCGTTGGGGACGACCGGCGTCGGGACGTGCAATCCAGAAAGACACAGACGAGGGGCGGACGCCTGGTCATGTCGGACGACCAAACGGAAGTTTCGACCGGTCTGCAAGCGGTCGAAAGGGTAGATTGGTGACGTCGACGACACACAGGGGAGGAAATGCCGTCGACGCTCGCCGCCAGGGTGGCGGCAGAGAGAAACTAATGAGGGGCCCTCGCTGGTCATCGAGCAATCTCGTGGACTGGGACCCCGATAATAGGGCTATCCTTAAGCCCCAACTTTACCGCAACGCGGTGGCCAACACCGGACGAGGCCGCGCGAGTACCGCTCAGCACCTTGTAGACGTTCGAGGCATCTTCACCGATTTGAACGGCGAGCGCAGCAACGGTTTGGCCCTCGGCGGTCATGCGGGCGCGTAACGCTTCGATCCGAGCCGGATCCGGACGCGGTGCGAACGGTCGGCCTCTACGTTCCTCATCCTTGGCGACTGCGCAAACCATGCTATGTCCGCTTTGTTGGTCAATACCGTCCACAGTTGGACGATTATTCGAACAGGGTCAAGCAACGTTGATCGATTATTCGTCCAATTTGGTGGAGGTCGGCGCGCGCCTTAAGCAGGAACGTGAACGACAAGGCATGAGTCAGACCGATTTTGGCCAGATTGGCGGCGTCAAACGCGGCAGCCAACTTGAATACGAATCGGGTAAACGGCCATTTGATATTCAATATCTGCTCAGCCTGATCCGCACTGGCGTTGATCCGCATTTTATTTTGACGGGCAGACGAGCGAGCGATGGACTGACCGAAGATCAGTCCTCGATTGTGAGTGCCTTCGACGCACTTCCTCCCGTAAACCAGCGTGCGTTACTCCAGTTGGCTTGTTCACTCGCTGATATCCCGGTCCCAGCAGCGCCTCCCATCAGCCTTCCGAGCGCCGCAGCCCTCGAAGACGCACTGAATGGATTCCTGCAGGCTTCGCCAGGCCTATCGGGGGACGAGTTAGTTCATGAGCTCGCCACGAGCTTGCCCACAATTCTTCGCGCCGCTGCAGATGAGATCGATGAAGTTCCGTTGGATCGATCCGATACCGGGCTCTCGCGTCAAGTAATTGAGAATGTCGATCATCGCGCAGCCCGGCCAGGGCGGCGCAGCTGATGCGGCATCGAGAGCAGCCTTGCTCGCAGCCTGGTGTCGATCGATATACCGCCTTCGCCAAACCGCTCAGTCCCCGTGTTCCCATTTTGTTCTATATCAACCCAAAGCTGGAAGCGCGAGTGGCTGACTGAGGAAGTCAGCCAGCCACGGCCAATTGATATCGAAGAGAACTGAGGAGACTGTAGTGCCCGTTAGCCCAGCCGACGATCGGGGTATTGAGGGGGTACTTAACGTCGAATGCGGGCTCAGGATCGATCGCTTTTACATGGTCTCGGACGGCTGCGGCGGAGGGTCTCTCCGCCGCGCTCAATGTCTGGTTTGGGAAGGAAAGCGGACCGTCCGCTTTGGAGGCCACACCCCACGAATCCGACCACTGAGCGGGTATCCCAGATGCATCAGTTTGTGCGTCGTCGGAGCCCGCGGTTTCCTGCCGTTCTTGGCCGAATGCACAATTCGTGAATTATGCATCAGAAGCCACCGTGGCTCATCTTGTATTGCCGTTATAAGCTCTTCGCTGGCACGGATGTATCTGGCTGCGTCAAGTCGAGCACTTCCAATCTTGCAGCGTCGCCTCTCCTTCTGATCAGGCTCCCCGTTGGAACCTGGTATGTACCGCGCAGCGTGAACCGCTCGACACGGTAGACACCGTGATCAGCCCCGCCGGTCGAAAAGCCGGTGTAGCGTCGTTCGGACACCTGCTTAAGCAAATATCCCGCCCATCCAGTCGAGCGCGAGCCGCGCAGGATTTCGGGTTCGTTCGTCTTACCGTCGGGCCTGATCCAGAATCCGATGTCGACCCATTGGATCGGATCAACGTCGGACGATCTCGCAGGAACCGGATTGCGCAAGTCGAACTTGGCGGCTGCCTCCTGCGCCGCAGCTATCCCGGTGGATTCATAGGACGGAGCCCATATCAGCGTAGGTCGGGTCGACCCATAGTGACCGATCGCACGCACCAGCTGGTCAATCTGCGTGTCGTCTTTTCGCCCCGCCGCCAAGCGCAACCGAACGACTTGCAACACTGCGCGTAACTTTGGATCCGCCGCGATCGGACGGGCTTCGGCTTCGGCCATAAGTCTGGCCGCACCGGCAGTGTCGCCTCGTGCGTTGGCTAACCTGACGCGACGCAACGTCGCCTGCAAAGCGAGCACCGCGTTTCCGTTGGCCGACGCCTCGCGCTCGACCGTTTTGTATGAAATCTCGGCAGTGCGCCCCTTGCCGATCTCCAGCCACATATCGCCGGTCGCAAATGTGGCGGCGACGACGGCCGGGTCGTTGGCCGGCAGATTGTCGCGCAGCGTCCGAACCTGCTGGCCGACCGCACCCTTAAACGCATCTAGATCACCGTCGTGTAGGGAGACGGTGGCATACGCTTCGTAAAGTGCCGAAACCGGTTTCGGGTCAGTCGCCGCGTGGCGTTTGTTACGCGATATGGCTGCCATGAGCGTGCGCCGCGCCTTGAGGTACGCGCCATCCCGGAATTGTTGCTCGGCAAAAGCAATCGATGCTTGTGCATCGCGCAAAGGTGAACAGCCTTGCTCGACACACGCAGCATGGGCTTCCGAAAGCCGCCTGCCGGAAACAACGATGTCGGGGGTGGCTGACTGCAATGACAGTATAAAAAATAAGGCGATCATCATGCAGCCTCCTATGGAGCCGTAGCTTTTATCGCTTCAAGCCTGCCTTCGCATCAGTGAATGTGATGCAAATATTTTAAATTTTTGCATCAGGAATGACAGGGATGGATAAGTTCGCCTGAACGAATGGCTGTTTTCGGGCTTGCCGACCGATAACCTGAAAGACCGGGATTGGGCGTGACCGGACCTAAGGCGACATGGTTCAGTTCCGATCTAATTCGGCTGATCGCTTGGCCTGTTTGGGGTATCGCCGGGGTACATGGTGACATACGACGTTGGGGAAACCGCGTATTGCTGCGGGGCGGGGGCCGTTGCGGCGGAGGGTGTCTCCGCCGCAATCGGTCCTAGGAATGTCCGGAATGGGCAGGAAAGCGGACCGTCCTCTTATCGTGAGGCAGGCGGCGATAACGGACATTAAACCGCTTAACGCCGAACCTTGGGCGTTAGGGTATCTAGTGCCTGAACAATGTAGAGGGCGAGAACACCACGCCCTTCCATTTTGTCGGCTATGACCAGCGCTTCCAGCAGGAGCGCTTTCAATTTTTCCTGTTGGTCGAACGTCATCCCCGGCCTCCTATCTAGTATTCCGACATGTACCGTGAGCACCGGAAATAACCTAGATTAAGAAAGCGAGATGACCCTACCAATATATGATTAATCTGGATCAAGTCGGTTGACTATGGCGCCGTCTTCGATGGGTCCAGGGACCGGCCGAACGCAGTTAACACATTACTGGCGTTTTTTCGTCGAACGTCGGCCATCATGGTATCCACCACATGGCAAATTAATGAGGCAAATCATCGACCAAAAGAAACCTTTCCGAGAATTGACCAGCTTGCCTAAAGCCGTCGAGATCAATTATTTCGTATTTTCGGTTGGCGTGATTGATTAAGCCACTTTCGACTAGCGACCTGATAGACCTATTAACGTGGACAGGTGTGATTCCTACGCTATCCCCCATCTGCTCCTGCGACATAGGTAAGGAAAAACGCAACCCATCACTTAAGCCCCGTAACCTAGTCCTGGCGGCAAATTCGTTCAAAAAATGAGCTACACGAGTCCGTGCGGAACGCCCACCAATATTCAACAACCACTCCCGCAGTTGTCGCGACTCCGCAATTGTTCTTAGATCCAAAGCCAACCGAATGGATGGGTGTGAATCTATTAATTCTTCAAACTCGGATCTTTGAACGTAGATGATGCTCGATTTTTCTGCACAAACCACATTGTAGTCCAAACTATTCACAAATCTGCTTTCCGGATTAACCATGTCTCCGGGAATTATCAGCGATACAATTTGTCGATAACCGTCCAATGTTTGCTTTTGACGAAATAGATAGCCCGATATTACAAACACATAGTCGGAAGATGACAAGCCTTCCCTGAATACGTAGCTTCCCGACTCAAACGTTTTTGTTCGAGCTTTCAGACGGCCTAAAGCTTCGCTGTCAAAAACTTGTATCCGCGAATACGCCGATAGGCTTTTCGCAATCAGACCATGAGGGTCAATTTCCGAGATCAAAACAGGGTTCCCGTAACATTGGCGGGAGCATTGCGTCTCTCAGTTGCCAAGGGCCGCGATCGGTCAGCAATTTATGATTTATACCATAGGTTGCCGAACAGAACTTGATTTAAGTTAGTTTGCACGACGACTTTCATGGGACAGTGAAAGTTGGGGCAGCAGGTTGGGGCATATTGGGCAACTCCAAACCGAGAAAGATGCGCTGAACGAGTGGCTTTTATAGGGAGCTTGGATCGCATGCCCGGGTGTCCGGATATGGGCGTTCTAGCCCGATCCGCCTTTCTCGCGTGGGATCGAATTTCGGGAATGTCCGGGATGGGAAGGAAAGCGGTCAGGCCGCTTTGGGTGAAACCCGACGCATAGCGACGTCTTACCGTCCCGTCTCAGGTTCGCGCGTTCGTTGGATAAGTACCGCGACCGCGCATAGCAGCTAAAAGATGCCCGCCAATAGCATGACAGGGTTTGGCGCTGGGTTATCCCACCACAGCCACGATAGGCTGCCGCCAATCAGGGCAGGTAGCCAAACGGAGACAGCGTACCGATCGGTGTGGCGAGCCCGCATGCGGCGGTCCTTATAGCCATTGGAACGAACGCAAATGCGTGTTCAGGAATGGCAGGTAAGAGGAGGAAAGCAGACGGCCTGCTTACGGGATCCGGGGCGGCTTCCTTACTTGCTAGGTCGCCAGGGTCCCATCGTGACGCGTTGAAATCATCCCGTTCCGTATAACTTCGTCGTCAAAAATCCGTCCTGCCACATGGCCCTTAGAACTGGCTCATGATCTTCATCATAGGGACAATCGTCATACCCCAATTTTTCGTTGCTGGCGGCGTTAGCACCAGCGGCTCGTGCACTTTCGTATTCCAAAACGTGATCTGCCACACCAACCCCCTTATGCAAAAGGCTGATATTGTAACGACTTACGCCACGTTCTGATCCCGCCTTTTAACTTCTCGAAGGTCGGCCAGCGGGCTCAACCGTTTCGCAGTTCAATGTCACCGCTTGATCTAATTCGCTTCGATTTCATGTGCTTCATTCGCAGCAAGATCAAGAAAGCTTCGCATCCGCCCAATAGCGTCGCCGGTTAGCGCAACATCATCACCACTTTCGCGCGAGACAACCTGCCCATCCTTTACCAAATGTGCTATCCAGCGCTGTCCCACGCCTACTGATACGCCGACGTTGTGGACCAAGATATTCTCCGTCGTCGTTTGGTTATCTGCTAAGTTGACGAAAAGTTGCAGGAGCATTGTCCATGCATGTTCGTCAAATATCTCCGATGGAAATAACTGGCAGCGCACTTGCCGCACTGCAAGGATCGCCATAGCTGTTTTCCGCCGTCTTTGATCACCGGTCATGGCATGTAGTTATTCTAGATTAAGAAACCGGTCACTAAACTAGATCAAGCAAAACATTTGCACCACTTCGCATGTGCGCATACGGCGCGGAGGTTCCCGATTTATGGTTTACGCATGCGGTTCATCGCGGCTAATTCAGGTATGGAGTTGACCAATCAAGATCCGAAAGCGTTAGGAGGCGTGGTTGCATGGGCGCTGCAACTTGCAAATTAGCGGGGCAATACTCTGGCCGCAGCCTTGCTAGAGGATGTATTGTCCATAGTGTCAGACGGGCTACCGGACTGACCCCGGCCAAAGCGCTTGACGAATGCCTGCTATAGGGAAGGCAAGCGGCGATCAGCCCTGTCGGAAAACACACGGCGTTTTGCGAGGATCGAGAACAAACCGTCCGAAAAACACCTGTTTGTCGAACAGTCATGATTGCGACTGGGTTTTCCACATATCTGATCGCCGGACGGGACTGTGAAGAAGGAAAGTGGCCCGTCCCGAGTGAGGGGCAGATAGCGTTAGCGAACGTTGGCTGACGCTGTGGTCTTTCTCGAAAAGGATGCTATTTCAAGAAACCTGACACGGGCGGTGCAAAAGAGCCCGAATTTTGGGAAGGCAGGTAAGCCGCTCAGATTCTAGCATATCGAAGCTTTGCGTGCCCCCCAATCTCTCTCATAGCATTTGCCGCGTCAGGACCTTTACTAGGACGGCGTAAATCGACCGGCGCGGCTTACTCGGACCCCCTCTTTGGCCCAAGCAGCCTGTGATTTGCATATATCTCTGGATGGGCCGGGTTGAGGCATGGCGGCGGGTAGTTCAGCAAAGAACTTGATACAGTAAACATGACGACGCCCGTCATATCGTGCTCTGTAGTCGTCGGTTATTGTCCTGGTGCGCGGTGGCGCAGCCACGGCTCCGATCGAAAGGGATGCAATCAGCAGTCCAGCCGCAAAAACCCTGCTTGTGTTGGTCGGTATCATATCCTGCTCCCGTAGACGCCCGCGCCTGTCCGCGAGGGTCGTGCTTCGGGTTAGCAAGATGTGTGCCACCCCAGTAACACACGTCGGCCTTAGGAGGGGGAGCAATAGATGCAAACGACGCTCACCATTATGTGGCGAAAGGCGCTAACTCCTAGGCTCATACCTTTGTGTAGTTTCTATCGATTCGAGTTCGGGGCCAACGCCCCCCAATGGGACCTACTCGCGAACGATCGGGAAAAGAGAACGGCAGAGACGTTCTCAAATCTGGTCAGAAAGGGTGTTCTGAGAAGATGGTGACGCTGGCGGTCGCTCGCAAATTCGGCGTATAAGCACGGGCAACGCGGCGCCAGACCAGCATTCGGTCGTCGCGCAGGCGAACGGGGGTCTCTATGGTAGCCCAGACCAGTGACGGCGTTGGTCGCCGATATATTGCCACAAGCATCGCACCCGTCATCATCGTCACGCTGGCTGGAATGGCGGTACGAACGCCATTGGCGACCGCCTATCCGTTTGCAGCGCTATTGCTGTTCCTGTGGGTAGTCGCGGACACGCTGATGCTGTCGCTGATCGCTCGATCAGCCGGAAAGCCGGCATGGAGTGCCGTCTTGGGCGTGCTGGCCGGCGCCAGCGTCACCGTCTGGCTTGGTTCGCCATCGGCGATGCGGGATGCGCTGTTTGAGACGCCGGTCCTGGTGGTGACGATGGCAGCTGTCGCTCTGGGTCATGTGGTGGGCAGGAAAGGCACGGACCGGAAGGAGCGATGGGTATCAGCCGCGTCCGGGTTATTCCCGCCGGCGCTGGTTCGCTTGGCCGTGGCGGAGATGACGGTAATCCACATGGCGCTGTTCCGCTGGGGCGGACCGGCAGATATTCCGGCGTACGCCCGTGCTTTCGCCTATCACAGGCACCTGACGCCGATGTGTGCGACGCTGCTGATCCTGTCGGCGATCGAAATAGCCGTCTATCATCTGCTGGTCGGGCACTGGAGCCGCACCGCCACGCTGGTCATGTTCGTGCTAAGTGACGTGGGTTTCGTGTACCTGGTCGGGCTCATCAAGTCGTTCAGGTTCAGGCCGGTGCTGTTGACGCCCGAGGGCGTGCGCGTGCGGGCCGGTTTCCTGATCGACCAGCTCGTGCCGCTCGACGCGATCGCTGCCATCG
>Ga0308169_10001856_pt1 | contig 23327 bp, 26 predicted proteins | sample PhyBR1_2_FD_202139 | JGI IMG/M metagenome (GOLD analysis project Ga0308169, IMG submission 202139) | Phyllosphere microbial communities from UC Gill Tract Community Farm, Albany, California, United States - DLSLSB.R1 | ecosystem: Host-associated > Plants > Phyllosphere > Unclassified | place...
TACGTCTCGCTCGCTCCTCTCTCGAGGGACGGGCGGCGACGGCCGAGGGCGAACGAGGGCGGGGACTTTGCAGCGAGCCCGTTTGGCGGCTCGCCCCGATTCCTGACCCGGCGGCGTCCTCTCTCTCTCTTTCGTACCGTCCTCTGCAACATATCTTACTGCCTCGTCGATCTGTGCCTGCGAGAGCGTGCCGTCGAGAGCCTGCACTCGGCGTTCTCGAGCTCGCCGACGTCGTCTTCTCCTCAAGAGGCTCGAGCGTGCCACTCTTTCGCTCGCGCTTCTCTCCTGCGTCGCCGAGCCGTGCGACACGGAGTACTGATCGATTGCAGCAAGCTAGCAAGCTAAAGCGCGTCCTCCTCCCACCTCCCGCCCGAAGCTGTGCTCCGCCCTCCTCAGCCCTTCTGCTGCCCGACGCGGAAGCCCGAGCGCTCGAGGAACGACTGGAAGTCCGACGCACGCACGCCAAGGTCCTCGAGGCTCGCATCATGCTCGAGCGCGGCGGAGAAGCTCGCCTTGCCATCGACGCCGTCGGCGATGAACCTGCTCGTCGCGCGGCCGTCAGCTCCAGCGCTTCGAGCGGGCTTGGGATAGAGCGAGACCGACGCACTGGAACATCTGCGTGAATTCCTCGCGACCCTCGCCGTCCTCCTGACCGCGAACCATCATCGCGACGGCCTCGTCGAGCGGGAGAGGGTGAAACCGGGTCGGCTCGCCCGTCGCCATGTGGTAGTCGTGGGCGAGCTTCTGCGGCGTCGTGACAGGAGCTTGGACTGCGTACGTCTTGCTGTGCGTGACGGTCGGACCGGCGGAAAAGACGGCTGCGCGCTCGAAGAAAGAAGGTCAGCAGGGGTCCGAGCACGAGAGGTGGAGGCGGACGAGACGCACCTGCAGCAAAGTTGCCGACGTCGTAGCGGTCGTCGACGCACTGGATGGGCGTGTCGGGCTTGAGCGGGAGGCAGAAGCGGACCGAGTTGTTCTCTGTTGCAAGGAGGGACGACGTCAGCTTTGCCCCGAAGCCGAGGACGAGGTCGAGAGCGAGGCGCAGACGCACGCTCACGCTGCGCGAACGTCGGCCAGTGGAAGTTGGAGTAGAACATGCCTGCAAGGTGGGAGAGAGCAGGGAGCAAGTCAGCGAGAGGACGGAGAGGGGAGGAGCAAGTCGAGCGGCGGTCAGAGCGCACCTGGGTGGAGGAGCGTGACGCTGGGCAGCTGGCTCTGAGCGTACTCGGACACGATGGCCTTGGACTCGGCGTGCGTGACGTGCTTGTACTTGCCGTCGCTGATCTTGTCGACGCTCGGCAGGCTCGAGTAGACGAGGTGCTCGACGCCGTCCGCCTGCGGGGCTCGGCATCAGCGTGTGCTCGGCTACGCAGGGCCGAGGGACTCGAGGAGAGCTGCAGGGACGTACCTTGCACGCGTCGACGAGAGCTTTGCCCTGCGTAACCTCGATCGCCTCGGCGTCGCGAAGCTCGGTGCCCATGGGCATGGCGGCGAACACGCCGTGCGCGCCCTTGAGGGCCTCGCGCAGCTCGTCCCGCTCGTCGAGGTTGCACTTGACGACCGTGAGGCGGCCGACGTGAGCCGAGTCCTTGTGCTGGGCGAGGAGAGCCTGCGCCTTGTGGCCGGACGGGTTGCTCGACACGGCGCGCACGGCAAAGTCGGTCTGGGCGAGGAGGGCGGACACGGTGCCGCTGCCCTGGTTGCCGGACGCTCCGATGACGGCAATCGTGCGAGCAGTCATGGCGAGGTGAGCGAGCGAGCGAGCGAGGGGAAGGAGGGAGAGCTGGAGCGGGAGGCGCGAGCGGAGCTGGGCCCCGGTCTCAGCGTCACCGGCCTCGGCGGACGGACAGGAGCTTCAAGCTCGCGAACGGAGCTGCGGCACGCCGTCCGCGGACCGTACGCTCGCATCGCGAGGGCGAGGTCCGTGCGAGCCGCGAGAACGACGGCAGCGAGCGACAGCATGACGGTCCGTGAGAGAGAGAGAGAGAGAGAGATATGCAATGACTAGACTGCGTGCTTGAGGACGATGCTACTCATGGACAGCCACCGCAGTACCCTCCTCCCCCGACGCCGCAGCCCCAGCAGCTCAACGGCACGCTCGCACCGGCGCTCTTGGCAACGAGCCCGACGACGCTCGCAAGGCCCTCGCCGAGGACAAAGCCCGACGCGACGACGATGAGGCCAAAGTGCTCGAGGTGGGCCGAGGAAGATGAGGGCGACGACGAGGTCCGGGCGCGAGAGGTGTGCGAGGTGCGCGTCGTGTAGTACAGCGAGATGAGGCCGCCGACGAGTCGGGCGATCGAGAAGGACGGCGTGTTGATGAACCCGACGGCGAAGGCAATGCTGCGACGAGAAGTGGAAAGAAAAGTCAGCTCGAGAGCGAGCGAGACGAGCGAGAGCAAGGTCGGGACCGACGCACCCAGAGGGGATCCACCTCGTCCACGCCCACCGTGCTCGCTCCTCGGCCCGGCCGACGACACCATCGCTCTCGAGAGCGGCGAGGCGGGCCTTGCCGATCGCCTTGAGGGCCGCGAGGGCGACGAAGACGGTCCCGAAGACGAACATGGCCTCCTGCGAGCGCGGCGGGAGCTGGCCGTTATTGACGAGGCGGGCGAGGCTGAGCCTGAAAGTCGAGGCCGAAGGCGTAGGAGTACATGGACGAGTGCGGGAGATGAGGGAAGGCGGCGTCGAGTGAGGTCGGGCGAGTTTGAGGAGGAGGACGAGGGGCGGGGTCAGGGCGACGGTCAGCGCCGGCGCTCGTCCAAGGAGCACGAGCCGAGACAGGACGCACCAGATTGCCGCAGTCGGGACGGGGAATGCCGTGCTCGGCAGCTGGTACACGCTGCGGTACAGGCAGTAGACGCCGGTCGAGACGAAGACCGAGGCGAAGGAGCCGATGAGCTGGCCGTGGAACTGGGCGCGCGGGCTGCTGCCCCAGAGGTGGCCCGTCTTGAGGTCCTGCATGAGGTCGCCGGCCTGCTGCGCGCCCGCCTCGGCGATGCCGCCTGCGACGACGTTGGCGACGACGTTGCCCGGCTGGACGACGGCGAAGACGAGCTGCGAGATCTTGCCGATCGCGCTCACCGGGTTCAAATCGGTCGTGCCGAGAGCCCGAACGCTGCAGGAACAAGACGAAGAGGCTCGTCAGCGAGGGGTCGGGCAGGCGCAGGCAGGAAGAGCAGGAAGCGGACGCACCCGAGGACCGAGAAGACGCAGGCGAGCAGGAGCGCAATGACGGTCGCCCACCACTTGATGCCGTCCTCGCCAAAGATGCTCGCGACGATTACGACGCACGAGACGCAGCTCAGCGCCGCGCCGAGCAGGACCGCCCTCGTGGACGGCTCGTCCTCCGCCCTCGCTCGCGCCCGCCTCGCCCTCATGTCCTCGCCGACCTGGCGTTGCCGACGCTCGTCGTCCTCGTCGTCCTCGCTCTGCGCATCGTCGTCCGAGTCGGGCGCGTTGTGAGCGACCGGGACGAAGAGCGCGCCGCCCGTGCGGGCCTTCTCGGCCGTGCGCTCGAGCCACGGTCGGGCGGCGTCGGCGGCGACGAGCGAGACGGACAGGACCGACTCGGCCGTCATGATGGCGAGAGCGGGCCAAAGGACCCAGCCTCGAGCGCCGTCGACCGAGGACGAGACGGGTCCGGGTGCCCAGCCCATGGCTTTCGACAGAGGCGAGAGGAAGGCCCAGCTGCAGAGCATGCCCTGCGCGCGCGCAAGACGAAGAAGAAGAGGAGGTGGAGAGCGAGTCAGCGACTGGCGGCTCGAGCCCGGGCGAGGAGAGGAGGAAGCGAGCGCACAAGGTTCATGCTCGCGGTCGTGGGGAAGCCCATGATGATGCCCTGCCCGATGTACGAGAACGACGGCGTGAACCAGAAGAGCCAGTCGTGCGCCGCATGCCGAACGACAACGTCGAAGAGCGGGACGGCGTAGATGACGGGGAAGGCCTGACTGACGAGCTGCGAGGACGACGACGAGTCAGCACGAGGATGGTGCGGGTGCGCCGATCGAGGACGACAACTCGAGCGAGTGGTGAGGAGGCAGGACGCACCGTATAAGCCCCCGAGACTGCAAAGCTCGTCGTCAACGCCCTCCAGGCCTGCCGGTCGACGACCTTTTCCGCCTCGACCGCCTTCCCTCCCCTCCCACCGATCCCGCGCACGCCGTCCTCCTCGTCGAGCCCGTCGAGCCCCACTTGCTCGTCATCTCGACCGTCGCTCGACGCTCGCCGCCGCCTGCGCGCGGGGCCCGCCGCGCCGTCGCTCGCGCTCATGAGCGGCTTGCCGTGCAGGACGCCGATGACCTGGGCCGTCGCCGTGCCCGAGGGAAAGACGAGCTGCTCGCGGACGATGACCTGCTTGCGGAGCGGGACGGCGAGGAAGACGCCGAAGAATGCGACGGCGAATGACCAGGCGAGGAGGGTGCGGAACGAGAGGACGAGGGGCTGCGCGCCGCCGTCGAGGGCCGGGTCGAGCTGCGCGAGGGCGGGGATGACGCCGACGAGGCCGGCGGCGAGGGGGAGAGTGCCGGTTGCGACGGCCGTCGTCTGGAGGACGATGTTCTCGTGGACGGTCAACGGCCGACCGGCGAACAGGCCGCACTGGGGGACGACCTTGAAGACGGCGAACCCGAGGAGCGACGCCTGGAGCGACATCATGCTGATCCAGCCCGTCTGCAGGCCGAAGTAGCAGTTGGTGCACGCGAGGAGGACGCCAATGACGAGGCCGACGACGACGGCTCGAACCTGCGAGGGCGAGGACCGGGTCAGCGAGGTGAGCGGACTGCTTGCGCCCGCCCGGCGCCCGGAGAGGGGAGTAGACGCACCGTGAGTTCCTCCTCGAGCTCGTCGCTGTCGGTCGCGCCTGCTCGTCGGCCTGGGAGCAGCTCATCAAGACTGGCTCGCTCTCGTCGAGACATGAGCAGCGTCGCCTCCTGGGCGGGTTGTCGATGTGTCGGCTGATGTAGGCGTAGTGCTCGGCAGCGCTGGACCTTGCTCGGCGGCGGGAGAGGCGCTGGGCGAGCGAGAGTCGGATCCGGTGGAGGTTGGCGGGGTGCGGCTCGCGGCGGGAAGGGCGGGCGACCGGTTCTGGCGGGCGCGGGCTGGCTAGTCGGGTCGAAGAGCTGTAGAGGGTGCGCTTCTAGCTCCTCTAGGGTGCGAGCGAGCGGTGTGGTGAAGGTCGAGCCGCTCACCGCCCCGCCGGCTCACGACTTGCGCTCGCGGCAAGAGCCTCGGCACCTCGCCCACTCGGGCCTCTCTCAGCTCGTGCAGACCGTAGACAGCATCAATGCAGCAACGCGCACGAGTACAACACGAGGGAGAAGGAACAGAGACTCAGTCCCACAGCTTGATCAAGCCGTCCCACGACGACGTGACGACCTTGGACTGCGAGCGCGACAATGTTGGACGTCAGTACTTGACACAACGACGACGTCGAGCTGAGGAAGACACAGAGAGAGAGAGAGACGCACCGTCTCGTGCGGCAGCCACGCGTGGCTGAGGACGACCTGCTTGTGCGCGCGCTGCAGCCGGCCGACGATGCGGCCGTTCTTGAAGTCCCAGAAGACGACGTTGCCCTGCCCGTCGCCCGACGACAGGAAGCGACCGTCGGGCGAAAACCGAGGCTCGCAGGCGTAACCGGCGATCGTGTGGCCGGCGAACCGCTTCTTGCGCTGCGAGTCGGGTCGGGAGGGAGAGGGGAGAGGGAGAGGCGATCGTCAGCTGGGTGCGGCGGCGGCGAGAGACGAGACGAGTGGGGAGAAGGAGGGACGCACGTTCTGCTTGAACGTGTCGGCGCCGAACAGCACGACCTGATTGTCGAGGCTCGTCGCAGCGAGCCACTTGCCCTTGGGGTCGAGCCCGACGGCCGGCATCGAGTGCATGGTCGGGTCGGCGATCAGCTTGATCGGGACGGGGATGTCAAAGTCCCACACGCGCATCGTCTTGTCGTCGGACGTCGTGACGAAGCGCCGGTTCTCGTCGACGAACGTGATCGTGTTGACCGGGCCGAGGTGCTGGTTGTACTCTTGCGTGATCTCGCCCGAGCGCATGTCGTACTGCGTGACGAACGAGAGAGCGTTAGCCGGCGCTCACTGAGAGGTTCAAGGAGCCGAGAGAGCGAGAGGGGGACGCACCTGGACGACCTTCTTGTCGCTCATGCCGGCGAGGAACGTCGACTGCTGCTCCGGGTGGAACTTGATGCAGTACGGAATCTTGCCGTTCGAGAAGGCCTGCTTGCACTGACCTGCGGACGAGGAAGAAGGAGGGCGAGGAGGGGAAGGTCAGGACCTTCCTCGCTGACTCCTCGACGAGCTCGAGCCGCCCTCGCCCTCTTGGGCGCAGGGCAACTCGCACGATGCAAGAGAAGAAGCGCGACGCACCGGTCTCGGTGTCCCACAGCTTCATCTGGCGGTCGAACGCGGCCGAGAGGAACTGGCCGCCCGAGTTGTCGAACGTGACGTCGTGCACCGCCTTGCTGTGGCCCATGAACGTCCGCAAGCACTTGCCCGAGCCGTACACGTCCCAGAGCTGCGCGCGACAAGAGGTGACGGCGTCAGCTTGGTTGGCCCCGAGAGGGGGAGAGGAGAGGAGAGAGCGAGCGAGCGACGCACCTTGACGCGCGTGTCGAGACTGGCCGAAAGGATGAGGTGGCCGCTGCCAGGGAAGAGCTGGATGCGGCTGACGCCCTTGGTGTGGCCGCTCCAGGTGTGGACGCAGCGCTTAGGCACGAAGCACTCCTGCTCGCCGGCCGTGCCGCGCAAGTTGACGCCGTCGACGTCGGTCGGGACGTGCAGGTACGTGCGGCCGAGATAGTCGTGCGTCTCCTTGCCTGCGCGCGCGAAAGGGCCAGGGGTCAGGTCGGCGAACTCGAGAGAGGGGCGAAGGTCATCGAGGGAGAGAGAGAGGGACGCACCGTGGAAGACGCTCTTCTCCTCGCCGAAGCCGACCTCGCGACGGTTGGCGTCCTCGAGGAGCTTCTTCCTGCGCTCCTCCTTGTTGAGGAGCTTGCCGCCCTGGGCCTCCTGCTCCTCGTACTCCTCCTCCGTCGGGATCGCGACCGCGAGGCTCTCGCCATCCCAGCCCGCCCAGGGCCCGACGTACTCGCGCTGCGGCTTCTTCGAGCGCTTGGCCTGGCGCTCGCCCGCTTCGTCGTCGCCGCCGTCCTCGGCGGCCGCGCCCTCGCCCGCGCCCTCGCCCGGTCCCGCTCCCGCCGCGTCGTCGTCCTGCTGCTCGTCCGGGTCGTCAAACTCGCCGAGGGTGCCCTTGGCCTGGCGCTTGCGCTTGGTCTCGCGCACCTCGCGGCGGCTCGGCTTGACGAGGGCGGCGGTCGCGCCCTGGTGCGAGTGGGCGAGGGCGGCGTCGCCGACGAACGAGGGGGCCGACGAGCCGGCGGCGATCGAGGGGTTGGCGGCATAGCCGAGGACGTGGAAGGTGCGCTGCTGCTCGTTGAAGGCGGCCTCGGTAAAGTGCTGCTGCTCGACGTGGCCGGTGAGGGCGTTCTGGCGCTCGAGCTTGCCGTCGTTCCACGGGTTGGCCGGGCCCTGGACGGGGCGCGTCAAGTCCTGGTACGAGGCGTTGTAGAATATGACGTTGTCGGTCGGGCGAGTGACGAGCTGGTTGGACGAGGCGAGGTCCTGCAACGAGCGAGGGAGGGGGAGGGGGAGGAGGGGTCAGTCCTGCATCTTATCGCGCGCTCGAGCGGTTCCAGTTGCTCGCTCTGCGTGAAGCAGAAGTCCCGAAGCCCTCACTGCTGAGCTTGCGCGCCTCCTCGTGCGGAGAGGGAGAGGAGAGAGCGGTGGACTCACGGCGGCGATGACCTGCGGGGCAGAGTCGGCTCCTGCTCCTGCTCGCTGCTGCGCGGCTGGTTGCGGTGGTGCTCCCGAGTCGACCGTTGAGCTCGAGGCCTCGATGCGCGAGAGGCCGAACGCGTCCGAGGGGTTGAAGTCGTCGTCGTCGTCGTCGTCGTTGTCGCTGGCCGGGTTGAGGTCGGCGACGGCTGGCAGGGCGCGCTTGGCGGATGCGGCGGCCTCGTTGGCGCGAGCATGAGGTCGAGGCAAGCCCGAGTCGGAGTCTGAGCCGTAGTCGACAAGGGCCATGGCTGTTGATGAGAGCCGACGAGGTGGGAGGAGGACGAGGCGAGGGAGGGGGAGCGAGGTGGTAATGGCGATTACAGACGGGGGCGAGGCGGTGCTATTGCCGACTGAGGGCTGGCCCGCGCGCGTGCGGAGTCGCCGCGGAGCTCGAGAGCTCGTCCTCCGCCTCCCGAGCTCGCCCATCCTCGCCGCGCCCGCCTCGCTCTCGCCCTCTCGCCCAGCTACCAGCACCCCAGGCCACCCCAGGGGCCACGGGGCATGACCCACTACGACGCCTTCCCCTTCGACCCGCAGGCGTGGCCCTTCCCGGGACAGGTTCGTCGTCGTCTCCCCTCTCGTTCGTCTCGCTGCTCTCGGCGCGCTCATCGCCGACCCACCTCGGCCGCTCACGAGGCCGAGCCGCAGCACCAGAAGCTGACTTCTGCTTCCACCGCAACAGGCCTCGCCGCCTCTGCAGGCCGTCCACCCGGGCGATGCCCTCGAGCCGTCGAGCTCTGTGTTTGGTGTCGCGCCGTCGACCGCGCCCTGGGCCCTCGACGCGACCGTCCCGGCGTGGCCCTCCGTGTCGCACGGCGACTCGGGCGACCCGTCCAGCACCGGCGCAGGCCAGCCCGCCGTCAACCCGGCCAGCTCGTCGTCGTTCCTCAGCCCGCTCCCCTTGCCCAACCTCTCGCTCGGCCCAGCTCCCGCCCAGGGCCTCGCCGCCGTCAAGCCCGACCCGGACGCCGACCTCGCCGACGACGGCAACGCCGCCCTGCGCGCCCTCATGAACGCGAGCCCGCTCCTCGGGCCCCGGTCTCCTCCCTCAGCCGACGGACAGGGGCTCGGCGGGGGCGGTGCACCCGACGCACAGCGCGCGCTCGGCGACGCCCACGACCACGACGGCGCCAGCGTCGACCCGGCCTCGTCCTCGTTCGCCAACATGCCCGCCTCGACCTACGCCCACCTCATCCAGCAGGCGCGCTTCTTCGGCTCGCCGACGTCGCACTCGTCCCCCGCCGCCGTCGACGAGGCGGGCACGAGCGCGTCCCTCGCACCCGCCTCGACCTACATCTCGGCGCCGCCCTCGGGCGCGTCGACCCCGGGCCCGGCGCAGGCAGGCGGCGACGCAGAGCAGGGCGGCCTCTCGGGCTCGCTCGCCGCGGCGGCGGCCCAGTACGGCCTCCCGATGGCGCTCCACTCGCACCAGCACCACTTTGGGCCCTCGGTCCAGCAGCAGCAGCAGCAGGCGCAACCCTTCGCCCCGCCGCACTCGATCCACCTCGGCAACTCCCCCTCCGGCGCCGCCTCGCCCAGCAGCGCCCTCTCGTTCGCCCCTCCCCCCTCGTTCACGCCCGCCGCTCAGCACCAGCACCCGCTCTCGGGCCAGCGTCTCGGCCATGCCGGCGTCGGCCACGACCGCCCGATCAGCGACACGTCCGACTCGGACGCCGGCTCGTCCGGCAGCAGCGACAGCGAGTCGGACGACGACGCGCCCGTCCCGTACGCCGCGCACGCCCACCTCCAGGGCGTCGTTCAGGACCACTTTACGCCCGCCACGTCGGCGCACCACTCGGACCATGAGAAGGCCGCCTCGCCGCCCGGCGGCGGTCCGCTCCTGTACGGCATCGCGCCGCCGCAGGCCGGCGGCAGCACGTCGTTCTACCCGAGCGCCGGCGTGAGCGAGGCGTACGACCCGGGCGCGCCCTACATCCCGTTCCTGCGCCCCTCGTCGCTCTCGTCGGCCTCGTCGCGCTCGCTCTCGGCGGGCACGCGCGCGCCGGCCTCGTCGTCGACGGCGCACTACGTCGACGCGATGGGCCTCGTCCCCGGCCAGTCGATCACGTACCGCGAGGACGAGCCGCCCGAGCTCCCCTACGCGAGCGACGACAGCGCCGACGGCGACTTCGGGCGGCGCCCGAAGGGCTCGGCCTCGGGCGGCGGCGGCGCAGCGTCGGCCGGCGGCGAGCGCGGCCGCGGCCGTACGCGCACGCGCAAGCCTTCAGCGGCGGCGCTCGCGGCGGCCCAGGCGGGGCAGGCCGTCGCCGGGCTCGGCGCGCTCGGGCTCCAGGCGCAGGCGCAGGCGCTCGGGTTCGTCCCGCCGCGCCCGCCGCCCGGGCATGGGTACGGGCAGCACGGGTACGGGCAGCAGGGGCAGCGCAGCGCGTCGGCCAGCAGCAGCGCGGCGGCGGGTCCGTCGGGCAGCGGCGGCGGCGGCGGGAGCAGGAAGCGGCACTCGCCCGGCGCCGACGCCGTCCCGAGCGCCGTGTCGGGGCCCGGAGCGTCGATCGACCCGCTCACGGGCTACCCGAGGCGCCAGACCGAGATACCCGCCGTCGAGGACGACCCGAGCATCAAGCCGTACGGGTGCAACTGGTGCCGGCTCGACCGCGCCGAGGCGCGCAAGGGCAAGCGCCGCGCCGTCGCCGCCGACGACGAGCACGGTGCCGACGACGACGAGGACGTCGGCGCCGACGAGACGAGTTGGAGGACGATCAAGGAGCTGAGGGAGCACGCCCAGCGCGCGCACAAGGAGCGCGCCGCAAAGGCCAAGCAGGACGACGACGAGGCCGTCATGATGGAGATGCCCTTCTGCTGCGCTCTCGACCCCTGCGGCAAGACGTTCAGTGCGTCGTCGCTCTCTTCCTTCTCCCTCCTCTCGACCTCGACGGCGCTGACTCGGCTCCCTCTCCCTCTCTTCCTCGCACGCAGAGTCTCTCGCCGGCCTGCGCTTCCACTTCCAGAACGCGTCGGCCAACGGCCACTTCTTCGTCCAGCTCGAGCGCGACGCGGCAACCGGCGAGGAGCGCGCGACCAAGAAGTTCAAGCAGGAGGTCAAGCCGAGCGGGAGGGAGCTCAAGTGTCCCGTCGGGCGGTGCCCGAAGCGGTTCAAGCAGAGCGCAGGTGCGTCTCTTTTCCCACTCGAGCTCGACGGCGAGTCCTGCGGCGGAGGGGAGGAACGAGACGCTGACCTCGACTTTGCCTCGCAGGTCTCGCCTACCACCTGTCGCACACGCCCAACCACCCGATCACCGAGGCGATGCTCGCGACGTTCGAGCCGACGCTCCAGAGCAAGACGCGCTGGTGGTTCGGCCGCCTCAACAAGCCGTTCGACAAGTGACCGCTCCTCGGACTCCCTCTCGCCTCTCTCGCCTCGCCTCTCTTCGGCCTTTCGCGCAGCTTTGCCGCACCCACGCCCGCTTAATCTGTGTACCCTGTACCCTGTTCTACCCCTTTGCTCTCACTCGTTCTGCCCTCCCTTGTGCTGTACCATCCCCTCGTCGCACCCGCAAGAAAACGAAGCGCACCGTGCGCGATTTGCCTGCTCTTTCCTGGTCGTGCGAGCCTCGTCTCTCGAGAGCTTGAACCGAGAAAGAGAGCTGTACAGTGCAGGGAGACGAACGACGACTACTGAGAAAGAGGACGAGAGGGAGGACCCGAGGGAAGAGAGACGAAGGGGAACGTGCGCTCGCGCTCGTCTAGTGGGCGCCGCTGCCGTTGACGCCGTTGGTCTTGGCCGCCGTGAGCTGCTGCAGCTTGGCGACGCGCTGCTCGTCGTCGGTGCGCGACAGGCCCTTGTCCGGGCTCGGCGCGAGGAAGTGCGCGCTCGGGATGAGGACGGCGGCCGGGTTGAGCTCGAGGCCAAAGCCAGGCGCGTCGCCGACGTCGATCGAGCCGCCGTGAGGGACGGGCTCGTCCAGGAAGAGGTTGCCAAAGACGGGCGCAATCGACTTGCCGTCGGCCGAGTTGGCGATGTCTGTGCGCGCGCGAGCGAGGGAGAGAGTCGAGGTCAGCTCTGGGACGACGACCAGGAAGCGAGAGCGACGAGGAGAAGAGGGAGACGCACATTCGCAGAAGGGCGAGTGCGGCTGCGAGAGGATGAAGTGGTACGAGTAGGGGCCCGAGCCGTGAGGGACGACGGGGATGTCGTACGCCGAGCACATCGCCGAAACCTTGAGCACTGTGGGCGCTCGTCGCTCGTCAGCACCTGCGTCGAGGCTGCGATAGCGAGAGGAGCGAAAGAGAGAGTGAGGGACGCACGCTCGGTGAGGCCGCCGAGCCACATCACGTCGGGCTGGAGCATGTCGATCGAGCGCCCCTCGATGAGCTGGCGGAAGCCGTACCGCGAGTACTCGTGCTCGCCCGTCGTCCACTTGACCTGCGGGAGACGAGCCTTGAGGAGCTTGTGACCGTCAAAGTCGTCCGGGTGCAGGACCTGCAGAGGGGGTCCGAGCGCGAGTCAGCTCGGGTCGTCCAGGACGTGCAGGTACGAGGAGGACTTGGCGACGCACCTCCTCCCACCAGGTAATGTCGATCTTCTCGTCGATGGCGCCCTGCGCGAGCTGAATCGCGCTGTGCACGTCGAGCGACATGTAGCAGTCGACCATGAGCGGGAAGTCGTCGCCGAGCTCCTCGCGCTTCTGCTTGAGGAAGTCGAGGTTGCGGCGGACGAAGTTGAAGCCGTCTCGAGGCGAGTAGGGGAGGGCGACCTTGGAGCCCCAGAAGCCCATCTTGCGAGCGTGAGTCGGCTCGGGCCCGGTGAGGTAGAAGGGGATCTTGCCGTCCTTGGCGCGGCCGCCAATCATTTTCTGCGCAGCGACGGAACGAGGGTTCGGCGTCAGGATCCTCAGGTTCTGAAGCGGCGCACAGAGTCGAAGAGGAGGGAGAGGGACGCACGTAGACGGGCTCGCCGCGGATCTTGCCGAGGAGGTCCCAGATGGCGAGGTCGACGACGCTGATGGCGGCGACGGGCAGGCCCTTGCGCCCGTAGAAGGTCGAAGCCTTGAACATCTGGTCCCACATGCGGTTCTGCGGGGCGAGAAAAGCTGGGTCAGCTCGCTCGCTCGCTCGCTCGTGTCGGGCTGCGGGTTCAAGAAGGCGAAGGGACGCACCGTGTCGCGCGGGTCCGAGCCGACGACGAAGCGCGCAAAGTGCTGCTCGATGAGCCAGCACGCAGGCGGGCCGCCGAAGCCAGTCGAGACGCCCTGGGTGCCGTCGCTCGCCGTGATGATGCAGACGAGCGAGCCGAGGACGTCGATGCCCCACGACGTGCGGTTCTCGCGGTACTGCTCCCAGCCCGACATCGGGTTCGAGATGCCGCACCTGCAGGGAGGAGGGAGTGCCGGGTCAGCTGCAGCGCTCGAGTCGCTTCGAGGAGGTCGGGAGGCTGCGAGAGGGGACGCACTTGACGCCGGCCTTGTCGACGTGAGGCTTGCCGCCGTCGAGGATCCAGTGCCCGTCCTTCTGACGGTGGTAGTCGCCGCCGTCCCCGCCGGCAGCCGGGATGAACGTCTCGATCTTGGTGATGGTCGGGAACGACTTGTTGAAGGTAGAGGTCGGCATGGTGTGAGGTCGGTGCGCTCGGGCAGGTGACGAGGTTTGGGCGGGTCGACGAGGGACGGAGGAGGAAGGTGGTCGAGGGTTGTATTTGTAGGTAGGCGAGAGAGAGAGCGAGGCTGGCGAGGAGGAGGAGGAGGAACGAGGAGGAGGGCGGCGAGCTGTTGGAGATGATACCGTGAGCGGGTGGGGCGCGGTGCGGGCCTTGGTGCGACTCGGCGACAGAGTTGGGCCGACACAGAGACGATCCCTCGTGCACCGCTTCTCAGCCCTCGCCGCCGTGGCACTCGCCCAGGGATGCCGTCCGCCCGGCTCTCCAGCACGATTGCGCCCTCTCTGATACCGCACAGGGGGTCCAGAGCCAACAAGATCGGCGTGGAAGAACGGGTGGCATTGCAGAGGGCGCTGCCGAGCGGGGGGAGGGTCGGAACTGGGGGTGACGAGTCGACGAGCTGATGAGGAACGAAGGCGGGCGAGGCGTGGCGAGTACGAGGGGTGGCCGCAGCTGCATGATGTGTGGTGGCTGCTGTGTAGCTGCACGCTTGTCGAGCTGGTCCTGCGCGATGCGAGCTGAGGAGGGGAGCTGGCGGTGGGCGAGCGAATCGTCGCCTCCTCAGCTCGTCCCGGCCGTCCCTCTCTTGGCTCCTGCGCCCTCGGCTCAGCCCCATCCTGCTGCGCTGCATGCTGCACCATCAGTCTTCAGGCTATGGCTACGCACCCTGTGCCTCTGCTCTTCTCTCCATCTCGCTGCGCTCTCTTGCCCTCGCTGCCCGCGGGCTCAGCTGGCCGTGGGGTCGAGCCGCCTAAACTCTCGGCGCACATGCACGGCGTGGGAGCCGTCTGTGCACGCTGCATGCTCGACTTCGGCGCAAAGCGCTGCCGACTGCCCTTCGAGGTGTGCGACAATGGCTGCCCCTGCCTGGTTTGGGCTCGAGTGCTCCCCACCTGTCACTTGCTCGGCTTCCGCGAGCGCCTTCGACTCTTCTGTGCTCTCCTCGACGTCGTCCTCGCACAGCAGCACTCGCCGATCATCATGCCCTGTGAGTCCTCGACTCCCCCTCGGCGCCTTCCCAAGTCGAACGAGCTGACCTCGCCGTCGCAACGCAGCCAAGTTCGGCCAGTTCGTCCCTCGCGGCGTCTACGCACCTCTCTACACCTACTTTCACGACGACGAGACGCTCGACATCGAGGCGCACAAGCGGCACGTGCAGTTCGTCGCGTCGGCAGGCGGTGCGTTCGAGCTCTCCTCGACCCGGTTCCGCAGCGCGGAGCTGATCTCACCCTCTTCCTCCTACAGTTGGTATCGTCGCCCTAGGCTCTTCGGGTGAAGGTGAGCTCGGCCTCGAGCTGCGGACCCGCAGGAGCGCTGACGCTTTGACCCCCGAACAGCCTCGCACCTGACGCGCGGCGAGCGCAATGAGATCATCACGGCGACAAGGGAGGTGCTCGACGCCGACCCTGCCCTCGCACGTATCCCTCTCATCGTCGGCACGAGCGCTGGCTCGACGAGGGAGACGATCGACTTCACCAAGGACGCTGCCAAGCTCGGAGCCGACTTTGCCATGGTCATCACGCCCGGTGCGTGCTTCCTTCTTCGTGCCCACCTTCGCTTCGTGCTCTCTAACTCTTGTTCTGCAGGTTACTTCGCTGGACTGATGTCGAGGGACGCGATCAAGCAGTTCTACCTCGACGTCGCCGAAGCTAGCCCGATCCCTGTGCGTCTTCCTCCTGCCGCTCCTGCCTGCGCCCACATCTGCAGGCGCCTGACGAACCTTCTGCGCGCACTGCAGATCCTCGTCTACAACTGTGCGTCCGGCTCGAGCGAGTTTGGCGGTCCGTGCTGACCTTCCTGCCTCGCCTGCTCGCAGACCCGGGCGCCTCGAGCGGCATCGACATCGACTCGACGCTCATGTCCGAGAGTATGCTCCTCATCTCTTCGTTCGAGCGAGCTCAGCTGATCAAGAGCCGCTCGCAGTCGTCGCCGCAGCGCCGAACGTCGCCGGAACCAAACTCACGTGCGGCGCCGTCGGCAAGTGCGTCCTTTTCCGCTTATATTCCTTACCTGGCCGGGCTTTTAGTAATCTAGCGCTGGTAGAGCATCACGCTGACCTACGCGACCGTGCAGGCTCTCTCGCATCACGACCCTGCGCGACGACTTTGCCGTTTTCGGCGGCTTTGTCGACTTCCTCCTGCCTTCGCTCACGGTTGGAGCGGCGGGCTGCATCACCGGCTTGGCCAACATCGCACCGGTGCGTCGACGGTCATCTCGCACGCACTCGAGCAGAGCTGACTCGCCGGTGGCGCGCAGAGAACGTGCATCAAGCTGTACCGTGACGCTCAGGCCGCCCTCTCGTCCGACTCGATCTCGGCCTCGACGTTCGCCTCGCTGCAGAAGCAGCAGCTCGTGTGCTCGCGGGCCGACTGGGTCATCATCAAGGGCGGCATCAGCGGTCCCAAGTTTGCGCTCGAGCGCCTCAACGGGTACGGCGGGAAGCCGAGGAAGCCGCTCCTTGCAATGGACGCTGCAGCCGGCGACAAGATGCTCGAGGCTCTCGAGGAGGTGCTTGCAGTCGAGCGGTCGCTGTAGACGTGCCTTGTCATTGCTCGCTCTGCGTTTAGCTTTTTTTGTAATCGATTTTGTATTCATGTCCCGCTCATCGCGCTTCTTCCTAATCTCGCCCTGCTCAGCAAAAATCAGAAAACTCGTCGAGTACCGCTATGCATGCTCTCGAGCTCGCCGGAATTTTCAAGCTAATGCAGGGCCGCACAGCTCGAGAAATCGTCGCTCTGGATTACGTTCCCTCCCGGATCCGATGCTGCTTGACTTTTTCTATTCCACGCCACTTATCCATTCTCCGTGGTAAGCTTTATTACGCATCTTCCTTGACTCTTTCCTAATCGAGCACCCGCCTTGACTCGCATTAGCTCTGCTCGCCATCGCCGCTTGCTTTTTGTAATCCCCCCTTCGTCGCGCAGCTGTCCCGCAGCACGTCTTGCTCAAAATTCTTTAAGCAGCCTCAGAGCGAGCATGCTTCGGTGGCCACCAGTGCTCACCACTGCGCGGGAGCATGCTCGTCGTCTTCGAAGCGGGCGCGCACCTGCACCAGACGACCTTCTCAAGTGACATCGTCGAGCGCTTTTGCCGTAGAGGTGCAGCGAAGGCTCAAGCGCTTGCACGGTAGAGTCGCTCATCCCTAAGTAGCTCGCTTTCGGGACGGCAAAAGGATGGCGTGAGCGTGCTGGTGGTCTTTGAGCTGTCGGGCTTGCACCGCTGCTTCGACTCACTCTCGCTCTCGAACCTCCTCGAGCAGGACGCAGCAGGTGATGTACAGACCAGGGCATTGCAGAAGTCGAGATAGAGAACCACTAAGACGCCAGACAACCCTCGAGATGCGCCGCACTCGACGCCGCCGCCCGCGCACGGACCCCTCCCACCGGCAGCTCAGATGCGCTCCTTCGACTGCGCGTCGCTCGACTCGACACGGTTGACCGTCTCGCCGCCGAGGTCCTGGCCGTACTGACCCGTCGTCTCGGTCTTGGCGAACTGGCGGGCGCCAATGCGGCGGGCGAAGAGCTCGTCGATCTCGGCGAACGAGCGGCCGGTCAAGTCGGGAATGTAGAAGTAGACGCCGATGCAGCAGAAGACGCCGAGGCCGAAGAAGATGAAGCCTGCGCGCAGGGAGGGAGCGTCAGTTCAATGCTAGGACCGGGAGGCCGAGAAGCGCGAGAGGACGCACCAGCCTTCGGGCCGAGGTTGGCCTGGTCGGCGTTGAGGATGTACGGCAGGACGGATGTCCAGACGAGACCTGCGACGGCGTTGCCGGCGACGCTGAGCGTGGCCGTCTTGGCGCGCAGCTTGGACGAACCCGCCTCGCCCGTGTAGGTCCAGCCGACGAGTCCAGGGCCTGCGCACGATCAAGAGGAGCGTCAGCGAGCCTGTACGACGGATTCGAAGGGATGCAGGGTGTGGAAGCTGGAAAGAGGGGAGTGGGCGGGCGAAGAGGGAGGTCGGGTGCGAGGAGAAGAGGAGGACGAGGACGAGGACGCACCGACCGTCGAGCCGGCGATGAAGAGCGCGATGAAGAGCGTGAGGCACGCTCCTGCCGCCTGGTTGTAGGTGCCGTCGCCGCCTGCGATGACGGCGATGAGGCCGACGGCGAGCATGCACGCCGTCATGACGAGGAGGCCGCCGAAGAGGAGGATCCAGCGCCCGACGCGCTTGCGCTCGAGGAGGAAGAAGCTGCAGAAGTTGACGAAGAGGCCGACGGCGGTCGAGATGACGGACGAGATGAGCGGGTCCTTCTGGCCGGCGAGCTCGAAGAACTGAGGGAAGGAGGATGAGGAGGGCGAGTCAGTCGAGGAAGCACAGTCAGAGAGGTCGAGCGCAAGCTCACGTAGGTGCCGTAAGTTCCTGCGAGCGAGGATGAGGGATCAGCTGAGGCGCTTTGTGTGGGCCGAGCGAGGCGACGTACCGGCGAGGTTCTGGCCCGACATGTTCTGCGTGAGGGGAGGGAAGACGGCGACGAAGGTGCGGCGCAGGTTGGTCCCCTTGAAGCAGTCGAGGTAGCTCGTCGACTTGGCCTGCGCACACGGTTGCAGCATCAGCTCACTGCGAGAAAGCTGCTCGGCCGCTCGAAGGCGAGAGAGAGGGAGAGAGAGAGAGAGAGGACGCACGAGCTCCTTCATCTCCATCTCCTTGTTGATCGTGTACTCGAGCTCGGCGAGCGAGCGGTCCGAGTCGTAGTTGGGCTGGCTCGAGTAGAGGTAGTCGAGCGACTTGCGAGCCTGGTCCTTCCTGCCCTTCATGAGGAGCCACCACGGCGACTCGGGGAGGAGCCAAAGCTCGAGGGCGAGCGAGATGGTCGGGCAGGCGAGGGCGACGTAGAGGGGGACGCGGAAGGCGCGGTCGTCGAGGCCCCAGCGCTTGTTCGTCGCCCACGGGATGATGGTTGCAGCCAAGCCGCCGATGTCTGCGAGGGAGGGAGAAGGGAGGGGTCAGCACAGGTGCTCGACAACTCTCGAGAGGCTGTCGATCGCGCGGCGCCGACGAGTACGACGTGCTCGTACGACGCACAGACGAAGAGGAGGAGATGGACGCACTCATGCACATGTTGAAGAGGCTGAGAGCGATGCCGCGCAGCTCGCGAGGCGCGAACTCGGAGACGGCCGTCGTGACGGACGCCTGCATGATGCCCGTGCCGTACCCGATGACAATCTTGGACCCGAGCCACGTCTGCCAGTCCTTGGCGATGACCTCGAGCATGACGCCCTGCGAGCGAGGAGGGGGGGAGAGAGGAGTGGGGGGGGAGGAAGGGTCAGCCGAAACGGTCCGGTGAGAGGAAGCAGCGCGCGCTCTGAGGGTCGATGCGAACAAGGACGCACGATGTACGTGAAGAAGATGACGCTGTACAGGGTAGGGCGACGGCCGAAGCGGTCCATGGCCCAGCCGCCCGAGATGAGGCCGAGGACCTGGAAGGTCGCGAAGAGCGACGCCCACCTGCATCGCAGAGAGCAGAGTCAGCAGCAGGCCGTGCGAGGGACCGTGCGCAGGAGCAGGGAAAGGTGGACGCACATGGTGAGGACCTTGGCCTCGACGGCGTACGAGCCCGTGGTCGGCGACAGCTTGCCGAACTGCTGGACGAAGGCGGGCACGCCGAGGAGGTTGCCCGGGAGCGAGAACTCGATGCCGACGATGATGGCGTTGGACTGCGCGATCGAGGAGTCAGTGCGAGCGCTAGAGTCGGGAGGAGAGCTGGAAGACGGAGGAGAGCGGTCTCACCTGCGAGGAGAAGGCGGCGACGACCAGGAGGGCGACGTAGCTCGTCAGTGCCTGCTCTCTGTCGGACGTCTCTGAGAGCTTGAGAAGGTCGCAGACGCACCTGGATGGCGAGGATGACGGCGACGGCGGTGCGGTTCTCCTTGAGGACGGCCCAAGGGCTGCGAGCTTGAGCGCGCAGGCCCTCGCCTGCTTCGTCGAGGGCGACGGCCCTCGACTCTTCCTCGTGGTGGACGGCCTGCTTGAACTCGGAACCGGCGGGAGCGGCCATAGCGGTGCGAGAGAGGTCGGGGGAGAACGGCGAGGCTGGGGGAGGGGAAGGGGCTGCTGAGGGAGAGGGTGTGGAGCGAGGGAGAGTGTGTGGAGCAAGAAGAAGGAGCGAGGAGGAGGGGCTCCAGCCTCGAGCATGTGCCACTCGTCGAGGGGAGCAAAGAGACGCCGAGGAAGAGCAGAGGCGACGAGAGAGATCGAGGGCGGTGGGCCCACGCGAGGGCTCTACGGACACTGGGCAAGGCTGAACCGCGGCTCACAGAGTGCCTGGTCTGGCCCAGCTTAGATCTGCGCGTACGGCAGGCTCGCCGGGAGAGAGAGCGAGCGCCCCCCACTCGTCTCCTCGGCGGATGTTCGTCGCCGCCCTGCTCCGTCACGATGGCACTGCTTGCTCTGACCGGCCAGAGCATCGCAGCGGCTCTACCTCTGTGTGCACCGCTGCGCTCGCCGACCTGCGCCAGCCCCGCACGACGACCCGCCGCCAGCCGCCGCCTCCTCGTCCTCGTCCTCGCCCACGACCGCTCCTCCTCCGACAGCACCACCCTCTCAGCGCACCATGTCGCCCGTCACCTTCACCAGCGCCTTCCCTGAACCCGACGCACGCCTCATCGCCATCGCCGAGAGCCTCAAGCCTGAGCTCACCCGCACCCCTCTCCCGCTCCGCAACGTCGTCGAGGTCTCCGCCGACGAGTCGAGCCTCCTCGGGTGGAAGGCCGTCCCCGCCGCCGTCCCCGTCGTCGAGGACCTGCCGCTCCTCGACTCGGGCAAGAGCTGCATCCTCGACCTCGGCGAGCACATCGCAGGCTTCCTCCAGTTCGTGCGTCCCTTCCTCTCCCTCTCCCGCGCACCTCCAGCTGCGCTCTTGCTGACGGTTACACGCACCCTGCAGGACGTCGCGGGACTCCCGTTCGAGAAGGAGCCGGCAGATGCGCCCGCTCGGATCAAGCTCACGTTCGGCGAGGTTTTGAACGATATCGCTGAGCCGTTCGAGCCGTACAAGTGCGTCCTCGTCCGCCTCTTGCGCCTCTTCACAAGCACGAGACGCTGATCCTCGTCACTCTCGTGCTCGCAGTGGATTCCTCGCCAAGTCGTGGCTGCCCGAGGAGACGGTCGTCCTCCAGCGGCCGCACTTCAAGCCCGTCACGATGCGCATCACGAACCGCTACGCGTTCCGCTACGTCAAGATCGAGGTCATCGCTACGTCTATCCGCTTCGGCCTGCAGTGCGTCCCCTCTCCCAAGCTCGAGCGAGTCGAGGCGCACCCGCTGACGCTCCGCGCACGCTTTACAGGTTCTCGAACGTGATCGCGACCGCCATCTCGTCCGCACCGCGCCAGAACCCGCCCGAGCTCACCTTCGCCGGACCCGAGGCCATGTCGCTCAAGCTCTCGGACGAGGACAAGGCCATGCTGCTCAAGATCGACGCTGCCGCTCACACGACCCTGCGAAGTGCGTCGTGTCGCTCGCTCGTCTCGACTGCGTCGGCGCACAAGCTGATGATGCCGCTCTTCGCGCGCAGACTGCATGCAGACGACCTACGAGGACGGCCCTCGTCGCGACCAGCGCCTCTGGATCGGCGACCTGCGCCTGCAAGCGCTCGCGTCGTACGCCACGTTCGGCGACCGCGACCTCGTCAAGCGGTGCCTGTACCTCTTCGCCGCCATGCCGTTCAACGACGAGGGACTCCTCTGCGCCTGTGCGTACGAGGAGCCCGAGCCTCACACGGGCGGCAACAGCATCGGTGCGTCCTCTCTCCCCCTCCCCCTCCCTGCCAACTCGGCTTCGAGCTCGAGCTGACGTCGTCGCCGCTCCTGCAGTCGACTATGCGCTCCTGTACACCAACTGCCTGCTCGACTACGTCAACTTTACGGGCGACAAGGCGACGGGCAACGAGCTGTTCGACATCGCCCGCAAGCAGTTCGACCTCGCCGCTCGCCGGATCGGCGACGACTTCCTCTACGTCGTGCCGGTGCCGAAGAGCCTCCTCGGCGGCGAGGAGTGGCACTTTGTCGACTGTGCGTCCCTTTCACTCCATCTCGTGCTCGACGCAGGGAGCAAGGCTGATGCTCTCGACCTCGTCGCGCAGGGCAAGAGTCGCTCGAGAAGTCGACGGCGATCCAGTGCATCTTCATCTTCTGCTTGCGCGCCCTCGTCGACCTCGCCAAGGTTCTCGGCAAGGCCGAGCCGACCGTCGAGCTCGCCGGCAAGGCCGTCCCAGCCGCCGAGCTCGCCGACAAGCTCCGCAGCGCCATCCGCGCCGCCGCCTTCGACGGCGACAAGTTCCTCTCGGGCGCCGACAAGCAGCTGTCGTGGGCGAGCAACGCGTGGGCCGTCCTCGCCGACGTCACCGACTCGCAGGCCGAGGCGCAGAAGGCGCTCCTCGCCGCGTACGAGACGGACGGCGCCGTCGCCGGCAACACGCCGTACCTCCATCACTATGTGCGCTCGACTCTCTCTATCTCTCTCGGCGATGCTCTCGAACCCTGCTGACGTCGTCCCCGCTGCAGCTGTGCGAGGCCTTCATCAAGGCGGGCCTGCGCGAGAAGGCCGTCGAGCACATCCTGCACTACTGGGGGTGCGTCGACTCATTCCTCCCTCTTGCGCCTCGTCCTCGTGCTCGTCCTGACGGTCGTCTCCGTCCGCAGCTCGATGATCAAGGCCGGCGGCTCGTCCTTCTTCGAGTGCTGGGTCCCCTCGCAGCCGCGCTTCTCGCCCTACGGCGCGTTCGCCAGCCAGTCGTTCTGCCACGCGTGGAGCTGCACGCCGAGCTTGCTCCTGCGGTCGATGGGCTTGGCGTAGTGCTCGAGAGCGGGCGAAGATTCTGTATATACTTGGCCTTCGAGCAGTCTGAGAGCTCCGAGCGAGAGCAAAGCTAATCGGGATTAGGGTCCGTTCCGCATAGCTTGTGATTAGGGGAGCAAGGCTAATGCCGATTAGAGAAAGTCAAGCGCGCCCGGCTTATGCTCCTCCTCGCTCCTCACCCACTCGCCCTCCCGACTGGGCACTCGACTTGGGCCTCGGTACGCGACCTGCACCACTCGCCAGCATCTCTGTGCACCGCCTGCACCACCAGCCGCCCTCGCCCCCTGCGCAGAACCGCCTCGGCGCGTCCTCATCAGCGAGCCTCGTCGACCGACCACTCTCGACACCGGCGACGACTGCCAGACCGCCGCGCGCCCTTCGACGAGGTCCAAGAACGCACCAGACGCGCTCGAGGCAGGGCCTTCGGGTCCTCCTGCAGCGAGAGAGCAGGTGCGTCCTCGTCCTCCCCGCCTCCTCCCCTTGGCCTCCCTCCTCGGCCCTCCCTCGCACGCTCCAGCTCCTCGATACGCTACGAGAACGCGACGATGAGCTTACTTGAGCCCCTCGTGCGCAGGGCGGTCACGCAGGACGGATGGACGGGCCTGTCGAGCGGCGCCGGTGGTGGCGGTCGACCTCGAGCGGTTCATCTCGGTCCTTGTACGTCCCTATCGCTCTCTCTGGTCATGCCGCAGGCTCGAGCGAGCCCTCTTGCGCCTCTGTGAGCTGCACGCTGACCTCGTTCACCGTGCGCGCAGGTCAGTCGAGCCCTCGATGGCACCCTCTTCCGTTCGCGTCTCGAAAGCTCGTCTCTTCGCTCGCCGGCCGCCTCCCGACGGCGCCGGTCGATGCTCATCGTGTCTCTTCAGAAAGTAGTCGGACCCAGGCTGTCCAGAAAGCTCGTCTCGTCGTCCCCACTCGTCCCGGCGGCCGAGCACCTCGCGCCGTCCGGGACGGGTCCTACCGAGGCCGTACCCGCCCTCACGTGCCCCTGAGGGCCGCGGGTGCACTCTGGTGAGCCGCTCGCACGGACACCGCCCCTGTGGCGCGACCGTGCGCCCGGCCACCACCTAAAAA
>Ga0308169_10001857_pt1 | contig 23314 bp, 16 predicted proteins | sample PhyBR1_2_FD_202139 | JGI IMG/M metagenome (GOLD analysis project Ga0308169, IMG submission 202139) | Phyllosphere microbial communities from UC Gill Tract Community Farm, Albany, California, United States - DLSLSB.R1 | ecosystem: Host-associated > Plants > Phyllosphere > Unclassified | place...
TCCCGCTCCCGCTCCCACTGCCGCTCAAGCCCTCGTCGTCCGACCCGAGGCCGTCGTTGGACGCGAGCTCGTCTTGCTCCGAGCCCGAGACCTGGGACGACATGCGCGACGAGAGGCCGGCCATGTCGTCGTCCGAGTCGGGGAGGTCGAGGGAGCCGTCCGACTCGTCGGACTCTGCGAGCGAGGAGTCGACGTGTCAGTTCGAGCCCATGTCACCACGCACCGCCCTTTCCGTCTGCACCCAAGGTGCCGACAGGCTGAGAGCGAGAGGGAACGAGGAAGCGAGCCGACGAACCGGCCTTCTTCTTGCCCTTGCCCTTCCCCTTGGCCTTGCCCGCGCCCTTGCCCGCCGCTGCCTTGCCCTTGCGCCCTCCCGCGACCGAACTCGCTGGCGAGCTCGCCGCCGTGCTCGACGGTGCCGCACTCGCCGCGTCGGCCGAGCCCGCCGCGCCGCCCGAGCCGCCGCCGCCGAGCTTGAACTTGATCTTCATGTTGGCGAGGGCGCCGCCTGCTGCTGCGGGGCCAGGCGTCGCCGCTGCCGAAGCCGAGGCCGACGTCGAGCCCGAGCCGGATGCCGCCGTCGCCGCACGTGCGCGCGCGCCGCCTGCGCTCGAATGGCGTCGCCCCGCCGAGGCCGCCGCGCCCGCCTTGGTCTTGGGCGCCGCCTTGCTGCGACTCGAGGCGCGCGAGCCCTTGGCCGAGCGGGAGGGGGCATAGTCGCCCTCGTCGTCCTGGCCCATCTCGTCATCGTCGTCGTCGTCGTCGTCGTCGAGCTCGTCCTCAAGCTCGTCGTGCTCGAGGTCCATGGCGGCGTCCTGTTCCGAGTCGGACTCGTCGTAGGCGGTCTGGGCGCGGGCGCGGGCGCCGCGGCGCTGTCGGGGTGCTGCGGCTGGGGCGGATGCCGGTGCGGGTGCGTGCGCAGGAGGGGGCGGAGGCGGGGGCTGGAGGGGCTTGACGCGGATGGTGGTGCGGCCTGCTGGTGCTTGTGCGGGTCCTGGTGCGGGTGCTGGTGGTGCTGGCGGCGCGGGGCGGCGAGAGGGGGGAGGAGGGGAGCTGTCGGAGCCGGACGCGAGCTGGTCCTCTTGGTCGGACGGGGTGGGCGAGCGGATGCGGGGAGGCATGCTGCAGGTGGTGCGAGTGGCTGGCCCGAGCTGCAGGTGCTGGTTGGGAGCGAGAGCAGAGGGCGACGCGACCGAGACGAGCCGACGACGACGGCACCGGCGCCTCGCTCCAGGGATTTGTTCCAGTGAGCTAGGGTAACACTTGAGTGCATCGCAAGGCTCTGTCCAGCGGTACAAGGTCTGCAGAGAGCCGCGCCGTCGAGGCGGTTTCTCATCTCCTTGACACGCGCCCGGATCCCGTCGTCGGGTCTCCGTCAAGCCACAGCCTGCCCCTGAGCCGCCCGGCAGGACTGCGCAGCACCTCGAGTGCTCGACGACACGCCCTCCAGCCGAAGCGCATGCCCGCGCCTCGGCTCAGACTCGACACCTCGCCCTCGCTCTCCGCCGGCGATTCCGACGCGCTCGACGGCCTCGACCACGACTCCCAGCTGCGGCGAGCTGCGCCAGGCCACCACCAAGCACCAACAGCACACCCCCGCCGGTCCCCGACCCCGCAGGACGCGCCGTCGCTCCTCTCGTCGTCGCCCGACTCCCTTGTTCCCCTCGCGCCGTCGCCAACCTCGTCCACGGCGCCCGTGCGGCACTCGGGCACGGCCACCGTCTCGCGCTCGTCGAGCCTCAAGTCCCGCCTCGCGCGCACCATGCCCCTCCCCTCGTCCTCGTCCTCGTCCTCGTCGACCGCCGGCCCGTCCTCCTCGTCGGCAACTCCGCACAATGTCGCCCACCACGCACCCCACCTCGCACGCCGCGCCGCCTCGCCCGTCTCGTCCATTAGCCTCTCGAGCGCCAACGGCGGCGGCTTCATCGGCGGCGCGTTCGCCGGCCCGTCCTCGTCCTCCTCGTCCGGCGGCGGCAACGGCGGCGCATCTTCTCCGACAGCGCGCGTCCGCCGCGGCAGCTTTGGCTCGAGCAGCGGTGCAGCCGCTCGCGAGGCGCGCAGGTGTCGGGCGCGGCCCCTGAGGCTCGTCGTCCTCGTCATCGGCGCCGTCGCCGTGTGGTGGCTCGTCGCGAGGTGGAAGGGCGAGGTCAAGCCGCGGCACCGGCTCTCGTACCGGTGGTGGGAGGCAGATCAGCTCCCGAGCGGTGCGTCCACCTCTCTCTCGCAACCCCTCACTTTGCGCTCGCCGCTGACGCTCGACGTTGCAGAGGATCTCGCCGCCTTGCTCCCCAAACCGACGCTCCCGCCCCGACCACCTCGGCCCAAACCGCCGCCCGCGCACTCGCACTCGCTCGCCCAGGTCCTCAAGCTCTCCTCGACCGTCTCGCTCTCGTCGTCGAGCGCGCACGCGCCCGACTGGACCGCCATCGTCCACCTCACGTCGTCGTCGCAGCTCGTCGCGTCGTACCTCTCGCCCCTCGTCGACGCCCTGGCGCACCAGTCGCCCCTCGCGCCCGCGCACATCCTCCTCCTCGTCCCGCAGGGCATGGCGCCCGCACCCTCGGTCGTCTCGGCCCTCGGCACGCACGTCTCGACCGCGCCGTACCGCTCGACGATCCCGCCCGTCGTCGCCCTCGCCGACGCCGCGCGCGACCTCGTCTCGACGAGCTACGTCCTCTTCGTCGACGGGCACGTGCGCGCGACCGAGGTCCTCGGGCGCGACAAGGGCTACGTCAAGGCGCTCCTGCACGCGAGCGGCACCAAGGAGTACGGCTCGGCGCTCCTCACGGCCGGCGGCGTCACGCTCCCGGCGTCGCACCACCACGCGGCGGGCGCGCTCGGACCCGGGTCGGCCGCGCAGTGCGTCTTCCCCGTTCGAACGGGCGGCACGGCGCAGCGCCTCACGGCGCCGTCGCTCCCCTTCCTCGCGCCCACCTCGTGGCTCCTCCCGCGCGACCCGAGCCGCGCCTCGACGACCTCGGTCCTCCAGGGCCTCGCGACCGACCTCCCGCTCGAGCTCGCCCTCGCCGCCGCCCTGTGGACCAAGCACGCGATCCCGACGTTCGCGCTCCCGCTCGTGAGCGCCGACGCGCCCTCGAGCCCGGCCCTCGACGGCTACGCGTGCGACCGCCTGCAGCGCTCGCTCGCCGCCTCGCCGCGCGTCGCGAGCCTGTTCGAGCCCGCGCAGGGCGGCGGCGCGGGCTTGCGCATCCTCCAGGCGGCCGGCGACCGGTCCAAGGGCGGCGCGCAGGCGCGCCGCGAGTGGACCCTCGCCGAGCGCGCAGAGGAGCAGCGCGCGCGGCTTCTCGGCACGGGCACCGTCGTTGTGCTCGTCAGCGGGCGCGACGAGCTCGACGCCGTGCGGGGCCTCGCTTGCCGGTTCGCCGGGATGGCGGCGGGCGGGTCCCTGGCGGCGGCAGCGGCGGGCGACGAGGACGACGAGCGAGGGCCGGGCTCGAGCGATGGCGGCGTGCGGCGCGACTTCAAGGTGCTCGTCGCCGACTACGACCCGGCGCGTGAGCGCGACGAGCCGCCGACCGCGTCCGGGTCGTCCTCCTGCCACCTCGACCTGACACCCATCGGCGCACTCCCCTCTCGCCCTTCCTCGACCTCGACTTCGTCTTCTAGCACGAGGACCGAGCCGGATGAGCCCGTCTCGCTCGCCCTCGTCGACGCGCTCGACGCGCTCGACCCGCCGCCGGCGTTCGTCCTCTTCCTCTCGGACGGCACTCGCGCGCGCGAGTTCGACGAGGTCCTGCGCTGGATGGGCGGCTTCTTCGGCGTGCGAGGCGGCGGTGCAGGCGGGACGAGCGGCGGTGCCAGCGGCGGCGGCGGCGGCGGCGGCGAGCGGTTGAGCCGGGTGAGGGCCGAGCGCGAGATGCTCAAGGGCGTCGGGGCCGGCGCGGCGGGCGAGGGCGAGGGCAAGGCGGGCGAGCCGAGGGGCAGGGGCAGGCCCACCATCGTCGGCATGACGAGGAGCGAAGCCAAGCGGGCAGAGTGGATCGGTGCGCTCGACCTCGAGGCGTTGCGACGTGCGTCTCTCTCTCCCTCTCTCTTTCTCGCCGCCTCCTCCTTCTGAGCTTTCCACTGTGCTTGAAACTGACATGAGCGTCGCTCCTTGCAGACTTCCACACGCCGCGGATAGACCTGTCGGTCGTCACGAACGACCGGCCCGTCTCGCTCCACCGCCTCCTCTCGTCGCTCCAGACGGCCCACTACTTCGGCGACGACGTCTCGCTCTCGGTCAACCTCGAGCAGACGGCCGACCGGTTGACGCACCGCCTCGTCGACGACATGCGCTGGCCGCACGGCTCGTTCTCGCTGCGGCACCGCATCCTCCTCGGCGGCCTCATGCCCGCCATCGTCGAGTCGTGGTACCCGACCTCGAACGACACGTACGGCGTCCTCCTCGAGGACGACGTCGAGGTGTCGCCCCTGTACTACGCCTGGCTCAAGTTCAGCATCCTCCAGTACCGGTACACGCTCGCCGGCCGCCGAGCGTCGTCGCGCATGTTCGGCGTCTCGCTGTACCAGCAGAAGAACATCGAGCTGCGCCCCGAGGGCCGCCAACCGTTCGACCCGCACAAGCTCTTCGAGGGCCTGTCGCTCCACTCGACGACGCCGTACCTGTCGCAGATCCCGTGCTCGTGGGGCGCGGCCTACTTCCCCGAGCACTGGCGCGAGTTCCACTCGTACCTCGCCCTGCGCCTCTCCGAGCTCGCCCTCCCCATCTCGGAACCCCTCGTCCCCGCCATCCGCAGCAACAAGTGGCCGCGCAGCTGGAAGAAGTACTTCATCGAGCTCGTCTACCTGCGCGGCTACACGATGCTCTACCCGAACTACCCCGACTTCGAGTCGCTGTCGACCAACCACCTCGAGAAGGGCACGCACGTCAAGACGTCGCGCGTCGACGAGAAGAAGAAGGCCCTGTTCGAGGTCCCGCTCCTCGACCGCGACGCGTCGCTCGTCGACTCGCTCCCCGGCGGGCCCGGGCACGAGCGCCTCCCCGCCTGGGACGCTCTCCCGACGCTCGACCTGTGGGGCGCCCTCGCCTCGGAGCACGAGCTCCTTGAGCGCGGGTGGCAGACGACGCGCATGCTCGGCTCGTGCGGGCGCAGGTTGCCCTCGCTCGGGCCCGAGGACCTCGCCCACCCGCGGTACGACGCGCGCGAGCTCCTGTGCGAGCGCGTGTGGGACCGCGAGACCGAGGGCCGGCTCGTCGACGCGCAGCCGCTCGCCGTGCGCGGGCAGGTCCCGCCGCCGCCACCGGCGCAGGCGCAGGCACAGGGCGCGGCGCCGCCCGTCGTCGCTCGGGCTCGAGCGCCGGCGCAGGATCTCGACGACGAGCGCCTCGCAGCGGCGCGGCAGGACGAGCCGCTCGTCAGGCGCCGAGGCGCGCACGACCACGCGCAGGAGGACGAGGCGGTCCGAGCGCTCGAGGTCGACGACGCCGATGCGGGCTCGCGCACCGGGCTCTTCCCCGACGACGACGAGACTGCACCAGTGCGCGGTCACGAGCGCAGCGGTGCAGCGGCGGCGGCGGCGGCGGCGGACGAGCAGCAGCAGCCGGGTGACGCGCGAGCACAGCGCCGGGTCGTTGACTTGGCGGTTCGACGAGCGCACGCCGAGGAGGTCGAGCTCGGGCTCGACGAGAGCGAGTCGGAGCAGGTCACGGTCGACGACGCGCAGCAGGGAAAGCGCGCGAGGGCGTAGGAGGAGGGCGGCGCACGACGGCGGGCGCGAGGTCTCTATTGTTGCCGACGCTCTCGTCACCCCCCTCTCTCCTCTCTCGACATCGCAGTAGCATCATTCTCTCTCGCAGGAACAGCATTCTCCCTCTCTGCGTCGACCTTGATAGGTAACGAGAGTTGCGAGTTGCGAGAAGGAAGGAGCGAACGAGAGGGAGAGAACGAGAGAGAGCTGGCTACGACGAGGTGTGCTCTAGACGGCGTGCGCATTGTACGGGTGCGTGACGACTCGGTCGACGACGCGCTCGGACGACGTCCTCGCAAAGGGCTGCCTGCTCAAAGAAGGTCCAGTTTGGTCAGTCCTGCTCGGCGGCGGTCCGTGCGTCGAGGCGAGAAAAAGAGAGAGAGGACGCACCTGGTGTATGTGCTCGCCGCGCCGTGCTCTAGCGCGTCCTCGAGCGCAAAGGGCGCCTCCTTCTCGCTGCTCGGCGTCGGCGAGTGCCCGTCGGCGCTGCCGCTGCCCGGCATCGAGATCGGGTACACGAGCCCGCCGGCGCCCTGCACGGCGAGGTCGACGTTGCTGCCCGGCCCGCCGGGCGACCTCACGCTCTTGCTGTGCCCGAGAACGCCGAAGCCCGCCTGCGACGCGGCGCGGCCGTAGATGCCGTCGGTCGCCGAGCCGATGTGGTCGCCGCCGCCGACGACGACGCGCCGCTGCGGCTTGACGCTGACGCCGTACGAGGTGAAGTACCCGGCTTCGACGCCGAGGAGGTCGGCGAGGAGATTGCGAGCGTTGAGCGCGATGAGGAGCGAGAGGGCGAGGAGCTTCGAGAGGCAGAGCTGGGCGATGGCGTGGTAGTTCGTCTGCTGGAAGACGCCGAAGAGGACCGTAGCGATCTGTGCCGGACGAGGAGACCGTTAGATGGAGTGCAAGAGAGAGACGGAGCGAAGGACGAGAGGGAGGGAAGGAGAGAAGGCGAGAGGGAGGGAGGGACGAGCTGAGGGAAGAGAGGACGCACGACAGCTGCTGCGGCGCTCAAGCCGTTCGTCGCGAGGATGAGGATGCCCACTTGAATGACCGACTTGGTCGAGCGCTCGAAGGGACCAGCCATCTGCTTCGAAACGACGCCGAGATAGTGAAAATACCCTCCACAGATCACCAGGTCGACGGCAGCAGCGAGTCCGAGCCAGACGCACGCTGTAGGAGAGTGAGCGAGTCAGCGACAGGCAAAGGAGGCAAAGGAAGGAGGGAAGGAGGAGGAGGAGGAGGAGGGAGAGAAGAGGAGGAGGGAGAGAGGAGGAGGAGGAAGAAGAGAGGAGGAGCGCGCGCACCTCCCCAGAGCCAGTCTGCGAAGCGCAGGAACTCGCGGTCGTACGCGATGATCTTGCCGGTGACGGCGGCGCCAAAGGCGAACTGGACGAGCGTGAGGATCGAGATGACGCCGGCGATGGCCGTGCCCGTCTTGCTCTTCTCCGAGACGACCCAGACTCGGTGCGCGTACTGCGAGCGTCGGGGCGTAGGGTCAGTCAAATGCAGCTTGGCTCGAGCACGGCGAGCAGAGAGAACGGTGGGAGAAAGGCGAGGCGGAAGGCGAGGGAGGGATGGAGAGGGAGAAGAGGTCCGAGCGCTCACAAAGAGGTGGACGACAAGCGCCATCAGGCCGGTCATAACCGGCTCGGCCGTGAAGGACTGTTGCAGGCGTCGAGAGAGTCAGTGCGCTGCTGTAGGGAGGCCGGTGACGGGCTCATGGAGGCGCAGGACGCGTCTGAGCGGAGAGGACGACGCACCCAGGGAGAGAGCGCGAGGATGGCCGGGTTGCCGAAGTTCTCGACCGACCAGACCCAGATCGTCTGCGTGTGGACGAAGAATCAGTTGTGCGGCAAGAGGAGGTGAAGGAGGGGAAAGGAGGGCGCACTTTGATTGCAAACGCCGAGTGGAGCACGTCGCAGAGCGTGACGCCGATGACCTGCGCACGTGCGCGTGCGAGTTCAGCTCTTGCACCTGAGGGATGGCACAAGAAGGCGCACGTACAAGGACGATGTCTGCGCGCAGCGCAAGAGGGTCAGCGTAGAGCTCGAGAGGGAGGACCAGGGGAGAGGACGCACAGCCCCACGGCTCCCTCGTTTTGTGACAGTTGGCAAAGAACATGATCTCTGCATGCGCGCACAGGTTCGAGTCAGCGTGAAGCCTGTCCCACGGCTCGCTCTCGTCTCGCCTCACCCTGGTAGAGCGTCGCTCCTTGCTGCGCGCACCAACGGAGGAAGGGTCAGCTCGACCCGGCGACGACCGACTCGTGCGAGGCAAAGCACGCACCAGGAAGCACGCCAGCATCGTGCCGATGAGCTGCAGGCGAGGAAGCTCGTCAGCACTCGTTGCTGCCTCCTCCCCGCCGCAGACTCGGAAGAGAGAGAGAGAGGGACGCACGAACGGCCCGAGCGTGTCGTCGAAGGTCATCTGCACAGTCTCGCCAGCGGTCGCCATCGTGGCAGTACGAGCACGTCGAGGGAGTCCAGCCGAGCGAGCAAGAGGTGTCGAGGAAGAGGAGAAAGGGAGAAAGGCGGTCGTGTTGGACTCCGTCGACGCTAGGAGGCGGCCGGTTCGCCGTCTCCGGGGCGAACGTCCGCCGGATCTCGGTCAGCGAGAGGAGTGCGGACGTTTCTGCGGGGTCAGCCGGCGAGCTCGCCGACGAGCAAAGCGGATCGCTCGCGGCGGCGGCCGAGGTGCGAGCGCGAGAGAAGAGGAAGCCAGAGTCGAGCCGCAGCGAGCCTCTCGTCGACGCCGCCCGCCTCTCGAGAGCTCTGCGCTCATCGCCCATAGTCTGCACTACATTCCACACTCAGCCCTTGAGGTCGTTGGATGCCTTGATCGCCGCGCGCGTCGCCTTCTTGAGGCCGGCGCGCTGTTTCCGCAGCTCGACGGCCGGGTCGCCCTTGTCGCCCTTGGACGTCGCCGCCTTGTTGCTCGGCAGCGCAAAGACCCACGCCGGGTACTCGCTGTCCTCGAGCGCGACCGGGTCCTGGCCGTCCTTGAGGTAGTTGAGGCCCTTGAGGACGGTGCCGGGTGGGCAGGACGAGGCGGCGGCGGCACCGGCCGAGGCTGCGGTGCACAGGAGGGCCGTGGTCAGCTGTGGACGAGAGGCTCGACGGAAGGACTGAGGACGCACAGGCTGCGGGCTTGGCGTTGAAGAGCGTCCGAGAGGAAGAGAGGGTGCGCCGGGGGAGGATGGCGACGGGCGTCTGGGCGATGCGGCGGGTCGGCTGGCGGAGCGCGTTGAGGGCAGTTCGGCAGGTGCAAGCCATCGTAAAGCTGTCTGGGTGAGAGCCGGCGGTGGTCGAAGGCCGACCTCGACGGGAGCAAGCCAACCGACCTCTTCCTCCCGACCACACCGCATCAGCTGCTCAGACTGTGCCTTGCTCATGCTCTACAGACTCTCTAGTCGGACCTGCCTGCGCCGTGCGCCGACGGGGAGCCCTGTGCGACTCCGCCTCCTCCCCATCCTCATCCTCATCAGTTGGCGCCTCTCGAGCCGTCGCCAGGCTTGCAAGGGCCCCGCTTAGACGCGCAGGGGTTCTGACACGACCTCTAGCTCGTCCTGCCGCCCCGCAGCGACCGCTACGTGCACTTCCCGTTCGGCACCGAGCAGGTCGAGCTCCCATCAGCCAGGTCCGCCCATTTCTTCAGCTACTGCAGCCTCGCAATACTCGCTGGAAGGCGCGACAGCTACGCATGGCTTTTCCTCGTGCCTGTGTGCCGTCTCGGTCGCTCTGAGCCTGCGGTGCATCGCTCGCCCGAGCTAGAGAACGGGTCTGTCAGCTCGACCGGCTCGTGCTTGCTCCGCTGTAGCTGCTCGAGCATCGCTGCTTTCGTCGCTCCTCGGCCTCGGCGAGAACTTGCTCTCTCCAGTACACGTGCGTCGCTTGCTCGTCATGGCTGCGGCGCGCTGAGCTTCGCCTGGCCGACGTCGGGACCGTGCGCTCCCTTGCGACGTTCCGTTCACGCTCCGCCGCTCCTGCTCGCGCTGCACCTCCTCCAGCTTCAACTGAGGTCACGCACCCTCATACCAGCACGAGAATACGCTGCGACGGGTTAGGCGGGCGGCAGCTTGGGCGCGAGCTGAGCCTTCCCTCCGACGACGCCGCGCTCTGCGCCGGCTTCAACTCCCTCGTTCTGCTCACGTCTGACGAGAACATGCTGAGCTCCTCGTTCTCGGGCAACGCCGAAGGAGAGTGTCGCTGCGGCCCGACCTCGTCGGGCTCGAAAGAGCGCGAGCCGACCGTCGCATTGCGCCTCCCTCTCTGTGCGATTCATCGTGGCAGTTCAGCGTGCCGAGTAGTCTATCACAAGCTTGCTGCACTGGCGCACGTCTGCCTGCAGGAGCGAACGCCGGGCGAGAGCAAGTTGTCGGAGAAGCCGCCGACCCGAGTTCTCGAAGCTCGCTCCTCGCCTCGACCCCATACGCCCGCTGTGGGACCTGCACGAGCTCGCCTATCCATCCAGACACGCCGGCGACCCTCGTCAGCTGCCCGCCGACCCGCTCCACGACCTCGAGCCGGTCCGCCCCGCGCGTCCAGTCGCGACCGCCTCGCTCGCCGTTTTCCGCCAACCCCGGCAGCCAGCGGGCCAGCACGAGCGCTCAGCAACGCTACAAGAGCGCACACCGACACCCTCGCCCGCGCTCGAGCGCGTCCTGCCCCCCTCCTCGCCTCGCCCCCTCCTCGCCATGCCCGCCTCGCCCTCCCGGTCGATGAGCCGCAGGAAGGGCTCGGCCGCGTCGACCGGGCGCGACCAGGTCAAGCGCGTCTCGCACCGCTTCCGGGAAGCCCGCGGCAAGATCTTGCGCCTCCTCGGCCAGACGGCCCACACCTGGGACGCCCAGTTCGCCATCCTGTGGGTCGGGCCCGAGGGCCGCGCCGAGGTGTACGCGAGCGAGGCGCTCCAGGGCGGCCTCCGGTTCTGGCTCGGCGAGGACGCCCAGCTCGACGCCGAGGAGCGCACGCGCGCCATGCGCGAGACGCGGCAGCGACGTCAGCGCGAGGGCCTCGAGGTCCTCCAGGGCGACCAGGTCTTTGCGGCCGGCGGCGAGCTGTTCGACCCGGCCGACGCAGCGGACGACATGGAGTGCAGCGGTGATGACCAGGCGCAGGCGGCGGCATCATCGAGCCGCGCCGTCGACGACGCCGACGAGTTCCTCCTCCCCGTCCCTCCCTCGACTTCCGCCGACCCGCAGCCGACGCCCAAACGTCCCTCGACGGCGTCGGGCGACATTCGCCGCGACCTCCTGACGCCGGCGCGCGCCCACCCTGCGCCGAGCGTGTCGACAGCCCGCCTCGGCCGCTCGCTCGGGCCGAGCAGCAGCCTCCCCGCGCTACACCCGTCCGCCTCGCCCAACCCGTCGCCCATCCTTCCCTCGTCGCCCTTCCCGCCTTTGTCCGCTCCCGTCGCCGCCGCCGCCACCACCACCACCACCTCGTCGTCGTCCGCCCCACCCCGCTTCGTCCGCCGCACCTTCACGCCCGACGAGCTCGACGCCTGGTTCGTCGAGCGGTTCAACGAGCTCTGGCACAAGGTCGACAAGCTCGTGTGCAAGTCGTGGATCAAGACGGTCGAGCCAAACAAGTCGTCGCGCTTCCAGTACCAGAAGGGCGACGCGCACAAGCCCGGCTGGTGGCCTCACGACCTGCGGCACAAGGAGCCCGACCACCTCACCAAGCCAGGTGCGTCCACTTTCTCTTGCTCTGAGCCCGCGAGAGTACCCTCGCTGACGCCCGAGCCCGCCGTCACGCAGAGCGCATTTCCCTCCTCGTCCACCTGCTCCGGCGCAGCCCGGTCTCGATCGACGAGCTCGAGCTCGCGACAGCCGCCATGAGCGCCCACATCCCGCAGGACAAGATGACGATCCTCCACGAGCTGTACCGCATCGCCAAGGAGGAGAAGGTCGCCATCGACGCAAGCCCAGGTGCGTCCCTTTCTCATCGCCGCTCGAGCCCCGAGCAGAGCTGACCTGCTCTCTCCTCGCTCGCAGACGGCAAATACGACGAGCTCACGGTCGCTCTCGAAGTCGACCCGCCCATACTCGAGGAGCCGGCCTCGCCTGTCACCGACGAGCCGAAGCAGCACAACACGCGCCACCGCGCACGCCGCTCGATCGGTCAGTCGGCCGAGCTGTCGGCCTCGCACGGCTCGCCGAGCTCGCACCTGTCGGGCCCGACGCAGCTCACGCCGCGAGCGGCGAACCGCCTTCAGCCGTACCCGCTCGCGCGCTCCAACTCGGTCTCGGACGCCCACCACGGCGCCGACGCCGGCCTGCGCTCACCTGCGGCCGGCGGCTCGGGCATGTCGCGCAGCCAGTCGCTCGTCGGCCCGACGACGAGCGCCGGCCGACCCCGAGTCGCGAGCGGGTCGGCGAGGCGCGAGGCGAGCAAGGGCGCGCTCGACGAGGCCGACCTGCTCGGCTCGGACGCGCTCGCGACGCCGCACGCCGCGAGGGTCGGCCCGAGACCGACCGTCACGCCCGCTCGCGCCGGCGAGTCAGGCTCGCCGCACGCGTCCGAGACGACAGCGATGGGCCGCAGCTTCAGCACGAGCGCCGTAGGCGGCGGCGGGTCGTCGTCGGCCAAGAAGGCGCCGCGCGTGTTCGACGACGCCGTCGCGAGCCCGGCCATGCTCAAGAGCCGCAGCAGGCTGAGCCAGCAGCACTTCGACCAGATGATGCACGTCTCGTCGCCGGCCGACAAGCACCGCGCGCCGAGGCAGCCGCCGCACTTCCCGCCCGTCCAGGAGCAGGCGCATCACCTCCCGCCGCAGCAGCTCCCGCCTCACTTCCAGTTGCACCAGCACCACCAGCACCAGCTCGCCCAGATGCAGGCGCAAGCGGCGGCGCAAGAGCAGCAGCAACAGGACCAGCAGCAGCAACATCTCGCCGCCCTCGCTCGACCGCCCCTTCAGCACTCGCACTCGCAGCCGCCGCCTCCTCATCCCCATCAGCGACCTCCCTCGCACCAGCTTCAGCACCCGCCGCAGCCGCAGCACCTCGTGCAAGGGCTCGTCTACGGGCCGTACTCGAACGCGAGCTCGCCGGCGCTCCCTCCTCCGCCACCGCAGCTCGTGCGGCAGCTGTCGGCGCAGTCGATGGGGCCGCAGCAGGGCTTGCACCCGCACGCGCAGATGCAGGTGCCGATGCAGGGCCACGGGCACCAGCTGTCGCCCAGTCTGCAGCAGCCGGGCCACTTCACGACGTCGCCGCACCTCCCTCAGCTCCCGCCGCCGCCGCACCTCGTCCAGGCGCACGAGAACGGGCGCCACTTCGCTCAGCAGCAGCATCACCAGCACCACCAGCAGCAGCGCCAGCCTCGACAGCAGCTGCAGCAGCACGCCCCGCCGACGCAGGTCCAGGTCCAGGTCCAGGTGCACGCCGGCCACCATCACCAGCCGCACCCAGAGCAGCACCCTCAGCAGCACCCGCACCATCAGCAGCACCCGCATCACCCGCACATGCACATGCAGCGCGTCGCGTCCACGGGCGAGTACGACACGTACGGCCCGCCGAGCGCGTCCTCGTCCGGCGCAGGCGGTCCGGGCCCAGGGGCCGGCGCCTACCCGACGCCGGGCGCGTACCCGTCGCCGCACTTTGCGCCGACGCCCGGCCCTGGCCCTGGGTCGGGCAGCCCGTTCCTCGGCGGCGGCGCAGGGGGAGCGGGCAGCTCGGCGAGCACGCCGCAGCCGCCGCAGTCGGCCGGCGCGCAGGACGGCTTCCTCGTGCCGCCTCCCTCAGCAGGCCTCGACACGTACGCGGCGACGAGCGGCGCCGACTACGGCGCCGACGAGTGGGCGTCGTACGTCGACGAGCCGCTCGAGCGACTCGGGCTCGGGCTCCGCGTCGGCGGCGTCGACGCGACCATGGGCCTCGAGCCGGGTTACTACGGCGGCGAGGGTGAGGACGAGTACGGCCTGCTCGGCGGGCTCGTCGTCGGCGGTAGTGGAGAGGCGGCTGAGCACGCTCAGCTGAGGGAGCAAGCCGAGGCGAGGAGGAGGTACGAGGAGCACGCGTTCGGCATCGTGGGGGCGTAGAGCAGGGGCGCTCTCGGTTCTCTCTTCCTCTCCAGGTCTGTATCAGTTCTATGTCGTCCTTGCGGCTCGTCATCTGTCTATCCCCCTCATTGCATTCCCTCCTCTCGTCGTCCTCCTCGCGCATCGTTCGTCGGGTCGCTCTCGTCTTGCTGCCGGCAGCACAGCGCGCAATGCATTCATCTGTGTCATCAACCTGTGCTCGTCGTCCTCTTGCGAGTCTGGCCGCGCTCTCTGCCGAGCTGGGCGAGTGTATGGTCGCAGGGCGGAGGCGAGCAAACAGACGTCGAGCATGCACGCACGACGCGTCGCTCTGCGGGCTCGAGCGGGTAGCTCGACCGCGGCTTTGAGCTCTTTTGAGCGATTCTGAAGCAAACACAGCATGCCTGAGGAGCAGTGTGCGGCGGGAGAAGCGAGAGCAACGCAGCCGGTTGACATCTCGGGGAGCGGCGCTCCTCGGCAGCCACAGGCATCTCCGACGCGTCTCCGCTGGGCTAGAGGAGCGCATAAAGTGTATGAAGGCTATGCACGATCGAGTCGCTCTGTAAAAGGTGCTGCGAGGGGGAGAGAGACGCGAGAAGGGCGTGTTTGGCGTGGCGCCGAGGGGAGGCGCGCGCTGGACGAGAGGCGGCTCTCGGTGTGGGCGGCGCCTCCTCCTCCCTCCCACCGCCTCTCCCCCTCCTCTCACCGCCGCAGAGCCTGTGCAGCTTGCTCGAGTCACCTACCACCTCTCTCACCTACCGCCTCGACCCACCCGCGACACGCCCACGAGCCCACCCGCCCGCGCCCACCTCCTCGTCCGCCTCGCACAACACACGCCTCTCGCGGCCCTTCTCAGCACCCGCGCCCGCCCGTGCACCCTCGCAGAAGTGTCCTAGGCCATGGCTGTGCGTCCTCCGACCCTCTTTACCCTCCTCACGAGCCCGCACGATGAAAAAACTGACGCTTCGCTCAACTCTCGTCACGTCGTCCTCCCCCGCGTCTGTCTCGCCCTCCCTCTCCCTCTCGCCGACCTCGCCTGTCCATCTCGCCCGCATGCACTCGTCGTCATGATGCACCCGCAGACCCGTCGCTCGACCCGCCGCTCGCTCGCCAACGAGCAGGGCGTCGAGAACGACCTCAGCAACCGAGTCGGCCGCAGCGCCGCAGCCAGCACCTCGCTCGCCGTCGGCAAGCCTCCAGCGCAAAAGGCCGCCGTCGCATCGACCAGCACTGCCGCCGCCGGCACGAGGCGCACGGCGACCACCACGAGGGCTGCCCTCGGCGACAAGGTGCGTCCCGCTCAGACGTCCCCACCTCGCCCTCATCCTCGATGCATGCGCACGCGACTGACCCTGTCTTCCTCTTCTCCTCCTACCCCTCCTTCCTCCCCATCCTCTCCTCCTCGTCCTCTCCGTCCTCCAGTCGGCTGCGGCCAACGCCACCGCCGGCGCTCGCGGCAAGCGCCCCGCCTTCTCGGACGTCACGAACGCGGCCAAGGCCAAGGCGGGCCCGTCCAAGGTCGTCGTCAACAAGAACGCGACCGCCTCGTCGGCTGCGGCGCCGCGACGGTCGTACCGCACGCGCTCGTCGACCGGCGGCGCGACCAGTGCCGTCAAGGAGGAGGCTGCCGCCGACCTCGACCTCGCCGCCGTCGACAACGGTGACGCTGACGACCAGTCGGACGCCATGGCCATCGACGACGACTCGGAGGTCAAGCCCGACGTCCGCGTCGTCAAGCCCCTCCGTCGCGGCGCCGCCGGCGCCTCGGCCGCCGCGTCCACCTCGACCGCCGCCGCCGCCGGTCGTCGCCCGCTCGCCGCCAAGCGCACCAACACGAGCACGTCGACGACGACCAACGCCCGCGGCGCCAAGGCCAAGGCCGCCGCCGCCGCCAAGGCGACGCCCGCCGCAGTCCGTGTCGCGCGCAAGAGGCGCGAGGACGCCGAGGCGCGCCACCGCGCAGCCGCCGCCGAGCTCGAGGCGGCGCTGCACCTCGAGGAGGTCGAGCTCAAGCGCGCGGCGGCAGCGCAGCAGGACGAGCTCGAGGTCGAGGAGCAGCGCCAGGTCAAGAAGCTGCGCACGAGCGAGCCCGAGTACATGCGGGCGCAGCGCGAGGGCGACGTCGACGACGAGGGCGAGCAGGCCGAGGACGAGCTCGAGGAGGAGCACGACGCCGAGGGCCCGAGGATGAGCAAGTGGGAGACCGAGGTCGAGGCGAGGCCCAAGGACCACGGGTGGGAGGACCTTGACGAGGGCGACGAGGAGGACCCGCTCATGGTCAGCGCCTACGTCGTCGAGGTGTACGACTACCTGCGCGAGCTCGAGGTGCGTCGTCGCTGCCGCCCTTCCTCCTCGGACCCTTCTCGAGCGCCGACGCTGACCCCTTACCTCTCGCTCGCCCGCAGCTCACGACCATGCCCGAGCCCGACTACATGTCGACGCAGAACGAGGTGACGTGGAAGATGCGCGGCATCCTCGTCGACTGGCTCGTCGAGATCCACACCAAGTTCCGCCTCCTGCCCGAGACGATCTTCCTCGCCGTCAACATCATCGACCGGTTCCTGTCGGTGCGCGTCGTGTCGCTCGTCAAGTTCCAGCTCGTCGGCGTCACGGCCCTCTTCATCGCGGCCAAGTACGAGGAGGTCGTGTGCCCCTCGGTCCAGAACTTCCTCTACATGACGGACGGCGGCTACACGGACGACGAGATCCTCAAGGCCGAGCGCTACGTCCTCGGCATCATCGGCTTCAACCTGTCGTACCCGAACCCGATCAACTTCCTGCGCCGCATCTCCAAGGCCGACGGCTACGACATCCACTCGCGCACCATGGCCAAGTACCTCATGGAGATCTCGATCGTCGACCACCGCTTCATGGCGACGCCGCCGAGCCTCATCGCCGCCGGCGCCAGCTGGCTCGCTCGCAAGGTCCTCGGCAAGGAGCGCTGGGTGCGTCCTCCTCACTCTCTCTCTCTCTCTCTCTCGCTCCCTCGCCGAGAGGACCGGCGCTGACTCGACACTCGCACGCTCGCAGGACGCCAACCTCGTGCACTACTCGGGCTACTCGGAGGATGAGCTCAAGCCGACGGCGCAGCTCATGCTCGACTACGTCGTGCGCACGAGCCCGAGCCTGTCGGCGTGGGCGGCGAGCGCGGCCGAGGGCGACGAGGCGACGGTCGAGAACCCGCTCGAGCTCAGCCCCGAGGACCACGAGATGGAGCACCCCAACTTTGTCAAGAAGTACGGCGCCAAGAAGGTGCGTCTCTCCTCTTCCTCATCGTCGTCGTCGTCGTCAAGTGCGCCTGAGCCTGACCCGTCTCTCCCGCCTCGCTCGCAGTTCTTCAAGGCGTCGACGGCGGTGCGCAAGTGGGCCGAGAACGAGTACCAGCCCCTCGACTTCTACGACCGCGACTCGGCCGCCGTCACGCGCCGCCCGGTCGCCGCGACGCTCTGAGCGTCTCGCCTTCCTCCCTCTCCTTCTTCTTACGCCCGTGCTTGTTCATGCCCCTTTGCAACCCCCTCCTCTCCCACCTCGCTTGCGTACGACGCACCCTGATACCCCTCAGCTTTGCCCGCTTGCCTACACCCCCTCCCTCTCTCTCGCCTTCGCCTTTTCTACCCTCACCTTGTCGTCGCACGCCGCCTTTGAGCGACTGCGACCGTCTGTCTTGGTTTACCCTCGCCTGCGTCTTTACGCCGCCATACATAGCATGCCTGCAACTGGCCGCGCTTTGCCCCCATCCCAAACTTGCGCTCGCCGTGGTCGTCATGCGGGGAGGAGAGCGCGGCCGAGCGGGGACGGGCGCGGGCTCTCGAGCTCCCACGCCCTCACGCCTCGCCCTGCCGACCTCGTCCAGCACACCGAGAGCAACATGGGTCTCATGGAGCACATTGGCTCGCAGCCAGGTGCGCTGCGCTTCCCCTACGGCGACGAGGCGGGCCCGCTCGACTTCATCTCTCGCGAGGGCTCCACCTCGTCGCTGTGCTCCCTCACCCGTCGTGCGGTGCGCAGACCAGCACTAGTGCCTTGCCTATCCTGCAGAGTCGTACAAGAAGAAGAAGGCGTACAAGTTCGAGGAGGTGCTGGTGAGTATTCGCTCTGGCTCAACCCTTCCCTCCGCCGACGAGGATCCGACCCAGCCTGGGGCGCTGCGCTGGCGCCAGGGTGCAGCACCAGCTGACTCTCGCCTCCCTTTGCACCCTCCTCGCAGGGCACTGGAGCGTTCGGCGAGTGCGTCGCTGCTTTCCCCGCCTCCTCCTCGTCGTCCCGAACCCTCCTCGCTCGGCAACCCTTCCTCCCGCCAACCCGCCCTCCTCGCCAAGCGAGAGCGTCCCTGCGCGAGCAAAAGCTGACTCTCGCGCCGCGCTCGCAGGGTCAAGCAGGCGTCGTGGAGCCCGCCACCGGGCAACCCGCACTACGAGGACGCGCAGAAGGTCGGTGGCCATATCGAGGTCGCCGTCAAGGTCATCAAGAAGAAGGCGCTCAAGGGCGACCTGCAGGCCGTGCACGACGAGGTCGAGGTCCTCACCGGCCTGAACCACCCCAACATCGGTGCGTCCTCCTCTCCCCGCTTGACGGCTCTGCCGCTGCTCAAGCTGACTCTGCTCCTTCCCCTCGCTCGTCCGCCCGCAGTCAAGCTCTACGACTCGTTCGAGAGCAAGGAGAAGTTCTACCTCGCGTTCCAGCTCGCGTCGGGCGGCGAGCTGTTCGAGAAGATCGCGTCGAGGGGCAAGTTCACCGAGGGCGATGCGGCCAACGTTATCACGCACCTCCTCGTGCGTCCTCGTCCCTCCCCAGCCGTCACCGCGAACGGCATTGACTCCTCGTACGTCTGCAGGAGGGCATCAAGTACCTGCACGACCACCACATCGTCCACCGCGACATCAAGCCCGAGAACTTGCTCTAGTGCGTCTCGCCCCGCTCACGCTCTCGAGCTGCTCTCGAGCTGACTCTCCTCGGCCTGCGCAGCACCAAGCCCAACTCGGACCAGCTCGTCATCGCCGACTTCGGCATCGCCAAGCACATCGAGGACAACGAGAGCCTGACGAGCCTCGCCGGTAGCCCGGGCTACGCCGGTGCGCTCGCTCTCTCTCCTCTCGAGTTCTTTCGACCGGCGAGCTGACTCTCCTCCTGCTCGCAGCTCCCGAGGTCCTCCTCAAGCAAGGTCACGGCAAGCCCGTCGACCTCTGGTCCGCAGGGTGCGTCCTCGCTCGCGCGCCTCTCCCTCTTCGCCCTCGCTGACTTGCCCTCCCGCTACAGCGTCGTCACGTACACCCTCCTCTGCGGCTACATTCCTTTTCGTGCGTCGGGTACGCAGGAGCTCATCGAGGAGTGCAGGGCGGCCAAGCTCGAGTTGTGCGTCGTCGTCTCGCCCGAGCTGTCCTTCTGCGCGCGCGCGCTCAGGCTGACGCCGTGCCCTGCTCTCCTTCGCCGCACAGCCACAACAAGTACTGGAGTAAGGTTTCGGACGACGCCAAGGCGTTCATCCGGGCGCTGATCCAGCCCAACCCGGACGACCGCCCGACGGCCGAGCAGGCGCTCAAGCACAAGTGGCTCGTCGACGCCGCCAAGCGCCAGCACGAGCACGACCTGAGCGAGGGGTTCAAGGCCAACTGGTGCGTCGTTGCCTTTCGCTTGCCTCGAGCATGTTCCTCTCGAGCGAGGGACTGGTCTGGGGCTGAGGCGCGTGGGGCATGTGCTGATGCTTCCTCCCTCTTGCAGGACGCCGACCCGCCGCTGGAAGAGCTCGATCAACACGCTCATCGCGACCCGCCGCTTTGCGCAAGCGGCCGACAAGGCTCGCGGCACGTCTGGCTCGACGCCGTCGTCGTCCGAGTCGACCCCGCCCGACGAGCTCCCTCCGCGCACGTCCGCCTCGACCGACGAGTACAACACGGCCGAGGAGGACGACCCGGGCCTGCACGACGCGATCCGGCGCCGGGACCGCGAGCACGAGACGGTGCGCGAGCGCGAGCTGCAGGCCAAGTCGCACGAGCGCGAGCGGGGCGAGGGCCGGGAGGGGCGCCGCAGCGCAGAGCGCGACCGGGACCTGAACCAGATCAGTGCGGGCCTCGAGGGCCTGCAGACCTGAGCGCTCGACGCGCTGGGCGTGCTTCCTCCTCGTCGGCGCTCCCTCCTCCTCCTCCCCTTCGCGCCCGACGAGCTGTCGGCGCCTGTCAGTACCTTTCCTCCCTGCGCCTCGACGTCGTAGTGCACTATCTGTATGTATCGAGCCGAACCCTGTCCCTGTGCCTCGTCGTCGTCGTCGCGAGAGCGCTCCTGAGCCGGCGAGAGCTCCGAGTGCAGGTCACTTTCGGCTTCCGCTTGCGCGCTTCATGCCAATACGACACGCTGTATAAGAGCACAGCTGTCCTTGTGCAAGCTCATGCAGAGCCAGCTCGGCAGTGCGACTCAGAGTTGCGCCGCTCGTCGCTCATCGTCAGCCAACTCTCGCGCCTCGCCGTCGACCGACCACGGCTCGCCAGCTGAGCAGCGCCGCTCAGCTGCTCTTCACAAGCACCATGAGCACCCGCACCGCCCGCCAAGTCGCCCGCGGCGCCGATGACCGCCCTCCCACGCTCCACCCCACCTCGCGCAGCGACTCGCCAGATGCAGCCGTCCACGCGCACGTCCAGGACCTCGGGCGCATCTGCCACACCCAGCGCAAGTCTTCGAGCGTCGCCGTGTGGGCCAGGCGCAACATCGTGGTCGCCTTCGCCTCGTTCCTCGTCGCGAGCGTGCGGACCTACCTCTGGACCCTCGTCGTCTCGCCCGCCTCGGTCCTGTTCGACCCGCTGTCGACCATCGCGACCCTCGTCCTGTACCCGGTCATCGCCGCCGGCCTCGCCGTTCTCGTCGCCGCCCTGTACCTCTTCTCGCTCGTCGGCGGCAGGCGCATCGTCAACTCGCTCAGCGCCAAGTACGCCGACGGCTGGAGCATCGTCAACTGGGTGCGTGCATCCTGCTTGTCTGTATGGCGGGCGGCGAGTGCCGCGCGGCGAGCTGACTCCCGCTTCCCCTCGCGCAGGCCGACCCGACCCTCTTTGGCCCTCGCAGCGCGACGGCCTTTCTCGATGCTCGTGCGACTCTGCAAGGCGATGGTGCGTCTCAAGACCTCTCCTTTGACTCTGAGAAGACGCTGACGCTGCTACCGTGCCCGCAGTCGAGACGACCATCGTGCAAGAAGCCTCGGCCGACGACGCCAACCCCGACTTCACCTCACTCAAGACGTGCGTGTACTCTCTCGCTCCCTCCGAGCCATTCCGCACGCGCTCTTGGTCCCACGAAGCTGACGAGCTGGTTCTGCCTGCAGCATCCGCGCCTTCTCCCTCCCTCTCGCCCGCGCCCTCCTCCTCCTCTCGTCCCTCATCTACGAGCGCGACGACGTTCTCGTCGACGAGGCCGGTCTCATCATCGACACGGCCCAGAACCGCTACTTGCCGTCGTCACCCGAGTACGTCGTCGCGACCAAGCGCGCCGAGGACCTCATCGTCGAGAGTGAGGGCTTGATCAAGAGCAAGGTGCGTCTCCCTCTCACCGACGCCCGCGGTACTACCTGCTGCTGACGTACACTTCCTTCCTCCAGGCTGCAGAGTGGGACCTCGAGTTCGACGGCGTCAGCGACCTCACGACTATCGGCGGCCCGTTCGCCGGCATCTTCTTCACGCCCGTCGGCACCGCCAAGCCCTTCATCTGCCTCGTCTTCAAAGGTGCGTCCCTCGACGTTCGCTCGTCCAGCTGGACCGAGCCTTGCTGACCCTGATGCACCTGCAGGCACGACGCCGACGCGCTTCCAGGAGTTCCTCACCGACGCGACCATCTCCAAGACGGGCGCGAGCGTCTTCTTCGGGCCCGGGAGCGGCACCGTGCATGCAGGGTTCTACTCGGACTGTGCGTCCTCTCCATTCTCGGCGCACGAGCGAGTGCCCGAAGCTGATGATCAGCCCCTCGCGCGCAGTGTTCGTCAAGAACGACAACGGCGACGACGGGACCGACGGCTACGGTGCGTCCTCCTCTTCCTTCTCCCTCCTTCTCGTGTACGACTTGCTGACGTGCGCCCTCGCTCGACAGGCTCAATCGTGCGCACCTTGCGCCACGTCGCGCACCGCATGCAGCTCGCCAAGGACGGCGACGACAAGATCCCGCTCTGGGTCGCAGTGCGTCTCTTCTCCCTTCTCTCGCCCGTGCACGAACATGGAGCCGACTCGGTCTCCTGCAGGGTCACTCGCTCGGCAGCGCGCTCGCCTCATTGTGCTTCGCCCGCTTCCTGCGGTCCGAGGCCGACCTCGGGCCGGATCTCGAGCTGCGCGACGCCTACTGCTATGGTAGTACGTCCTCTTCATCTTCATCTTCCCTAAGTGTTTCCTGCGAGCTCGAGCGCTGACACAAAGCCTCCCTGCAGCACCTCGTCTCGGCGACGGCACCTTCGCGAGCGCCTTCGAGCAGACCCTCGTAACGCCTCTCGACCGCAAGAACATCCTGTGGCGCGTCCGCAACCACCTCGACTTTGTCACGTCGATCCCGCCCGGCCTCGGCGACCGCGAGTCGTCGCGCACCTCGCTCTCGTCCTCGTCGATCCTCAACTTTGCATGGCTCGGCGCCGCCGTCCGACTGCGGCCGGCAGCGCTGCCATTTCGCCCGCCGTACTACTCGCTCGAGCGGCTCGGCGCGTTCCACGAGGCGGTCGAGGTGCGGGTCGACGATGTCCAGGTCGGGCTCGAGCAGGATCAAGCCGCGACGGCCAAGCGCAACAAGGCGGCGTCGAGGCGCAGGGCTCAGTCGGCGGCGCTCAACCCGCTCGTGTTCGCCATGTCGCTCCTCCCGAAGCCGCTCTACGGCCACTGTGCATCCTCCTCCCCCTCCTCGACGAGCGTTTCCTTGTGCGCACGCACCTCCCTGACCCTCCTTCCTCACCGTCCGCAGTCCCTGCTTCGTACTACGCGCACCTCGACACGGTCTGGACGACGGCGCAACAGCAGGCGGCAGAGCATGTCGAGAGCGTGCAGGCCAAGGGCAGCGAGCTCGGCAACGAGGCGCATGCGAGGCTGCACGAGATCCGCCGGAAGACGAGGGCGGCGGCCGGGCGCGGCGGTGCTTGAGGGTTCTCCTTCCTCCTACTTTGTTCCACTTGTCGTTGTGTCTGTCTGCGCTTGCTGTAGCTTTCTGTAGCTCTTGTCCTCCTTCTCCCGGACCTCCGCGACGGCCGACTTTGAGAAGGTCGTCCTGCCTTTCTCATTCTCTCTTGCCGTGCTCGGTACGTGCTTCTCACTCTCTCATGCAGCGCTTGAAGGCCTGTCGCCGACTCTCCGACCTGCAGCTCGCTGCCGACCAGGAGACCTCGGCGTCCTTCGAGCGCATACACGGAGCGACGCGCCGCCGTTCGTCCCTCTTCCTCCTTCCCCTCACTCCCTCACACCCTTCCTCGCCTCGACCGAGATCTCAAGGTGCGCACTCCTTCCCTTCGCACCTGCGCATGCCACTGCGGGCAAGCCCAGCTGACCCGCTCGCGCCCGGCCCCCCCCCCCCCGCCCCCCCCCCCCCCCCCCCCCCCCGCCCCCCCCGCGCACCCAGGGACCCCCACCAG
>Ga0308169_10001859_pt1 | contig 23302 bp, 20 predicted proteins | sample PhyBR1_2_FD_202139 | JGI IMG/M metagenome (GOLD analysis project Ga0308169, IMG submission 202139) | Phyllosphere microbial communities from UC Gill Tract Community Farm, Albany, California, United States - DLSLSB.R1 | ecosystem: Host-associated > Plants > Phyllosphere > Unclassified | place...
ACTAAAGCCTGGAAGCATTGGACCTCGGGCTACGACCAGGATCCGGTTTCCGTGCTGAAGGCCTTCGAAGATGGCGCCGAGCAGTACAACGAGCTGATCGTGGTGCGCGGCATCCCCGTCTACAGCCATTGCGAGCACCATCTTGCGCCCTTCTTCGGCAAGGCGACCGTCGGCTATCTGCCCAACGGAAAAATCGTCGGCCTGTCGAAGCTGACGCGCCTGGTCGATATTTTCTCGAAGCGCCTGCAGGTGCAGGAACGCATGACGATGCAGATCGCCAATGCGCTGATGGAAGTGCTGGAACCGAAGGCGGTCGGCGTCGTGGTGAAATGCCGCCACATGTGCATGGAAAGCCGCGGCATCCGTACCCAGGGCGAAGAAACGATCACTTCGTGCATGCTGGGCGAGCTGCAGCCGAACCTGGCGTTGCGCACAGAATTCCTGGCCCTCGCCCGCGACTGATTCAGCTCCTCGGGAACCTGTTCCGGAACTTCCCCTCAAAGCTAATTTGGGGAGAACGACATGGCCAGGCCCGAATTCCCCAGCGACATTGGGCGCGAGCAGTTCGATCTCGTGCGCGACATGCTCGAGGCGGCGCGCCGCAAGACGCGTCCGCGCAAGCACGATCTCTACGATGTCTACTGCGCGGTGCTGTATTTCCTGTACACGGGGGCTGCCTGGCGCAGCCTGCCGCGCGACTTTCCCCCCTGGCGCACCGTGCACGAATATTTCACGCAATGGACGATGCTGCGCGACGGCGAACGCACGCTGCTCGAACAGACGCTCGACAAGCTGGGACGCGAGAAGGAACTGGCACAGCTGCATCGCTTGCTGCAGCCCCGTTAGGCGTCTGCCCGCCGTCGATCGCATCTCCACGGTCGACGTGTTTGCGCAACGTTCCGCCAGAAAAATTTTGTAATTTCAGCAAACTAATTGATCTTGCACATGTTTGCGCCGATGCGCGTCCGTCTTGTCACAATCTGTTGCGATTTCGAATCGTGCGCCCAGAACGGCTGGGCTAAGCTGGGTTCTTGACTTTCCTCCATCCCCGGCGCCATGTTCGACTACCTGAATCAATCCCTCTTTGCCCTGTTCAATGCCGCGCCGGGCCTGTCCGGCTGGCGCCTGCATGGGGCGATCTTCGCCGCCGAGTGGGTGATCATGGTCATGCCGCTGGGCCTGGTGCTGATGTGGACGAACGGGGCGCCTGGCCAGCGCGAAGCGGCCGTGCGCGCCCTGCTGGCGGCGGTCGTGGCGCTGACGCTCAGCAAGCTCATCGGCCTGATGTGGTTCCATCCGCGGCCCTTCATGGCGGGCATCGGCCAGACCTTCCTGCACCACGCGCCGGACAGTTCCTTCCCCAGCGATCACGCCACCAGCATGTTCTCGGTGGCCCTGGCATTGATGCTGAGCCAGCTGCGCGAGGTGCGCCGTTTCGGCCTGGTCTTGCTGGTGCTGGGCGTGGCGGTGGCCTGGGCGCGCGTCTTCCTTGGTGTGCATTGGCCGCTGGACATGATCGCAGCCTTCGTGGTCTCGGCGCTGGCCGCCATCCTCAGCGACACCCGCGCCGGGCAGGCACTGGCAGCCGCACTGGTGTCGATGCTGCAGGCCGTCTATCGGCGCGTCCTGGCCGCCCCAATTGCGCGCGGCTGGATCCGGCCTTGAGCCCCTCAAAAAGCCCTCATGGCGGCGTTGCATCGTCTCGCCGTACTAGCGTACTGTCTTCGACGATGTCGCCTCGCCCTCAGGGCCTTGCCCTGAGGGCTTTTTGATACGCTCTTACTTTTGAGGCGCTTCTGCCTCGGCCTTTTCGAAGACCAGCTTCTTGTTCTCGTCGAAGTGGAACAGGCCAAGCGGCTTGCCCGTCACCTGTTCTGGCGCCTCCATTTCGCTGCAGGAATCAGTTTCCACGCGCCAGGCCTGTTCGCCGGCGCGCAGCGTGTAGACGTTTTCTCCTGATTCGAACAGCTCGATTTCCACGTCCGGCATCGGCAGCTTGCCCAGTGCGATGCGGCGCTGGCAATCGGGCATGCGCGAAGCGAGCAGGTCGAGCGTGATCTCCTTTTTCCAGAAATATTCCTGCAGCGCGCGCACGGTGAGTGCGTGCTGGTTGCCGTCGATGTAATAGGTGGCCGAGTTGTCGACGCAGCCGGCGAGCAGCAGGGGAGCGAGCAGGAGGATTTTACGCATGCATGGATTCCAGGTTGTGGCGCGGCAGTTGCGCACCCTGGGCAGTATAGAACGCGTCTTTCTTGCCGTGCAACCGGGCCTGCCGCGCGGCGTCGTTCCTGATGGCTACCGGACTCCCCGTTTTTGCGAATTCGGCCATGATGAATTCCCTGTCATCTCCATTGAACCGAGCGAGACCATGCCAGACGACGACCAGACATCCGTGGCGCAAGCGATGGCGCCACCCTACGTTCCTCCACAGCCGCTGACGCTGCGCATCAATGGCGCCACCCATCAACTGATGGTCGAGCCGCGCGTCAGCCTGCTCGACGCCCTGCGCGAGCGCCTCGAGCTCACCGGCACCAAGAAGGGCTGCGACCGCGGCCAGTGCGGCGCCTGCACGGTGCTGGTCGACGGCCAGCGCATCAATTCCTGCCTGACCCTGGCCGTCATGCACGACGGCCGCGAGATCACGACGGTCGAAGGGCTGGCCTCGGGCGGCGCGCCGCACCCGGTGCAGGCAGCCTTCATGGGCCACGACGGTTTTCAATGCGGCTATTGCACGCCTGGCCAGATCTGCTCGACGGTCGCGCTGCTGCGAGAAATTGCCGAAGGCCAGGCCAGCAGCGTGACGCGCGGCGAACGGCCGGCCGGCTTGAGCGACGAGGAAATCCGCGAGCGCATGAGCGGCAATTTGTGCCGCTGCGGCGCCTACCAGAACATCATGGCGGCAATCCGTACTGCCGCTAATGCTTAAGGAGACGGAGTGCATTCGATTTCCTACGAAAGGGCGCGCGACGTCGCCCATGCCATCGAACTGGGCAGTACGCCGGGCAGCAAGTTCATCGGCGGCGGCACCAACCTGCTGGATTTATACAAAAGCGGCGTCGAGCGGCCGACACGGCTGGTCGATGTCAGCCGCATCGCCCTGAACGGCGTCGAACCCTTGCCCGACGGCGGCGTGCGTATCGGTGCGATGGCGAGCAATACGCAGGCCGCCAACCATCCGCTGGTGCGCGGGCCCTATCGCGTGCTGTCGGAGGCGATCCTGAACGGCGCCTCGGCCCAGCTGCGCAACATGGCGACCATCGGCGGCAATTTGCTGCAGCGTACGCGCTGCTATTACTTCACCGATCCGGCCTTTAAACAATGCAACAAGCGCGAACCGGGTAGCGGTTGCGCCGCGATCGACGGGTTCAATCGCATCCACGCGATCCTCGGCGCCAGCGACAGCTGCATCGCCACCAACCCCTCCGACATGGCCGTGGCCCTGGTGGCGCTGGACGCCGTCGTGCGCCTCGCCGGCCCGGATGGCGAGCGTGCGGTGCCGGTCGCCGACTTCCACCGCCTGCCGGGCGATACGCCACAGTTCGACAGCGTGATCCGGCAAGGCGAGCTGATCGTGGCAATCGACCTGCCGCCTTCTGCCTTCGCCGCGCATTCGCACTATCTGAAAGTGCGCGACCGCGCCAGTTACGCCTTTGCGCTGGTCTCGGTGGCGGCCGCCCTCGACTTGCAGGACGGCGTCGTGCGCGACCTGCGCCTGGTGCTGGGCGGCGTCGCCCATAAACCCTGGCGCGCCGTCGAGGCGGAGGACGTATTGCGCGGCCAGGCGCTGGGTGAAGATGTCATCACGCGGGCCGCCGCGGCCGCCGTGGCGGGCGCCCGGCCTTATCAACACAACGCATTCAAGGTCGAGCTGGCGCAGCGTGCTATCGTGCGGGCGCTGCAGGTGCTACGCTCGGCCGGAGGAGTCGCATGAAGATGATTGGCGCACCCATCAACCGTACCGACGGCTGGGCCAAGGTCAGCGGCAGCGCGCGCTATTCGGCCGAGCATCCGGTGGCCGGCCTGGCCCACGCCTGGCTTGTCACCAGTACCGTCCCGAGCGGACGCATCCGTCAGATCGACACGAGCGAAGCGGAGAAGGTGCCGGGCCTGCTGCTAGTCATGACCCACGAAAACGTGCTGCAGCTGCCGCGCGAAACAAAGTCCGGCAAAGTGTCGCCGCCGAGCGGGCGGGTGCTGTCCCTGCTGCAGGATGCCGACGTGCACTACAACAACCAGCCGATTGCGGTGGTTGTCGCCGAGACCTTCGAGGCGGCACGGGAAGCGGCCGCACGCCTGCGCGTCGACTACGAGGCCACGCCGGCCCGGCTCGACTTCGAGGAAGCCAAACAGCACGTGCACCCGCCGGAAAAGGTCCTCACGCAAAAAACCGACACCAAGCGCGGCGACCTGCAGGCGGGCCTGCTCTCAGGCAGCACCAGCATCGACGTCACTTATCGCACGCCGGTCGAGCACCACAACCCGATCGAGCCGCACGCAACGATTGCCGCCTGGGACGGCGAGCAGCTAACCCTGTATGACTCAACCCAGTACATGAAGGGCGTGCAGCGCACGGTGGCCGGTACGCTCGGCATCGAACCGGAAAACGTCACGGTGCTGTGCCCGTATGTCGGCGGCGGCTTCGGCTGCAAGGGGTCCGTGTGGTCGCATGTGGTGCTGGCGGCGATGGCGGCGAAAATGGTGAATCGTCCCGTCAAACTCGTACTGGACCGCAACCAGATGTTCGGCCCGGTCGGCCAGCGTCCCGTCACCGACCAGCGCATGCGCCACGCCGCCATGCTTGATGGCCGCCTTACCGCGAGCAGCCACGACACCATCGCCTACACCTCGATGATCGAGGACTGGATCGAACCCTGCGGCCTCATGACGCGCATGATGTACAAGACGCCGAACCAGGAAACGACGCACCGCCTGGCGCGCATGAACCTCGGCACGCCAACCTTCATGCGCGCGCCGGGCGAGGCTTCCGGTTCCTTCGCGCTGGAGTCGTCGATGGACGAACTCGCCCATGAACTCGGCATCGACCCGCTGCAATTGCGCCTGCAAAACTACACGGAGCGCGATCCCGGCAAGGACTTGCCGTTCTCCAGTAAATCCTTGCGCCAGTGTTATGAGATCGGGGCCGAGCGCTTTGGCTGGAGCCGGCGCGACCCGGCGCCGCGTTCGATGCGCGAAGGCGACAAGCTGGTGGGCTGGGGCATGGCGACGGCGACCTACCCAACGAATCGCTCCAAGGGCAAGGCCTCGGCAACGCTGCATCCCGACGGCCAGGCTGTTTTCCGTTCGAGTACGCAAGACCTCGGCACCGGCACCTATACCGTCATGACGCAAATCGCCGCCGATGCGCTCGGCGTGCCGGCCGAACGCGTGCGCTTCGAGCTGGGCGATTCGCGCCTGCCGGAAGCACCGGTGTCGGGCGGCTCGACCACGGTCGCCAGCGTCGGGCCGGCGGTGCAGGCGGCGGGCAGGGCGCTGCGCCTGAAACTCATCGGCATTGCGCTGGCGGACGAAGGCTCGCCGCTGTTCGGCGCGCTGGCGGATGAGGTCGATGTAAGGGACGGCGAGCTGTTCCTGCGTGCCGATCCGTCAAAACGCGAAGCGATGGCGGCGATTGTGGCGCGGCTGGGCAGCGGGCCGGTCGAGGTGCAGGCCGAAGCCGATCCGGGCGACACCAGCGAGCATTTTTCGATGCACGCTTTTGGCGCGGTCTTCGTCGAGGTGCATGTGGACGAGCTGCTGGGCGAAGTCCGGGTGCCGCGCGTGGTCGGCGTGTATGGCGTGGGCAAATTGATGAACGCGAAGACCGGCCACAGTCAGCTGATGGGCGGCATCGTCGGCGGTCTCGGCATGGCGCTGTTCGAGGAAACCGTGTTCGACCTGCGCAACGGCCGCGCCGTGAACGGCAACCTGGCCGAATACCACGTGCCGGTGCATGCCGATATCGGCAGCATCGAAGTCGAGGTGGTCGAAGAAGACGATCCGCACGTCAATCCGTTGGGGGCGAAAGGGATCGGCGAGATCGGCATCACCGGCGTGGCCGCCGCGGTGGCGAATGCCGTGTTCCATGCCACGGGGCGGCGGATTCGGGATTTGCCGATTACGCTCGACAAGTTGTTGTAGATGATCGGATGGTGAACCGCGTGGGCACGAGTCCGATCGCGGCCCGGCCCACCCTACGGTAGGCAGATGTCGCGGCCTGGTTGATTGCGCGGATGATCGAATGGTGTACCGCGTGGAGTCAGGACTCCACCCTACGGTCAACTGGCTTCGTAGGGTGGAGTCCCGACTCCACGCGTTACGGCAGCAACAAGCAAATAACGCGTCACGCAAGTGCGCCGCGAACAGCCGCGTAACGTAGGGTGGGCTCTCGAGCCCACGCGTTACGGGCAGCAAAGAGCAAATAACGCGTCACGCAAGTGCGCCGCGAACAGCGGCGTAGGGGCGTCCCGCCGAACTTACTTCGCCGCCCCCTCCCAACCCCCACCCAGCGCCAGGAACAGGGTCACCTGATCCGTCGCCAGCTTCGCCGTCGACGCCGCCACCGCCGCCTCGTTCGACGCCAGCGTACGATCCGCATCGAGCGTCGTCAGGAAGTCGGTGCGTCCAAAGCGATACAGTTTCGCCGCCTGCTGGGAAGCCAGCGCGCTCTGGTCGCGCGCCGCCTTCAGCGCCGCATTCCGGTCGAGCTCACGCGCATAGTTCGTCAGCGCCGTTTCCGTTTCGCGCAGCGCGTTCAGCACGACGCCGTCGAAGCGCGCCAGCGATGCCGCCGTGCCCGCCTCGGCCTGTGCAATATGCATCCGCGCCGTGCCCGTCGAAGGCAGCGACCACGAGATCAGCGGCCCCAGGCTGTAACGGAAGGTATTGCCATCGCCAAAGCCGGACAAGGCTCCCGTGCTGCCCGCCGTCAGCCCCAGGCTGATCTGCGGATACAGCTCGGCGGTCGCGACGCCGATGCGCGCCGTGCTGGCGGCGAGCGTACGCTCGGCTTGCCGGATGTCGGGACGGCGGCGCAGCAGCGCGGCGCCATCGCCCACCGGAATCGCGGCCGTCAACACCGGCACGCGGCTGCACTGCGCCACCGCCTGCGGGAAGTGCGAAGGCGTTTCGCCCGTCAGCACAGCCAGCCGGTACAGCGCGGTACGACGCTGGGCTTCCAGCGGCGGCACCGCGGCGCGCAATTGTTCCAATTGACCGAGCGCGCGGCTGTTGTCGAGCGCCGATCCGCGCCCGAGTTCTACGCGCTGCGCGGTCGAACGGACGAATTTATCCTGCAGCGCCACCGACTGTTGCGCAATCGCGATCTGCTGCCCCGCCGAGCAGGCCTCGGCATAGGCACGCGTCGTCTCGGCAGCCACCGTCACACGGGCCAGGTCGCTGGCCGCCTGCGCGGTATCCGAATCGGCATTCGCCGCCTCGACCGCGCGGGCGATCTTGCCAAATAAATCGAGCTGGTAGGACACGTGCAGGCCGGTGTCGTAGCTGCCGTGGTCCGGCAGCGTGTGGCCGACGCCGGCGGCGGCGCCCGAAGCGCGGCCAAAGCTGGGAGCCGCGGAGACATCGACGCCAGGCCGGCCCAGCTGCTCGGCTTCCATCACCACGGCGCGCGCACGGGCCAGGTTGGCAGCAGCCACGCGCAGGTCGGTGTTGGCCGTAAACGCCTGGTCGATCAGGGCGTCGAGCGTGCGGTCGCGGTACAGGCGCCACCACTGGGCGGGCAGGGCCTGCTGGCTGAACGGTTTTTCGTTCGCGCCAAGGAAGGGCGCCGCAGCATCGGGCCGTTTCACGACGGCCTGCTCCGGCACCTTGTAGTTCGGGCCGACGATCGTGCCGCAAGCCGCCAGCAAGAGCGGCAGCGCGGCCAGGGTAAACGAACGTGCGCGCATTACGAAACCTTCCTCGGCGCGGCGGGTACAGGCTGGGTCGCCTTCGTTGCCGTCGCCGGCAACACCTGCACCGTCGCCGTCTGCCCCGCCACCAGGCGCACGGTATCCGGCACCGGATCGAGCGCGACGCGCACGGGAATCCGTTGCGCCAGCCGCACCCAGTTAAAGGTCGGATTAATGTTCGGCAGCATATTCGTGCCGATCGTACGGTCGCGGTCCGAAATGCCTTCGGCGAAGCTCTCGACGTGGCCGGTGAGCTTTTGCCTCGCACCCATCAGCGAGACCGTCACCGGGTCGCCGAGGTGGATCGCGGCCAGCTTGGTCTCTTCAAAATACCCTTCCACGTAAAACGAGCCGCGGTCGACCAGCGCCATCACCGGGTGGCTGGCGCTGACATAGGCGCCGGTGCGCAAGTCGAGGTTGGTCACCGAGCCGCTGACGACGGAGACGACACGGGTGCGCTCCAGGTTCAGGCGCGCGGTGTCGCGGTTCACCACGGCTTGCGCCAGCGCCGCACGCGCCTGTTCGACGCGCGATTGCCCCTGCTCGCGCATTTCCGCTGCCACCAGGTCGCCCAGCTGGACGTTGCGGCGCGCTTCGCGCTGCGCCTGGTTCAGCGCCACCTGCGCCGCCTCTTCGGCCGCCTCGGCCTGGCGCAGGGCCAGGTCGAAACGGGCGCGGTCGACTTCGAACAGGACGTCGCCCGCCTTGACTTGCTGGTTGTCGTGCACATACACCTTCGTCACCTGGCCGGTGACGTCGGGCGCGACCTGCACCACATAGGCTTTGACGCGGCCGTCGCGGGTCCAGGGTTCGATTTCGTAGTGGCGCCACAGCTGCCAGCCTGCAAAGATGGCGCCGGCGGCGGCGAGGACGGTGATGCCGACGCGGCCGATATTTTTTGAGGAGAAGTTCATGTCAAAACCAGTTGGATCCAATAAAAACAAGGCTGCCGAGCACGATGACGAACAGCGAAAAATCGAAGAGCGCCGGGTGCCACACATGGCGGTAGAAGCCGGTGCGGGCAAGTACCCGGTTGCACAGGCGCGAGACCACGTAGGCGAGCAGGGCCAGCAGTAACAGCGGCGGGAAATAAATGCCGTAGAGGCTGACTTCACCAGTCATCGGATCTCCTTGTCGAACAGCGGTAACAATGCAGGGGAGGGTTCATAGGCTAGTGCTTGAGGAAACAGGTCGCGCCGGATGCCGGCCAGCGAGGCCAGCGCATCGCGCCGGGCGCCGGAGTTGGCCGCCGCGCTGACCGAGCGCAGGGCGTTGTCGATCGAGGCCAGCAGGCGTTCGTTTTCGACCGGGTCGATCCGCGGACGCGCCGCGAAATGCTGCGACAGATGTTCGAGCAGCGCCCACAGCGCGGCCTGGCTGCGGCCGAGTTCGCCGCGCACGGCGAGCAGCTGCGTCATGTTCAGGCCGATGCGCAGGTCGACCAGGGCGTCGGTTGCCTGCAGGTCCTGCTGCGGGCCGGCCAGCGCCAGGCGCGGCGTCAGCAGGGCGATGCGGTCGACCATGCGCGCCGAAAATTCCGGCATCGACGGCACATGCCGGCCATCGCCGATGCGCGCCAGTTCTCCCCAGCCGGCGCGCAGCAGGCGGCGCGCGGTCCAGCCGGCGCCGACACTGCGAAACACGCCCATCACCAGCACCGCCAGCGCCAGGCCGGCCAACTGCGCCAGTGTCGAATTGATGAAGGAAGCAGCATCCGCCGTATTCGTGTCCTGCAGCGCCAGCGTGCCGCAAATGCCGAACAGGAAAGGCATGGCCCGTCCGAAGGTGCTGGGACGCGCGATCAGGACGCCGAGCACCAGGAAGGCCGGCGCGCAAGCCAGTACGAACATCTCGAAGCCGTGGATGGCCGGCAGCACCGCCAGCAAATAAAAGGCCGATAAGGGCACCGAATAAATGGTCCAGACCAGGAAGCCCTTAATGAACGGCACCGGATCGTCCTGGGTCGCGAAGAAGCAGGACATCACGGCCGCCATCATCGGCATCGCGGCGCCGGACGGCCAGCCGGTCAGGATCCAGAAGGCGCAGCCGGCCAGCACGGCGATCACGGCCGCGGCGGCGGATACGAGGGCCATGCCGCGGTCCAGGTGCAGGGCCTGCGGTTTCACGGCAGGCAGGTCGAAGGCCGCTTCCGGCAGCATGCCGGCCGCGCCTTCTCCGATGTGTTTGCGCAGCGCGTGGGTGTCGACGCAGACGTCGACCAGCGCGCGCAGGCGGGCGCCCAGGTTAATTTGCAGCAGGTCGCGCCAGTCGGCATGGCGTTCGGCGGCGGGCGTCAGGGCGTCGATGGCCTCGCGCAGGGCGGTTGGGGTGACCGGCGGGGTGGCGTCGCGCCGGGTGCCGGTCCAGGCCGTGATGTCGGCCAGCAACGCGCGCCAGCGCGCCGAGCTGTCCACGGCGCCCAGGCCGCGCAGGGCAGATAGGCGGTCTTCGATCGAGGACAGCAGGGGCACCATCGCGGCCAGGCGTTCCTGCAGCGCGTGGATGGCGTTCGCGGTCCAGCGCAGGTGCGAGGTGTCGAAGGGGATATGGACCGACATCATGCGCAATTCCGTGATGTCGCCGGCCAGCTTGCGGCGCTCGAGCGAGCGTTTGGCCGATGCCGCCTCGGGCGCCAGCGCATCGGCGATCCAGGCCTGGGCGTCGCGCAGGGCGTGGTCGAGGCGCGCCAGCATCACCGGGCCGAAGCCCTGCGGGAACACGAGCGAATGAACGACGGTCGCGCAACTGATGCCGAGCAGGATTTCCTCGACCCGCGCCAGGGCGACGTCGAACACGGTGCTCGGGTCGTTGACGGCGGGGAAAGCGATCAGCCCGGCGGTATAGCCCGCCAGCATCACCACATAGGAACGCGGCGTGCGGTCGAGCAAGGAGACATACAGGCAGCCGCCGACCCAGAGCGCCAGCGCCAGCGACAGCAGCTCGGGCGAGTTGGCGAACATCGGCACCAGGATCACGGTGGCGAGGGCGCCGAGCAGGGTGCCGCCGAAGCGGAACAGGGCTTTCGAGCGCGTGGGACCGGCGAAGGGCGCGGCGACGATATACGCCGTCATCATGGCCCAGAAGGGGCGCGGCAGTCCGATGCGCATCGACAGATAGAGCGCGAGCATCGCTGCCGCAAAACTTTTAATGGAGAACAGCGCCTCGTTTTTCGACATCAACTTCACGCCTGCTTGTCCCCGCTCGACTCGGGCTTGCCGATGCGGGCCTGGATGCTGGTCAGCACGCGCAGGCAGGCGTCGATGTCGGCTGCATCGACCCCGGCGAAGACGCTGCGGCGAAACGGCAGCAGCGCTTCTTCCATCTGCGCGGCGCGGGTCCTGCCGTCTTGGGTCAGTTGCAGGATCTTGGCGCGGCGGTCTTGCGGATCGTCGTGGCGCTCGATCAGGCCGTTTTCGATCAGCAGGTCGATCACGCGCACCAGGGACGACGGTTCCAGGCCGAGGGCGTCAGCCAGCACGCCCGGACGCACGCCGTCCTGGCCAAGGCGGCCCAGGATCAGCACCGGCAGCGCGGTCGCCTGCGACAGGCTGTACTGCGACGCGACCTTGTCCGCCATCGATTTGTAGGCGCGCGAAGCGTGGGTCAGCGTGGCGGTCAGTTGGATCAGGGTCTGGTCGAAGGCGTCCATGGGGAGCGGCAGGTATTTTAATTATGAAAGTTTAGCATGCGAAGTAAATTCTTGCATGGAATGGCGTCGAACGTTATGGCGTGCTGGGGTGGGGGACGCGGGGGTGCGGGGGCTGGTTGGACGCGTGGGCGGCGGCGCGCGACAGTGATGCGCGGGCTTCAGGGTGGAGCCGCCCACCCTACGCCGTGCTGCAATGGTTACAGGGTGGCGATCGCCGCCAGCGAGGCCGGCAGGTCGAACTCGTGTTCCGGCGCGACCTTGCGCAGCGCCTCGATCGGCGCGTAGCCCCAGTGCACGGCGGCAAAGGCGACGCCGGCCTTGCGCGCGGCGTCGGCATCGGTGGCCTGGTCGCCAATGTAGAGTGCGGCCGTTGGCGCCATGGCGGCGCGCTTTAACACCTTGCGGATGCGCGCGGTCTTGCCGAAAATTGACATGCCGCATTCGTACTGGCTGATCAGCGGCGTCAGTTCCGGCCCCAGCACCTGGCGCACGTTGTCTTCGGCATTCGACGAGACGATGGTGAGCTTGACATCGCCGCGCGCCAGCTCGCGCAGGGCGGCATCGACTTCCGGAAACAGGCGCACCTGTCCGGCGTTTTCGCGCATCAGGGTTTTGAAACTGGCGGCGGCCAGCGGCAGCTTCCAGGCCGGCATGCCGACGTGGCGCATCATCTCGCGCGTGCCGTAATGGCGCAGGCGCTCGATGTGCGCCAGGTCGACGCGCCGAAAGCCGTGCTCGTCAGCGATCTGGTTGAAGACGCTGAGAAAGAACGGAAACGAATCGGCAAGGGTGCCGTCGAAATCGAAAATGGCGAGGCGGTAGCGCATGGCAGTTCCATCATACACAGGCCGGGTTACCGTTGCCGCGCGATCAAGCCTGGGCGGCGCGCTCCGGCACCACGAAGGCCAGGCTCTCCTCGAACGAGCGCAGCACCATGTCGACATGCTCCTGCACCACCGTCTGGTTCGCCGCCGTCTCGCCGAAGGGCAGGCGGATCGTCACCAGTAAGGCGTTCGGCAGACCCGCCCGCATCTCGTCGGCCACGCGCTGCCACTGCTCCAGCATCGACTCGACCGGGTAGGTGATGAACACGGTCGAAATCAGGTCGGCCTTGTCCGGCCCGGGATTGTCCTGGTCGGCGTCGACCACCACGCTGCGCGCGTCGACGTCGAGTTCGCGCAGTGCACGCACGAGCAGCTCGGTCAGCAGGTCGTCGCGTTCGGTACCGAGGCCCGCGCACAGCACGATCGAGTGCGAAGGCACGTCGAGCGAACCCTGCCAGCGGCCGAGGCGCGCTTCGCGCATCTTGCGCAGGTGGGTGCCGACGTTCGCGTCGAGCAGCGAGATGCGGCCCTTGCGGCGGCGGTTGCGGCCGATTTCGTTCGATACCGGCGTCAGCGTCGCGGCGACGTCGGCGATGGTGGTGCGGATGTGCGCCGCATGCGTGGTCTCGAGCTGGCCGGTACGCTGTTCGGCGGCCACCATCGAGATCCCCGGCAGTAGGATCTGGTCGCAGTAGCGCGCGAAGCTGTGGCGGTCGAGATAGCTGCGCGCGTCGGAAATGATACTGTGTGTCTCACCTGCGAGTACGCGTTGATAGAAGCGCTGGGCCACGTTCACGTTCGGCACGTCGCCCAGCAGGATCGTCACCGGTTCCAGCGCGCGCACGTGGCGCCCGGCCACCACCAGGCACAGCGTCAGCGGCGTGGACAGCAGCAGCCCGACCGGACCCCACATCGCGCCCCAGAACAGGGCCGAAACGATCACGGCCAGCGGAGATAAGCCCGAGCTGTGGCCATACACCTTCGGCTCGACCACGTTCGCCACCATCAGCTCGAGCGCAACGAACATCGCCAGGCAGGACAGGGCCATCGTCCAGCCCGGATCGATGGCGGCGACAAATACCGCGATCAGCACGCCCGCCACCATGATGCCGAGGTAGGGCACGAAGCGCAGTAGGCCGGACAGCGCGCCCCACAGCGCCGCGTGCGGCACCCCGAAAGCCCACAGCAGGCCGCCGATCAGCGCGCCGAAAGTCAGGTTGACGATGAACTGCGACAGGAAGAAGCGCGATACGCCGCGCGTCGCATCGGACAGGGCGCGCACCGTGCGGCTGATCTCGGCCTGGCCGGCGAGGCGGATCACGCGGTCGCGCAGGGATTCGTGTTCGAGCAGGATGAAGACCAGCAGCACCAGCACCAGGCCCGCTTCGCCGATCGGCCCCCAGGCCAGCGAAAACAGGCGCGCCAGGGTGTCGCGGGTGGTGGCGCGCGGGGCGCGGATTTCAACCGGCAGCGGCTGGTTGGCGCTGGTGGTGAGCGTCCCGCGGCGCACGGTGACCGGCGGCGGCGGCGCGGCGGGAGACTGCGGCGCCACCGCACTGAGTTCGGCTTCCAGGCGCGCGAACGGGCGCTCCGTCAGCTCGCGCACGCGTTCGATCTTCGAGCGGATCGCGGCCCGGTATTCCGGCAGGTCGCGCGTGACGGCCACCAGTTGAAAGGCGAGGATGGTGCCGATGCCGATCACGCAGGTCCCGGCCAGCAGCACCGAGACCAGGGTCGCCGGCAGGCGCGGCAGGCCGATGCGGCGCAGGGAGCGGATCAGCGGCGCCAGCACCAGGCTGAGGACAGTCGCCAGCGCCAGCGGTTCGAGCACGTCGCGGCCGAAATACAGCAGGCCCAGGATGCAGGCGACGGTGACGACCGAACTGGCGGTCAGGTTGTTGAACAGGCTTGATTCGCGCATTAAATACTTGGCACTCCGGCAGTGACGGTCTGGCCGGCGCAGGAAATCACCAGCGCCAGCAGTCTAGCACCAATGGCAACCCGGCTGTTCCTGTCTCATTGCGCGATGCTGGGCGCCTCGAGTGCCGCCAGCAAGCCGTCCGCATCGACCGGTTTTACGAAATGGCGGTCGAAGCCGGCTTGTCTCGACGATTCGCGGTCGCTGCTCTGGCCGTAGCCGGTCAGCGCGACGTACAGCGCGCCGGAGAGCGCCGGCTGCGCGCGCAGCTGGCGCGCCAACGCGTGGCCGTCGATCAGCGGCATGCCGATGTCGAGGATGAACACGTCCGGCGGATTCACCAGTGCCGCCCCGACGGCGTCGCGCGGATCGTTGATCGTCTGGACAAGGTGGCCGGCAGCGTCCAGCAGCGCGGACAGGGTCGTGGCGGCATCAAAGTTGTCGTCGACCAGCATGATGCGCAGCGCACGGTGCGTAGTAGCCACCGTCGCCGGCGCCGATGCCGCGGGCTGCGGCAGCTGCCCGGCCGCCGGCAGCTCCACCGTAAAGCGGCTGCCCTGGCCGGGACCGGCGCTGTGCGCGGCGACCTGGCCGCCGTGCATGTTGACGATGTTTTTCACCAGCGCCAGCCCGAGACCGAGGCCGCCCTGGGCCCGGTCGGGCGTGCGCTTGCCCTGCACGAACAGGTCGAAGATATGCGGCAGCAGCGCCGGCTCGATGCCGTTGCCGTTATCGAGCACGGCGATGCGGACTACGCCATCCTCGACGTCGAGCGAAAGCGTGATGCGCCCGCCCGGCGGCGTGTACTTGGCGGCATTCGCCAACAGGTTTGCCGTCACCTGGATCAGGCGCGCGCGGTCGCCCAGCACGCCCGCCGGGGCCGAGCCGAGCTGCAGCGCCAGCGTGTGGCGGCCGGCTTCGACCAGCGGGTGCACCTGTTCGGCGGCGCTGGTGACCACCAGTTTCACGTCGACCGGCGCCTTCTCCAGTTGCACCATGCCGCGCGTGACGCGCGAGACGTCCAGTAAATCGTTCACCAGCGTCGTCATGTGGCTGACCTGGCGCGAGATGACCTCGCTGTACTGGCGCACCTTGTCGGGATTGTGCGGCGCCAGGCGCAGCACCTGCGCCGCCGCGCTGATCGGCGCCAGCGGGTTGCGCAGTTCATGCGCCAGCATCGCCAGGAACTCGTCCTTGCGGTGGTTCGCCTCCTGCAGCGCTTCCTCGGTCAGCTTGGCCTCGTGGATGTCGGTGTCGGTGCCGAGCCATTTGATGATCTCGCCGTTCTCGCTGCGCAGCGGCAGGGCGCGCGCCAGGATCCAGCGGTATTCGCCGCTGTGGTGGCGCAGGCGGTAGGTGGCCTCATAGGGTTCACCGCTGGCGACGCTATGCACCCAGCGCGCGTGGCCTGCCTGCCGGTCGTCCGGGTGCAGCATGTTCTCGGCCCAGGCCGTGCCTTCGGCCCGGCCTGCTTCGGCGCCGACGAAGTGGTAGAACTGGGCGTTGTGGTAATCGATCGTCCCGTCGGGCAGCGCCGTCCACACCATTTGCGGCGAGGCGTTGGTAATCGTGCGAAAACGCAGTTCGCTGTCGCGCAGCTCTTCCTCGAACTGCTTGCGTTCGGTGACGTCGCGCGTGGTGCCGGCGACCGCCTCGACTTCGCCGTCGGGCCCGAGGATCGGCACGAAAATGTAGTCGTAGATGCGGCGCCCGAAAGCGCCGTTGAAGGGCACTTCGCCGCGGATCGGCGCCTTCGTCGCCTTGACTTGCTCGATCTCGCGGTCGTGCATGGCCGCGTGCCAGGGCTCGTAACCCAGTTCCCAGCAGGTCTTGCCGACCGATTCCTCGAAGGTCTTGCCCCACATTTGCAGCAGGACGGCGTTGGCATAGGTGAAGCGGTGCTCCAGGTCGAACACATAGACCAGGTCGGGCGTATTCGACAGCACCGTTTCGTACAGGCGGCGCTGGCGTTCGGACTCGGCGGCCATCGATGCCAGCTCGCGCTCGGCCTCGCGGTGGCGGCGCTGGTTTTCCTGTTCGCGCAGGTGGCGCTCGGTCAGGAGCGCCAGCAGGTCGGTGAAATAGCCGATCTCGCCGGCCATCTCGACGCTGGGCGCGCGCTGCTCCGCATGGAAGATGGCGAGCGTGCCGAGGATCCTGCCGCCCGGCGAATGCAGCGGGAAGGACCAGCACGAGCGAATGCCATGGGCCTCGGCCACCGCGAAAAAAGGCCGCAGCAGGGGTTCGTCGCGCATGTCCTCGACGATGACGATCTTGCCCGCGTGGGCGGCGCGTGCGCAGGGCGCGCCGGCCGGGCCGACCGGCAGCTGCGCCAGCGCAGCCATCAGTTCCCGCGGGATCCCGGTTGCCGCCGCCAGCTGCAGCCGGTGCGCCGGCTCGTCGACCAGGTAGACGGAGGCCCAACTGGCTTCGCTGATCAGGCGCCGCGCCTCGTCGAGCAGGGTTTGCAGGATGACGTCGTAGGAGGCGCCCCGGACCGCGTCCGACAGGATGTGTTTCAGTCCATCGGAATTCAGGCCTGCCTGGAGCTTCATTGTGTCTGCGTCGTAGGTATCGAAGAGTTCGATTCTAGCGCAGCGCACCCGGCGCGGCGCCCCTTTATGTTGCGTACACGTCTCAGGCTGCTTGCAGTTGCGGAATCAGCGAGCGGTGCGCCGCCACGCCGGCCATGGCGCCGTCCGCCACCGCGAAGGCGACATTCCCGGCAGGGCGCGCCATGTCGCCGCAGCAGAACACGCCCGCGACGCTGCTCGCCTTCATCGCGTCGGTGCGCACGTAGGCGCCCATGGGACCATCCTCCATCGCGCAGCCGAGCTGGCCGGCGACGGGACTGGCGGCGTGCATCTGCGCTGCCACGAACAGGCCCGCCATCGGCAGCACGCGGCCGTCTGCCAGCACGACATCTGCCTCGCCCTCGATGCGCGCCACCTTGCTCCGCTCGATCCGGACCTGGCGTGCGGCCAGCGCCGCCAATTGCGCAGCGTCCGGTTCGAAGGCATCGTTCAGGAAGAAGGTGACGCTGCCCCAGTCCGGCAGCATCAGCGCATGGTGCATCGACAGCGGCCCGACGGCCAGCACACCGATGGCGCCCGCATCGAGTTCATAGCCATGGCAGTAGGGGCAGTGGAAAACGCTGCGGCCCCAGCGTTCGGCCAGGCCGTCGAGCGGCGGCAGCGTGTCCTTCACGCCGGTCGCGAGCACCAGCCGGCTGCCGCTGCGGGTGCTGCCGTCGGCCAGCGTCACGATAAAGCCATCGCCTTGCGCCTGCGCGTGCGCCGCCGTACCCGCGACCCAGGCCACGTTCGGATACTTCAGCAGCTGTTCGCGCGCGGTGGCGGCAATGGCAGCCGCTTCGCTGCCGTCCTGGGTGAGGAAACCGTGCGAGTGGCGGGCGAAGCGGTTGCGGCGCTGGCCGGCGTCGATCACGAGAATGCGCCGGCGCGCCCGGGCCAGCTGGGTGGCGGCCGCCAGGCCGGCGTAGCTGCCGCCGATGACGATCGCGTCGAATTCAACTGCCGCTGTGCGGGTGTCCATGGTGTTCTCCCAGGTGCTGCGCATATTGCGCATTGAAGCGTTCGGATAGTTCATGCAGCGACACGTCGCCGAGGCGCCGGATCAGCAGCGCCTCGGCTTCGTCGAAGGCGCTGGCGAGCGACTGGTTGACGACTTTCTCGACCAGGCATGCGGGATGGTCGACCCGGTTCCCCATCGCGAAGACCGTGGGCGCGCCGACGGCCTCGTAGATGTCGCGCAGGGACAGCTGGCGCAGGTCGGCCGTGATCACCCAGCCGCCGCCATGACCCTTGCCCGAGCCGACATAGCCGCGTTCGCGCAGCCCGGCCAGCGTACGCCGCACCAGCACGGCATTCGTGTGCAGGAAGCCGGCCAGCTCCTCCGAGGTCAGGGGGCGCTCGCTGTGGGCCATGTGCAGCAGCAGGTGCAGGATCGAGGAAAGTCGGGAATCGCGTCTCATGTAACTTATGATAGTACAGAATGCGTGAAGGTGCACGGCCGCGCCGATTCGGCTCACCTTCGTCTTATCTGGCGCCGCGCGATTCAATAGTGTGTTTCCTTCCCATGAACAGCCTTACAATCTTGTCATCTTCATCATCTGCGAAGCGCGATCCATGGCCCAAATCCATCCTGCCGGCTGGCGCGAGATGTCCGTCACCGGAACTGCTTCCCGCGAGATCGAAACGCTGGCCCTGCTCGAGCAGCGCCTCTCCGACACGCCCTACAGTATCTACCACGGCGTGCACTGGACGAATGTCGAGCAGGGATACTCGGTATATGGCGACGTCGACTTCATCATCGTCGCCCCCAACGGGCGCATGCTGCTGATCGAGCAGGTCGCCGGCTTCCTCAACGAGACCCCCGACGGCCTGCTGAAGAATTTCCAGGGCAAGCCGCGCAAGATACGGGCCCACATCCTGCACACGATCGAAGGCCTGACGCGCCGCTACCAGGGCGAACTGTCGATCGACTATCTGCTGTACTGTCCCGACTACACGGTGCGCGACCCGAATTTGGCCGGCATCGACCCGCGCCACATCATCGACGCCACCACCAAGGGCCGGCTGGCGAAGGTCATCCGCGAGGCGCTGCCGGTTACGGACAAGACCGACGAATTCGACAAGGTCACGCGCTTCCTGGGCGACACCCTCAGTTTGCGGCCCGACCCCAGCTCGATGATCGGCTCGGCCACGCAGATGGTGACGCGCCTTTCCGGCGGCCTGGCCACCTGGGCGCGCCGCCTCGAATTCGAACCCTTCCGCCTGCGCGTGGTCGGCACCGCCGGCAGCGGCAAGACGCAGCTGGCGCTGGCCGAATACCAGGCCGCGATCGACGCCGGGCTGCGCCCTTTATATGTCTGCTTCAACCGCCCGCTGGCCGACCACATCGAGAAACTCGTGCCGCCGGGCGGGCGCGTCTCCACCTTCCACATGCTGTGCGACGCCTACATGCGCGCCCAGGACGTGACGCCGGATTATTCATCGCCCGAGGTCTGGGACGACATCGAAAAGGCGCTGGCCGACGTCGCGCTGCCGGAAACCTGGCAGTACGACGTGCTGATCGTCGACGAAGGCCAGGATTTTTCGACCAGCTGGCGCGACATCGTGCTCGCCATGGTCAAGCCGGGCGGGCGCGCGATCTGGCTCGAGGACCCGGACCAGAATTTATATGGCAAGCAGATGGTGGCGCTGCCGGGCTGGGTGAAACTCCATTCCGACACCAACTACCGCAGCCCGCGCCAGATCGTGCAGATGCTCAAATCGATGGGCGCGGCGCGCGAGCCGGTGGAGGCGGGCAGTCCGTTCAAAGGGGCGGACATCGAGGAGCTGACCTATCCGGAAGGCGATACGGAGGCGATGCTGGCCCAGACGCGGCGCGCGGTGACGTCCTGTCTTGCCGCCGGGTTTGGGCGGCACGATATCGCGATCTGTTCGTTTCGCGGGCGGGAGAAGTCGGCGATCCTGAACCTGGACAAGCTGAGCGATGCGCATACGCTGAAGTCGTTTACGGGTGAGTACGATTTGTTCGGGAATCCGGTGTTTCGCGAGGGTGGGCTGCTGGCGGAGTCGGTGTATCGGTTCAAGGGGCAGTCGGCGCCGGCGCTGATTTTTACGGAGATCGACTTCGAGGACATGACGGAGCTGGTGCTTCGTAAACTGTTTGTGGGGATGACGCGGGCTCGTCTCAAACTCGTGCTGGTGATGAGTGATCGGGCGTCGTTGCAGTTGCTGGACCGGATGTAAAGACGATCGATCCTGATACATTTGCTCACCTATCGCGTGGTAACAATCCGGCATGCTCGGCTATGATGGCGCCCCGGCCGGCACGATCGACAGCAACGCGCTGCGGTCGCGCCGGAAAGCGTTGTTGAAGATATTGTCGGGATGTGGATGGCAGCAGGGAATCGCGTAGTGCCCGCAGCAGCGGGAGCGCAGCAAACACAATTCGGTCTCATCAATCTGTTGAAGGCAGGCGCCGCGCAGCTGATCGTGCTGCATCACTTGGCGTTTTACGGGCCGATGGCGGACCATGCCCGGCCGCTGGCGCCGGATTTGTTCGACTGGCTTGCTGGCGACGCCCGCATCGCTGTCCAAATCTTCCTTGTCATCGGCGGGTTCCTCGCCGCTAAATCGCTGGCACCGCAGGGTCTCGCCAGGTCGGGTAATCCACTCTCCGCCATGTGGCGTCGTTATACCAAGCTGGCTCCTCCCTTTGTGATCGCGACGCTGCTGGCGGCCGGTGCGTCCCTCATTGCGTCCGCCTGGATGACGCACGACTCGATTTCCAGCGCGCCGAGCGTGACGCAGCTGGCGGCGCATGTGCTGTTGCTGCATAGCGTGCTTGGCTACGAATCGCTGTCGGCAGGCGCCTGGTATGTGGCGATCGATTTCCAGTTGTATGCGGGGGCTGCGTTGCTGCTGTGGCTGTGCGGGCGCTTGTCTGGCGGGCTTGAGCGGCCGTGGCTGGTGCCGGTCGCGATGACGGTGGTCGTCGTTTCCTCGCTGTTCTACTTCAACCTCGATGCGGACTGGGATGTGTGGGCGCCGTATTTCTTTGGCAGCTATGGGCTGGGCATGCTGGCCTGGTGGGCGGGTGATCCGGCGCGCAAGCCGCGGGCGGTGGTGCTGTTGTTCTTGATGATGGCGGTGCCGACGCTGGCGGCGTTGACGCTGGATTTCAGGAGCCGGATTGCGGTGGCGCTGAGTGTGGCGTGCGTGTTGATGTTGCTGGGGCGGGTGAGGGTTCAGTCAGGTGCGGGATGGGCGGTGGCGAACTGGCTGGGGAAGAATTCGTATTCGATCTTTCTGGTGCACTTTCCGGTGTGCCTGGTGGTGAATGCGGCGTTTACGCGGTTTGTGCCGGCGGATGCGGAGTGGCAGGCGGTTGGGACTGTGATTGCGTGGGTGGCGAGTCTGGCTGGTGGCGTGGCGTTCTACGCGTGGGTAGAAGCGCCGCTGGGACGAATGGCGAAGACGCATGGCGAAACCCGCTCGGTGCATTCGTTCGATGTGTCGAGGCCGAAGGATGTTGTGATCCGCTGAGCTTCGCTTGGTCGCTAAGATCAATTCGTATCTGTTGATTATAATTCCTTCCTTAACTAACGCAGGTCCGTCGCGCTGTAGGCGCTTTTTCTATTTTTCCGAAATAGGAACCCATTGCTGTCATTAATGAATGGCAGCGACTGCGGTAATTTGAGAAAAGCATCAGGGCATTTGTCGTGTTTTCCGAACCGCAGCTAGCAATCGGTATCACTTAATGAACTTGAAAATATAATAATCTGATGTCGCCGATAAAAGGGCCAAACTGCTACTTTCCTCACAAACGCTCTTCGCTATACAAGAAGAACGGAATTATCCACGTGAGCTCGACATAAGTCATTGATTTTCAAGCAGCAAGTTCCAAATTACGTTGATCTACTCGATTCAAGTAAGCGCATACGCTTTCTGCCATGACAGACGCTAGCCGAACGGGCACGGCGTTGCCAAGTTGCCGCATTGTTTCAGACCAGGTTCCGTGAAAAATAAAAGAGTCATCGAAAGTTTGGATGCGCGCGGATTCTCGCACCGTAAAGTACCGCACAGTGCCATCGGTCCGGCGCAACATGTTTTCCCCCCCTGGCACACCATGGTCACCCGCTTTCAACGCTTTAGCTGGTTCATCCAATGGACTTCCAGTATGCCCTGGGTATGAGCGCGCACCCGGTTGAAACTTATGGGCTTGAACCAATGTGGAGCAGGGAGTTACTTCCGGATCAGGTAAACCAAAGATCGCGTCTCGAACAGTTTGCCATGGCGCCAGCTCACGGTCCGCGTGCGCTTTTTCAATCATCTTCAAGACACGTTCAATATTGACTGGCCGCTTTGGCCGGTCCTGATCTGCAACTTGATGGTGCCGCCAATAGTCCCCGGTTCCCCATTGGGAAAACAATAGTGCATGTTGGCTGTGGGTTTCGGGAGGGAACTCGAACTCTACATTAAGATCCGCACGGAACCCAACGAAGAAAACTCGCATGCGCTTTTGCGGCACGCCGTAATTTGCAGCATTTACTAGTTTCCAGCGGACATTGTATTCCTTAGCCGCCCCCGATGCTTGATGTTCAGTGAGCCGTGATAGATGTGTTAGCCACTCCTCACCGTCGTGAGCGCAAAGAGAGGGGAAGGCGAGTTGCAACAGGATGTAATTGAAGTAGTCTGCAAACGCCACGCGTGTTAGTCCCTGAACGTTTTCGAACACGAACGCACGAGGATTCGTTTCACGTACAGCGCGGATTGCCTGGGGAAACATGTCACGTATATCAAGGAAACCGCCGTGCTTTCCCCCAAGTGAAAAAGGCTGACATGGCGGCCCCCCGGTTACAAGATCGATATCTTGAAAGCGACTGTAGTCAAACTGTCTTACGTCACCTTCAGTAACGTCTGGCCAGTGAGCGACTGGCTCCACATTCGCGGCTTTGTTGATGCGAATAGTGTTGCACGCGTGCGTGTTCCACTCCACAACTGCCTGATGTATCACGTTGTGTCTAGAAAACCCGAGGGCCAATCCTCCGGCACCGGCAAATAGTTCGATCGAGTTAATAGGCATATCTATCTCTTAATAGGGGGCGCTACGACGGGCGACGACCGCACTTAGGTAGCGGGGTCACGAAGGGAAGATCGCTCGAATGGCAGAACTAACTACCCAGGCTGTATTTTACTGTACGCCTGTACAGTATACAAAGTCGATGGCGCGAAGTGCGGACCGCGATATCGAAAAATGTGTCGCCTTCCTCCAACTTGGAGGCACTAACGCGTTGAGCGGCATCAATATTAGCGGAAGCGGTGCATGATAGGGAGGCTGCGGAAGGGCTAAGTGAGACCAACCCTGCCGAGAGACAAGGAGGGCGAACTTGCGCCGCTTGTGCGCTACCGGCAACGCGACTAGGCGGCATCCGTTGGGGTAACCTAGGATACTAACTTGTAAGCTTGCTATC
>Ga0308169_10001860_pt1 | contig 23293 bp, 20 predicted proteins | sample PhyBR1_2_FD_202139 | JGI IMG/M metagenome (GOLD analysis project Ga0308169, IMG submission 202139) | Phyllosphere microbial communities from UC Gill Tract Community Farm, Albany, California, United States - DLSLSB.R1 | ecosystem: Host-associated > Plants > Phyllosphere > Unclassified | place...
CCCAAGGAGCACTTGCATTGTGCTGCTTAAATGTGACAACCGTTTGACGATCCGGACGAATTCGTTTTCTCTTGCTTGTTTCCCTTTGTAAAGCTCACGGATAATGGTTGCTTTGCGGTCGCCTTGACCGCCAGCGACAGGAGCAGCACGTGCACGAGCAAGATTCCGGACCGGATGCGTCCACCCAGCCAGGCAATCCCGCGCGCAGGCGCATCTTCCAGGCCGCCGCGGCCGCCGGCATGGTGGCCGGCGCCGGCACGCTGCCCGGCGTGGCAAGCGCAGCGTCCACCGCCGCCAAGGCGCCAGCCAGGAATTCGCTCGACGCCAAGCTGCGCGCCCACGTCAAGAACGTGGTCGTGATCTACCTGGAAAACCGCAGCTTCAACAACCTGTTTGCCGATTTCCCCGGTCTGGCCGAGCCTCTGGCGGGCGTACCGGCGGCGCGCCTGCAGCAGCGCGACCGCGACGGTTCGGTCCTGCCGACCTTGCCCCGAATCTGGGGCGGCATGGTGCCGGGCCGCCAGAATATCGGCGGCAAGGATTACCTGATCGACGAAAAGCAATTGGCCGCAATGCCGAACGCGCCGTTCAAGCTGACCGACGGCGACGGCAAGCCGCTGCCGGAGTCCATCGTCACGCGCGACCTGGTGCACCAGTTCTATCACAACCAGATGCAGATCAATGGCGGGCGCAACGACGGCTTTGCCGCCTGGTCCGATGCCGGCGGCATGGTGATGGGCTATTACGGCGAAACATCAAAGAACCTCGGCCTGTGGCAGATCGCGCGCGACTTCACGCTGTGCGACAACTTCTTCATGGCCGCGTTTGGCGGCTCGTACCTGAACCACCAGTTCCTGATCAGCGGCCGGGTGCCGGAATACTTCGATGCTGCGCAGACGGCGGCCAAATCGAAGATCGCGGTGCTGGCCGATGGCCCGCAGGGCGTGCGCCTGGCACTGGACCCCGATTCGCCGGCTTCGGCGCTGGACGGCCCGCCAAAGGTCGTGCGCAACGGCGCGATGACGCCGGACGGTTACGCCGTCAATACGATGGCGCCGCCGTACCAGCCGAGCTGGGTTCGCCCGGCTGTCGATGGCGACCCGCTGCACGCCGATCCGCAGGATGCCAGCGTGCTGCCGCCGCAAACCTACGACACGATCGGTGACCTGCTGTCCCGGCGGGGCATTAGCTGGGCCTGGTATGGCGGCGGGCAGCAAGCAGCGCTCGATGGCCGCGGCGCCGGCCAGAAGCCAAACTTCCAGTACCACCATCAGCCGCTTAATTACTTCAGGCAGTTCGCCCCGGGAACCAAGGCGCGCGCCGACCACCTGCGCGACGGCGGCCTGGGCGACAGTCCGATCTCGAACCGCTTCATTGCCGACGTGATTGCCGGCAAGCTGCCGGCGGTCGCGTTCTACAAGCCGCAAGGCAACCTGAACCTGCACGCCGGGTACTCGGACATCGAATCGGGCGATGCCCACGTCGCCAACGTCATCGAGCACCTGAAAAAATCACCGCAGTGGAAAGACATGGTGGTGGTGATTACGTTCGACGAGAACGGCGGCTGGTGGGACCACGTGGCCCCGCCGAAGGGCGACCGCTGGGGCCCGGGCTCGCGCATCCCGGCGATCGTGGTGTCGCCGCACGCCAAGCGCGGCGCGGTCGACCACAATTTCTATGACACGACCTCGGTGCTGCGCTTCATCACGCGCCTGCATGGGTTGCCGCTGCTGGAAGGCCTGGCCGTGCGCAACGCCGCGTTCGAAGGACGCGGCGCCCGTCCGCCGGGCGATCTGACGGCGACATTGCAATTCCGGTGATACGAAGCCAGCCGTCGAGGCTGGTTTTTTTGATTAAAAGTTTCCTATTGGCTATCGCGCGCTGGTAACAATGACGCAGGTATACAGTCGTCGCACTCGATGTTGTTTCGTTGATAACCGTCATCACGGCGGGTTCGACAAGCAGTGTTGAATCGACCAAACATACACAATGTCAAGAACCAGGAGATACACCATGCAAAAAACCCAATTCATCAAGCGCCTGTTGGCCGTGTCGGTCGCCGCAGCCATGTTCGGTTCGGTTGGCGCGCAAGCGCAAACCGCCTCCACCCAGATGGGCGCCAGCGCGACTGCCGCCACCGCCAGTGGCACTGCCAAGCTGACTGCAGCCGATCGGAAAGCCATCATGGACATGGCAATGTCGAACATGGCTGAAGTCGAAATGGGCAAAATGGCGCAAAGCAAGAGCCAGAATGCCGATGTGAAAGCGTTCGCTCAGAAAATGGTCGACGACCATGGCAAGGCGCTGACCGAAGTGCAGACGCTGGCACAATCGAAAGGCGTGACCCTGCCGACCGAGCTCGATGCCAAGCACAAGGCGCTGGCGGCCAAGCTGGAAAAGGCCAACGGCGACGCGTTCGACAAGGCCTATACGAAGCAGGGCGGCGTGGCAGCACACAAGGACACGCTGGCCAAGCTGCAAAAAGCCTCGAAAGCGGCCAAGGATGCTGACGTCAAGGGTCAGGTCGACAAGACCATCCCGGTCGTGCAGGAGCACCTGAAGCACGCCGAGCAAGTTGCTAGCGGCAAGATGGGCAGCACCGGTAGCTCAGGCACAGCAGGTATGACCGGCGCCAGCCACTAAGATCCAGTATTAATCGGGCCAGTGCCAGGCGTGCTTCGCACCCGTGGCGCCGGCTCGGTTTTCCATTTCCCCTCGATTCGCTCGATCACGATCTCGATGCCGACAATGGCATTGAGCATCGCGTCGATGTACTCGGCCGGTGCATCGCGCACCGCCCATGGCGCAGCTTGCATGTGTTCCATGCGGTCGGTCAGGCGCGTCACCTGCGCCAGCAGCCAGGCACGCTCGTCGATCGTGCGCAGCCGCCCGTGCACATGCACCACGTTGTAGGTCCAGGTGGGCACCACGCGGCCACCGGTCTCTTCTTTTTCCACGCGGTCCGGCGTGGCATATCCCGATGGCCCGCGAAACACCACCAGCACCTGCTGCCCGTCACGTCGCCAGACGGGATTGCGGCGCGCGACATGCGTGCGCAACACTCCCTCTATGGCGTACACATCAAATGGCAGGTGATCGGCATCCGGCACACCATCGCTGTGCGTGACCAGCATCCCCAATGGATGAGTGGAGATCAGGTCGTGCAGGCTGGCGCTGTCAGGCTGGGCAAAACGGGCAGGGCAATACATGCAATGTGTCTCCAGGGTGAGCCTGCATCCTGAGCTACAAATTGGCTTTCCAAAATAGCCAATTACGGTAAAGATGGGCGTACCAATTTGAGATTGCCCAGCATGCATGTCCACGACCTGATCGCCGCCACGCCGCTCGAACGGCGTAGCGAGATCCCCCTGTTTCGCCAGTTGTATGCACGGCTCAAGGACGCGATCCTGCAAGGTGCGCTGGCGCCCGGCGCACGCCTGCCGGCCACGCGCACGCTGAGCGCCGTGCTGGGCGTGTCGCGCCAGACCGTGCTGGCAGCCTATGACCAATTGACCGCCGAGGGCTACTTGCGTGGCGGCGTGGGGCAGGGCACGTTTGTCGATGACGCCTTGCCGCTGGCGCGCCGTCCGCGCCAGACGGCGGGCCTGCTGCGGGCACTGCCGGCGCGTGGCGTGGCCATGGCCACTGCCATGGGCCGGGCGCCGCCAGATGGCGGTGCGCCGCGCGCCTTCCGTCCCAGCATGCCGGGTCTGGATCTGTTTCCGTTCGACCTGTGGCGCAAGCTCGAAGCCCGCCAGCTGCGGCGTGCGCACCGTGCCGATCCCTACCTCGGCTATGGCATGGCCAACGGCTACGCACCGCTGCGCGAACTGCTGTGCGCTTATCTGCGCACCTCGCGCGGCGTGGTGTGCGAACCGGCGCAGATCGTGATCACGTCCGGTTCGCAGCAGGCCCTGTACCTGCTGTCGCAACTGCTGCTCGCGCCCGGCGACGGTGTCTGGCTCGAGTCGCCCGGCTACCAGGGCGCCAGCGCGCCGATGCAGGTGGCCGGGGCGCGCCTGTGCACAGTGCCGGTGACCGACGAAGGGATGGATGTGGCGTACGGCGCGCTGCATTATCCCGACGCGCGGATGGTGTTCGCGACCCCGTCGCACCAGCTGCCGCTGGGTGTCACGATGAGCCTCGCGCGCCGGCTCGAACTGCTGCGCTGGGCCACGGCCAACCGCGCCTGGGTGATCGAGGACGATTACGACAGCGAGTACCGCTACACCGGCCCGCCGCTGGCGTCGCTGCAAAGTCTCGACCGCGCCGGCTGCGTCATTTATGTGGGCACGTTCTCGAAGGTGCTGTTTCCGGCGCTGCGGCTCGGCTACGTGGTCGCGCCACCGGCACTGGCCGAACCGCTGGCGCGCGCGAAAGCGCTGATCGACCGCCAGAGCGCGATCCTGCCGCAGGCGGTGCTGGCCGACTTCATCGGCGAAGGCCACTTCATGCGCCATATCCGGCGCACGCGCGACGCGTATGCCGAACGACGCGCGGCGTTGATGACGGCACTGGACGACCGGCTTGGCGAACGCTTGCGCTGTGGTCTGGCCGATGCGGGGCTGGACCTGTGCACGCACTTCCGGCCCGATGAGCGTGGCCGCATTCCTGTGGAAGCCAGGGTGGCGCAGGCGGCGTTTGACGCCGGCATCGAACTGCGCCCGCTTGGGTATTTTGCGAATCCCGCCGCTACGCCGGACTGCGCGGTGGCGCCGGGGCTGCTGCTGGGCTTTTCGGCGGTGCCGCCAGTGGATATCCGGCGCGGCGTGGCAGCGCTGGCGCAGGTGATCGAGGCGCACTGGCCGACCGGCGCGCGCCGCCGCAAGGTATGATGCCCCCAACGCCACCGAGACCTACACCATGACCGATTCCGAACGTCTTTCTCCCGACAGCATGAGCGCCTTGCAGGCCCGGTTCCAGGACCATTCGAGCAAGGCGCAGACCCATTACGCGGTCATGCACGAGGTACGCCAGGTGCTCGGCAGCATTGACGCCGCCGATGTCTGGATGACCACGCCCCAGGCCGCGCTTGGCGACAGCACGCCTGCGCAGCTGGTCGCCGCCGGCCGCGTCGATGACGTGCTGGCCTGCCTGCGCCAGATGCCGCCGCGCGGCGCCAAACGATGACCATCACCCGCTGCTCGTGGGCCAATATGGCCAACCCGCGCTACATCGCCTATCACGACAACGAGTGGGGCGTGCCGTGTCACGATGAAACCACGCTGTTCGAGATGCTCAATCTCGAAGGTGCGCAGGCCGGCCTGTCGTGGGAAACCATCCTGAACAAGCGCGACACATACCGCGCCGCCTTCGATGGCTGGGATGCGCACAAGATTGCGGCCTATGGCGACGACAAGAAGGCCGAGCTGCTGGCCAATCCCGGCATCGTGCGCAACCGCCTGAAGGTGGCAGCGGCGATCACCAATGCGCGCGCCTACCTGGCCATGCGCGAACAGGGCCTGACGCTCGAAGCCTACCTGTGGGGGTTTGTCGACGGCGCGCCGATCGTCAACGACTGGCCGGACGGCGCCCGCCCGGCGCGCACCGACCTGTCCGACCGGCTGTCGAAAGACCTGGGCAAGCGCGGTTTCAAGTTCGTCGGCTCGACCATCGTGTATGCCTACATGCAGGGCATCGGCATGGTCGACGACCATGACCGCGACTGCATTTGTCGCACGCGGCGCTGACATGCCGCTGCAGGACCACTGGCGCGGCCGCGCGCGCTACACCGTCTTCGACAGCGACCATGGCGATGGCGCGCGCGTTGCCGCGCTGGTCGCGGCCTGGCACGCCGACCCGCACCGTCCGCAGCACCTGCACATCGTGGCGCTGGCGCCGGACCTGCAAGCGGGCTTTCACCGCATCCCGCAGGCGCAGGCCGGCATTACGCTGGACCTGCTGGCCGCACCGCTCGAGAGCGCGCTGGCCGAACTCAATGCGCATCTGGATTGCATCCGGCTGCACGACCCCGTCGGCAGCGCCTTTGCCCGACCACTGGCGCGCCTGACCACACTGGGCGCGCGCCTGTCTGCATCCGGTCTGGACGACGCGCAGAGAACTGCCCTGGCAGCGCAAGGCTTCGTGTTCGACAACGACGACAACGCCGTCTTCGCCAGCCGCAAACCACGCCTGCCCGTCACGCCGGAGCCCGTCCGCCACGCGCTGGTGCTGGGGGCAGGCCTGGCCGGCTGCGCGCTGGCGGCGCGCCTGTGCGCGCGCGGCTGGCAAGTCACGCTGATCGAGCGTCATTCAGAGGTGGCAATGGAAGCGTCGGGCAACCTGGCCGGCATCTTCATGCCGCTGCTGTCGCGCGACGACAATGTGCCCACCCGTCTCACGCGCGCTGCCTACCTGTACGCATTGCGCCTGTGGGAGCAGCTGGGCGGTGTCGGCCAGGTCTTCGACGGCGCCGCCTGCGGCGTACTGCAACTGGCACGCGACGCCGATCACGCAGCGGTCTCGCGCGCCATCGCGAACGATGGCAGCGTCCCGCCTGATTTCGCGCGCTGGCTCGAATCCCCGGAGGCCGAGGCATTGCTTGGCCTGCCGGCGCCGGACGGCGGCTGGCTGTTCCCGCAAGGCGGCTGGGCGCGGCCGGGCAGCGTCTGCGAGGCGCTGCTGGCCTCGTGCGGCGCGCGCCTGACGCGCTGCTTCGGCGCGGGTGACGTGACGCTGGAGAGAACCGAAGACGCCTGGTTGGCGCGCGCGCCCGATGGCGCCGTGCTGGCCACCGCCCCGACGGCCGTCCTGGCCAGCGGCGCCGGCGCGCGCCGCATGGCGCTCACTGCGGATCTGCCGCTGCAGGCCCTGCGTGGCCAGGTCACGCACCTGCCGCCGGGCGCGGCGCCGCAGTTGTCGCTGGTGCTGTGCCGCGAAGCCTACCTGACGCCATCCGCGCAGGGCGTGCTGTGCGCTGGGGCGACCTATGACCTCGATGCCGATCCCGCGCTGCGCGCCAGCAGCCAGCTGGAAAACGTGACGCGCCTGCGCGCGCTGGTGTCCGATCCGCATGCAGCGGCCGCTGCGCCACTGGCGGGGCGCGTGGGCTTTCGCTGCGTGGCGCCGGACCGCCTGCCGCTCGTCGGCCGCCTGCCCGATATCGGCGCTGCCGGCAGCACCGAGCGCCTGCGCGACGTGCCGCGTCATCCGGGGCTGTACGGCCTCCTGGGCTATGCCTCGCGTGGCCTGATCTGGGCGCCGCTGGCAGCCGAACTGCTGGCTGCCCAGCTGGAAGGCGAGCCGTTGCCACTGGAAATGACGCTGGTCGATGCGCTCGATCCGGCCCGCTTCGTGCTCCGCGCGCGCCGTGGCGCCCGGCAGCCGGCCAGCAGCGCGGGAGACCTGTAGCTGTTGCGTTGCCGCAAATGTGCGCTCATCCGGGGCAATCGCGTCCAGACTGTGCTGGTCGAGCCGGTATAATTTACCGGTAGCAATTATCAACCGCCGAAGGAGGCTTGTTCGCGATGGAAGATGCACCACATTCGCCCGAGCTGTTCCTGTTTCTCGCGGTGACTGCGCATGACATGAAAAACTCGATCAGCGTGCTGTCCAGTACGCTCGAGCGGCTGCTCGACGGCGCCACGCCCGAGACCGAGAAAGCGTATGGCCAGATGGGGCAGATGCTGTACCAGACGCGCCGCCTGAACGACAATCTGATGCAACTGCTTGCGTTGTACAAGCAGGTTGGCAAGCCCGGTTACCCGTTCGATGTGCAGCCGCTCGAAGTCGGACAAGTCGTCGAGCAGGTCGTGGCGCTCGCGCGCGTGCTGCTCGAATCGCGCGGCATCCGGCTCGAACTCGATGTCGATCCCGACCTGATCGCCCACGTCGACGAAGACCTGATCGTCGGCGTCGTCTCGCACGCGGTCAACAATGCGCTGCACTATACGCGCGACCGCATCCTGCTGGCCGCGCGCGAGGTCGACGGGCAGTTCGAGATCCGTGTCGAAGACAATGGCGCCGGTTTTCCGCCGGCCCTGCTGGCAGCCGGTACGCCCGAAAGCGGCGACATCGGTGTCAATTTCGCGACCAACAGCGCGGGCCTGGGCCTGTATTTTTCGAGCGAGGTGGCGCGCATGCACCAGCATCGCGGGCGCCATGGCGCGGTGCGGCTCGAAAATGGCGGCCAGCTGGGCGGCGGCTGCTTCATCCTGACACTGCCATGACCACGCCCGCCGCTGCCATCGCAGCCCTCGTGCCCGTGCCCACCCCTGCGGCGCCCACGCCCGCCTTGCCCAAGGTGCTCGAACAGATCGACTGGGCCAGCAAGCACTACCTGATCGTCGACGACTTTGCCGGTATCCGCCAGCTGCTGCGCGAAAGCCTGCGCAGCCTCGGCGCGCGCACGATCGACCAGGCCTCGAGCGGCGGTGAGGCCATGAGCCTCCTGCTCAAGACGCGCTACGACGTCGTGCTGTGCGATTACAACCTGGGCGAGGGCAAGAACGGCCAGCAGGTCCTGGAAGAAGCGCGCATCCGCCAGTTGCTGCTGCCATCGAGCGTGTTCGTGATGGTCTCGGCCGAAAAGAGCGTCGAATCGGTGATGGGCGCGGCCGAGCATCAGCCCGACGCCTACCTGGTCAAGCCGATCACCGAAGGCGTGCTGCTCTCGCGTCTGAACCGCGTGTGGCGCCGCAAGCAGATTTTTCGGCTGATCGACCAGGCGTTCATGGAAAAGGATTACCTGCGCGCTGCGACGCTGTGCGACGAGCAGATCGCCGCCAATCGCACCCACGTGATCGAGCTGCTGCGCATGAAGGCGCGCATGCTCGAGCGCAGCGGCCAGCCGGCGCTGGCGCGCGCCGTGTACGAGCAGGTGCTGGGCCAGCGCGAATACCACTGGGCGCGTGCGGGCCTGGGCAAGATCCGCCTGGCCGACGGCGACTTCGAGCAGGCGCGCCAGATGTTCCAGACCGTGATCGCCGAGAACCGCCACTACATCGATGCCTACGACCAGCTGGCGCAGGCCTACCAGGGCCTGGGCCGGCACGACGAAGCCGCCGCGATCCTGGAACGCGCGGCCAAGCTCTCGCCCAACTCGGTGCCGCGCCAGCGCAACCTGGGCCAGGCCGCGCTCAAGCTGGGCAACGTGGCGCTGGCCGAAAAAGCGTTTCGCAAGTGTCTGGTGATTGGCGAGTACTCGATCCGCAAGACGCCCGATGCCTATCTTGGCCTGGCGCGCGTGTGCGGCCTGAAAAACAATACCAAGGATGCGCTGCAACTGCTGCAACTGGCCCAGCGTGATTTCGGCGGCGAATACGACGACATGGCGCTGCGCGCCAAGATCACCGAAGGCCTGATCCACCACGAGAGCGGCGACTACCGCAACGCGCGGCGCGCCGGCGACGAGCTCGAAGCAATGCTGGAGCTCGACCCCAAACGCCCCGGCACGGCGATCTGCATCGAGATGGCGATCCTGCTGTTTGCGGTGGGCGTGAAGGACACGCCGGGCGAGGTGCTGGCCCACGTGGTGCGCAACAACCACGACAACAATCTGCTGCAGGACGAGGTCCAGGCCATTTTCGACAAGGCGCGCCTGAGCGAAGAGGGCGCGGCCATCATCCGCGCTGCGCGCAAGGAGGCGGTGGACCTGATGAACCAGGGCGTCGTGCTGTGGAAGAGCGGGAAGCTCCCCGACGCCGTCAAGTGGATGCGCATGGCGCGCGAGCGGGTGCCGGACAATGTGCGGGTGCTGTTCAACGCCGTGCAGATTTCGATCTCGCACATGCAGCAGGAAGGCTATGACGAAGAACTCGACGTCGAGGCACGCATGGTGCTCGAACACGTCGACAAGCTGCAGCCGGGGCAGCAGCGCTTTGCGCAGCTGATGGAGCAGTTGCGCGGTTTGCAGCCGAAAGCCGATCCGGCAGCGCCGCCTGCGCCGGTGGATGCTGCCGACCAGAAGGAAGAAGCGGTCGAGACGCCGGCCGAATCGACGCCGGCGCCGAAGCCCACGCACAGCAACCGCTTCGCTTAGCGCGCCGGCCCATGCTGGCGCAGTAATTGCGCGCACAGCTTGTCAAGATCGCAGCCGCCATCGGCCTGCGCCGCCGCCCGGGCTGCATCGGCCAGCGCGCCCGCCAGCACGTGTTCACCCAGTGCGCGATAGCTCTCGAAACGCGCTTCATCGAACCAGCCGTCGGCCAGGCTCTCGTGCGGGTAGTCGGGATGCTGCTTGCGGTAATTGAGCAGGTCGGCGTTTTCGGTGCCGACAATGGCCGGCTTGAGGTACAGGATGACGCCATCTCCGGCAGCGCGGTCGGCCTGACTGTAGCGGATGCTGCCGGCGGCGCAGCTGGCGCGGCACATGCCGGTTTCCGGCGCGACCGCAAGGCGCGCCACATCCAGGTCGATCCGCACGTGCAGGTCGGTGGCGCAGCGCCGGATCGCGTTGCCCAGGTCTTCGAAAGCGTGTTCGCGGTCGCTGCCCACGTCCACTGCGATCACCAGGCGGCAGCGGCGCCGCACCAGTTCGTAGATGCCCAGGTTGTCGAAGTGGCCGCCATCGCTCAGGTGCACGTAGCCGGCGTCGGCATCCAGTTGGCCGAACAGCTCGGCCAACAGGCTGAACAGGCCAATGGGAGGCGATGAACTGGTCCAGGTCGGGCGCGCCGGGTTCGGGCACCAGCGCCCCAGGCGCACATTGAACATCGTCATCAAAAAATTCAGTGGCGCCGACCAATGCGCGCCCATGTGCGGACTGGCTGCGGCGCCCGACAGCGCCACTGCCATCCCGAGCCGAACGCCGGCGTCATCGTCCAGGCCGACGCCCGCCTGCGCGGCATAGGCAGCGGTGGGGCGGTAGCAGCCGCCGCCGCCAGGCCCCGCTTGTTCGTAGCCGCACCAGCGCGGCGTGAATGCAAATGAAGCGGTACGCCGTGTCTGCCATGCCAGTTCTTCGCCATCCACCAGATTCAGCGCCGTGTTGACGATCGGGTACGGGCGCGCGTTTTTGAGCTCGGCGAGCAGCATGTCGTCGCCCGGATCGAAGCCGGTGAACGGGTGCGGCCGGCGGGTGCGGTTGGCGGCGCCGAACCAGGCGCGCACGACGCGGTTCCGGTACAGCATGTACAGCGAAAACTTGTTGATGTCGACACGCCAGCCGAGCACCAGCGCGGCCCCGAGAAAGCCGGCAAACGCCACCAGCAGCGTACTGCCCCGGGTCGCCAGCGTGGCGTTCGCGTGCGCCTGGAACACGCAGGCGAACGTGGCGCCCGGACAGTGCAGGTGCGGGCGCGCCACCGTCAGCTGCACCAGGCTGCCGAGCAGCGCAAAGATCCCGACCGTGAACACATACGGCGCCAGGCGCGCCACCAGTTCGAGTTTCGGGTCGCGCGCCACGCGGGCGCCGGTCGCACCACCGCTGCCGGCCTTCAGGCCGAAGGCCGTGGTGGCCAGCCAGCCAAGCAGCGTGGCCAGGTTCGACCACGGCGCATAGGTGAGCCAGGCCCAGTGCAGCAGTGGCGCGAAGAAGAAACACACGCCATACGCGGCCAGCCAGCCGAGCGCAAAGATCGCAGTCCATGCGCCCTGGCGGCTCCACCATTCGCGGCTCGCATCGCTGTACTGGCGGCCGATCAGGCCGATCATCAGGTTCATCGTGACGGCAAACAGCGCCATCATCGATGGCATGCCGAAGGTCGCCAGCGCGATCGCGTTGTTGAATAGCGGATGCGCCCCCGGCGCCGGCAGCAACGCCAGCGCGCACAGCAGCAGCACCGTGCCCAGCGTGAGCGCGCCCATCGCGCAGGCAAAGTGCGACAGGCCTTCGCCGAGCTCCGCGCGCGTCAGGTCGCGCAGCGGCGGGTCGGCACGCAGGCGTGTGTACATCACCAGCCAGAGTGCGCACAGCAGCAGTAGCGCCACGGCGCCGCACAGCCACCACGACAGCGGCGCGCCGCCGTCCGGCAGCCACACCACCATCGCCGGTGCGAAGGTGCGCGCGGCGTCGAGCATGACCAGCAGCACCGCCAGGGCGCCGGCACTGCAGACGCTATAGCCGGCGCGCCGGTAGGGGCTGGACCGGTCGTGTGCCAGGTACCAGCCGCAGGCCCAGACAATGAAGTAGACCATCCCGGGCGCGAGCAGCCAGTAAGGCCGGTGGGCCAGTTGCGGCGGCAGCAGCGTTGCGGGCGCGGCGCCGCCATGGCGCCACAGCGCAAGGCTGCCGAGAAAGCCCGCCAGCAGCAGCGGCAGGTTGATGCACCACAGGACGGCCCCCTGCGACAGCGGAAAGCGGCGCCGGCCGCGCGAGCTTTCGGGCTTGCTGGAGACCGACAGCGCGATGCAGAACACGGCGCACAGGAACAGCAGCACGCCAGCGATCCAGGCTGCGTCTCCCAGGTGCGCCCACGGCCCCCCCGGCGCCACGACCCGGTGCACGCCCCAGACGGCAAAGCGCGGCAGCAGCAGCAGTGCGCACAGCCAGGCGACCAGCATGGTCAGGTTCAGGCCCGTGTTGCGCACATAGATGCCGAGCAGTGTCCAGGTGTCGGCGCTGAACATGCCGCCCTGCGGTGACAGGTAATTGCTGTACTGGCGCAGGAAGCGCAGCTCGGGCGCTTCGCCTGCGCCTGCAACTGCGCCAGCCGGCGGCGCCAGCAAGGCTTCGACCTGCTGGATGTCGTTGCCATGCGCGTGCAGGCAGCGCGCCAGCCAGCCGCCGACAAAACCGCCGCCCGACACGGTGGACAGGTAATCGATCCGGCCCAGCAAGCGGTGGCGCGCCAGCGCCTGCAGGGCGCCCAGGCCGAACGTGGCGCTGCGCACGCCGCCGCCGGACAGGGCCAGGCCGGTGAGCATGCCGTCGTGGGCGCGTGCAGACAAGCGTGCGCGGTCGGGCGGCACGCCGGCATCCAGTGGTTCGCTGCTGGCGGGCCGCAGCAGATCGAGTTCGTCGCGCAGCACTTCGCCAAACAGCAGGCCGGCGCCAAGGTCCAGGCAGCGCAGCGTGTCGGCATCGATGGTGCTTGCCGGCGCCAGGCCGTGACGGCGGCGCAGCAGCGCGAACGCGTCGTGCAGTTGGCTGATGGTGCTGGCGTGCGGTGGGGGATGGCAGCCGGCAGCGGCGAGCTTGCGGCGCAGGTCGTCGACCTGCGATGGTGTCAGGTGGGACAGGTCACTGGGCAGCATGGCGCGCTCCGGCTGGACGACAGGCGCGGCCGCGAAAGGCGGGCCGCCCGATCAGTTCAGCACGGTTTATGCGCGTGCGCCACCAGCCCCGTCAATGGGGCGCTGCTGGCGTCAGGGCTTGTCGGTCTTGCCGCGGTTGGTGCGCCGGGCACGCGCTGCCGGTTCCGCCGATGGCGCATCGGGCGGGGTGGCTGCAGGGTCGGCTGCATCGGCGCCTTCTGCGTCCTCGGCCGGGATAGCGCTGGCCACGGCGTGGCGGAACTGGTCTTGCAATAAATTCCACCAGGCCATGGCGGCCGGCATGGCGGCGCCTGCGAGGTCCGGTGCAGCCTGCGCCGGATCGGGCGGCGGGGGCGGCGGGGGTGCCGATGGCGCTGGCGGCGTGTGCGCCGCAGCAGCAGCCGGCGTGGCCGCCTGCGCCATCTGTGCAAAGAATTGCGCGAACGGCGCGACCGACGATTCACCGACTTTCGTCTGGCCCATGGCCTGGGCCATGCTGTCGCCCATCGCCTTGAGCGTGGCCAGCGTGCCGCGCTGGATTTCCAGTGCCTGGATCGTACCGTGCAGCATGTTCTGGTTGAGCGTGAGCCAGGCCTCGACCGCCTTCAGGTCGGCGATCTTCTTGTCGAGGTCTTCCACCGACATGCCCGCGCCGGGCAGCGGCGGGATACCGGGCATGCCCGCCATGCCCGGCACCGTGCCGGGAATCTGCATGCCGCCCCACAGGTTCTTGACGAAGTCGAGGGTATCGTTCATTCCGGGCATCGGCGGCTTGAGCATGGGTGGATCTCCTTGGTTGGTGCGGCTAGCGTAGCAGATAACGCGGGGCCAGACCACGCCCCGCGCACCACGGCAGCTTACTGCGCTGTCGCGCCGGACTGCTTGACGATCTTGCCCCACTTGACCGTCTCGCTGCCGATGAAGGCGGCGAACTGCGCCGGTGTCTCGCCGGCTGGTTCGGCGCCTTGCTCCAGCAGCTTTTTCTTGACGTCCGGATCGGCCAGCGCCTTGAGGATCACCGCGTTCAGCTTGGCCACGACCGGGGCCGGCGTCTTGGCCGGCGCCAGCAGGCCGAACCACGACGTGGCTTCGTAGCCAGGCACGCCGGCTTCGGCAATCGTCGGCACGTCGGGCAGCGCCGGCGAGCGCTGCGCCGTGGTGACGGCCAGGGGCCGCAGCTTGCCGGCTTTGACGTGGCCGATGGCCGACGGCATGTTGTCGAACATGATCGCGATGTGATTGCCAAGCAGGTCATTGACGGCCGGCGCGCTGCCCTTGTAGGCCACGTGCTGGATGTCGACCCCGGCCATCTGCTTGAACAGTTCGCCGGACAGGTGAATCGACGTGCCGCTGCCCGACGAGCCAAACGTGACCTTGCCGGGGTTGGCCTTGGCATACGCCATCAGCTCCTTGACGGTCTTGAACGGCTGCGCCGGATTGGCCACCAGCAGGTTCGGCACCAGCGCCACGCGCGTGAGCGGCGCAAAGTCCTTGATCGGGTCGAATCCCAGTTTCGGATACAGGCTCTGGTTGATGGCGTGGGTGCCGACCGTGCCCATGAGGATGGTGTAGCCGTCGGGCGCGGCGCGCGCCACGAGCTGGGTGCCGATATTGCCGCCCGCGCCGGCGCGGTTGTCGATGATGACCGGCTGGCCAAGATCCTTGCTGATGAATTGACCCAGCACGCGTGCCAGGATGTCGGTCGTGCCGCCGGCCGAGAACGGGACAACGATCGTGATGGCCTTGGTGGGGAAGGCCTGTGCCTGCGCCGCCAGCGGCGTCAGGGCCAGCAGGCCGAGGGCCGACGCGGCGGCAAGGGTGAGGGTACGGCGGGTCGACAAAAAGGTGCGTGACATGGTGGGTCTCCAATAAGGACAACGGATGCGGCGAAATGGGCCGGGCAAGCGTGCGGATGGCAGCCAGGCCTTGTTGCAGATCGAATCAGACCGGGGCCACGCCCAGCGTGGTACCGCCACAGACGTACAGTACCTGGCCGGTGACGAAACCATTGTCGGGCGACAGGAAAAAGGCGGCAGCGCGCGCGACGTCGTCCGGCGTACCGAGGCGGCCCACCACGATGCTGTCGATGATGCGCCGGGTTTGTGGCGCGCCGTCGGGATTGCTGTTGTGGAAAAGGTCGGTCGCGATCGGCCCCGGCGCTACGGCATTGACGGTGATGCCGTCGCCGCCCAGTTCGAGCGCCAGCGTGCGTGTCAGGCCGATCAGGCCGGCCTTGGTCGCGGCATACACGATGCGCTCGGCTTTGCCCAGCGCCGCGCGCGAGGCGATGTTGACGATGCGGCCGTGTCCCGATGCGCGCAGCGTGGGCAGGAACGCCTGGATCAGCAGGATGGCGGCTTTCAGATGCAGGTCGACGACATGATCGAGATCGTCCATCGTGGCCGTGTCGATGGTGCCGGGACGGGTGGCGCCCGCGTTGTTGACCAGCGCCGTCACGTCATAGGCGGCGGCGATCTGCTGCGCGATGATGCGTGTCTCGTTCTGGCGCGTGAGGTCGGCCTGGAACGACACGAGCTGGTCGTGCCGCCAGTCGGGCTGGCGGTAATCGAGATTGATGACCGTGCGGCCTTGCGCGATCAGCGTTTCGCAGATGGCCCGGCCGATGCCGGCGCTGCCGCCGGTGACCAGTGTCACGTCTTGTCGATGCATGGTGTCTCCTTGTATTTTTATAGGAAAGCGCTGGCGTCGGGCGCCGGCTGCTTGACGAACCAGGGTAGGGCGGTCTTCTCCTTTGTATTCAGACGCGTTCGATGATCAGCGCGATGCCTTGCCCCACGCCGATGCACATGGTGCACAGCGCGAAGCGCCCGCCACTGCGTTCGAGCTGGAACAGGGCAGTGGTGGCCAGGCGCGCGCCGCTCATGCCCAGCGGATGGCCCAGCGCGATCGCGCCGCCCTGCGGGTTCACGCGTGGATCGTCGTCGGCCAGCCCCAGTTCGCGCAGCACGGCCAGGCCTTGCGCGGCAAACGCTTCGTTCAGTTCAATCAGGTCCATCTGCGCCAGCGTCAGGCCCGTCTGGCGCAGCAGCTTGTGCACGGCCGGCACCGGGCCGATGCCCATGATGCTGGGCGCCACGCCGGCCGTGGCCATGCCCACGATGCGTGCGCGCGGCGTGAGTCCGTGGCGCGCTGCCGCTGCGCCGCTGGCCACGAGCAGCGCGCAGGCGCCGTCATTGATGCCCGACGCGTTGCCCGCCGTGACCGTGCCGTCGGCGGCGACCACGGGCGCAAGCCGGGCCAGCGCCTCGAGCGTCGTCGCGCGCGGGTGTTCGTCGTGCGAAAACACGAGCGCCTCGCCTTTCTTTTGCGGGATCGTCACGGCCACGATTTCAGCGTCGAACAGGCCCGCAGCGCGGGCGGCAGCGGTCTTGGTCTGGCTGGCGAGCGCAAAGCGGTCCTGGTCGGCGCGACTGATGCCGAAGTCGCGCGCGACGTTGTCGGCCGTCTCGGGCATCGTCGCCACGCCATACTGCGCCTGCAGCGCCGGATTGATGAAGCGCCAGCCCATGGTCGTGTCCTGCAACCCGGCCTGGCGCGAAAAGGCGCTGTCGGCCTTGCCCATGACGAACGGCGCGCGCGTCATCGATTCGACGCCGCCGGCGATGATCAAGGCCGCTTCGCCGGTCCTGATCGCGCGCGCCGCAATGCCGAGCGCATCCAGCCCCGAGCCGCACAGGCGGTTGACGGTGGTCGCGCTGACCTGCTCCGGCAGGCCGGCGAGCAGCGTGGCCATGCGCGCCACGTTACGGTTGTCTTCACCGGCCTGGTTGGCGCAGCCGAGAATCACGTCATCGACCTGCGACCAATCCACGTCCGGGTGGCGCGCCATCAGGGTGCGCAAAGGGATGGCGGCCAGGTCGTCGGCGCGCACGTCTTTCAGGGCGCCGCCATAGCGGCCGATCGGCGTACGCACTGCATCGCATAGATAAGCGTCCTGCATCGCGGCTCCTGTCATGGTTGGGCGGGGTGGGGTTGCGTCGCATCCGTCAACGCCATGCCGGTCAGGCGTTCGAGTTCGGCGAACGACAGGCCATCGACGATGTCACGCACCGCCAGGCCATCGGGCATCACATCGAGCACGGCCAGGTCGGTGTAGATGCGGCTCACGCACGCCAGGCTGGTGAGCGGATAGGTGCAACGCTCGACAATCTTGCTGGCGCCGTCACGCGTCTGGTGTTCCATCATGACGAACACACGCTTGGCGCCAATGGCCAGGTCCATCGCGCCGCCCACGGCCGGAATCGCGTCCGGTGCGCCCGTATGCCAGTTGGCCAGGTCGCCCCGTACGGACACCTGGAACGCGCCGAGCACGCAGATGTCCAGGTGCCCGCCGCGCATCATCGCGAACGAATCGGCGTGGTGGAAGTAGCTGCCGCCGGCCAGCAGCGTCACCGGCTGCTTGCCGGCATTGATCAGGTCTTCGTCTTCGTCGCCGGGGGCGGGCGGCGGGCCCATGCCGAGCAGGCCGTTTTCGCTGTGCAGAAAAATCTCGCGGTCCGGGGGCAGGTGCGCGCCAACCATCGTCGGCAGGCCGATCCCCAGGTTCACGTAAGCGCCTTCGGGAATGTCGCGCGCGACGCGCGCGGCGATCTGGTCACGGGTCAAGCGTTGCATGCGGGTTCTCCCAGTACGACACGCTGAACAAAAATGCCTGGCGTGACGATGGCTTCCGGATCGAGCTCGCCCAGGTCGACCACGCGGGTGACCTGGGCGATCGTGCAGCGCGCGGCCATCGCCATGATCGGGCCGAAGTTGCGCGCGGTCTTGCGGTACACGAGGTTGCCCCAGCGGTCGCCGTGCAAGGCCTTGATCAGCGCGAAGTCGGCATGGATCGGTGACTCGAATACATAGTGGCGCCCGTCGATGAGGCGCGTTTCCTTGCCGGCCGCCAGATCGGTGCCGTAGCCGGTGGGCGAAAAAAAGCCACCGATGCCGGCGCCGGCGGCGCGGATGCGCTCGGCCAGGTTGCCTTGGGGTGTCAGTTCGAGTTCGATCTCGCCCGCCCGGTACAGCGCGTCGAACACGTGCGAATCGGCCTGGCGCGGGAACGAGCAGATGATCTTGCGCACGCGGCGCGCCTTGAGCAGCGCCGCCAGGCCGGTGTCGCCGTTGCCGGCGTTGTTATTGACGATGACGAGGTCGCGCGCCCCCTGGGCGATCAGTGCGTCGATCAGGGCGGCAGGCATGCCGGCGGTGCCGAAGCCCCCGATCAGGATGGTCGCGCCATCCGGGATATCGGCCACCGCCGCCTCCAGCGAAGGTGAAATCTTGTCGATCATGGTGCAGGTCCTCTCCAGCGCAAGGCGCTCGTTGACACTGTTCGATAATCGCACTAATGTCTGATCACAGAACAGGTGAATCGAGTGTAGAAGTGCGCCGGGCCATGGCGCAAGATAGCCCGACGGAATGTGTTCGATTGCCGAACGGTTTATCATTTTTTGCCAAGGAGCATTGTGAGCACACCAAACGAGCCAACTGAACCCGCCGCAGCGGACGTTCCCGCCAGCGACCCGAACTTCATGCTGTCACTGGCGCGAGGCTTGTCGGTGCTGCAGGCGTTCAGCGACCAGCGCCGCAGCCTGACGATTGCCCAGATCAGCCACCGCACGGCCATCCCGCGCGCCTCGGTGCGGCGCTGCCTGCACACGCTGATCGCGCTGGGCTATGCGGGTGCCGACGGCAACCAGTTCTCGCTCAAGCCGAAAGTGCTGTCGCTCGGGTACTCGTACCTGTCGTCGACGCCGCTCACGGTCTCGGCCCATCCCTACCTGAACCAGGTCAGCCGCAGCCTGAACGAATCCTGCTCGCTCGCCGTGCTGCAGGACGATGAAGTGCTGTACGTGGGCCGCTCGGCCGCCTCGCGCATCATGTCGGTGTCGCTCACGACCGGCAGCCGCCTGCCGGCGTATTGCACTGCGCTGGGCCGCGTACTGCTTGCGCACCTGCCGGCGCCCGAGCTGGACGACTACCTGGCGCACGTGCCGCTCAAGGCCATGACCGGGCTTACGGTGGTCAACCCGGAGCGGCTCAGGGCCATCCTGGCAGAGGTGCGCGATGCCGGCTACGCGCTGGTAGAAGAAGAGCTGGAGGTCGGCCTGCGTTCGATTGCCGTGCCGGTGCGCGGCGCGTCGGGCAATGTGCTGGCGGCGCTGAATATCGGCGCGCACGCGGCGCGGGTGTCGCGCCGCAAGATGGAAGACGACTTCCTGCCGGTCCTGCGCGCCGGCGCGCAGGAGTTGTCGATCCTGTTGCCCTGACCCGGCACGCGTGTCCATCCCGGCGCCCGCGCTACACTAGCGTCATGCCATCCGCACCGATTCTTCTTCCCCGTCGTCGCCGGCTGCTGCCAGTGGCGGTGGTCGTGCTGCTGCACTGGATCGTCCTGAGCGAGCTGCAGGGTGTCAGCCCGGGCCTGTCGCTTCCGGCCGTATCCGGTGGCGCGCCACTGACGCTGGTGACCCAGCTGCTGCCGGTGGACGCAGCACCGGTGCCTGCGCCCGAACCGGTGCCGCTGCCCGAGGTGAGTCCGCCGCCATTGCCCCGCGTGCCGCCGGTGCCGGTGGAGATTGCCGTGCCCGACCGGCCAGGGGACATCACACCGGTCAGCGCCGCAGTGCCCGCCGCGGACGGCCCTGGCACCGGGCCCGCTGCGCCGGTGGCCGAACCGACGCCCGTGGCGCCGGCCCCGCAGGCGCCGCCAGCACCCGCGCCGGCAGCGGCTGTACCGCCGCCGCCGGCAACACCGGCAACGCCGGAAGCACGCCGCTACGTCGTCGACATGCCGCCGCCCGCAAAGATCACGCTCGACGTCGCGCGCACCGACGCCGACGGCACCGCGTGGTCGGGCGAGGCGCTGCTGGCCTGGCAACTGAACGCGGACAGCTACCGCATCCAGATCGAGGCCGGCATCCGCGTCGTGTTCGCGCGGGTCAATCTGGTGGTATTAAAGAGCGAGGGGGCAGTGGCCGCAACGGGTTTCGCGCCGATCACGATGACCGAGAAGCGGCGTGGCCGCGCCATGACGGCCACCCATTTCAACTGGGGCAAGGGCGTGATCACGTTTTCGGCATCGGAAGCGACGCACCAATTGCCCGCTGGCGCCCAGGACAAGGCCAGCATCCCGCTGCAACTGGCGGCGATCGCGCGCGGCGACCCGAAGCAGCTCACCGGCGCCATCGATATTTTTGTCGGAGAAGACCGCGACGCGGTGATCTACCGCTTCACGGTGGTGGGGCAGGAAGCGATCGACACCAAACTCGGCACACTGCAAACCTGGCACCTGACGCGTCCGCCGCAACCTGGCTCGTACAAGTCGCGCCTGGACATCTGGCTGGCCCCGGCGCATGGCTGGTATCCGGTGCGGATTCGCAATACCGAGCCCAACGGAGCAGTAACCACGCAAACAGTGAATAATATCGTCTTGGACCATTCAGGATCTTGATATGCCTATGAACAACATTCGACACATCGGTGCAGCCCTGGCGCTGACCTTCGCACTGGGTGGCGCGTCCGCCCAGCCCGCCCACCAGGCCGTCAAGCGCGCGTTCGAATTGCCGCCATCGGCCGACCTGGCCTACGACCTGGCCGCGCGCCAGAAAGGCCTGGCCCTGAAAGGCGACGCTACCGTGACCTGGCGCGCCGGCGACGGCAAGTACGACGTGCGCTTCGAGTCGCGCGTGGCGATCCTGGGCACGCTGCTCGACAACCGCAGCCAGGGCATCATCGATGCCTACGGCCTGGCGCCGACCGAGTTTTCCGAAAAGCGCATGCGCAAGGACCCGACCTCGATCACGTTCGACCGTGGCGACAAGACGATGCGCTTCTCGGAAGGCGAGAAGACCTATCCGCTCAAGGGCGGGGAGCAGGACCGCGTGTCGGTCACCTGGCAACTGGCCGCCGTGGCGCGCGCCGCCGGCGACAAGTTCAAGCCCGGCTCGGAGTGGCCGTTCTTCGTGGCAGGGCGCAGCAGCGCCGAGACCTGGACCTTCAAGGTCGTGCGGAGCGAAAAAGTCAAAACCGGCCTGGGCGAGGTGGATGCGATCCTCGTCACCCGCACGGCGCTGAAAGGTAGCCGCGACCAGAGCGTGGACGTCTGGCTGGCACCGGCGCACGAGTACTATCCGGTCAAGATCCGCTTCACCGAAGGCGACAAGGAAACCATCGAGCAGACGCTCAAGAGCGTGACCAAGTCGTAAGCCGCGACGTGAGCCTGCGCGGTGTTGCAGAGGCTGCCCCAGCGGGCAGCCATTCCGGAATTGCCCAGTCTTAACTGTTATACTGACGCCCCCGCGAAGCTGGCCGGGTCTGTTGTAACAAATGCACTGCAGACCCGTCTCGGCCGCGCACGAGACTGGTTATTAACAAAATGATCGACCCCCAAGCCGGCGCGGCGCACGCTGCCGACGCCTCGACGACAGCGCAAGAACTTGATCCGCTGCAGGTGCACTTCCAGGATGGCATTGCGCCCGACGAGATCGAGCAAGTCTTCCACCTCAAGCGTGCCCAGCCAATGCTGTCGGCCTTCACGGCCCTGTTCCACGGTTCGCAAGATGGCGTGCTGGTGCGTCTGCTCGTCCTGCGCGAACTGGCTGGCGATGCATCTACATCAGCTTTTTCGCGCGCCGACATCAACCAGAAGCTGGCCTATCTCGTTCCGGAAAGCCTGGAAACGGTGCTCAACCGCCTGCGCGGCCATGGCCTGCTGGCCTGGGACGCCCCGGCCGCCGTCTACCGCATCACGCCGCTGGCGCGCAACGTGCTGTCTGCGCTGGAGACCCTGCTGGCGCTGGGCAAGCCCGAAGGCGATGAAGCCGAAATGGGCTTTTTGCTGTCGCAGGTGGCCGGCGCCCAGGCCGTGGGTGGCGTCACGGTCGACCAGCTGAAACACCTGCTGGGTCGCCTGGTCGAACTGACCGAAGAGTTTCGCGATGCGATCGCGTCCGGCTCCGAGTTTCGCCTGCGCACCTCGCAGGCGAAGTGGCACATGGCCTGCGACTGGGTCGAGAAGGGCTCGGTCATCCTGCGCGCGATCACGTCCGATGAGCGGGCCGACGCCGCCACGCACCGCGCGGCGCAGGCGATCGGCCGCGCGCAAAGTGCACTCCTGAACATGCAGGGCATGTTCTCGCGCGCGCTGAACCAGATCGAACGCCAGCGCGTGCACCTGGGTCAGTCGGGCCTGTCCACCACCGACGTCAAGCGCTGGCTGCTGGCGCACGACGACCTGGCCAGCCTGGCCGCCGGCGCGATCGACCGGCCGGTCACGCCGCTGTTCGGCACCCCGGCCGAGATGATCGACGTGGCCGAAACCGAACTGCTGGCCGAGCGCATCATCTCGACCGGCCCGAAAGGCCTGCCGAGCGGCCAGGATGCGCCGCTGACGATCAACGACAATCCGGCCATGCAGCTCGAGCTGAACGACTGGATCAACAAGCTGGCCGACTTCGCCAACCTGGGTAACTTCCCCGAATTTTCGAGTGTCGGCCCGCGCCGCGTGCAGCTGCACGAATCGCTGCTGCCGGCCACGTTCGCGCTGGCGTCGTACCGCGCCTCGCTGCTGCCGCTGCTGGGCGATGCGTCCGAAGCGAGCCTGCAGGGCGCAACGGCCGAACTGGCGCGCCTGCCGCTCACGTTCGTCTCGCTCGACGAGATGGTCCAGCTGAACGACCCGGAAGTGGCGGCCATGTCGGTCGCGACCCTTTCATTGAATGCCGATCCCACTCCTGATGGACAGCCTGCCCCATGAATGACGATGCACAAATCCTGATCGCGCGCCTGCTGACGCACCAGACCCTGCGCCGAGACGACAAGATGGTCAAGCGCGCGCTGTCGGACGACCAGTTCCGCGCCGAAGTCGACAAGCGCCTGCTCGAATCGGGCCTGAAGCTGCTCGACAACGTGTATGCCGACCACGTCACCGTGGCCCTGCACCGCAATGTCGAGCCGAAGATCTTCGGGGCCAAGGACATCTGGCAGAACAACAATTTCGGCCTGACGCGCGATGGCGTGGCGCTGCTCGTCGTGCTGTGGGCGCAGATCATCCTGCCCAAGCGCGAGCGCCAGGAAACCCATACGACGATCGACGACGACCAGAACGACATGTTCGAGAAGGAGTTGTCGATCCCGCGCGCCGAAGACA